>Ga0207428_10002381_pt1 | contig 18779 bp, 15 predicted proteins | sample RhiMethybrSRZTD1_FD_187600 | JGI IMG/M metagenome (GOLD analysis project Ga0207428, IMG submission 187600) | Populus rhizosphere microbial communities from Tennessee, USA - Rhizosphere MetaG P. TD hybrid SRZTD1 (SPAdes) (version 3) | ecosystem: Host-associated > Plants > Roots > Rhizosphere >...
GAGCGCTTCGAGCCCCTCCCCCGTCCGTGCCGAGACCTGCAGCGCCTCGGGGAAGCGGTTGCCGACGCGCCGCCGTCGCAGCGGGTCGGTGGCATCGATCTTGTTGAGCACGAGCTCGACCGGGAGCTCGCCCGCACCGATCTCGGAAAGCACCGCCTGCACGGCCGCAAGCTGAGCGTCGAGCTCGTCGTCGGTCGTCGACGCGTCGACGACGTGCAGGACGAGGTCCGCGACCAGCGTTTCCTCGAGCGTCGCCGCGAAGCCCTCGACCAGCTGGTGCGGGAGGCGGCGGATGAACCCGACCGTGTCGGTCACGAGGTAGCGGCGCCCGTCGACCTCGAATCCGCGGGTCGTCGGGTCGAGCGTCTCGAACAGGCGGTCGTCGACGGACACACCCGCGTCGGTGAGCGCGTTCAGCAGCGTCGACTTGCCGACGTTGGTGTAGCCGGCGAGCGCGATCGTCGGCGTCTCCGAGCGCCGCCGTGACTTGCGTCTCGTCGCGCGCTGCTTCGCCAGTCGGCGCAGGCGTTCGCGCAGCAGCGTCACCCGCCGCCGCGCGAGCCGGCGGTCGGTCTCGAGCTGGCTCTCGCCGGGGCCTCTCGTGCCGAGGCCGCCGCCGAGCCGCTCGAGGTGCTGCCACAGCCCGCGCATCCGCGGGAGGTTGTACTCGAGCTGCGCGAGCTCGACCTGGAGCTTGCCCTCGGCGCTGACCGCGTGCTGGGCGAAGATGTCGAGGATCAGCTGCGTGCGGTCGACGACGCGCGCCTGGAGGGCGTCCTCGAGGCGCCGCTGCTGCACGGGCGTGAGCTCGTCGTCGACGATCAGGGACTCGGCCGAGGAACGTTTGAAGGCGTCCTGAAGCTCGACGAGCTTGCCCTTGCCGACGTACGTGCGCGGGTCGGGCCGCTCGCGGTGCTGCACGAGCTCGCCGATCGGCTCGACGCCTGCTGTGCGCGCCAGCTCGCGCAGCTCGGCGAGTTCGCCCTTCGCGTCGGCGCCTTTCGCGGGAGCCGCGAGCACGAACCCGCGCTCGGGCTCCGCACCCGGCGCCGGATCCGGTTGGCGGGTCGTCACGCCCGAATTATGCCGCTCCGCAGCGAGGACTCGATCCGCCGCACGGCTTCCTCGAGCTCGTCGTCCGGCACCGTGAGCGAGAGGCGGAAGAACCCCTCGCCGCTCGGCCCGTAGGCCGGCCCGGGAGACACGACGACGCCGGCCTCCTCCAGCACGAGCTCGGTGAACGACGCCGAGGTGTGGCCTTCCGGGACGCGCACCCAGAAGTACGGCGTTGCCTTCGGGGGGTCGACCTCGAGCCCGATCGCGCCCAGCGCCTCGGCCACGAGGTCGCGGCGCCGCTCGTACACCGCCGACATCTCCCGTGGGAAGTCGCGCGAATCGGTGAGCGCGGCGATCGTCGCCTTCTGGACAGCCTCGAACATCCCCGAGTCGAGGTTCGTCTTGAGTTGCCGGAAGCGCTCCACGACCTCCGCGTTGCCCGCGACGAGGCCGGAGCGCCAGCCGGTCATGTTCCAGCCCTTCGAGAGCGAGAAGATCTCGACGCCGACGCCCGTTGCGCCCGGCGTCTCGAGGAAGCTCGGTGCGCGGTAGCCGTCGTAGCAGAGCTCCGAGTAGGCGTTGTCGTGGACGACGACCACGTCGTTCGCCCGCGCAAACTCGACCGCGAGCTCGAAGTAGCCGGGCTCGACGACCGCGCCCGTCGGGTTGTTCGGGTAGTCGAGGAAGAGCAGGTTGGCGCGCTCGAGCGCGGCCTGCGGGATCGCGTCGAGGTCAGGCAGGAACCCGTTCGCCTCCTCGAGGGGCAGGTAGTGCACCTCCGCGCCCGCGAACACGGGGCCCGAGGTGTAGGGCGGGTAGCCGGGATCGGGCGAGAGGCAGATGTCGCCGGGGTCGAGGAGGGCCAGCGCGATATGACCAACGGCCTCCTTGCCGCCGAGCGCCGGGACGATCTCGGAGGCCGGGTCGAGCTCGACGCCGAAGCGTTCGCGGTAGAACGAGGCCGCCGCCTCGCGGAATGCCGCGGAGCCGTGGTTCGTCGGGTACTGGTGCGTCTCGGGATCGCGTGCGCCCGCGGCCAGGGCATCGATCACCGGCCGCGGCGTCGGCAGGTCGGGATCGCCGATCCCGAGGCTGATCACCTCCACGCCGGCACGGCGCTTCTCCTCGATCTTGCGCTCGAGCTCCGCGAACAAGTACGGCGGCACGGCGTCGAGCCGGCGGGCAAATCTCACAACTGAAACTCCTCAGCGAGCTCGACCGTGCAGATCTCCTCGGCAGGGCCGGTGAGCAGCGCGTGCCCGTCATGAAGCTCTACGCGCAGATCGCCTCCCGCGAGGTGCACCGTGACCGGGCTCTCGCACCAGCCGTTTGCCACCGCCGCGGCGCTCGCCGCGACGGCGCTCGTTCCGGAGGAGAGCGTCTCCCCCGCCCCACGCTCCCACACGCCGACCGTGAGGTCATGCTCGCCGTCCACGCGGACGAGCTGGACGTTCGTGCGCTCCGGGAAACGCGTGTGGTGCTCGACCAACGGGCCGAGACGGAGCAGCTCGGCGCGATTCGGCACGCGCTGGATCACAGCGTGCGGGTTGCCGACCGAGACCGGAGTCAGCTCGACCTCGTCGCCGTCGACGTCGATCGTCTCCGGCTCCCCCACGGCGACCGCGCCCATCTCCTGCTCCACCTCGCGCCCGCCGCGCAGGCGTGCCAGGACCAAGCGCGGGCCTACGAGGATCCGCACCTCGTCGGCACCGGCCCGCCGCGCGAGCCAGCGCGCAGCGATGCGCGTGCCGTTCCCGGAGAGCTCGGCGACCGAGCCGTCCGGGTTCCAGATGATCACCTCGGCGGTGTCGTTGTCCGCCGAGACGACCTCGAGGATGCCGTCGGAGCCGACACCGAAGTGGTAGTCGCAGATGCGCTTCACTCGCTCCGGCGTAAGTGGAACCGGGAGCTCAGCCTGCTCGACGAGCAGGTAGTCGTTGCCTAGGCCGTGCCACTTGGAGAGCTTCATCGGGCCGGGGCCACGCTACCAAGGCCGGTGACAATCTCCTGCGCCACTTCGGCTGGGGAGCGGCTTGCATCCAGGACGACGATTCCGGGGATCCGCCGCATCCACTTGCGCTGGTACGCGGCGTAGCGTCGGGTACGGGCGACGAGCGCCTCGATCGCCTCCTGGCGCGGGAGCTCCGAGATGTCCCGGAGGCCGTGGATGGTGCTCGCGGTCGCGGAGATCGGCCCTGAGAGCGCCCTGGCGACCTCGTCCTCCACCCCACGCTCGAACATCTCGTGCGTTCTGGCCTCGATTCGCCGTGCGAGTTCCTCCGGGGGCACTTCGAGGCCGAAGACGCGCGTCGGGTGGCGGGTCTCGTCGCTCCAGAGGGTGTCCTTGCCCGGCCGCAGGCTCGAACCGGCCTCGGCGAGCTCGAGCGCGCGCACCACGCGGCGGCGGTCGTTCGGATGGACAGCAGCGGCCGCCTCGGGATCGCGCTCGGCGAGAAGCGCGTGGGCCTGCTCCGCGCCCTCCTCGTCGTAGAGCCGCTCCAGGCGGTCGCGGGTGCCGGGAGCCGGCGGCGGGGGCAGCTCGAGGTCGGCGAGTGCGGCACGCAGGTAGAGCCCGGTCCCGCCGACGACGACCGGCGTCCGCCCCGCCGTGAGGATTACGTCGATCGCCTCGTGCGCCAGGCGCTGGTACTCCGCCACGGAGCCTTCCTCGTCGAGGCCGAGGTAGCCGACGAGCCGCGCCGGGTGCTTTGACTGGTTCGTCAGGATCGGGAGCCCCCGGTAGACCTGCATCGCGTCCGCGGAGACGAGCTCGGCCGGGATCCTGCGGGCGACCTCCTCCGCGACGGAGGTCTTCCCGGAGGCCGTGGGCCCGAAGATCGCGAGCACGTGCGCCACGGCACGATTCTCGCGAACGGGATGAGGGCGCCCGGCGGACCGGGCGCCCGTCGCTCGTGTTAGGTGCCCGGAACCGGGAAGGTCACCACGCTCCGGTTGCCGTCCTGGTCGACGGCGCGCACGCCGAAGATGAAGTTGTCCTTCGTGATTCCCTGGGCGGTGAAGCTCGTGACGTTGCCGACCGGGATCGTGTGCTGCCAGTACGGCATGTTCGTGTCGCGGTAGACGATCTCGTAGCCCGCGAGATCGGGCTCCGTGTTCGGCTGCCACGTCAGGGTGGTGTCGACCGTCAGGGTCGCTGCTTCGACCCTGACTCCCTGTGGAGCGGCCGGCCCCTCGGCGAGCGCCGCCAGCGAGGCGAGGTTCACCCGCGTGACGTTGGCCGTGTAGTTGAAGTCGACGAACTGCGCGAGGTCGCCGAACTGGACGCCGTTCTCGACCCTCACGTTCTGGTGTTCGTGCCGGTAGTCCTCGTTCGGCTCGGTGAGCCGGACCGCCGGGTAGCGCTGGTCGAGGAACGGCCCGTTGTCGCTGCCGCGCAGGAACCGGTCGCGCCGGTAGATGATCCAGACGTTCATCTGCGGCACGGCTGCCTCCGCCGCCTCACGCATGAAGCGGGCGAGCTCGCGCGGCGGCGTGTCGTTCTCGCCACCCATCGTTCGCCTGGTCGCGGCCTCCTGCGGCGTCTCGTCCGCCCACGGCCCCTGCGCGAACAGGCGCACGTTGTGGCGGTCGCGGACGCCGTTCATTCCGAGGCTGCTCCCGATGATGTCGTTCGACCACATCCCGGCGATGTTCTGGCGGGCAGCCTTCGCTCCCTGGGCGTAGTGGATCGAGCCGAAGGTGCCCTGCTCCTCGCCGGCGAACGTCGCGAAGACGATCGTGGCGTCGAACGAGTGCTTCGACATCACTCGTGCGAGCTCGAGCACGGCGGCGACGCCGGACGCGTCGTCGTCTGCACCGGGCGCGTCACAGGTGAAGTCGAGGACGTCCGTGCAGCGTGAGTCGATATGCCCGCTGACCAGGTAGATCCGGTTGGCGGACTCGGGCTGCGCGCCGCGCAGCGTCGCGATTACGTTGGTGACCGGCACGGGATTCGGGTTGCGCGGACCCGGCGGCTGGATGAACGTCTGTCTCTCGACGGTCAGGCGGCCGTTCGAGTCAGCCGCGTACTGCGAGAACTGATCGAAGATCCAGTTCGTCGCCGCGCCGATCCCGCGGTTGGGGTCGGTCTGGGACGAAAGCGTGTGTCGCGTCCCGAACGACGCCAGCGTGTTGATCGAATGCTCGATGTTCGTCGAGCTGATGTCGCTGAGCATGTGCCGGACGTCGGGAGAGACGGGCGGCCCCTGGTCGCCGCCACCCTCGGCCGACCGTGTTCCGAGCGCCATGAGTGCGGACGCCGCCAGCACACCGGTGCAGGCAAGAGCCAGCATGCCGTACGCCAGCTTCCTCATAGGTCCTCCTCCTGGCTAGGAGATCGGGGATATCGGAGCGCCTACCCAGGTCGGGGTTGTTCTAGTCGCGCTTGTCACGAAGGCGGGCGCGCACGAGCTCGAGCTCCTCGTCGCTCACACCGATCTCGCGGAGGTACGCCTCGACCCCGCCGTAGCGCCGCTCGAGCTCCGTGAAGACGCCGCGCATCGACTCCGGTGGGGTCTGCGCGATCCGCCGCAGGCGCCGCAGCTCCTCCTCCGACTCCGCGGCCTCGAACCACGCTTCGTGGCGCTCTCGCAGCCGCTCCTCGCTGAGCGCGTAGTCCCGGGCGATCGTCTCCTCGTCGACGCCCGCAAGGTGGAGCAGGAACGCCGTGAGCAGCCCGGTGCGGTCCTTGCCGCCGACGCAGTGGATCACCACCCCGCTCTCGGGCGCATGTGCGACGGCGCGGACCGACGCGGCGACGTTGTCCTTGAAGTGCTCGAGGAAGATCAGGTACGCGTCGCGCGTCGCCGTCGCGTCATCGGGAGCTGCCTCGGTGGCCGTCTCGAGCTCGGCGGCGATCTCCTCCCACTCAGCGTCGCTCGCCTCCATGAACGGAACGTGGACGACGTCGACCGGCAGCTCGGCAGGCGGGTCCTCCTCGCGCTCGTGGTCGCCGCGCAGGTCGACGACGAGTCGGACCCCGTGGTCGACGAGCGCGCGCCACCCGTCGTCGCTGAGCAGCCGGACGCTGTCGGCGCGAACCACCGCGCCGCGGCGCGTCTCGCCTCCGTCGCTCGTCGGCAAGCCGCCCAGGTCGCGGACGTTGAGACAGCCGTCCCAGACGAGGTCGCGCGTCTCAGGCGGCAACGGCTGCTAGCTGCGTGCCTTTGAGAGTGGTCGAGGTTGCTGCCTCGATGGTGACCGGCGCGAACTCTCCCGCCGACGCGGTGCCGGCGAAGTTGACGGTCGTGTTGCGGCGCGTCCGCCCGCGGAGCACCGAGGCGTCCGTCCGGCTCGGCCCCTCGACGAAAACTTCCTCGACGCGCCCGATCCGTTCCTGGTTGCGGGCCTCCGCGACACGTTGGACGACCTCGATCAGCCGTTCGATCCGCGCGCGCTTGACGTCCTCGGGAACCTGGTCCGCCATCGCCGCCGCTTCCGTCCCCTGGCGCGGTGAGTAGACGAAGGTGAAGGCGCCGTCGTAGCCGACCTCTTCGACCGCGCTCACGGTCTCTTCGAACTCGGCCTCGGTCTCGCCGGGGAAGCCCACGATCAGGTCGGTCGTGAGCGCCAGGTCCGGGATCGCTGCGCGGAGCTCGCCGACCAGGCGCAGGTAGCGCTCGCGCGAGTACGTGCGGCGCATCGCCTTGAGGACGCGCGTCGAGCCGGACTGCAGCGGCAGGTGAGCGTGCTCGCAGAGGCTGTCGCACTCCGCCATCGCGGCGATCACGGGGGCGCGGAAGTCCTTCGGATGCGGGCTCGTGAAGCGGATGCGCTCGATGCCCTCGACCGCGTCGCACGCGCGCAGCAGCTCGTCGAACGAGCTCCCCACGTCGCGCCCGTACGAGTTCACGTTCTGGCCCAGCAGCGTGAGCTCCCGGACGCCCTCTCGGGCGAGCCCCTCCACCTCGGCCAGGATCTCGCCTGGCCGGCGCGAGACCTCCTTGCCGCGCACCGACGGAACGATGCAGTACGAGCAGACCGAGTTGCAGCCCATCGAGATCTGTACCCACGCCTGGAAGCGCCGCTCGCGGTGGCGCGGCAGCCGCCCGGCGAAGGCCCGCTCCTCGCCCGTGCCGAAGGCGCCCCGCTCGATCCCGACACCTCCCGTGCCGAGCCACTCGCCCAGGTGCGGGATCGAGCCCGGGCCGAACGCAACGTCGACGTAGGGGTAGAGCGAGAACAGCCGCTCCTGCTGCGCCTCGGCGTAGCAGCCGCCGACGGCGATCACCTTCTCCGGGTCGCGCTTCTTGAGCGCCCGCGCCTGCGCCAGGTGCGCGGCGAAGCGCTGGTCCGGCTTCTCGCGGATCGTGCATGTGTTGAAGACGAGCACGTCCGCTTCGGCCTGCTCGGCGGCCTCCCCCAGGCCGAGCTCCTCGAGCATCCCCTTGATCCGCTCGGAGTCGTGGGCGTTCATCTGACAGCCGAACGTGGTGACGTGGTAGCGCTTCACCGGATCGCAACTCTAGCCGCCTGGACAGCCTCTTCCAGGCGTGTCACCCTTGTCGCGCCGGAAGTCGACATCTATTAGGGGGAGAGGGCAAACACATGCGCGCGCTTGCTCGTGGAAGGACGCTGTCGAAAGCTGTGGCTGCCGTCGTCGTCGCGGGCGCGATCGGCCTGCTGCTCGCGGGGGCAGGCGTTGCCGCGGGACAGGCCAGCCTCTCGGCGATCGACACCGCGTACGCACAGGACTTCAACACGCTCGCGTCGACGGGGCAGTCGGACGTGGTTCCGCTCGGCTGGGCTTTCAGCGAGTTGGGGACGAACGCCAACACCGCCTATACCGCGGGAACCGGGAGCAACAACGCCGGCGACACGTACAGCTTCGGCTCGACCGGTTCGTCCGAGCGCGCGTTTGGGTCGCTGCTCAGCGGCTCGCTCATTCCGATGATCGGGGTGGCGTTCACCAACAACACCGGCGCGACCATCTCGTCGCTCGACGTCGCCTACGCCGGTGAGCAGTGGCGACTGGGCCAATCCGGCCGCGGCGCCGACCGGCTCGACTTCGAGTACAACCTCAGCGCCACCAGCCTCACGCAGGCGTCCGGCTGGGTGGACGTCAACTCGCTGGACTTCTCGTCCCCGGTGACAGTCGGGACCGTCGGAGCGCTGGACGGGAACGCTTCGGCCAACCGCAGCGCGCTCTCCGGGACGATCACGGGCCTCTCGATCGCGCCTGGGCAGACATTCTGGCTGCGCTGGGCGGACTTCAACGTCTCGGGCTCGGACGACGGGCTCGCGATCGACGACTTCGCGCTGACGCCTCACGCCGCCCACACGATCTCGGTCGCCGATGCGACCGTCACCGAGGGGGACTCCGGCACCACGACGGCGAGCTTTGCCGTGTCGCTCTCCACGCCGGCGCCCGCCGGTGGAGTCACGTTCGACATCGCGACCTCGAATGACTCGGCGGACGCTCCCGACGACTACACCGCCGCCTCGGCGACCGGGGCGACGATTCCGGCCGGCGAGTCGACGTACACCTTCAACGTCTCCGTCAACGGCGACACCACCGTGGAGCCCGACGAGAGCTTCTCGGTCGACATCTCGAACGTCAGCGGCGTCGACCATGGCGACACGCACGCGGTCGGGACGATCCTCAACGACGACCTTCCGCCGCCGGTGCCCATCCACGACATCCAGGGCGCGACGCATATCTCGCCCTTCGCCGGGCAGCGGCCGCGCGTCCTCGGGATCGTCACCGCGAAGAGCACGAACGGGTTCTGGATGCAGGACCCGAGCCCGGACGCCGACACTGCGAGTTCGGAGGGGATCTTCGTCTTCACGAGCTCGCCGCCCTCGGCCCTCGCGGTCGGAGACTCCGTGCGCGTCCAGGGAACCGTGCAGGAGTTCCGCCCGGGGGGTGCGACGAACGGCAACCTGACGACAACGGAGCTCAGCGGTACGCCGACCGTCACCGTCCTCTCCACCGGCAACCCGCTGCCGCCGGCCGTGGTGGTCGGCACCGGCGGTCGTATCCCGCCGGACACCGTCATCGAGGACGACGCGACCGGCAGTGTCGAGACGAGCGGCGCTTTCGACCCCGACCAGGATGGCCTCGACTTCTACGAGAGCCTCGAGGGAATGCGCGTCCAGCTGAACGACGCGGTCGCAGTCGGGCCGACCGAGCCCGACTTCGGCGAGACCCCGGTAATCGGAGACAACGGCGCCAACGCCTCCATTCGCACCTACCGCGGCGGGCTGCTGCTACGCCCGGACGACGGCAACCCGGAGCGCGTCACGCTCGACGATCTGCTTACACCGCTGCCGAAGGTGAACGTCGGCGACCACTACAGCGGGCCGATCGTCGGGATCATGGACTACAACTTCGGCAACCCGTTCATCGAGGTCACCTCGGCGGGGCTCAGCGCGATCCACGACGGCGCCACACGCGAGACGACCGATCCCGTCGTGGCCGGCGAGCTTGCGATCTCGACCTTCAACTTCGAAAACCTCGCGGCCGGCCAGACGGACAAGCTGGCGGCGCTCGCGAGTTTGATCGTGAACAACCTCCGCTCGCCCGACGTGATCGCGGGCGAGGAGGTGCAGGACAACAACGGCGAGACCAACAACGGCAACGTCGACGCCTCGCAGACGCTCACGCAACTCGTGGCCGCGATCCAGGCGGCGGGCGGCCCGACGTACGAGTGGCGCCAGATCGACCCGGTGAACGGCCAGGACGGCGGTGCGCCGGGCGGCAACATCCGCCAGGTCTTTCTGTTCCGGACCGACCGCGGACTCTCATTTGTCGATCGGCCCGGCGGCGACTCGGCGACGCCAAATGCCGTCGTCGGCTCCGGGGCGACGACGCACCTGCATTACAGCCCCGGCCGCATCGACCCTGCAAGCAGCGCGTGGGCGGCCAGCCGCAAGCCGCTGGCCGGCGAGTTCGACTACCGCGGCCACAAGCTGTTCGTGATCGCGAACCACTTCAACTCGAAGGGCGGCGACGACCCGCTGCGCGGGCGCTTCCAGCCGCCGCACCGCGTGACCGAGACGCAGCGGCACCAGCAGGCGCACGAGGTCGCGGACTTCGTCTCGAGCATCTCGACCGCCGACCCGAACGCGGACGTCGTCGTCCTCGGCGACCTGAACGACTTCGAGTTCTCGGAGACGGTGCAGATCCTCGAGACCGCGGGCCTGCACGACCTGATGGACACGCTCCCGCTGAACCAGCGCTACAGCTACGAGTTCGAGGGGAACGCGCAGGTGCTCGACCACGTCATGTTCAGCGGCCCGCTGTTTGGGCGCCCGCTCGTGTTCGACCCGGTGCACGTGAACGCCGAGTTCTTCGACCAGGCTTCCGATCACGACCCGTCGGTCGCGCGGGTGCTGCTGAACGACCCGCCGTCGGCCTCCGCTGGAGGCCCGTACGCGGTGGATGAGGGCTCGACCGTGACGCTCACCGCCACCGGCGCCGACCCGGAAGGCGGGGGGCTCTCGTTCGCCTGGGATCTCGACGACAACGGCACGTTCGAGACGCCCGGGCAGAGCGTGTCCTTCTCCGCGGACGACGGGCCGTCGTCGCCGGTAGTGAAGGTGCGCGTGACGGACGATGCCGGTCTAACGTCGACAGCACCGGCAACCGTCACGGTCGCGAACGTGGCTCCCACGGTCACCGCCCTCGCGGGCAACCCGCTGAACGGCCTCGTCGGGCAGGGCGTGACGTTCACCGGGATTGCGACCGATCCGTCGACCGCCGACACCAACGCCGGCTTCAGCTGGGCCTTCGACACGGGCAACGGCTTCGGCGCGTTCGGCGCGAACGGGTTCGCCGTGTCGTTCCCGGCCTGCGGGGCGTACACGGTCGACGCCAAGGCTCGCGACAAGGATCTCGGCGTGTCGGCGCCGTTGACCTCGCCGACCGTGCACGTCTACGACGGTGAGATCCTCCCTCCGCTCACGGCCGGCGCCCTCAACCTGGTTCAGAGAGGCCAGGTCGTCCCGGTGAAGATGACGGTCGGCTGCAACGGATTCCTGAGCGGCCTCCATCCGGCGATCGCGATCCGCGCCGGCGACTACGACCCGAATGTGGATCCGACCGATCCGAGCTACGTCGTTCCCGACACCGCGTCCTCCGCCGACACGAGCGGCGTGATGCGCGAGGGGAACGCACAGTACATGTACAACCTCGGCGTTCCTTCGAACACGAGCGCAGGACAGCTGTTCACCGTCCTCATCCGCCCCTTCGGCGGCTCCGCTCCCACCCTGTACGCCGTCCTGAAAATCAGGAGGTAGCGCTAGGCCGCCTTCTTCCCGACGAAGAGCTCGGCTCCGGCCGGCTCTTCGTCGGGAGGCGCCACCAGGTGCCGCGCCTCGAGGCCGGCGCGCTCGAGCAGCTCGACCCACGTCGCGCGCGGGAAGAGACCGCAGACGTGGCGATCCTGGACACAGCGCACCACGTCCCCCTCGCGCAGCAGGTACGCGAAGTCGCTCACGTAGGTCGTGTCTGACGGGTCGGGATCCCGGGCCCACTCCAGGTAGCGCAGCCCTCTCCCCTCGCCGTCGTGGCCGCCGTGCTGCGTGTGCGGCTCGAAGCGCTCGCGCACGAAGTCGGGGACGAACAGGGCGGCGCCTCCCCCGCGCAGGTGCTCGGCCGCCGTCACGATCGTCGCCGCTAGGTCGTCCTCGGTGGTGATGTAAGCGATCGCGTCGTGGACGAACACCGCGTCGAACTCCTCGCCAAGCCGCACGTCGCGCATATCGCCGACCGCGTGCCGGCACTCGGCGTTGAGCGACCGGCTCACCTCCAGCATCTGCGGAGAGAGGTCGACCAGCGTCAGGTCGAAGTGTTGTTTCAGGTGCGAGGCGTTGTTGCCGCCCCCGCTGCCGAGCTCGAGCACCGTCCGTGGCGGCTCGTCGCACGCCTCGACAAGCGTGCGCCGGTAGAAGTCGGCCTCCTGTGCGTAGTCCGCCGGCGCAGTGAGCAGGTGGAACCAGTCCGCGAGCTCACCGTAGAGCCGCGGCTGCTCGTCGCTCACTTCGCGTACTCGACCGCCCGCGACTCCCGGATCACCGTCACCTTGATCTGGCCGGGATACTCGAGCTGGTCTTCGATCTCGCGCGCGATCTCGTGCGAGAGCAGCACCGCCGCGTCGTCGTCGATCTCCTTCGGCTTCACGATCACGCGGATCTCGCGTCCTGCCTGCAGCGCGTAGACCTTCTCGACGCCGTCGTGCCGCGCGGCGACCCCTTCGAGCGCCTCGAGCCGCTTGATGTAGTGCTCGAGGCTCTCGCCTCGTGCTCCGGGCCGCGAGGCGGAGATCGCGTCGGCGGCGATCAGGAGCACAGCCTCGACGGTCTGAGGCTCAACCTCGTAGTGGTGTGCCTCGATCGCGTGCACGACCGCCGGCGACTCGCCGTAGCGGCGCGCGTACTGCGCCGAAAGCAGCGCGTGCGACCCGTCGACCTCGTGGGTCAGCGCCTTGCCCAGGTCGTGCAGCAGCGCGGCCCGGCGCGCCGTCTTCACGCTCGCCTCGAGCTCGGCGGCCATGATCCCGGCCAGGTGGACGACTTCGAGCGTGTGCTTGAGGACGTTCTGGCCGTAGCTGGTGCGGAAGCGCAGGCGACCGAGGATCTTCACCAGCTCCTCGTGGACCTCCCCGCAGTTGGCCTCGAAGACCGCCTGTTCGCCTGCCTGCCGGATGGTGTCCTCGATCTCGGCCTTCGACTGGTAGTACATCTCTTCGATCCGGGCCGGGTGGATGCGGCCGTCCTCGATGAGCTTCGAGAGCGTGAGCTTCGCGACCTCGCGCCGAATGCCGTCAAACGACGAGAGAACCACGGCTTGCGGCGTGTCGTCGATGATCACGTCGACGCCGGTGAGGTGCTCGAGCGCGCGGATGTTGCGGCCCTCCCGGCCGATGATCCGGCCCTTCATGTCGTCGGAGGGAAGCTCGATCAGCGAGACCGTCGTCTCGGAGGCATGGTTGGCCGCGACGCGCTGGAGAGCGTCGGCGACGAGGTTCCGAGCCCGGCGCTTGGCCTCGGCGCGGGCCTCCTCCTCAGCCTGGCGGACGCGGCGGGCGAGCTCGTGTCGGATGAGCTCCTCGGAACGCTCGAGCAGATGCGCCTTCGCCTCGTTGACGGTCATCCCCGCGACCCGTTCCAGCTCGGCGAGCTGCGAGACGCGTGTTTCCTTGAGCTCGTCCTGGAGCTGCCTGGTGTGGACCTCCCGGTCGGAGACGCCCTGTTCACGGCGTGCGAGCTCCGTCAGCTTGCGGTCGATGTCTTCTTCCTTGGCAAGGACGCGCTCCTCGATCTTCAGGATCTCGGAGCGTCGCTCGGCGATCTCCTGCTCGACGTCGGCGCGAAGCCGGACCGATTCCTCCCGCGCCTCGATCTGCGCCTCGCGCCGCTGTGCCTCGGCGTCGCGCTTGGCTTCGGCGACCAGGAGCTGGCGCGTGCGGCGCGCCGCCGCCAGCCGGGACCCGGTGAACGCGTAGAGCGACAGGAAGGCAACGCCGGCTCCGACTGCAAGCCCGATGACGATCCCGATGACGACGACCATGCGCGCTCCCTGTTTCGGGCCGGGGCCTGGGCCTCGGCCGGGAACCCTGTCCGCGCCGGAACGCGGTGCTCATCCGGCACCGCTTGCACCGGGACGTGCTCGAATCGGGGAGGGCAAGGCGCGCGAGCCTCGCCGGGCGGTTCACGAAGCCGCCGCTGTCAGCTCCCCTCTCTCGCGCTGGTCACTGGTGTCGTCAAGGTCACGATCCGATTCGGGAAACACGTTAGATGCAGGCAATTTTTCGAATGAAGCCCTCGTATCCTAACGCCGGTCACTGGTCCCGCGCAACGACCGCGGCGACGACGTCCTCGTCGAAGCCCCGCCCGGCCAGCAAGCGGGCCGTCGCCGGCGTGGCTCCACGTCGCCCGACGAGGCGTTCCGCCCGTTCCCGTTCCGGGTCGAGCCGCGCCAGAGCCTCCTCGACGACGGACGCGCTCACGCCGGAGCGCTCGAGGTCGAAGCGGATCGCGGCGTCGCCCTTGCCGCGCTCCGCCAGCACCCGCGCGCGCTCGAGCGCGAAGCGACCGTCGTCGAGCAGGCCGAGCCGTTCGAGCTCGGCGAGGACCTCTTCCGCTTCGCTCTCGCCTATGTCCGCGCGCTGCAGGCGCTCGGCCAGGCTCCGGCGCGTGTGCTCGCGCCGCGCCAGGGCGCGGGTGGCAACCGCGAGCGCCTCGTCGCGCACCTAGGCCTTCGAGGCGACCTCGGCTTCGGCTTCCGCCGCCTCGGCCTCGGCGGGAGCCGGCTTCCCGTTCGGCTCCGCCTCCAGCTCCGGAAGCAGACGTGCCGAGACGACCTGGTCGGGCCCGGCAAGCGCCTGGAGACGCAGCAGCACCTGCTGCGTCACGTCCGGGTGCTCGCGCAGGAACGCCGTCGCGTTCTGCCGCCCCTGGCCGAGCCGCTCGTCCTCGAAGCTGAAGTGCGAACCGGACTTCTGGACGACCTTCCGCTCCAGCGCCGCGTCCAGGACGGTGCCTTCCCACGAGATCCCGGTGCCGTAGATGATGTCGAACTCGGCCTGCTTGAACGGCGGCGCGACCTTGTTCTTCACCACCTTCACGCGCACGCGGTTGCCGTAGGCCTCGACGCCGTCCTTCAGCGTCTCGATGCGCCTGATGTCGAGGCGAACCGACGAGTAGAACTTGAGAGCCCGGCCGCCCGGAGTCGTCTCGGGGTTGCCGAACATGACGCCGATCTTCTCGCGCAGCTGGTTCGTGAAGAGGCAGATCGTGTCGGTGCGGTTGAGCGTGCCCGCGAGCTTTCGCAGGGCCTGGCTCATCAGACGCGCCTGCAGGCCGACGTGCGAGTCGCCCATCTCGCCCTCGATCTCGGCCTTCGGCGTCAACGCGGCGACCGAGTCGACCGCGACGACGTCGAGCGCTCCCGAGCGGATCAGCAGCTCCGCGATCTCGAGCGCCTGCTCGCCGGTGTCGGGCTGCGAGACGAGCAGGTCATCGATGTTGACCCCGATCCTCTTTGCGTAAGTCGGGTCCATCGCGTGCTCGGCATCGATGAACGCGCAGATCCCACCGCGCCGCTGTGCCTCCGCGATCACGTGGTAGACGAGCGTCGTCTTGCCCGAGGACTCCGGGCCGAAGATCTCGACGCAGCGGCCGCGCGGAAGCCCACCGATCCCCAGCGCGAGGTCGAGCGAGAGCGAGCCGGTCGAGACGGCGCCCACGGAGACCTGGGCCTGGTCGCTCATGCGCATCACCGAGCCCTTGCCGAACTGGCGCTCGATCTGGCCGAGCGCGGTATCGAGAGCCTGCTCTCGGTCCACTTATCTCCCTCCCACTGGTACGGCTTCGAGGACTTCGTATTGCGCCCCACTGGGGCGTAGCCGGGAAAGGAAAGCAGCCGCGTCGGACGGCACGAACGGCGCCAGCTCCGGAAGCGCGGGCCGCAACCCCGGTCGCCGTCGGAAGCGCAGCACGGTCACGTGCGGAAGCCACCTCCTCCGCTCGCGCTCGTACACCGCGAGCTCCTCGAGACGGCCCTGGAGATCCTCGGCGAAAGCGGCAGCCCGGCCCTCCTCGTCGTCGAGCGTGAGCATTCCGACGCTCCGCGTCTCGCGGTAACCACGCAGCGTGAGCCGTGCCGGAACGGCCCCGGCAGCCGCCTCCCGCAGCGCGCCGACGATCGCGTCGAGCTCGCCCACGGGCCGGTGCCCGAGAAAGGCGAGCGTGACGTGCAGGTGCTCGGCCGGGACCCGCCTGACGCCTGACACGGCGCCGAACACGTCCGACTCCCACGCGACGACCCGCTCCACCGTCTCCGGAGGGAGCCGTAATCCGCAGAAGAGCCGCACCCGTTCATCGCCCTCGACGCTAGCAGGAGCATTCACACGAAACCGTCACGACTTCGTGTCAGAAGCGTGCGAAGAAGATGGAGCGCGGCGGTCGCGGCACGGGCGCGGATCATCTCGCGGTCGCCCGGGAAGTCGAGCTCGCGCGCGAGCTCTCCATCCGGCCCCTCCGCGTGCAGGTCGACAAGCCCCACCGGCTTCTCGGCCGACCCGCCGCCGGGGCCGGCAATCCCCGTCACAGAGACCGCGACATCGGCGCCGAGCCGCTCACGCGCGCCCGCCGCCATCGCCGCCGCGGCCTCCGGCGAGACAGCGCCGTTCCGCTCGAGAATCTCGTCCGACACACCGAGCTCGCGCGCTTTCACCTCATCGGCGTACGCGACCACGGCGCCCACGAACACGTCGCTCGAGCCTGGGATCGCCGTCAACCGTGCCGCCACGAGCCCGCCCGTGCACGACTCGGCCGTCGCGAGCTTCAGCCCGCGCTCGCGGCAGAGCTCGAGCACCATCTCCTCGACCGGCCGCTCGTCCTCGGCAAACAGGTACGTGCCGACCCGCTCGCGCAGCCCGGTCACGAGCTCGTCCGCCCGCTGCCCACCGCCGTCGTCGACGAAGAGGTCGACGTGGACCTCGAACTGCCGCGCGCAGATCGTCGCCGTGACTCCGGCGCCCTCTCCCCCGCTCTCCTCGAGCGCCCGCGCGATCTGCGACTCGCCCGCGCCGTAGAAGCGGAGCACCCGCCGTTCGGGTTCACGCGCGCGCGAAAGGACCGCCTGCACCGCCGGTGCTACCCGCGCAGCGGGCCAGAGCCCACGCAGCTCGGGCGGCGGCCCCGGAAGCACGACCACCGCACCGGGCTCGGTCTCGAGCACGAAGGCCGGAGCTGTGCCGGCGATACCGATCACGTCCGCGCCTTCGGGCACGGTCGCCTGCTTGCGGACACCTACCGCGAAGTCGGCATACGGCCGCCGGAAGCGCTCCGCGATCGAGCGCGAGACCGCCTCGATCTCTGCTTCCAGGCCCGGGTCGACGAACAACTCACGCCCCGCGGCACGCGCCACGAGCTCGACCGTCCGGTCGTCGTGCGTCGGCCCGAGGCCCCCGGAGACGAGGCAGAGGTCGGCCTCGAGGCCCTCGCGGAACACCGCTTCCAGCTCCTCCGGGTCGTCCCCGACAATCGCGATCCGCGCAGGCTCGAGCCCGAGCCGCAGCAGCTCCGCGGCCAGGAACGGCCCGTTGGCGTCGCGGCGGTCGCCGCGGACGAGCTCGCTGCCGGTGACGACGACGAAGCCGCGCGGGCGGCTCAAGCGGCCCGCGAGAAGCCGCGCCGAGTGAAAACGAACGACCCGGCCCGGTTGATCTGCACGAGGTGGCCGTTGAAGACGATCGCGAGGTTCGACGGGGCCCCGAAGTTGATCCAGAGTCGTCTGGAGACCCAGCGCTGATCCTGGCCGAGCTCGACGGTGCCCGTGTAGCGGCTCTTGCCGCTCGCCGACCAGTTGCGCACGTCCATCCAGCAGTTGCCGTGCACCGCGCGCACGTAGAGGCGGAACGACACGGGTGCCGTCCTCGCGGGCTTCGTCGGAGTCGCGGGCTTCAGGACCTTCTTCGGCTGTGTCGTCGTGGTGCCGAGGTTGGGGATCGCCTCGTTGCCGGGGCCGCTGAACTTCCACGCCGCGATCACGAACGCGAACAGCGCGCCGATGCCGGCGAGCGCGAAGATCACCCAGCGGCGTTCGAGCCGCCGGTGCTGCCCTCGCACCGTCGAGGTGCGCCGGACCATGACCGGCTCGCGCGGCTCCTCCCCTTCGGCTGCGTAGCGGGAGTTGAACTCGTCGACGTAGAGCTGCCCGTCGAGCCCGAGGTAGTCCGCGTAGGTGCGCAGGAAGCCCTTGACGTAGGTCTGGGCGGGCAGGGCCTCGAAGTTCTCCTCCTCGAGGGCGCGCAGGTAGCGGGCCCTGATCTTGGTCGCGAGCTCGATCTCCGTGAGCTCCAGGTGCTGGCGGACGCGCGCTTCGCGCAGGCTGTTGCCGATCTCGAACACGAGAAAGGCCGATTGTAGTGGCGATCGGGCCTAACCGAAGTAGTTCAAGAGGCCGTAGACGCCGAGGGCCACAGCGGCCGTCAGGCCGACGCAAACGCCCAGCATTCCGAGCAGCCGGCCGACCCTCGCGGAGCCCGCACCCCCGGCCCGCCCGATCGTCCGTTCGATGTTCCGCCTCCCCTTTCGCGCCAGGAGAATGGCGATGCCGCCGAGGGCCACCGATGCGCACGTGGCGGCGGTCGCCTGAACCAACGAGACGCGATCGAGCTGCCGCGCGGCCGCGTAGGCCACCACCGGAACGGCGAGCGCCAGCACACCGAGCAGGACCGAACCGCGCGCCGCGAGGTTCCGCGCCCGTTCGCTACTGCTTCTTATAAGGCCGTCCATCGGCTGCGGGCGGGATCGTGCGGCCGATCACACCGGCGACCGCGATCAGCGTCAGGACGTACGGCAGCGCCTGGAAGAGCGTGGCCGCGTTCGACGAGTACACCGGGAGCCGGAACGCGAGCGCGGTCGAGAAGCCGAACAGGAGCGTCGCGCCGAAGGCGCCGAACGGCCGCCAGTTGCCGAAGATCACCGCCGCGAGCGCGATGAAGCCGCGGCCGGCGGTGACGTTCTCGTTGTAGGTGTTCAGGTAGCCCACGGTGAGGTACGCGCCGCCCATCGCGGCGAGGATCCCGGAGAGGATCACCGAGCAGTAGCGCACGAGGTAGACGTTGATTCCGACCGTGTCGGCGGCACGGGGGTGCTCGCCGCAGGCGCGGATCCGCAGCCCGATCGGCGTCTTGAACAGCACGATGTACGTCAGCGGCACGAACAGGATCGCCACCCAGATCATCAGGTTCAGGTGGCCGATCGCCTCGGCG
>Ga0207428_10002383_pt1 | contig 18772 bp, 18 predicted proteins | sample RhiMethybrSRZTD1_FD_187600 | JGI IMG/M metagenome (GOLD analysis project Ga0207428, IMG submission 187600) | Populus rhizosphere microbial communities from Tennessee, USA - Rhizosphere MetaG P. TD hybrid SRZTD1 (SPAdes) (version 3) | ecosystem: Host-associated > Plants > Roots > Rhizosphere >...
CGCCGGGCCTCGGGAACAGTACGGAGGCAGGGCTGGGATGGGTGTATTTCCTTATAAGATTATCCAACGCCGCTCTCAGCGCACCGGCATTTAACTTGACCTCTTTTCCATCGTTGGCGCCCTCGATCCAGTCCTTCAGCTTCGCGGTTATTTCCGCGTTGAAATCCTTAAAGAACTCCGAGTAAGTCGCAACGATATGTTCATAGCCGGCCAGATAACCGTTCTTGATCAGGTCGATCAGGTGAAGCAGTTTGTCGAAGAATTCATTCGATGATTTTACGTCAGCATCGAAATCATCCGCAGGTCGACCACTCTGTTCGTTCAGGATTCGAAGCAGTTCATTTAAAGATTGCGAACGCTTCTCCTCGGGCAGCGCGTCATGACAAAGATTAACCACCGATCCAACGACCCTTAGCTGTTGCGCCCACATCTGACGCCTGACACGTTTGGCCTGGACGAACTCCATGAACTCGGCCATGGCTTGTTCCGCAGCGCCGCCGGCTAACTGTTCAGCTGTTTTAGTGACATTCAGCTGGACCTTCAACATGTTCTCGAGATTACGATTCAGTGTTTTCACTGAACGATCGAGCAACTGCGACAGGGAAAAAGCGGCATGGACCTCAGGTGGCATTTCAGGAGGCGGTGGTGGTGCATCCGTGACAACGTTGATGTCTGCCACTGGTGGAGCGGCGGGTGGGGGCAGATCGTTAACTCTCATGTTGTTCCCCTGCTCAAGCACTTATGGCGCGAATGACTTCAGCGCGCGATTGAAACAGCTGCATCACCATCTCCATCAGCTTTTGCAACAGCGCCGCCTCGGCCGAATCTTTCTGCCCGACTTCATCACTCAAGCTCTTCTGGGTGTTCTGTGCACTTTGCTGCAATACCTCTTTTTCCCGCGCGGCATACTCAGCCATGCGCACCATCCCGGACACTACCTGACTCAAGTTCATCGACATGGCATTGAGCGCACGACCAATTTCCAGCTTCTTTTCAATGCCCTTGCCGCCCATCTGGCTCAACCAGTCCGAGGTCTGTCCGACTTTCTGCGCCTTGAGAATCTCCCCGTCGAACCAGGCTTGTTCCTGAGGAGTCAGCGTGGAGCCCTTGGGTTTGAAATCGACTGACGTGGTGCGGCCAAAATTATCGAAGGTCTTGATCTTGTAAGTGGTTTCCGGGTTCCAGTCATCGCGGTTTCGATCACGCCTGAGGTCGCGTTCGAGGTTGCCGGCGTCCAGGGAGTTGCGCTTGTGCAGGCTGATATCCGCATGCTTCAGCCCTTGCCCCTGGAACGTCTTGGCCATGGCGAAGCCGGCGATGGCCCCGGAAACCACGGCGGCGGTGATGGCGCTGTAGAGCGCAGCCTTGCCCGACTCGACAATGGCGGCGCCCTGGGACTTGGCGGCGTCGGCGGCCATGACGCTGAAATGCCCGCGCAGTTGCGCATTGGCCACCCGCGCGATGTTCAGTGCGATGATGGCGGCGACCAGTACACTCGCGTGTTTTTCCCAGGCGCCGGGGTCGAACATCAGATCGTTCCTGACCTTATCGTCGAGCAAACTCATGCCCCCTGCAAAGTCTTGCCAATCGGACTCGGTGGGCTGGTAGGCATTAATGGCGTTTTTGAGCGCCTCGGCAGTAACCGCCGTGGGTTGCTGGTTATGGAGTACTTGCCCCCCCACGACCTGGTCGATCAACGCCGAATCCGAAAGGCGCTTGTCATTGCGATCTTTTGAAAACCGTTCCTGGGCAATCAATTCGCTCAGGCCGGCGTCGTTGGCCAGATCGTGAGTCAACACCGTAGGTGCGGTCCTGACTGCAGTGTGAATCGTTGTCATCGCTAGCTCCTTTTATCAATCAGTTCAAACGTGCCGTGCGATATGCAGGCTTACGGAATGACTGCGCTGCAAATCAGCAAACACCTGCTCGATCTGACGGGCTCTGTCCTGCATCGCCACGCCGTAATCCTCGACCAGTCGGGTGAGGTAGGACGTGATTTCCTCGCTGATTGCCATGCGCAACTTCACATCAGCCAAATGCACGGCAGCCTGGGCCTGGTGTGCGCCACTCCTGATCTGCAATCCGCCCTGCACCGCCACATTGCCGAACTCGGTGACGGCCTGAGCGATCTCAAGGTTGGCGGTGTAACGGGCGAGTGTCACAGGGTCGGCGCCACGGGTGATGAAGCTGCGCAGTTGGGTCAGCAACTGGGTCAGCGAGTTACCGACCGATGAAGCCAATTGCCGGGCTGCCTGCATCGCCGCCGGTGCCACTTGGGCAATGACCGAAGCCAGTTTCGAGGCGACGGCGCTGACCATGGGCCCGATCACCTGCACACCGACGACGGCCACCAGCGCAATGGCTGCCAGGGTCGCCGCGATGCCCTGGATCATGCCGGTGATTTGCGCAATGTCCTTCGCCGTTTCCTCATCGACGCCAACAGCCATCAGCAGCTTGGTGTAGAGCTCGGTGAACAATTTGATGGCTTCCTGCATCACCGTGGTCAGCGGTTTCATGGCTTCGGCCATGAACGACTTTCCGGTCACTTCCTTGACCACCGCATCGGAAATCATGATCGCCGCACCGATCACGCCCACGGCGATGAGCACCGGGTTGACGGTCAGCACGCCGGCAGCGATGGTCGCCACGGTCAAAACGGCGCCGACGATCGCGCCGATGCAGCCCATGGTCCTTTGCAACGACTCGGCTTTGCGGACTTCCTCCAGATACTTTTCCGATTCAAGTTTCATGTGTTCCTGAAGCCTGGCCTGCAACTCCTGGAACAGTTCCTGATTGAGTTCCTCCTTGTTCTGCGCGGACTCACCCAACAGCTCGATGATCTTCAGTCGGTTCAACAGCGCCAGCGCGCTGCTGCTCAGTGCTTTTTCACTGGTTTCCTTGATGGAGGAACCGCCGAGACCTGCTTCCTGCACCTTCACCACCACCGCGGCCAGGGTCCTGGCACAGGCATTGGCGATCTCGACCAGTTTCAGGTGAGCATCAGTGGCTTTCTGGAACGCTCGGGTATGGTCCGCCAACTCGCCTTTAAGCTGGTCACGACGCGCCAACTCACTCGCATATTCCGGTGATTCGGGATCGAGCTCGGCCAGGCGGGCTTCACTTTCTTCCAACAGGCCCTGAAAATGCTGAACCCGTTCGTGCAGCTTCTCGAGTTTTTCCTGGCTGCCGCCGATGGCCTCCTCGGCTGTCGCCAATGCCTCGACCGCAGCGGCATATTCGGCAGCCAGTTTTTCATGCCCCTGTAGTTTGGCGCCGGCCATGGTTTGCAACATCGCCAGACGATTTTTCAACTTGTTGACATCGACCTCACCGAGAAGCTCGCTGATCATCGCCATCAACAGCGTGAACAGATCACCGTTGGTTTCCTGTTTATTTCCGTCAGCACGGGGCGGTGGCGCATGCAGCACTGGTCTTCCCGCACCACCGGAGGATGCGCTGTGCTGACCTTCGTAATTCACCGACATCAGGCGAGCCAGCGCCTCCTGGCCGACTTTCTGCGAGCCCTTCGTCCCGACAACGTCAGCGGCGGCCTTGCCATACTTTTCAATAGCGTCAGTTCGGTTCAATACCCCCTGCAACGCCGGATTGAAAGTGCTTCTGATTTCACTCATGTTCAGTCCTCCGAACAATCCTTTTCAATTTGACTCAAGGTGTCGAGATACACCTGAGCCTGCTTGCGCAGATCCTCTTCCGAGGCCTGCTCAAGCACATATTCGAAACATAATCTGGCTTTTCCGACCTTACCCAGCGCCAGATGACACTGGCCGGTGTAGAACATCGGCCGCCAGTCGTTCTTGCCCTGGGCAAAGGCGATCGCATACAGGTCGATCGCTTTCTGGTGGTTCAGCTTGAGCTGATGCACCGCCGCCAGTCCCATCCAGTAATGGCTGTTGTAAAAGTCGTAGATGCACAGGAAGTGAAAGAACTTCTCGGCATCGTCCAGCCGGCCCTGCTCATAAAACTGGTGAGCGAAGGCATACAGGCTGTTCATCTGCTCATCGCTGATGCCCTGCACATCCTTCAACGGCGCGCCTGCGAGCACCGCATCCACGACTTCAAGGGCGACCTGTTGATCTTCTTTGTTGTTGCGACTCATCAGCCACACTCCTGAAAAAACGTCAGCGCTGCTGACCAATGCATTGAGCCAAAGCGCTGGCGAAGGCGCTGCCAAATTGCGCTCATGCCAACGCCGGGATGAATAACGCTCCCTGCCCCCTTCCCACCTGTAGGAGCGAGCTCGCTCGCGAAAAACCAAATGGCGCCACGGGGTGTCAGGTTTTACGCGTTATCGTTCACGACCATCGCGAGCTCGCTCCTACGGAGATTTGGATCAGGCTTGTTCGACCTGTTCGAGCCAGATCAGCAAACGCAGCACTTCTTCGATTTCCTGCACCTGGAGGAAGCTGTAGCGCTGATGGGTCTTGAAGATTCGTCGGGCCAGGGCGATGTCGTTGACCACCGGCACACCGACCTCCTTGGCATACGCTCGAACGGCCAGGGCGCGCTGGTTGGTTTCCATCAGGGAGATGAACGGCAGCACGGTGATTTCCGGGCGGAAATACACGCCGATGGCGATGTGAGTCGGGTTGGCGATGATCATCCGCGAGCTGCGCACATCAGATTTGATTTGCTCCGACAGCAGCTCCCGATGCAGGTCACGACGGCGCCCCTTGATTTCCGGATTGCCGTCCTGCTCCTTGTGCTCACGCTTGACCGAGTCCTTGTCCATCATCTGATCTTTCATGAACAGCCAGTACTCGCTGAGCGCATCGAGCACCACGATCAACAGCACACAGGCCAGAAACGCCAACACCAGTACCAGCAGCAAATGCCCCCAGATGGCGACCAGGTCGGGCGCCTGGGCGAACAGTTGGGCGAACAGCAATTGCCGCTGCGTGACCCAGACGATCCACAGCGCCAGGGCAAAACTGCCGAGATACAGCAACGCTTTGACCGTGTCCTTGACCGTGCGCAGACTGAACAGTTTCTTGAAGCCATTGATCGGGTTCAACGCCCCGAGATTCAGCTTCAAGGCTTCGCTGGCCAGGGCAAAACCGCTTTGCAGCAACGCGGGCAATGCACTGGTCAGGACACATACCAGCAACAGCGGCAGCAGCGCCTTGAGCCCCACGACCACCAGCATCGCCGAGTACTTTTGCAGGTCAGCGTCAAAGTCACTGGCGATGATGCGTCGATAGACTTCCATGATTTCAATCAGCGAACTGTTGAACACCATGTAGCTGATGCCGCACAGGGTCAGGCAGGTGACCACCAGATCCTTGGCCTTGAACGTCTGCCCTTTGCGTGACGCATCCCGCAGGCGCTTGGCTGTGGGCTTCTCAGTCTTCGAGGCGCTGGACGACATCGACCGCCTCCCCATCGGCATCCAGATAATGCTCCAGCGTCTGGGACTTCATTCCCATGCGCAGCACTTCGTCCGGCAGGTGCACGCCGAAATACAGCATCAACACCACCAATGCCACCAGGCTCTTGACCGTCAGCGACACCGAGAATGCGTTCATCTGCGGCGCATACCGCGACAGCAAGCCGAGCAGCGCTTCGCTGATCAACAGAGTGGCCACCACCGGCGCGCTGATCACCAGCGTCTTGCTCACCAGCGCATCCAACAGGCTCAGGATCGGTTGCAGGTACAGCTCGCAGCCGTTCGCCGGCGCACAGATCCGGTAACTGTGGCCGACGGTTTCAAGCATCAACAGCATGCCGCCACCTTCGAGATAAACCGCGGCGGCGAACAACTGGAGGAAGTTCGCCAGTTCCGAAGTGTCGACGCCGTTCGCCGGGTCCACAGTGCTGCTGAGCATCGCCCCTCGCTGGTTGTCGATCAGGTTGCCCATGGCGTGCAGCACCCAGAACGGCCAGCACAGCAGGCACCCCAGCAATACGCCAATCCCGGCCTCGCGCAGCAACAGGCCAAAGAACGCCAGCCCGTCAAGGGCGGGTAGCGGCACGCCGACGTGAGCCCAGAACCCCAGCGCCACCAGCACAATGACTGCCTGACGCGCCGCGCCGGTGAACACGCTGCTGTTGAGAAACGGCAGCATGAAAAAAATCGGTGCCAGCCGTGCAACGCCCAGAATCGCCGCGGCGAACAACGCGTACAGATCGAAAAACAACGTCACCGACATCGGCCTAGCTCAACGCCAGACGCATGACTTCGCGGCTGAAATCGAGCAGGGTTTCGCCATACCAGCCCGAGAGCAGAAACAGGCACGCCGCAACCGCCAGCAGCTTGAAACCGAACGGCAGCGTCTGCTCCTGCAACTGGGTCACGGTCTGAATCAACCCGACCACCAGGCCGACCACCGTGGCGACAATGATCGGCCAGGCCACCATCAGCAGAATCAGGTACAGGGTCTTGTTGCCGGCATAGACCAGATCGTTCATGGCCGCCCCTACGCCAGCAAGGTCAGGTATTGCTTGACCAGCCCGGTCGAGAGCAATGCCCAACCGTCCAGGGCGACAAACAATACCAGTTTGATCGGCACCGAAATGATCACCGGACTCATCATCATCATGCCCAGCGCCAGCAGGATGCTGGAGATCACCAGGTCGACGATCACGAAGGGCAAATACAGATAGAAGCCGATCTTGAACGCGCTTTTGATTTCACTCAGCGCATAGGCCGGCAGCAATGCAAACAACGAGGGGGTGAGTTCTTCATCGGCAGGCAGGCCGTCTTCGTGTTCATCCTGCACCGTTTGGGCCCGCTCGAAGAACAGCGCCAGTTCAGGGTCGGTGTACTTGCGCAGGTAGTCCTTGTAGCCACCCAAACCGTTCTCGGCAAAATTCACCACCGACCCGATATCGGTGAAGGCCACCGCCTCTGCCTTGTAATAGCCATAACCCTGTTTCATCACCGGCGTCATGACGAAAATCGCCAGCATCAGGGCAATCGCATTGAGGGCCATGTTCGACGGCACTTGCTGTAATCCCAAGGCGTTGCGCACGATAACGAAGACGATGGAAAACTTGATGTAGCAGGTGCCTGCCGCTACCAGAAACGGCAGCAAGGACGCGAATGCCAGTAGCGCGATCAGCGAGACGTCATTCATCGCGGGGATTCCGATAGACCTCGAGCACTTCGACGCCCAACTGCTCGTCCAGTTGCACCAGTTCCCCACGGGCAACACGCTTGCCATTGGCGCGGATCTCGATGTGCCGTGCGGCATCGTCAGCCAGCGGGATCAGTTGCCCGTCGATAATTTGCGAGAGCGTGGCCAGGTCGATTTCATGGATGGAAAGCACGAACTCAAGGCGCACCGGTAGAGAACCAAGGTCGACATCCGCCCCGGGGTCCGGTGTGTTCTGTCGATTGTCATCGGCCACGGTCGACTGCATGTGTAAACCCTCTTCAGTAAAGGTGAAAACGCCGAGGTATCGATCCGCCAGCCGACATTGTTGAGTCCGCTGAGTGATTCGCAGGACATCGCCTTCGCTCAGGCGTATCCGGCTCGCATGGGGCAGGTGACTGACGCCCAGCATCAGTTCCAGGCGCAGCGGCAAATCGCTGAGCCACGAACCGGGTCTCAAGGGGGCGGATGCAATGCGTGTCGCTGGCAACTGCGTCAACCACACTCGCCCCCGAGGCGTGTCGAGCCATGGCACGTCATGGTTTGGCAGTTCCGCCTGATCGACCGACTCGACATCCACCAACTCCCGGTAGTGCAACTCCTCCACCCCCACCGGCAACGGCAACGGCAACGGCACGGCTCGAAACAACCCAGCGATACTCGCCACCGGACACTCGACCGCCAGCAGCGAGTGCAACTGTGGAATCGAGTGATGCAACCAGTCGCGGGCGACGATCAGCCCCCGCCAGTCACCGTCATTACCCCGTGCGCGAAAACGTAGATAGCCGGGCAGCTTTGGCAGACGGCCTGCCCCTGCGCAGTGACCGGCACGCCGCCAGCGTTGAACCGCCTGCATGTGGGCATGCGCCTGGGCGTCAACCCTGCGCAGTTTCAACGCGCTCATGCCGGAAGCCCGGAATCTTCGGCCTGCTCGTCGTCCGGCGCCTGGTGGGAGCCCTGACGCTGCTGCTCGCCACCACTGTCAGTCAGCCGCCAGGCAGGCTCGCGAACCCACTCGAAAGGCACCTTGAGCTGCTCGAACACCAGGGCATTGCTCGGGCTGAGTTGCAGGCTTCGGGTGGGTTCGTCGGGCACGCGGCTGATGGTCACTTGTCCGCTGGCAGAGCCTCTGTTGAACGGTACCTGCAGCAAGCTCCGGTCAGTGCCTGGCAGGGTTTCAATCTGTACGTCGAGCGCTGGCAGCGGTTGCGGCGTCGCAGGTGAAGGGATAGAGGGTCGTGCAACCGGCGGTGCATGGCGCGCGGCTTGATGGCTCATCAAGGCTTCGGGCAATGGTGTATCGATGGGTGGTGCCAATGGCCCGCTGGAAATCGCGTCGACGGGCAATGGTGTATCGATGGGCGTTGCCAATGGCCTGCCAGAAATCGCGTCGACGGGCAATGGCGCATCGATTGCAGGTGCCAAGGGCGCTCCGAATATGACGGTACGCCCGACGGGCAACGGTTCGATCGTGTTCGATGAGCGGCTGATCGATACCGGTTCAACCCTGATCGAAGGTTGCGGGTTTGAGTGCGTGGGCACTATCACCCTGTCGATGGAGGGCGCTGCAGGCGCCGTTGGTTGCGGCAATGGAGCGTGCTTCGGCTTGTTGAACAACGGACCTACGTGTGGATAAGACATCACCACCGGGGCAACCGGTCGTACTCCGTCGCGTTCAACATCCGCCACCCCATGGGATGCTGCCATCGATTGCCAGGCCACTGCGCAGCTGGTTTCCATCGCTGGTCGCTGACGCAGGATCAACGACACCACAAGCTCCAGTACACCCTGCGGCAAGTCCTCCTCTTGTACCGGCACAAGCGTGTATTGCAACTCTTCCATGGAGCCTTCAGTGACGGGGTCCAGGGCTTGAACCGGCAGAAGTGAAATGGCAGACACATCTTTCATCGCCGAACTCCGCTCATTTCTTCTATCTCCCGTTCTTCCCGGCGCACCTGCTCGAGTCGTTGCTCACGCAACAGCTGCTGGATACACCGCTCGTACTTGTCGTGTTTGCGCTGCAGAAAACGCAGTTGCTCGCGCTGCTCGTTCAATGTTTTCTCGACCTGTCGGCACTGCTGATCCACGCGATCACGCTCGACCCGCAGCAGATCGATCTGCCGACGGATGACGGCCTGCCTGCGCAGCAACGCCAACAGCTGCCCGTGATCCAGCACGCAGTCATTTGCGCGATGGCTGGCCAAGAGATTTTGCAATGCAGCTTCCTGCCCCTCGAAACCAGCCCGCTCCTGCAGCAGCGGCTGCAATTGCTGTTGTGTACGCAGCACGGCCTGCTCGCCGCGTTGCCGACGGAACTGACTGAACGCCAACAGGCGCTGCCGATCAGGCAATGAGTTCATGCAAGCTCCGCACGGTTTCTTCCGGTTCACAACTTTCTTGCACGGGTTGACGCAACCACTGGGTGAGGGCCTCGCGGCGCTGCAGCGCGTGGTCATTGGCAACGTCCACACCCTGGGTGTACTCGCCCATATCGAGGAAAATCTGCAGCTGCTCAAGTCGCGTCAGCATTTCCCGGGTCGCCGCCGCCAGTTGCTGCACCTCGGGCGGGGTGACTTGCGTCGCCACGCGGCTGAGGCTGCGCAAGACATCGATCGCCGGATAGTGACCTTTGGCCGCCAGCGCACGGCTGAGGTACACATGGCCGTCGAGAATGGAACGGATCTCCTCGGCGATCGGGTCCGGCTCATCGTCGCTTTCCAGCAGCACCGTGTACCAGGCAGTAATGCTGCCGGAAGCGGTCACACCGGGTCGCTCCAGCAAGCGTGGCAAGGCATCGAACACCGAGGCCGGATATCCCCGCCGTGCCGGTGCTTCACCGGCCGCCAGGGCCAGGTCGCGTCGAGCCCGGGCGTAGCGTGTCAACGAGTCCAGCAACAGCACCACGCGCCGGCCCTGGTCACGAAAGTACTCGGCGATGGCGGTGGCCTGGAGGGCCGAATTGCAGCGATCCACCGACGAAAAATCCGAAGTGGCATACACCACCACGCAACGGGAGCACTTTTCCGACTGGCGCAAATGTTCGATGAACTCGGTCACTTCACGTCCGCGTTCGCCAATCAGGCCGATGACGAAAACATCGGCGTCAGTGTGGTTGATCAACATGTTGATCAAGGTGGTTTTACCGGAACCGGCAGCGGCAAAAATGCCGATGCGCTGACCGATGCCGCAGGTCAGCAAGCCGTCGATGACGCGAATGCCGGTGCGCAACGGCTGCGCCACCGGGCGCCGCTGCTGGTACGACGGCGGGTCGGCATCCACCGGATAGTCCTGTTGAGCAACCGCCGTTGACGGTGCCAGGTGCTCGACGATGACGCCCTGGGGATCGACTACGCTGCCGAGCAAGGCGTCACTGCACGTCAATTGCAGTGTCGCGCCCGTAGGCACGATCATCGACTCCCTGGACAAGCCTTTCGCATCGCCGAGCAAACTGAGCAGCACAGCACCGGGCTTGAAGCCAATGACCTGCGCCCTGGCCGCAATATCACGCAAGCGCCAATGCCGACGCACTTCACAGACTTCGCCGATCACCACGTTGCCCAGCGCCGCTTCGATCAAGGGTCCGCTCAGTCGCAACGGATGGGCAGCAGGCCGCTCCAGCCGCCCGCTCACAGGCGCAGAATGCCGTACAGTTCTTCGACCACCACCACAAAATGGTCCAGGGCCTGGGCGAAATGGCTGGCATCGCTGAGGGCGTGTTCGTTGCACATCAACCGCAGTTCGAGCACCCCCTCTATCTCGCACAGATGCAGCTGCCCGCTACGTGACCAAGGGCACCCCTGAAGCAGTATCTGCAATAACGCAGCGGCGCTGTGACCCAATTGCGCAGGCCCGATCTGCATGACGGCGGCCCAGACCCATACATCCCCGTCCACGTTCCCGACGTTGACATCGGGCAGATCCCTCATCTGCATTTCAATCGTGCTGTGACTGTCAAAATGTCCGATCTGGCTGTCCTTGCAGCCACTGTAACGCAGTGCTTCGCGCAACAGGTCGGCGATATCCATTGGCATCATCTACAGGTTTTCCTTACAGCGTTTTGATGACATTGACCGAGACCGTTTCGGAAACTTCGCCGAACGACATCACGTCCAGCTCCCGGAACCGTCCCTCGATCAGCTTCTTGATGTAGCGCCGCACATCGACCGAGCACAGCAGCACCATGTCCTTGTGGGCGATGTGCACGCTGTCCAGACCGACCGACAGTCGGTCCATCAGCTCCTCCGACTCGGCCGGTTCCAGGTTGATGAAACTGCCGCCCGACGTTTGTCGAACTCCCCGCCGCACCACCTCTTCGAACTCCGCCGACAACAACAGCACACGCAGGTCATTGCCCTGGGCAAACTTGTTGCTGATATAGCGGGCCATCGCGCCGCGAACGTGCTCGACCAGCGCCAGTACGTCCTTTTCCCGCGACGCCCAATGAGCCAGGGACTCGAGAACAAGCTTCATGTTGCGCACGGAAATGCGTTCACCGATCAGACGCTGCAGCACCTCGGCGATCTTCTGCACCGTGACGTGGCGATACACTTCCTTGAGCAGATCGGGGTAGCGTGCTTCCATTTCGTCGAGCAGTTGCTTGGTTTCCTGCACGCCAAAAAATTCCTGGATATTGCGCGCCAGCAGCGTCACCAGACAGCGATAGCATTCCTCGTCCGCAGGACGCAGGTGATACCCCAACTGCTGCACCCGCTCCCTGTCGGCCGCGTTGACCCAGACACCGCCCAGGCGATTGCTGTCATTGCCGCGCACCAGGGCAAAGCCCAGGGGCTCCAGCTCCGGCGAGTAGTCGAGCAGACGCCAGTGATCGAAATGGATATCGAACTGCTCGGCGCGCACTTCATTGATCAATACCGCCACTTGATGGGCCGGCAACGCCTCGCTGGCGCGAATCTGCGGTTCGGGAATGCGCAATCCGTAGTCGACGAAAAACTGACTGCGAAAACGTGCGGCCCAGCGGGCCTTGCTCAGTTCTTCCAGCCGCGTCGTGGGCACCAGCAACATCAAGGCGACGGTTTCGGTGGCAATGTTGTCAATGTCGTCGAGCAGACCCGACCCGCTCTGCATGGCATCCCCCTGCGCAGAGGTCGGGCGGCTTTCGTTTGAACTTTCACCCCGGGAAGCCTTGCGCTGCCGGACGAACACCACCAGCGCCAGGACAGCGGCGATGGGCAAAAAGGTCATCAATGGAAAACCGGGCAGCAGGCCAACGCCCACCGCCAGCAGCGCCGTCACCCCCAGCACGAACGGATGCCCCAGCATCTGCGCGAGCATGTTGCGCCCCAGGTTGCTGTCATCGCCGTTGACACGGGTGACGATGAAACCGGCGCCGATGGCGATCAGCAACGCGGGAATCTGTGCCACCAGGCCATCGCCAATGGTCAACAGGGTATAGGTCGACAGGGCTGTGGACATGTCCATGCCCATTTGCCCGACCCCGATGGCCATGCCGCCGATGAAGTTGACGAAGATAATGATGATGCCGGCGATCGCATCGCCCTTGATGAACTTCATCGCGCCGTCGAACGAGCCATACAACTGGCTTTCACGCTCCAGCACGCTGCGTTTTTCCTTGGCCTCCTCGGCTGTGATGGCGCCGGCCTTGAGATCACCGTCGATGCTCATTTGCTTGCCCGGCATGCCGTCCAGCGAGAAGCGCGCCGCGACTTCGGCCACCCGCTCCGAGCCCTTGGTGATCACGATGAACTGGACAATGGTGACGATGGAAAAAATCACGAAACCCACCACCAGGCTTTCGCCGATCACGAACTCACCGAAGGACGCAATGATCTCCCCCGCATCGGCCTGACTGAGAATCAGGCGGCTGGTGCTGATCGACAGTGCCAGGCGAAACAGCGTGGTCAACAGCAGCAAGGCCGGGAACGTCGAGAAACTCAGGATGCGCTCGATGTAGAACGAACCCATGAACACCAGCAGCGAGATGACGATGTTCAGGCCGATCAAAAAATCCACCAGCACCGTCGGCAGGGGAATGATCAGCATGGCGATGATCATCACCATCAGCGTCAGGATCAGCAGCTCCGGACGCGCGCCGACGTTGCGCAAAAATACATTGAGCATGGCAGGTCAGTTCCGGGAAAAAGTCATGAGCCACCGCCGAGGCGTCGCTGCTCAATACACTCGTGGGCATAGGCGATGTCAGCCAGTCGCGTGTACTGCTGTGCCAGACGCACCGGCGCCTCTTCATCGGCAAACAGCGACGTCGGCAATTGCAGGCTGAGCCGGCGTACCGTTTGTAGAACGGTCGAGCGCTCACGGTGCGGGCTCAACAGCAAGCCCTCGCCCAATGCGCCGAGCAACAGTTGGTCCAGCTCATCGGGGTAGGCCAACAGGCCGAACAGGAACACCAGCCAGTCAGGCTCGTGGGGGTTGTGCCGGCAGATGAGCGCATCACCGAGCAGGCTGCCGATGAACAGGTCATCGGCTGAACGCAGGCACTTCAGGTCGTTCACCCTGACCAGCAGTTGACCGAACTCTGCGCGCGAGCAACTGGGATCCTGGGCACTGATGTCGGTGAGCAACGCCGCTTCGATGAAGGCCAGCACGCTCATGCGTTGAGGTGGACCGTACAGCGCGATCCAGTCCTGGTAGCAACTGAGCGGACCTTCGTCCGACTCGAGAAAATCGCGGTACGTCTCACGCAACAGGCCTGCGCGCACCGTCATGCTGTTACCGAACATCCGGGCTTTCAGGGCGACGTTGATCCCGGCATTCATGCGCGTGGGGGAGCCCTGGGCAACCACCGTCTGCAACAGCATTTCGAGTCGCTGGCGGGTGCCTGCCTCGAGCTTTTTTCGACGCAACAGTTCCCGCAGCACCAACGCCAGGTCACTGTCGTCGGCGAACAGTTTTCGCGCCATTTGCAGCAGCCAGGTGACGGGTTTATCCGTCAGCCGCGCGAGATTGAGTATCTGGCGCGCCTTGGGCACGGTGTCGTCGTCCAGGACCCTTTCGAAGTTATCGGTCAGGGTGTCGGACTTGAGCTCGAAATGCCGACGACCACGGAACTGCGCCAATGCCGCCGACATTTCATCGCTGCTGTGTACAAAGCGCTGAATGGTGGCGGCGGTACCGCTGTCGTCGAGATCGATATCGGCATCCGCCTGGGGCTGCGGATGCTCAGCGGCTTTCTCGGTATTGAGCCGCGCCTGGGCGGCTCGCCCTCCGATGGAAATCGGTGGCAGGATCATTTTATGGCCGCCCGAAAATAGGCTCGGCGCACACGCTCATGCTGCTCCGGGGTCAGCAACTGCGTGGCCGGTTCAGTCGTGGCGGGTTCCAGTACGTCGACAATCTCCTTGGGCTGGATCAGGAATACCCGCACCGTATTGGCTGAGCGATTCTGCCGATAGCTGAACAAGCGTCCGATCCATGGAATCGAGCCGAGTACCGGTATACGACCGATTTGTTCACTGTTGTCATCGCGGGTGAAACCACCCACCAACAGACTCTTGCCTTGGGGTACCCGCGCCACTGTGTTGATGCGGGTGCGGCCGACCGTCGGCAATGTGCCCGGCTGCTTGCCCTCATCAGGGCTTTCAACTTCGTTGCCGTCCTCGATATTGAGCGACATTTCGATTTCGTCCGCCTGGGCGAAACGGGGCAGTACGCTCACCAGCGTGCCATAGGTCACGTGCTGCAAATCGACACTGCGCTCGCCCACCAGGGGGGCATAAAACGTGCGGTTGTTGTCGAAAATCGCCGGCACGTTTTCCTGGGTGAGGATGACCGGTCGCGAGACCACGTTCGCCCGGTTGGTGCGCTCCAGCGCCATGACCTGAGCCACGAATGACACGCCATCGAGGGTGGTCGCCGAGCCGGCATTGAGCGATGCAGCGAATGTCCCCGACCTCAACGCACCTTGCCAATTGATGCCCAGCTGATTGAGTTCATCCTTGTGCAAATCAATGATCCACAACGACAACTCCACGTGTCGTTTCGGCGTGTCCAGCGCGCTCACCAGGTTCTCGATAAAGCGCACCTGCTCCGGCAAACCCTTGACCAGCAAGGCGTTGGTGTCCGGGTATGCCACTACCCGAATGTTTCCGGCAGCCATGTCTCGCGCAATGATCCGCGGCGCTGCCGGGTCCTGATCCGCAGGGTTGGTTGCCAGGCCTTCCAGGGGAAACGCCGGCATCAATCCCTGTGGACGCTGCGCAGGGGCTTGCGCCACTGACGGCTCGACCTCGCGCGCCTCGCCGCGCAACAGATCCTCGATCACGGTGGCCAGTCCGGGGATGGTCACCTTGTCATCGCGCAGTTCGTACTTACGGTCGCTGACAAAGGTGTTTCGTACCTGAATGACACCGATCTGCTGCTTGCCCAGCAACAGTTCCGAGCGCTGGTTATCCATCATCCCGGCCGCTTGCACCACCAGATCGACATACATCGGCGGCCCCGACACATGGAAAGTACGCAGACCGTCGTGGCGCAACGGATAGCGGGCATCGTGCAATCCGGAACGCTCAAGGAACGCCTGAAGCCTGGTCACGGTCAGGGATTGCAGCGACACCATGGAGCTTTTGATTTCCGGGGCGTCATACAGATAAATCGCCTGACCGTCGCTGTACCAGATCAAGCCCATTTGCGAGGCGACGCGCTCAAAAGTTCGTTGCGGCACGAGCAGATCGAACGTACCGGAGATCCGCTTGGCCGCAGCAGCCTTGCTGACGATCACCGGCTTGCCCAGTGATCCGGACAGTTCACTGAAAAAGGTCCGTGCGCTCTGTTCACGGGCCTCGAAACTGGAAACATCGGCCTGCGCGGCAAAGGGTGCGAGCAGGAACACGGTACTTAGGCAGATGGACAAAAGGGATATGGACAACGATCGGCGGTTCATCGACTCACTTGCCTGGAAGGTAGGTAATGTCGGCCAGGCTGCTGGGGGCAAAGCCCACCAGTTCGCGGATTTCCCTGGAGAAATGCGAAGAAGAGGCAAAACCGAACTCCAGCGCCACATCCGTCAGGGAACCGTCCTGCAGACTCATGTTCAGCAGTGCCTGGGCCGTTCGCCAGCCACGCAAGGCAGGCTTGGCCGCCGTACCCAGGGCCTGGCGGCACAGTCGACGAAAATGCGACACGGAAACGCCATAACGCAGCGCCAGGGTGCTCAACTTTTCGCTGTGAGTGCCCTGCTCCAGCAGGAAGTGCACAAGTCCGTAACTCTCGCTATGACGTAGCACGCTGGCAAAGGCTTGATAAGCCATACCACCGGTCATGGCCTGTTCGATGTACCAGCGCTCAAGCGCTCTCTCGGACTGAACGGTTTGATGCGTCACCGGCAATGCCGCCCAGGGAGCCTGATTGAGGCGTTGATCGTTCAGCGCGTTCCCCAGATCAATGAACACTTGCAGTTTTACCAGTGCAGCTTTCGGAATTGGCAAGGCCTGCACGCTGCCGCGCACCTCAAATACTCCGTTCATCGCAATCAGCCCCTCCCAGCCGACCGGCAGGTGGCAGGCCGATGCGCACTGTTGTGAAACCAGATGTACGGGGGATTCGCTGACGCGCAGATGCAGCACCCGCTCGCTGAAACGGGCATCAGGGAAACCTGTGGCGGGTAGTGATTCGATGTGCACGCCAACCTCCTTCGCAACCTGACGATCAAGGGGCGGCAGAATGAAAGAAATGGCGCGTTGAATCCTGATGAGAAGCTGATGAACCCGGGATGGCATATGCCTTGCACCATTCCAGACACCAGCACCCATGCCAACGACGGACTGTGTGCAAAGACAATGGCGTCGTCCCCGGCCTGCTCATGCACGGACCCGTGACGACGTTTTTTTTGCAAGGTGAACGCGCAATGAACGAACCGTCAGCCGGCCCTCTGGCCTGGGTCAATGGCAGCGATGCCCCGGAAAAAACCGAAATCAATCTCGGCTTCATGGCCCTGAGCGACTGCGCCTCGGTGGTCGTCGCCGCCACCCAGGGCTTCGCCCAACCCCACGGCCTGACCCTGAACCTCAAGCGCCAATCGTCCTGGGCCAACCTGCGGGACAAGCTGGTCAGCGGCGAACTCGATGCAGCCCACAGCCTCTACGGTCTGGTCTACGCCGTTCACTTGGGCATCGGTGGCGTGGCCGCGACCGACATGGCCGTGTTGATGGGCCTGAACCAGAACGGCCAGAGCATCAATCTGTCCCGCGGCTTGCAGGCACTTGGAGTGACCAGTCCTGAAGCATTGGATCGGCACGTGCACCAAATTCGCACAAAACTCACCTTCGCCCAGACTTTTCCAACCGGCACCCATGCCATGTGGCTGTATTACTGGCTCGCCAGCCAGGGCATTCACCCGCTGCAGGATGTCGACAGCGTAGTGGTGCCGCCACCGCAAATGGTTGCGCACCTGCAAGCAGGGCGCATAGACGGTTTGTGTGTCGGTGAGCCCTGGTCCGCCAGCGCAGTGCAACAGGGTCTTGGTTTCACGATGGCGACCACCCAGACCCTCTGGCCCGATCACCCGGAAAAGGTCCTGGGCTGCACCCGCGCCTTCGTCGAGCAATACCCCAACACTGCCCGCGCGTTGGTGATGGCGATTCTGGAGGCCAGTCGCTTCATCGAAGAAAGCAGCGAAAATCGTCGCAGCACCGCGCAATTGCTCAGTGCAGCGCAATACCTCGATGCACCACTGGAATGCATCGAGCCGCGCCTGCTGGGCGACTATGCCGATGGTCTGGGCAATCGCTGGCAAGACCCGCACGCCCTGCGCTTCCATGGTGAAGGCGAGGTCAATTTGCCGTACCTGTCCGATGGCATGTGGTTCATGACCCAGTTCCGTCGCTGGGGTTTGTTGCGCGACGACCCGGATTACCTGGCCGTGGCCCGTCAAGTCCAGCAACTAGACTTATATCGTGAAGCGGCCAGCGCTGTAGGTGTCGCGGCACTGGGCAAGGAGATGCGCAGCAGTCAGTTGATCGACGGCAAAATCTGGGACGGCTCGGACCCGGCCGGCTATGCCCGCAGTTTCAAACTGCACGCCCTGAGCGACAGCTCAGCCCTTCTTGCCAGCCGCTGACAGGAGACCACGAACATGCTGCGTATCCTGCTGATCAACGACACTGCCAAAAAAGTCGGACGCCTGAAGGCCGCCCTGACCGAGGCCGGATTCGAAGTGATCGATGAATCCGGCCTGACCATCGACTTGCCCGAACGCGTCGAAACGGTGCGTCCGGATGTGATCCTGATCGATACCGAGTCACCGGGGCGCGATGTCATGGAGCAAGTGGTGCTGGTGACTCGCGACCAGCCCCGACCGATTGTGATGTTCACCGACGAGCACGACCCCGAGGTGATGCGACAGGCGATCAAGTCCGGGGTCAGTGCCTACATCGTCGAAGGCATTCACGCACAACGCCTGCAGCCGATTCTCGATGTGGCCATGGCGCGCTTCGAAAGCGATCAGGCCTTGCGTGCCCAGTTGCATGCCCGCGACCAGCAATTGGCCGAGCGCAAGCGCATCGAACTGGCCAAAGGCTTGTTGATGAAAATGAAGAACTGCAACGAGGAAGAGGCCTACACCCTGATGCGCCGCCAGGCGATGAGCCGCCAGCAGAAGCTGATTCAAGTGGCGGAGCAGATCATTGCCATGAGCGAGTTGCTTGGTTGAAGTCCAGTGGTGCTTT
>Ga0207428_10002384_pt1 | contig 18770 bp, 12 predicted proteins | sample RhiMethybrSRZTD1_FD_187600 | JGI IMG/M metagenome (GOLD analysis project Ga0207428, IMG submission 187600) | Populus rhizosphere microbial communities from Tennessee, USA - Rhizosphere MetaG P. TD hybrid SRZTD1 (SPAdes) (version 3) | ecosystem: Host-associated > Plants > Roots > Rhizosphere >...
TGAGCCTCGTGCCGGCGAAGAACCAGCTCGTCAACTTGCTTCACCTCGAGATGGACCCCTTGAAACATCCGATGGACATCCGCCTCGTCTATGACCGTGTCGGCGTTGCTCCCTGAAAACGTCGGCGCGATAGACTCGCGCCACCTCAAGAAACAGCCGGGGGGGGCGGCGGAATGACGTCTCGCGCCCTGTGGCCAGCCTCGTGGGTCCTCGTCTCCGCCTTGGCGAGCCCAACGCTCGCCGCGGCGCCATCCCGCGCCCCGGGCCCCGGCCTCATGTTCCGCCATTTGAACGTGTCGGACGGGCTCTCGGACCCCCGCTCGCGGTGCGTCCTCCAGGACCGCCAGGGGTTCCTGTGGGCCTGCACCGCCGACGGGCTCAACCGTTACGACGGCTATGGCTTCCGCGTGTTCCGCCACGACCCCGAGGATCCGGAGACCCTGGGCCCGGGCTTCCTGACGAAGGTCGTGGAGGACGGCAGCGGGAAACTCTGGGTCGGCCTCCAGGGCGGAGGGCTCAGCATCTATGACCCGATGTCCGAGACCTTCACTCATCTCCGACACGATCCGGCCGACCCGCGGAGCCTCAGCGACGACGTGGTCACCGCCCTCACCTACGACGGCGAGGGGACGGTCTGGGTCGGCACGAGTCAGGGCCTCAGCCGGGTCGACACGCGGACGCGCGAGGTCACACGCTATCGGAACGACCCCGCCGAGCCGACGAGCCTCGCCTCGGACGAGGTCCTCGCCCTCTACGTGGACCGGTCGCGGGCGCTCTGGATCGGGACCACTGACAAGGGACTCGACCGGTTGCGTCCCCGCGCCGGGGTGCCGGCCGTCTTCGAGCACTTCCGCTGGGACCCGAAGAACTCGAGATCCCTCAGCAGCGACCGAATCACTTCGATCCTGGAAGCGGGCGGCAGCACCTGGGTCGGCACCTGGGACGCGGGTCTCAATCGCCTGGCCGCGGACGGGACGGTCACCCGCTACGACAAGGCGCTGGACGATTCGCGCTACGAGCGCGGCGACCGCATCTACGACCTCCTCGAAGACCACACCGGGGCCATCTGGATCGCGATGTGGGGAGGGGGCCTGGGCTGGCTGCATCCGGAGACCGGCCGCTTCCAGCGCTTCCTTCCCGACGTGAGCGACTCGGCCAGCCTGAGCCATGCCAACGTGAGCGCGCTCTTCGAAGATCGCAGCCGCCTGCTCTGGGTGGCGACGGTGGGAGGCGGCCTCGACGTGGTGGACCTCGCGGCCAAGCCCTTCTTGCGTTACCCGGTGACGGGTGATCGGCCGGGTGGGCTCTCCGCGAAAGACGTCCGGGCCGTGATCCAGGACCATCGCGGAGACGTCTGGGCGGGCACCTACGGAGACGGCCTCAACCGCATCCGTGGAGCGCGCAACCACGTCGAGCGCTTCCGCCACGTCCCGGGCGACCCGCACAGCCTGGCCGACGACACCGTCACCAGCCTGCTCGAGGACGAAGGCGGCTCCGTCTGGGTGGGAACCTTCGGAGGCGTCGACCGGCTGGATCCGGCGACGGGCCGGTTCGAACATCACCGCGGCCACCGCAACGACCCCCAGAGCCTGAGCAGCGACACCGTGTACGCGCTCCATCAAGACGCGACGGGGCGGCTCTGGGTGGGAACCTGGGACGGACTCAACCTGCTCGACCGAGAGACCGGACGCGTGCTCGTCTACCGCAAGCCCGGCCCCGGCCGGCAAGCGGTCCTCTTCATCGGCGACGATCCGAGCGGCGCGCTCTGGCTCGGTATGAGCCAGGAGCTGGTACGTTTCCAGCCCGAGACCGGCGCCTTCGAGACGTTCGCGGCCGATCTGCTTCACCCCGACCGCCTTGGGATCGGGTTCATCTGGTGCATGTTCCGCGACGCCTCCGGCCGGTTCTGGCTGGGAAGCTCGCAGGGGCTCCACGAGCTGCTGCCGAGCCTGCCCGGCGCGCCCGCGCGCCTGCTTCACTTCGGCTCCCGGCAGGGGCTGCCGGACGCCGCAGTCGTGTCGATCCAGGCCGCGGACGACGAACAGCTCTGGCTCGGCACCACGCGGGGGCTGGTGCGCTTCGAGCCACGCCACGGGATCGCGCGGCGCTACGACACGATGGACGGACTGCCGGACGAGAGCTTCAACACCACCGCCGCCTTCCGCGCGCAGGACGGGTCGATGTTCTTCGGCACGACCGGAGGCCTCACGTCGTTCGATCCCAGTCAGTTCCGCGACGATCCGATCGCTCCGCGGGTGGTGCTGAGCGGGCTTCGGCTCTCCCATCGGCCGGCCCCGATCGCGCCCGGCTCTGTGCTCGAGCGCGCCCTCTCCGCGACCGAAGCCATCGATCTGCCGTACGACACGCGCATCTTCGGATTCGACTTCACCGCCCTCAGCTTCCGGGCCCCGCACCGGAACCGCTTTCGTTATCGGCTCGACGGGTTCGACGCGCAATGGCACGAGACGGCGGACGGCGAGCACGGCACGACCTACACGAACCTGGCGCCCGGGAACTACGTCTTCCGCGTGCGGGGATCGAACAGCGACGGCGTGTGGGACGAGAGCGGGGCGTCGGTGAAGATCCGCATACGGCCGCCGTGGTGGAAGACCTGGTGGTTCCGGGCGCTGGCCGTCCTTTCGGTGGCGGCGGGCCTCCTCACCGCCCATCGTTTGCGCACACGCGGCCTCGAGGCGCGCAGCGCGCACCTCGAACGCGAGATGCGCGAGCGCGAGGGCGTCCAGCGCGCCCTCAGCCAGAGCGCGCAGCAGCTCCGCCTCATCGCGGACGCGGTGCCGTTCGTCATCGCCTACGTCGACGGCCAGGGCCGCGTCCGCTTCGCCAACCGGGCGGCCGAGCAGTGGGCGGGACGGCCGCGCACCGAGATCGAGGGACGCGAGCTCGACGAGATCCTGCCCCTCCACGTCCTCGCCCTCGTGCGGGACCGCGTCGAGATGGCGCAGGGCGGGGAACGCGTGACGTTCGATTTCGCCGTCGGGGCCCGGGCGTCGAGCCGAAGACGGATCGCGGCCACTTTCGTGCCGCACGCGGAAGGGGACGCCGCCGTGCCCCGCATGGGGTTCTTCGCGTTCGCCGAGGACGTCACGGACCGCGTGCGCACCCAGGAAGAGCTGCACCGACAGCACGACCAGATCGCGCACGCCTCCCGCGTCTCCACCCTCGGCGAGATGGGCACCGCCATCGCCCACGAGCTGAACCAGCCGCTCACCGCGGTCCTCAGCAACGCGAACGCCGTCCTGCGCACCTATGCGCCGCCGCGGGGCGTGCTGCCCGAAGGCGTCGAGGAGGCGCTCCGCGACATCGCCGAGGACGCCACCCGCGCCGGCGAGATCATCCGTCACGTGCGCGAGCTCGTCCGCAAGGGCGCCTCCCGCAAGGCGCCCCTCGACGTCAACGAGGCCATCCGGGGGGTGGAGACGCTCATCCGCGCCGCCGCCCTCGAGGGCGACGCGACCCTCTTCATGGACCTGGCCCCGGGCCCGGCCATGTCCGTCGGCGACGTGATCCAGGTGCAGCAGGTGGTGCTGAACCTGGTCCGCAACGCGATCGACGCCATGCGCACGCTTCCCAAGCCGGAGCGGCGGCTGGTCGTGCGCTCGCTGCACGACCGCGACATGATCGTGGTCTCGGTCGAAGACGCGGGGCCGCCCCTCGAGAAGGAGGCCCTCGACCACCTGTTCGCGCCGTTCTACACCACCAAGGCCAACGGCCTCGGCATGGGACTCTCGATCAGCCGCTCGATCATCGAGGCCCATGGGGGCGCCATCGAGGCGCGTTCCCGCACCGGACGCGGCCTGGCCGTGCGCTTCACGCTGCGGGCGAGCGAAGAGGCGGCAGACGCCGTCGGTCCCCGGATGAGCGCATGAAGGCCCGCAGCGATCGACACCGCCCGCCAGACCTCTCGGGCAAGGTCTTCCTGGTCGACGACGAGGCATCCGTCCGGCGGGCGCTGACTCGGCTTCTCCGCGCGGCGGGGCTGGAGGTGGCGAGCTACGCGTCGGCGGAAGCCCTCCTGGCGGAGCTGAGCCCGGCCGAGAAGGGCCCCGCCTGCGTGGTGGCGGACCTCCAGATGCCCGGCCTGACCGGGCTCGGGTTGCAGGACGAGCTCACCCGCCGCGGCCTCGGGCTGCCCGTTCTCCTCATCACCGGCCACGGCGACGTCCCCAGCACCGTCCGTGCGATGAAGGGAGGCGCGATCGACTTCCTGGAGAAGCCGGTCTCGGAATCGGCGCTCTTCGAGGGCATCGGCCGGGCCTTCTCGCGCCACCGCGAGCTCAACGACACGCGCCGTCAGCAGGAGCTGCTGACGGCCCGGCTCGAGCGGCTGACCCCGCGCGAGCGCGAGGTCTTCGCCCTGGTGGCGGCCGGCCTCCTGAACAAGCAGGTCGGCTTCGAGCTGGGCACCACGGAGAAGACGGTCAAGGTCCACCGGGCCCGGGTCATGGACAAGATGGAGGCGACGTCGCTGGCCGACCTCGTACGCATGGCCGGCCAGCTCGGCATCACGGCCCCTCCTCGGCGAGCGACCTAGCCGTGGAGTAACATGCCGGAATGCCCACGGGCGAGTCCGTCCTTCGTCGCGCGTGGGGCCGGCTGTCGCCCCGGGCGCACCCGGCCCCCGAGAGGCTCGCCGTCCAGCAGGCCGAAGAAGCCCTGCGCGAGAGCGAGGCGCGCCTGCGCGCCCTCGTCACCGCCAGCGTCGACGTCATCTGGCGGACCGACGCCAAGGGCGAAGTCCTGTTCGTCTCGCCGTCGTGGGAGGCCCTGACCGGGCAGACCGCGGAGGAGACCCGCAAGTTCGGATGGCTCGAGTTCGTCCACCCGGACGACCGGGCTCGCCCCCTGGCCGTGTGGATGGCGGCGGCGGCGGAGAATCGCTCGTACGAAAGCGAACTGCGCGTCCGCACCCGTGACGGCCGCTACCGCCATTTCCAGACCCGCGGGGTTCCGATCTTCGCCGCCGACGGCTCCATCCGGGAGTGGGTCGGCACCAATACCGACATCACCGAGCGTCGGGAATCAGAGAACGCGTTGCGCGAGGGTCAGCTCCGCTACCAGCTCGCCACCCAGGCCGGGGGAGCCGGCGTGTGGGAGCTCGACCTGGCCACCGGGGACATGTACATCGATCCCCATCTCAAGAGAATGCTCGGCTACGAGGATCACGAGATCCGGAACCACCTGGACGACTGGATGCAGCGGCACGATCCACGGGACGTGGACCGCGTGAAGGCGGACGCGGCCGCGTATGTGGCGGGCGCGAGCACCGACTACGAAGACGAGCACCGCATGCTGCACAAGGACGGCAGCATTCGCTGGTTCCTGGCCCGGGGCCGGCTGATCGTCGGCCCCGGGGAGCGCCGCCGCCTCCTCGGCACGGACACGGACGTCACCGCCCGCAAGTGGGAAGCGACCGCTCTGCGCGAGGTCGAGGGCCGCCATCGGGCCATGCTGCGCGCGGTGCCCGATCTGATGTTCGTCCTGGACAAGGACGGCGTGTACGTCGATTTCCATGCCCCCGATCCGACCCAGCTCGTGGTTTCCCCCGACCGCTTGATCGGACGAAACGTGCGCGAGGTCTTCCCCTCCGACCTGGGCGAGCGGGTCGTACGTTGCCTCGCGGAGACGACGGAGTCGGGCGAGCCCCGGACGCTGGAGTACGACACCGCCATCGACGGCAAGGTCCGCCACTGGGAGGCCCGTGTCGTCCCCTACGGCCCGGACAAGGTCCTCAGCATCGTGCGCGACGTCACGGAACGGAAGGTGGGAGAGCACGAGGCACGCGCGCTCCGCGAGGAGCTGGCCCACGTGGGACGGGTGACGTCGCTGGGAGCGCTCACGGGGTCGCTGGCGCACGAGATCAACCAGCCCCTGACCTCCATCATGGCCAACGCCCAGGCTGCGCTGCGGTTGATTGCGAATCCACGCATCGACCTGGCCGAGCTCCGTGGCGCCCTCGACGACATCGTGAGCGACGACCGCCGCGCGGGCGAGGTGCTCCGCCGCTTGCGGGCGCTCCTCACCAAGGAAGCTCCGGAGTCGAAGGCCCTCGACATCAAGGACACGATGGAAGAGATCCTGCAGCTCGTCCACAGCGACGTCGTGATGCGCCGGGTGGCCCTCGAGATCGATCTCGCCTCCGACCTCCCTCCCGTGCACGGCGATCGCGTCCAGCTGCAGCAGGTGGCCTTGAACCTCCTGATCAATGCGTTCGACGCCGTCCAGGACCTGGAAGTCGAGCGCCGGCGTGTCGCCCTGCGCGCGACGAGCTACGACGGGAATGTCGTGGTCAGCGTGGTGGACCGCGGCCCCGGGATCGCCGCCAACAACATGGACCGGATCTTCGAGCCGTTCTATACGACCAAGGCCGACGGCATGGGGCTGGGCCTGCCCATCTGCCGGACGATCGCCGCCTCCCACGGGGGCGCGCTCGTCGCCAAGCCGAACCCCGAGGGTGGGATGACCTTCTCCTTGCAGCTCCCCGTCGGTCCCGCCAGCGCCTAGGGGGCGCTGGCCAGGCGGGTGCGCGCCGTTTCCAGGTTCGCCTTCACTCCGGTCTCGACCCCGGCCCGGACCTTGCCCATGAGCATGCCGGACAGCATGCCCGTCGGGGGATCGATCCGCGTCCGATAGAGGCTCAGCAGATAGAGGCTCTTGCCGTCGGCGGCGGGGACGGCGGCCATGATCTCGAGGGCGGCGTTGAAGTAGTGCGTCGCCCCCAACAGCTTGCTCGCGAGCAGGACACCCCGGGGGCCCTTGTAGACGGTCATGTGGTACACGGAGACCACGGGCTTGAGGCCGAAGGTGTCCTTCGCCCAATAGAGGAGGTCGTCCGCACCCGCCAGCTTCCCGTTGGGATAGGCCACGAGATAGTCGTTGAACTCCTTCACGTACTCCACGAGGTACGGCGAGTTGGTGAGGAGGGTCCGGTACTCCTGGGCCCGGGACTTCTCCTCCTTCTTGTCGAGCACGTTGCCCATCGCGGCCGTGCCCCCCTTCTGGTACGCGGTGACGTAGTCGACGATGGCCTGGTTGAAGATGGCGACGGCCCGGCTCTCCGCGTCGGGCGCCGACCAGTCGATCTTCGAAACGAGCTCGAGCCCTTTCGTCCCGATCTTCACGTCGCAGCTTCCGGGCTTGCACTTCTTCAAGGCCGCGATGTCGGCGGGCGGATGGGTCAGGCCCTTCAAGTCCTCCAGCTTCGCGGGAGTCGAGAAGCGTCCCATCTCCGGGATCTCGGGCACCTGCCGGAACTTCTGCACGTCCCGGGCGAGGGTGATGAGCCGGTCGACCGTCCCCGCCGCCTTCACCACCCCGAAGGCAGCGATCTCGGCCTTTTCGGTGGTGGGCAGCATCTTCGTCACCACCTCGCCCTTCTCCATGGCCGCGAGCTGGCCGTCGTCGAGCTGGATCACCTTCCGCAGGAACGGCCGGGGAGGCGGCTCCTGGGCCCTGACGGCCGCGGGAGGGGCCAGGGCCAGCAGGCCGGCGAAGGACGCCCCGGCCAGAGCCCGCTTCCAGAAATCGCGTCCCGGCATCGACACCTCCTCGGCTCGTTCGTCCAGCCTTTGCGGACCTACTTTCGCGGCCGGACCAGCCCCTGTTTCTTCATCTCCTTGCCGGCGGTGGCGACGAGATCCTTGATCAACTTGACCACCATCGTGGGGTTGGTGCTCTCGCTCGTCCCGGCCCAGACCAGCTTGTCCTGGCGCAGGTCGTAGACGAGCGTCTCCACGTTGACGATCCGGTCGATGTTCAGGTAGCTCGGCGAATACAGGTACGTCCAGCTGCTGTCGTAGTAGCCCCAGAACGTGTTGTAGCTGGCGGTGGCGTAGAACATGGCCGGGCTCTCGGTGACGGCGGAGGACTGGTCGATCTCCCGCATCACCACCACCGCGACGATACCCGCCTGGGCCAGGCGGGCCTTGACCAGCTCGCGATCGCGCATCTCGTTCTCGGGCACGATCGTGTAGACGGCCACTCCCTGCATGCCGCGCGCGACGAGCTCGCCCGCGAGGGCGTATTCCGCGTCCTGCCGGGACATGTTGTCCTTGCGGATGATGAGGGCCCCGACCTTCTGCCCGCGCAGATCGACGGAGGCCGCGTCCGGCGACTTCCAGGTCGACTTGAACTTGGTCGAGGCCGCGTGGGCAGGCAGGGCGAGAGTCACCGCCAGCAAAAGCACGGCTCCGGATCGATGTCGCATGGGACCCACACGCTACCGGGGGAAGGCGGAACTCGTCCATTGGACCTTGGTCTCACCAGGAGTGCTAGCATCCCGGGTGCCCGTTCCCCAGAAGTCGCGGTGACCTTCAGCCGGAAGATCCTGGTCGGGCTCGTTCTCGGCGTCGCCACCGGCTTGTTCCTCGGCGATCGGGCCGCGCCCCTCCACTTCCTGGCCGATGCCTTCGTTCGCCTCCTCCAGATGACCGTGCTCCCCTACGTCACGGTCTCCATGATCGCGGGCATCGGGAACCTGGACGCCGGCACGGCGCGCCGGCTGTTCTTGCGGGTCGGCGCGTTGACCCTGGTCCTCTGGGCCCTCGCCCTGGGCGCGGTCTTCCTCATGCCCCTGGCCTTTCCCGCGATCGAGGCCGCCTCGTTCTTCAGCACCACGATGGTCGAGGATCCTCCTCCCGTCGACTTCCTGACCCTGTACATCCCGTCGAATCCCTTCCACTCCCTCGCCAACAGCGTGGTGCCCGCGGTGGTCCTCTTCAGCACGGTCCTGGGGATCGCCCTCATGGGCGTGAGCGGCAAGGAGCGGCTCGTCGAGTGGCTGCAGGTCGTCGAGCGGGCGCTGGCTCGGGCGAACCGGCTGGTGGTGCGCCTGACGCCCCTCGGCCTCTTCGCCATCGCCGCCCACACCTCCGGCACCCTCGACCTCCAGCAGGTCGCCCGCCTGCGCGTCTACCTGGTCGCCTACGGCGCGATGGCGCTCCTCCTCTCGCTCTGGGTCTTCCCCGCGCTGGTGGCCTGCCTGACCCCGATCCCGGCGAGGCGCGTCCTGCAGGCCACCCAGGACGTCCTCATCACGGCCTTCATGACGGCCGACCTCTTCATCGTCCTTCCTACCCTCGTGGAGCGCTCGAAGCTGCTCCTCGCCGAGGCCGGCCTCCCCGAGGCGGAGGAGGGCTCGCCCCCCGAGGTCATCGTCCCCGCCTTTTACAACTTCCCGCACGCCGCCAAGATGCTCTCGCTGAGCTTCGTGCTCTTCGCGGCCTGGTACTCGCAGACGACGCTCACCGCGGCCGACTATCCGAGCCTGGCCGGGGCCGGGATCCTGAGCCTCTTCGGCAGCATCAACGTGTCGATCCCCTTCCTGCTCGACCTCGCGCGCGTCCCCGCCGACACCTTCCAGCTCTTCCTCGCGACCGGCGTCCTCAACTCCCGCTTCGGCACCCTCGCCGCGGCCATGCACATGGTGGTCCTCGCCCTGGCCGGCACCTACGCGCTGAGCGGCCAGCTTCGCCTGTCGGGCCCACGCCTGTTGCGGTACGCGCTCGTGACCGGCGCGGCGACGGCTCTCACCCTCGGGGGCCTGGCCGTCTCGTTTCGGGCCCTCGGTGCCGGCACCTACGAGGGGGCACGGCTGGCCCAGGAGATGGGCCTCCTGCGGCCGGCCTCGGAGGGAGCGACCGTGCTCGGGGAGCTTCCGGCCGATCCCCCGCCCAAGCCGCGGGAGGGCGCGTCGATCCTGGAAGCGGTGCGCGCGCGCGGCCGGATCCGAGTGGGCTTCATCCCCGGTCAGCGTCCCTACTGCCACGTGAACGCGCGCGGCGAGCTCGTGGGCTTCGACGTGGAGATGGCGCACGCGCTGGCCCAGGAGCTCGGGGTCGCGGTCGAGTTCGCCCCCGTGCCTCGCGATCGGATCGTGGAGGTGCTGGAGGCCGGGCGCGTGGACGTCGTGATGGCCGGCGTCCTGCTGACCACGCAGCGCGCGAGCCGGGTGGAGTTCTCGCCGCCCTACCTCGACGAGACGCTCGCGTTCGTGGTCCTGGACCGCCGGCGAGCGCAGTTCTCCGACGCGGCGACGGTGCGCTCCACCCCGGGGCTCCGTGTCGGCGTTCCCGACCTCCCGTACGTGCGGCAGATCGTGGAGCGCGAGTTCCCGAACGTGACGATCGTGCCCCTGGCCCTGGAGAACACCGAGTCCGTCCTCGCCGGCCCCGGCGCGCACCTGGACGCCGTGTGCCTGACCGCCGAGCGGGGATCCTTCTTCACCCTCCTCTACCCCGCCTTCTCGGTGGCGGTGCCGCACCCGCTCGAAGTCCGCCTGCCCCTCGCGTACCCCGTCGCCTCCCGCGATCTCGAGATGGCCCGCTTCATGGGCCTGTGGATCGAGCTCAAGCGCCGGGATGGCACGATTTCGGCCCTCTACGATCACTGGATCCTCGGGAAGGACGCCAAGGCCCGGTCGCCTCGCTGGTCGGTCCTGCGGGACGTGCTGGGCTGGAAGCCCTGATCCGCGGCCTGTCCTCACCCGCCCGCGGGGAGGCGCCTCCGCGGCGTCACCGTGGCGCTACCAGGCGTAGGCGACGAAGGTGCGCGGCCCGTCGAGTGCTGCGTCGAACAGCTTGCGGTCGCTCCCCGTGCCCTTGTCGTAGTCGATCGAGAGGTGACGCCAGCCGAGGCCCAGCGTCCAGTGCTCGGAGAGGCTGCCCGCGACGTCCCCCTCCAGATTCCACGTGAACTTCGAGCCCAGGCCCGCCACGTCGCCGCGGCCGATGAAGGCGAACCGCGCGCCCAGAGGCGCGCGGACGCGGAGCCCGGCCAGGGCGTCCGCCCAGCCGAACTCCTTCTTGTCACCCGCGATCGCGCCACCGATCGGAATGGTGGCGTTGAGCTGGTTGCTCATCCGGTAGTAGCGGGCGCCTGCCAGGAGGTCGAGGTGGGCGGGGTTGTCTTTGGCGCCTCCGGTCGCCACACGGTAGAAGGCGAGCCCTTCGGTCGTGAGGGACTTGACCGTGGCCTCGAGATCGACCCGGCTCAGGGCCGGCACCCCGGTGCCCACGCCGGCGTGCAGATCGAGATACATGACGTCGGTGGCGAAGCCCCAGCGGTCCTTCCGCCCCTCGAAGTGCGCGAGGGCGCCGAAGTGGAAGTTCTCGAAGATGTCGGAGAACGACTCGTTGATCGGGACTTCGGTCAGGCCCTTGACCGACACGTCGCCGTTGATCCCCGCGAACCACACGTAGGGCGCGGCGACGAAGTGCCACTGGCCGTCCATGGCCAGGTTCGGCCGGGTCTGGGCCTGGACCGGCGCGGCCGCTCCCAGCACGAGCGCGGCGCCGGCCGCGAGGCTCACTGCGAACGCTGTGATGCTCACTCTCATCGTGTGATTCATGCCTCCACCCGTCAGAACGCCGCCAGGCGTTCGATGACCCAGAACATCGCCACGCCGCCGATGGCGTAGGGCGGCAGGATCTGGAAGAAGGCCAGTCGCCCCTGATGGACGGGCGCCAGTCTGGAGATGGCCCGGTGCAGGACGGCCATCAGCGCGCAGACCGCGCCGATGAAGAGGAAATGACCCGTTTCGACCCCGATGCTGAAGAACAACAGGGCCGTGGGAATGTGCCCGTCCGGCAGACCGGCCTCGCTGAGCCCGCCGGCAAAGCCCAGGCCATGCATCAGCCCGAAGGTGAGGGCCACGATCCAGGGCGCCCGGGCGGTGAGGCCCACGCGCCCTTGCCTGCCGCGCAGGATCTCCGCCGCGACGAACACGATGCTGAGCGCGATGGCGGCCTCGACCGGGCGCTGGGGGACGTGGACGTAGCCGAGCGTCGCCAGCGAGAGCGTGATGCTGTGCGAGACGGTGAACGCGGTGACGGTCTTGACCAGCTTCCACCCGCCCCGCGTGATGAGGATGAGCGCGAGCACGAACAGGAGATGGTCGATGCCCGACAGGATGTGCTCGACGCCGAGCACGGCGTAGGTGCGGGCCACGCTCATCGCCCCCGCCCGGGCCGACACCATGAACGACGGAACCGACGGCGTGAGCCGCGTCACCTGCGTCGTGCCGTCGGGACGCTCCAGACGCACCAGCACGTCGGTCATCGTGCCGCGGAGCCCGGCGATGTGGACCGTGCCGCCGCTCAGCCCGCCCGCGCACTTCACCGTCCAGCGCTCGGTGACGGCGCCGTTGATCATCGAAGCCCGCGGCGGCGTGACGTTCGTGCAACCCGCGGGCAGCTCCACGTGCAGTCCGAGGCGCAGGTTCTCGTCCCGGCCCGGCACCTTCCACAGCGCGTCGTAGGTGTCGGGCCCGGTCTGGCGCAATTCGAGATAGGCGGGGCGCAGCTCGTGCGCGAATGCCCCGGGCGCATACGTGGCCATTAGCACGAGGATGAGAAGGCGGCGGCTCATCACTTCCTGGCCGCGACTCGTGCCGGCTCCGCCGTCTCCAGGCCTTCGATGGTCACGGTGTAGCGCTCGAGCAGCTTCGCGTAGAACTCCTCGTTCGCTTCCCGGCGGCGGGCCGTGTCCCACTCACGGCGCACCGCGTCGCGCACGTCCGCCAGCGCCGGCACGCCGCCCGTCGTGCGTTCGCTGACCCGCACCAGGTGCACGCCGTAACCGGACTCCACCGGCCCCTGCCAGCGGCCGAGCGACATCCCGCCCAACTGCGCCGCGAACTGGGGCCCGAACTGCTGGGCCACCTCGCTGGCCGGCACCGCCGTGAAACGGTGCTCCAGCAGGAATGGATCTCCCACCACCGAGGCATCCGCGCTGGCCCCGGCCTCGTTCAACCGCGCGAGCAGCCCTGCGGCGTCGCGCGCGAGGCTGTCCCCGTGTTTCTCCGGGTTCAGGAACACCTGCGTGAACGTGAACCGTTCCTGGACGCGAAACGATTCGGGATGGACGGCCAGGTATGCGCTGAGCTCGGCGTCGGTCGGCTCGACCTGGGCGGCCGTGTCTTCGGAGACGAACTCCATCTTCTGGCGCAAGCGGCGGCGGATCACGGTGTCGTCCTTGTCCAGGCCCAGTGCCACCGCCTCGCGGCAGTAGACCTCTTCCCGCACGCGGTCCCGGATGAGGCCCTCCCACTCCTCAGGGGTCGGCGGCCGTTGCCGCGTTCGGAGGAAGGCCTCCCCCATGGAGGCGAGCTGGCCCTGCGAGACGACGATCCGCCCCGCCGCCGGTGCCTGGTTGCGATTGAGCAGACCGTAGCCGGCGAAGATCAGTGCGCCCAGCACCAGGAAATGAACCAGCGGCTCCTGGAGCAGTCGCTTGATGGGACTCGAAAGGGAGAGTCGAGTCATTTTGCCGGCGAATACCAGATCGGCGACGTGTAGGCGCGCTCCGTGATCGTCATCCGGGTGCCGGGCAGGGGTTTGTTGCCGAAGCGCTTCGCGTCGTAAGCGGTCCAGCGCGGCGACGGGATCTCGATCACGCGGGCGTAGTAGAACGCCCGCTGGGCGGGATCGAAGCCGGGGTCCTTCCAGACCGCGATCAGCTCCGGGGCGCCAATGGTGTTGGTCCAGGTCGCGTTCTCGACGTCCACCGTGCTGCCCACCGAAGGCACCTTGCCCGTCTTCGCGTCGGCCTTGCGGTCGCCCGACCACGCCACATCGAAGACCTGCTCGTGGACCTCGCCCTTCGCGTCGAGCCATCCCTTGATGATCTGGACGCGATCGAGGTTGGCGCCGATCGGATCCTTGAGCGCACCCACGAGGAAGGTCGCGGCCTTGCCCGCCGGAGCCTGGCGCAGGTCGCCCCCCATGGGTACGCCCTTCGCGTAGCCGATTTTCGCGGGCATGCGGTCGTGGGCGTCTTTGGCCTCGAACTCCCAACCGCCGAAGAAGCGCACCACCATCCGGGAGCCGGTGGTGGCGTACGCCTCGCGGCGCTCCATCGCGTCGAACAGGGCCTCGCGGGTGTTTTCGGTCGCCCAGACGGCCGCATAGCCGGAGGCGCCGACCTCCCAGTCCATGATCTTGACGCCGGTCTTGGGGTCGGAGACGAATGTCTTGGTCAGGCGCTCGGGACTGGGCTCCTGAGGAGCCGTCTTGCCGAAGAAGTTGTCCTCCTCCATCGCGGCGAGGCCGGTGTGGGCGTCGCTGCTGCCGATGAGGCCGAACTTGTAGGGGTTCACGCCCAGCTTCTGCTCGAGGACGAGCCCGTTCTTGAACGCCTGCCGGGCATATTCGAACTGGAGCATGTCCTTCGTCTTGGGAACGCTGCCGTCGAGGTTGGCCTTGTCCCAGAGCTCGAAGTCGGCGAACTCGTCGTTGGGAGAGAGGAAGGGGTGCGATTCTCCGGTGCCCTTCGTCTGCGTCGTCTCGTACAGCCGCTCCCATTTCGCACGCTCCTCGACGTACGCCCGGTCGATCGCGCGGCCGAAGGCCTCGACCATCGGGAACATGCGGCCGTTCGAGAGGTTGCCGTTGTGGGGGATGGCCAGCACCCGGCCGCCCGTCTTCGCCTCGAAGGCGGTCAGCCACTTCCAGAGATCGACGGGGTCGTCACTGCCGAGGGGCTTCATCGTCGTGTACGGCTCGACCTGCAAGGCCTTGCTCGCGTCATCGCGGAAGATCACGTTGCGATGCAGGTTGTTGCCCCCGGTGTTCGACGTCCACTCGTAGCCGATGAAGGCCGTGAAGCGCCCGGGGTCGTTCGCCCCCTCGGCGGCCTTGACGGCCTGCTGCCACGCGCTACGGTAGGTCGCCGTGCCGGGAACGGGAAAGATGGCCTTCGAGATCGTCCCGCCGCCGAAGTTGCGGATGATGTCCAGCGCCGCGTCGGCACCCTGGCCAGAGGCGATCATGTCGTGCCACTTCTTGCCCTGAGGGTCCGCCATGATGGCCGGATCACCGCCCAGGACGAGCGGGAAGAAACCGAAGCCGTCCGAGTGGTCGGCGACCACGAGGAAGTCGAGCGGGCGCGAGAGCTTCACGGGCTGTCCGCTGTTGGAGGTGACCTCTTCGCCGCGCGCGAACCGGAACGCGTCGGGCGGGCCGAGGCGCGCCCCGAAAGCCCCGGCGTCGAACGAGAACGCCGTGTGCAGGTGCGTGTCCCCGAAGAAGGGCCGCGTCGGGTAGTTGCGACCCGCGTACGGGGAGTACGGCGCCTTTTTCGGGAAGGCGTTCGCCAGGTCCGCGGGGTTGGGCTGGCCGGTATCCTGAGCGATGGCCGCCACGGGTACCGCCCCTCCGAGGAGGATCGCCAGACACCAACGAACGAAGGGCTGAGAACTCATCCTGCCTCCTTGCCGAGCCTCGGGCACTCCATCCCCGTAGCCGGTACTGTCCGTGTCGCTGAAGACCGTCAGGGTGACTCCGATCGTTCGTTCACGGCGCCACTGTCCCTTCGGTGCTCTTCAGCAGTCTGGGTTGGATCTTGAGAAGAACCTCGATGCACCAGGCCGTCATGACCATGTGAATGACGACGGCCGACCACAGGGCGACCCCGGCCAGCGGCGACCGGAGGGCGGCGATACCGAGGACCGCGACCGCGCCCAGGTTGTACGAGGTCATCGCCGTGACGACCCCGCGCGAGGCCACGCTCGGTGCGTCGGACCGGGCGAACCAGCAGGCGAGGCCCAGGGCCAGCAACGCGGCCCCGGCGATGCGTCCGAGCGTGACCGCGGCCGGTGCGTCTAGCGGTGAATGCAGGAGGATCGCCACCGCCGCCGCCGGGCTGCACATCAGGGCCAGGCCGGCTCCCAGCTCCATGACCGCGGTCACGACGAGCAGGTGTCTCATCGTCGAGAACCGGCTTCGAGAGGGAAGCGGACGGGACGAGGGGACGGCAACGAACACATCGTGCCGCACCGTATAGGAGCCGGTGCGGACCGGTATATGGGACGTTGGTCCCACCCCTCGGAATGGGGAACGCTCAGAAGAACAGGAAGGCGGCGGTGGCGACGAAGAGCGCGCCCAGCGTCTGCCAGAACGAAGCGCCGGCCGCGGCCGGATAGGCGTCGAGCGGCGTCGGGAAGGGGTTCATCGAAAGGCGGCCCGCAGTGTACGCACGACCCGGCCCGGCCGGCCGCGCCCTGAGACCTTCGTCCAATAGACATGCCGCGGAGGGGGCCACTAGCCTTCCCGAGGCCTCCGGCGGCCGCCGACAATTTCGTCCCCAATCCGAATGGCGGCGGGCAGGGCAAACAGCTTACAGTTCACCCGTCGCCAGGGGCGTCATCCACCGACACGGAGGCAGACAGTGCAGCACGATTCCCCCCCGCTGCCGCGCCGCGTGCGCGCGGCCCGGGCCGCCGCCGTTTCTCTCGTTTTCTTCGCCAGCCTCTCCGTGGCCGCCGCGGACACGCCGGCCCGCAAGACCGTGGTCGCGGGCAACTACGACGCGGGCGGCTTCCGTCGCTTCTTCCTCGGCGACGACTACCGCAAGGCCTGGTCGACCCCGGTGAGTGTCGAGGTCCTCGACCTCGCCCACGAGGCGGGCGGCCTCACGCCCGCTCGGCGTGTCGGCGGACAGCAGACGAAAGGCCTCGCCCTCACCGGTGCGGACGGGCGGAGCTACACGTTCCGTGGCCTCGAAAAGGACGCCTCGCACCTTCTCGACGTGATCGACGCGACCCTCAAGGATTCGGTCATCGCGAAGCTCCTGAACGACCAGATGGCGGCCCAGCATCCCGGGAGCGAGCTGATCGCGCGCGGCATCCTGGAGACCGTCGGGATCCCTGTCCCGGAGTGGCGGATCGTCGTCCTGCCCGACGATCCCGCCCTCGGCCCCTTCCGCAAGGACTTCGCCGGCGCGGTCGGCGTCTTCGCGGTCTACCCCCAGCCCGCGAAAGGCTCTGTCCCCGGATTCGCGGGCGCGACGGAGATCATCGATCACATTTCGCTCTACAAGCGGCTGGAAGCGGGAGAAGGGGACAGCGCGGATACCCAGGCCCTGCTCAAAGCGCGGCTCGTGGACATCTTGATGGGCGACTGGGACCGGCACCGCAAGCAATGGCGGTGGGCCCGCATCCCGGGCAACCCGCGCTGGGTGCCGATCCCCGAGGACCGCGATCAGGCGTTCTCGCGCTACGAGGGCGTGTTGCTCGCTTCGGGACGCGGACGCGATCCCCGCTTCCAGAAGTTCGGGCCGAAGTACCCGAACATCGGCGGGCTCACCTACAACGGATCCGAGCAGGACCGCCGCCTCCTCGTCGGCTTCTCGCGCGAGGACTTCGTGCGCACGGCCAGGGAGATCCAGGGACAGCTCACCGACGCCGCCATCGAGAAGGCGGTGCGGAACCTGCCGCCGGAGTGGTACGCCGTCGACGGCCCGCGGCTGGTGGCCGAGCTGAAGGCGCGGCGTGACGCGCTGCCGGATGTCGCGGTGAAGTACCACGCGCACCTCGGCCGCGACGTGGACGTCTACCTGACGAACCAGAGCGAGCGCGTCGAGGCCAGGCGCCTCGGCAACGGCGACATGGACGTCACGGCGCGCATCGCCGGGCGCGACGGCGCGCCGGGCGAACCGACGTTCCATCGCGTGTTCGACGGCAAGGAGACGTCGGACGTCCGGATCTACGGGCTCGGCGGCGACGACACGGTGGTGGTGACGGGCGGTGGCCACGGTCCGAAAGTGCGGCTCATCGGGGGAGCGGGCAACGACACCCTCGATGCGACCGGGGCCGGCCATGCGAAGCTGTCGGACACCGAGGGCCAGAACCGCGCCGTGAACGCGGGCGACGACGATCGCGCCTATACGCCACCCCCGCCGCCGATAAACGCGCCCTGGATCCCGCCGCGCGACTGGACGCGCGAGAGCTGGGGCGTGCCCTGGGTGTCCTACGGCTCCGACCTCGGGGTCTTCCTCGGCTACGGCATCTACACCCAGAAGTACGGCTTCCGCAAGACTCCGTTCGCCACGTCGCACCAGGTGCGGGCGGGCTTCTCGTTCGGCCAGGGAAACGGGCGGGCCGATTACATCGGCGAATTCCACCGCGAGAACCGCCGATCGTTCTTCGGTCTCTTCGCCTACGCGTCCGGCGTCGAAGTCCTGCGCTTCTACGGCTTCGGCAACGAGACGCCCGCCTTCGGGGAGCAGGACTTCAACAAGGTCCACGCGAACCAGTTCGTCCTCTATCCCCAGTTCAAGGTGCGGCTGGGCCGCCGGGGCCTCATGAGCATCGGGCCCGCCGTCAAGTACACCCAGAGCGACGAGACCAGGACCGAGCTCATCAACGTCGTCCAACCCTACGGCGTCGGCAAGTTCGGCGCTTTCGCCCTGCACGGGGTGATGTCCTTCGACGGCCGCGACAGCACGCTGTTTCCCCGCAAGGGCCTGTTCGCGGCCGCCCGCGCCTCCTATTTCCCGAAGGCCTGGGACGTGACCAGCGATTTCGGCCAGGTGAACGGCAACTTGAACGCGTACCTCTCCGCGGGGAAGTTCGCGACCATCGCCCTTCGCGGGGTCGGCAAGAAGGTGTTCGGGACCTATCCGTACATGGAGGCGGCCTCCATCGGCATGGGCGGCCTGGGCGAGGGCGCCCTGGAAGAGCCCCGCGACACCGTGCGCGGCTTCCGCGCCCGGCGCTTCCTGGGCGACTCTTCGGCTTCGCTCAACTCCGACCTCCGCCTGCGCGTCTCCCACATCACGCTGGTCGTGCCCGGTGCGTGGGGCCTCCAGGGCTTCGCGGACGTCGGCCGCGTGTGGCTGGAGGGCGAGACGAGCGATACCTGGCACACCGGCGTCGGCGGTGGCATCTGGCTCTCGCTGCTGAACGAACGCATGCTCTTCTCCACCGGGATCGCCCACAGCACCGAGGCCGACCTCATCTACTTCAAGGGAGGCTT
>Ga0207428_10002390_pt1 | contig 18752 bp, 14 predicted proteins | sample RhiMethybrSRZTD1_FD_187600 | JGI IMG/M metagenome (GOLD analysis project Ga0207428, IMG submission 187600) | Populus rhizosphere microbial communities from Tennessee, USA - Rhizosphere MetaG P. TD hybrid SRZTD1 (SPAdes) (version 3) | ecosystem: Host-associated > Plants > Roots > Rhizosphere >...
GCCCTGGCCGTGCTGCTCGTCGGTGAAGATCCGGCCAGCGAGGTCTATGTGCGCAACAAACTGCTGCGGGCCAAGGACGTCGGGATCCGCTCCCTTGAATACCGTCTGCCGGAAACCGCCAGCCAGGCGCAAGTGCTGGAACTGATTGCGCAGCTGAATGCCGATGCCACGGTGAACGGCATCCTGGTGCAGCTGCCATTGCCGGCCCATATCGACGAAGGAGCGGTGATTCATGCCATTGATCCGATCAAGGACGTGGACGGTTTTCATCGGGAAAACGTCGGCGGCCTGGTGCAAGGCATCGAAGTCCTGACACCCTGCACACCCAGTGGCTGCATGCGCCTGCTGCACGAAACCTGCGGTGACCTGAGTGGTTTGCACGCGGTGGTCATCGGCCGTTCGAACATTGTCGGTAAACCGATGGCGACGCTACTGTTGCAGGCCAACTGCTCGGTCAGCGTGGTGCACTCGCGCAGTGTCGATGCACCGGCGTTGTGCAGGTTGGCGGACATCGTCGTCGCGGCGGTGGGTCGACCCCAGCTGATTGATGCCAGTTGGCTCAAACCCGGAGCGGTGGTGATCGACGTCGGCATCAATCGTATTGCCAGCGAATCGGGCAATCGCCTGGTCGGCGATGTCGATTACGCCAGTGCGCGCACCGTGGCCAGCGCGATCACGCCGGTGCCCGGTGGTGTCGGGCCGATGACCATTGCCTATCTGCTAAACAACACCCTGATCGCCAGCCAGCTACAGCGTGCTGCCCAGGCGCGTGAGCAGTCGTCGATCAATCACCTGGCGTTGAGCTGAGCCAAACAAAAAGGCCCATTGTAGGAGCGAGCTTGCTCGCGATGGACTCGATAGCGCCGCGTTTAGCCAGTAAACACGCGTTATCGTTAACGACCATCGCGAGCAAGCTCGCTCCTACAATAATGGGCCTTGCGATCAACAGTAACGATCAGTGGTTGTAGGCACGCTCGTTGTGCTCGGCCAGATCCAGGCCCATCTCCTCTACCGATTCATCGGCGCGCAAGCCGACCAGGGCATTGACCACTTTGAGAATGATCCAGCTGATGGCAAAGCAGTAGACCGTCGTCAACAGCACACCCTTGATTTGGGCCAACACCTGACCACCCATGGTTACCCCGTCTACCAGCCCGCCCAGGGACGGTACGCAAAAGACGCCGGTCAATACTGCGCCGATCATCCCGCCGATACCGTGCAAGCCGAACACATCGAGGCTGTCGTCGTAACCGAAACGCCGTTTGAGCACGGTAACGCTCAAGTAGCAGAACACCCCGCACAGTAAACCGATAGCCAGGGCGCCACCCACACCCACATAGGCACATGCCGGGGTGATGCCCACCAGACCCGCCAGGGCACCACTGGCCAGACCCAGCGCACTCGGCTTGCCGACCTTGAACCACTCGGTGAACATCCAGCCGAGAATCCCGGCGCAGGCGCCCAGTTGGGTGTTAAGCATGACGATACCGGAGGTGCCGCTGAGGCCGCCGCCGGAACCGATGTTGAAACCGAACCAGCCGACCCAAAGCATGGCCGCGCCGGCCATGGTCAGGCTCAGGTTGTGCGCCGGCATCGGCGTATTTTCGTAGCCCTTACGCTTGCCGAGGATCAGGCAGGCGGCCAGCGCGGCCACACCGGCATTGATGTGCACCGCTGTACCGCCAGCAAAATCGAGAACGCCCCAGTTATGCATCAACGCCCCCGCACCGCCCCAGACCATATGCGCCACCGGGGCATAAACCAGGGTGAACCACAGGGCCATGAACAGCAGTGCCGCGGAAAATTTCATGCGCTCGGCGAACGCACCAGCAATCAGCGCCGGAGTGATGATCGCGAAGGTCATCTGGAAGGTTACGAACACCCCTTCCGGTATCTCGCCGACCAGACTTTCCGGGGTCATTCCGGCGAGAAAGGCCCGACTCAGCCCGCCGACAAAACTGTTGAAGGTGACCTCCCCTTCGACCATACCGGTGGTGTCGACCACCATGCTATAACCATAAATCACCCACAAAACGCCCACCAGACCGGCGATACCGAAGCATTGGGTGAACAGCGACAACATGTTTTTCGCCCGCACCAGGCCACCGTAAAACAGCGCGAGACCCGGCAGACACATAAATAACACCAGCACCGCCGCCGTCACCATCCAGGCGGTGCTGCCGGTGTTCAGGGTCGGCGCTTCAGCTGCTTGTGCCAGCGGCACGAACGCGCCGACGACCAACGCGCCAAGTAAGGATTTGCCGAGAAGACGATTGACCATGTTCAAAGCTCCTGCAAAAGAATAGAAAGTGTCTGGCAGTGAGCAATTGCTGATTCTTGCGCCTCTTTTCGGGCGCCTTGATCTGTGGCGAGGGGGCTTGCCCCCGTTGGATCGCGCAGCGGTCCTGAACCCGGCTAACGCGGTCCTTCAGATGGACTCAATCTGCCGGTTTACGACCGCTTCGCGGTCGATCGGGGCGATGCGACGTTCCGACAAGCCCCCTCGCCACAGGTTATCTCACCGATTTCAATAACCACCCGAACCCGGAATCCAGCTGGTCCCCGCCAGCGGTACCCGGGCCATGGCCGCCGACTCAACCGTCAACGCTACCAAGTCCTCGGGATCCAGATTGTGCAGATGCGACTTGCCGCAGGCCCGTGCCATTGTCTGGGCTTCCAGCACCAGCACACGCAGATAGTTGGCCAGACGACGACCGCCCTCCACCGGATCCAGTCGCTTGGACAGCTCCGGATCCTGGGTGGTGATGCCGGCCGGGTCGCGACCGTTCTGCCAATCGTCATAAAAACCTGCGGCCGAACCGATCTTGTGCAGTTCTTCATCCAGCCGCGGATGGTTGTCGCCCAGCGCGATCAGTGCCGCCGTACCGATGGCCACCGCATCCGCGCCCAGCGCCATGGCCTTGGCCACGTCGGCACCGTTGCGAATCCCTCCCGAAACGATCAACTGAACCTTGCGATGCATGCCCATCTCTTGCAAAGCCTGTACCGCTTGCGGGATCGCCGGCAAAATCGGAATGCCCACGTGCTCGATAAACACTTCCTGGGTCGCCGCGGTGCCACCTTGCATACCGTCGAGCACAATCACATCGGCCCCGGCCTTCACCGCCAGTTTGACGTCGTAGTAAGGCCGGCTCGCCCCGATCTTTACGTAGATCGGCTTTTCCCAATCGGTGATCTCGCGGATCTCGGCAATCTTGATGGCCAGGTCATCCGGGCCGGTCCAGTCCGGGTGACGGCAGGCACTGCGCTGGTCGACGCCGATCGGCAAGGTGCGCATGCCGGCCACCCGCTCGGTGACTTTCATGCCCAGCAACATGCCACCGCCACCGGGTTTGGCGCCCTGCCCCAGGACGATTTCGATGGCGTCCGCCTTGCGCAGATCGTCCGGATTCATCCCGTAGCGGGACGGCAGGTACTGATAGACCAGATGCTGCGACTGCCCGCGCTCCTCCGGGGTCATACCGCCGTCACCGGTCGTGGTGCTGGTACCGGCGATGGTCGCGCCTCGGCCCAACGCTTCCTTGGCATTGGCCGACAACGCACCGAAGCTCATGCCGGCGATGGTCACCGGAATCTTCAGGTGGATCGGCTTCTTGGCGAAGCGGTTGCCGAGGATCACGTCGGTGCCGCACTTCTCCCGATAGCCTTCGAGCGGGTAGCGCGACACGCTGGCGCCGAGCAGCAGCAAGTCGTCGAAATGCGGCACCTTGCGTTTGGTGCCGCCACCGCGGATGTCATAGATACCGGTCTCGGCGGCACGCTGGATTTCCTGAATGGTCAGGCGGTCGAAAGTCGCGGACTCGCGCAACACTGGAGGGGCGGCTTTTTGGCTGATTGGGTCGCTCATATCTGTTCTCCTCGCGCGGATCAGTACGCGGACGCGTTATCGACTTTGAAGTTGTACAACTGACGGGCCGAGCCGTAGCGCTTGAAGTCAGCCGCCTGGTGCTCGAAACCGGCGCGGTTGAGCAGAACTTGCAGTTCCTCCAGGTGTTCGGCGCGCATCTCTTTTTCGACGCAGTCCGAGCCCAGGGACGCGACGGTACCCCGCACATAGATGTGGGTTTCGTACAGCGAATCACCCAGGGCGTCACCAGCATCGCCACACACCACCAGGCGCCCGGCCTGGCCCATGAAGCAGCTCATGTGGCCGATGCTGCCGCCGACCACGATGTCGATGCCCTTCATGGAAATGCCGCATCGGGCACCGGCATCGCCTTCGATCACCAATAACCCGCCATGGGCGGTAGCGCCTGCGGCCTGGGACGCACTGCCCTTGATCCGCACCATGCCCGACATCATGTTTTCCGCGACGCCGACACCGGCATTGCCATGTACGGTGATGCACGCTTTCTGGTTCATGCCCGCGCAGTAGTAGCCGGCGTGCCCCTGGATATCGATGGACACGGCCTGGTTCACTCCAACCGCAAGGTTGTGCTTGCCGTTGGAATGGGTCACCACCCACTCGCGGTCTTCTACGTTGTTGACCTGGTCATGCAGCGCCTGATTGAGATCACGCACGGTGGCAGTGGAAAGATCGATGGTTTTCATGTGTGCGCTCCTTAAGCTGACTCGCGTTCCCAGATGTACAGGGTGGCCGGTGCCGGCTCCCAGATCCTGGCGTGCTCGATACCCGGCAGGCTCGACAGCGCCTGATATTCGGAGGCCATGGCAACGTAATCGTCGGTCTCGGCGAGAATCGCCGGTTTGCAGGCAATCGGGTCGCGAATCACCGCAAAGCCATTGCGGGTGCCAATGGCGAAAGTGAAGAAGCCGTCCAGGTCCTCCAGCGAATGATCCAGCGCCTCTTTCAGCGAGTCGCCTTGTTGCAGACGCCAGGTCAGGTAGCCGGCGGCCACTTCCGTATCGTTGTCTGTTTCGAAATGGATGCCTTCGCGCTTGAGCTCCTGGCGCAGACGAAAGTGATTGGACAGCGAACCGTTGTGCACCAGGCACAGGTCGGCGCCGGTGGAAAACGGGTGGCTGCCCTCCATGGTCACCGCGCTTTCGGTGGCCATGCGGGTGTGGCCGATGATGTGGCTGCCTTTCATGCTGGCCAGGCCAAAGCGTTGGGAAATCTCCTGGGGCAAGCCCATGCCCTTGAGGATTTCGATGCTCTGCCCGGCGCTCATGATGCGGATGCTCGGGGCCAGTTCGGCGAGGGCCAGACGGACCGGCGCCTCTTCAGCATGGATCTTCAATACAGCGGCGCTGGCGTTCTGAAACCAGTCCAGCGAACAACCGAGATGGCCTTCGAGTTCACCCATCAGGGTTTTCCAGTCGAAGGCTTCGGTGGTCGCCTGCAAGGTCAGCTTGACCCAGCCATCGGCCACTTCATCGCCATAAATGGCGAAGCCAGCACTGTCCGGGCCACGATCGGTCATGGCCTGCAGCATCGGTTCGAAGAGCTGGCCGAGCCGGGATTCCAGCTGCGGATTTTTCAGGTAAAGGCCTACGATTCCACACATGACAACAGTCCTCACTACGTTCGGCAGCCGCAAGTTTCAAGCTGCGAGATGGTTCGTTTGGGCGCGCCGGATGGCGCCTAGAAAAATTCGGTGTAGCGCTGCACTTCCCAGTCGGAGACATGGCGGCTGTATTCCACCCACTCCATGCGCTTGAGCTTGATGAACTCGCCAACGATCTGTGGCCCCATCACTTCGGCGAACAGCGGGTCAGCTTCCAGCGCGTCGCAAGCTTCCTTAAGCGATTGCGGCAGGGTCTTGATGCCGCGCGCGGCAATCTGCTCCAGGCTCAGGCTGTAGAGGTTTTCGTTGCAGACGTGGTCGATCTCCAACTGACGGTCGATGCCATCCAGGCCCGCCGCAATGATTGCCGCGCTGACCAGATAAGGATTGCAACCGGCGTCCGGCAGGCGGAACTCCAGGCGACCGTAGGGCACCCGCACCATCGCCGAACGGTTGTTGGCACCGAAGGCTATAAAGGCTGGCGCCCAGGTCGCGCCGGACAACGAGTTGCCCACCACCAGACGCTTGTAGGAGTTGACCGTCGGTGCGGCGAAGGCGCAGAGCGCCGGGCCATGGGCAAGCAGGCCGGCGGCGAAGTGATAGGCCATTTTCGACAGCCCCATGCCGCTCGGGTCGCTGGCATCAAAAAACAGGTTCTTGTTCTCGGCGCTGCTGATCGACAGGTGAAAGTGCATGCCGTTGCCGGCGCGTTTCGGGTCGGGTTTGGGCATGAACGAGCAGATCATGCCCAGGTCATTGGCGATCTCGCCGGCGGCCATGCGAAAGAACGTGAATCGATCCGCCGAGGTCATGGCGTCGCTGTAGGTGTAATTGATCTCGAACTGGCCGTTGGCGTCTTCGTGGTCGATTTGATAGACCTCGAAATCCACCGCCTGCAACGCTTCGGTCAGGCGTTCGAGAAACACCCGGGAGCGCGACAGGCCTTTGTAGTCGTAGCAAGGCTTGTCCAGGTTGTCGCTGACATCGACCAACTGCAGCTTGCCCTGCTCGTCGCGGCGCATCAGGTTGAACTCGGGCTCCAGGCCTGTGTTGAGCGTCCAGCCCTTGTCTTCCAGGCGACGGACCTGCTGCTGAAGCACGTAACGGCTGTCATAAGGATGCGGCTTACCGTCGACATGACCGATGCACACGATCCGGCCATAACCCGGTTGCCAAGGCACCGGCGTCAGCGTGGACAAATCACCGCGGGCCATGAAGTCCGGGCCGTGGGGCTCCATGCCCATGCCGCTGATCGCGAAGCCGGCAAAACCTGCACCCTCCTCGGCCACGGCCTTGAGCCCACAGATCGGCACCGATTTGGTCTTGGCTGCACCGTGTATATCCACAAACTGCGCAAGCACATACCTGATCCCGTGCTTGTCGATGATGCGCTGGGTTTCTGCTGGCAACATTGCTCGTCACTCCTGGCGAAAAAGGGCAAATCATTGTGGATAGGTCGTCACTTTCTTTTGATATTCCTGAAAAGAAAGTTAGTTTCCCAATAGGAATGCAAGGCCCTTGCCAGAATCGCGAATGAAAAGCTGAAGTGCCGTAACCAGCGCTTTTGTGCTGTATATATGGGAATATTCTTTTCCCGGTGGGAATACCGCCCAATGGGCTGGAGAGGAGCGCCGAGATTTGCACTTTCTCAGTGCGAAACTAATATTACTGAACAGAAAGTGTGCAGGATCTGAAGACTATGCCGACCGAAACCGCCCCGCGCCTCAAGCTTGAGCAATACCTGGGACTGCAGATCAAACGCCAGCGCCAGGCGCAGGACCTGAAACTGTCCGACGTGGCCAAGATTGCCGATATCAGCCAGGGCATGTTGAGCAAGATCGAGAACGCCCAGGTGTCCACCAGCCTCGATACGCTGAGCCGTCTGTGCGACGTGCTCGGCCTGCCACTGTCCAAGCTGTTCAGCGAATACGACCAGCAAGATGGCAGCGCGCTATTGGTCAAGGCCGATCAGGGCATGGAAGTGGTGCGCCGCGGCACCGAGAAAGGCCATACCTACCATCTGCTCAATCACACGCGCGGGCCGAAGAAGAGTTTCGAGGCCTACATGGTGAGCATGGATGACGCCAGCGAGGAGTTTCCGACCTTCTCCCATCCGGGCACCGAGTTTCTCCACCTGCTCGAAGGCGAACTGATCTATCGCCATGGCAATCAGTTGTACCGCATGGAAGCCGGTGACAGCCTGACTTTCGAAGGAGAAATCCCCCATGGCCCGGAACAACTGGTGCAAGTGCCGATCCGCCTGCTGTCGATCATGAATTACGGCAACGACAAAGAATAATCCCCGCCCCACTCCCCGTTCGATTCCAACCCTGAGGCCGACCTGCGTCGGCCTCAGGCGTTTTCCTGCCAGTTAAAAAACTTTCACAAAAATTCTGGACGCGGCGCAGGCATTCCCCTATAAAGCCAACTTCAGGAATATTTTATTCCCAACAAGAAAACACACTCATGGACGAGATTGCTGTTGTCGATGTTTTTTTCGCTATGCGATGAGCTGCCGCCATCATCCCGAGGACGTGTCATGCAACACGAAAAAAACCATTTCATCATCAAGATCACCTGTCCCGCGGTGTCCGGCATTGTCGCTGCCGTCACCACCTACCTGGCGGACAACGGTTGCTACATCGGGGAGATGGCGCAATTCGACGACGACTTCAGCGGCCGTTTTTTCATGCGCGCGGTGTTCCGTTTCAACGACGACCACCCGGGCGATATCCAGCAGATCAAGGACGGTTTCAGCGACGTCGCCAAGGCGTTTGACATGAGCTGGGAATTACATGACACCCGCGAGCCGATGCGTGTGTTGCTGATGGTCAGCAAGTTCGACCACTGCCTGACCGACCTGCTCTACCGCTACCACAAGGGCGAGATGGACATGACCATCACCGCCATCGTCTCCAACCACCTGGACCTGCGGCCCATGGCCGAGCGCGAGGGCATTCGTTTCATCTATCTGCCCGTAACGAAAGAAACAAAGGCCCGTCAGGAAGCCGAACTGATGAAAATCGTCGACGACACTGGCACCGAACTGGTGGTGTTGGCGCGCTACATGCAGATCCTCTCCGATGACCTGTGCAAGCAACTCTCGGGCCGCGCGATCAACATCCATCACTCGTTCCTGCCTGGGTTCAAAGGTGCCAAGCCTTATCACCAGGCCTACCAACGCGGGGTGAAACTGATCGGCGCTACGGCGCACTACGTCACCAGCGACCTCGACGAAGGGCCAATCATTGAACAGGAAGTGCAGCGCGTCGATCACGTCTATCTGCCGGACGATCTGGTCGCCACCGGTCGTGACACCGAAACCGTGGCCCTGTCCAAGGCGGTCAAGTACCACCTGGAACACCGGGTTTTCCTCAATCAGGACAGAACGGTGATCTTTCGATGAATACGCCCAGACTGATTGACGGCAAAGCCGCCGCCGCCCGCGTTCTGCTTCAGGTCCGCCAGGACGTGGACGGCCTGCGCGAGCAAGACATTCAACCGGCCCTGGCGGTGATTCTGGTGGGCAGCGACCCAGCCAGCCAGGTTTACGTGCGCAACAAGATCCTGCGCGCCGAAGAGGTGGGCATTCGCTCTGTGGAGCATCGACTGTCCAGCGACACCAGCACCGAACAACTGCTGAACCTGATTGGCACGCTGAATGCCGACCGTTCGATCAACGGTATTTTGCTGCAATTGCCGTTGCCGGCTCACATCGACGAATTGCGCGCCCTGGAGGCCATCGCCCCGGCCAAGGACGTCGATGGTTTTCACAGTGAAAACGTCGGTGGCCTCAGCCAGGGCCGCACGGTGCTGGCCCCCTGCACGCCCAGCGGTTGCCTGTACCTGTTGGAACAAACCTGCGGCGATCTGCGCGGTAAACACGCGGTGGTGATCGGCCGCTCGAACATCGTCGGCAAACCCATGGCGGCCCTGCTGCTCAAGGCCGATTGCTCAGTGACCATGCTGCACTCGCGCAGCCCGGACCCGCGGGCCTTGTGCCGTCAGGCCGACATCGTCATCGCCGCCGTAGGACGGCCGAAACTGATCGACGCCAGCTGGCTGAAGCCTGGCGCGGTGGTGATTGATGTCGGCATCAACCGCATCGACGACCAGGGCCGCAGCCGTCTGGTGGGCGACGTCGATTTCGACAGCGCCCTGCCCCACGTCGCGGCGATCACCCCGGTTCCCGGTGGCGTCGGCCCGATGACCATTGCCTTTTTGATGAAAAACACCGTGACCGCAGCCCTGGCGCAACATCAGGCTCAACGCAGCCAATCGGAGGCCCTATGCCGTTCAATCTATTGAAGTACGGGCTGAGTTCGGAGTACCCGGTGGAAGTCGATCTACCGCCGCCCCGGGAACTCAAACCGAGCTATGACGTGGTGATCATCGGTGCCGGCGGCCACGGCCTGGCCACCGCTTATTATCTGGCCAAGTACCATGGCATTACCAACATCGCGGTACTGGAGAAGTCCTATCTGGGCGGTGGCAATACCGCACGCAACACCGCGGTGATCCGCTCCAATTACCTGACCAGCGAAGGCGTGCGTTTTTACGCCGAGTCAGTGCGGATGTTCCAGGGGCTGTCCAATGAGTTCGATTTCAACATCATGTACTCCGAGCGCGGCCAGCTGACCCTGGCCCATACCGATGCCACCGTGCGTTCGTTCCGCCAGCGGGCCGAGGTCAACAAACACTTTGGCGGCCGTACCGAGATGATCGACCGTCAGCAGATCCGCGAGTTGGTGCCCAGTCTCAACCTCGATCCAGGCCACTTGCCGGTGATTGCCGGGCTCTGGCACATAGACGGCGCCACCGCGCGCCATGACGCCGTGGCCTGGGGCTACGCTAAACAGGCGGCCAAGCGCGGCGTGGAAATCCACCAGCTCACCGAAGTCCAGGACCTGATCATCGAGAACGGCGCCATCACCGCCGTCAAAACCAATCGCGGCACCATCAAGTGCGGCTGCGCGGTGCAGGCAATTGCTGGGCACAGTTCGCTGCTGATGGCCAAGGCCGGGATTCGTTCGCCGATCCAGACCTTCCCGCTGCAAGCCATGGTCACGCAACCATTCAAACCATTTCTCGATCCGCTGGTGAGTTCCTCGGCGCTGCATTGCTACGTGCAGCAGACCAGCCGCGGCGAGGTGGTGTTCGGCGGCGGCTCCGATCCTTATCCGCTGTTCAACACCCGTTCCACCCTCGATCTGAAGGAAAGCCTGCTGGCCCACGCCATCGAGATGTTCCCGTTTCTGGCCAACGCCAAGCTGATGCGCCAATGGGCCGGGATCACCGACATGACCCCGGATTACAGTCCGATCATGGGCCTGTCGCCGGTGAAGAATTACTACCTCGACGCCGGCTGGGGCACCTGGGGTTTCAAGGCTACACCGATCTGCGGCAAGACCATGGCAGAACTGGTGGCCAGCGGCGGCAAAGTGCCGGATCTGATCAAGCCTTTCGGCCTCGAGCGCTTTTCGACCTTCCAGCAAGTCAACGAAATGGGCGCCACGGCGGCCAGCCACTGACGGAGAGCGGACCATGAAAATCATCAATTGCCCGCTCAACGGGCCACGCAATATCAGCGAATTCACTTATGGCGGCGAGTTCAAGCCAATGCCCGATCCCGTACGCTGCAGCGATGCCGAATGGGCCGACTACGTGTTCAACACCGACAACCTCGCCGGCGTGGTACGCGAATGGTGGATGCATACGCCGTCAAGCTACTGGTTTCTCGCGGAGCGTCACACCGTGAGCGATGAAATTCTTCGCACCTTCGACCCTAAAGAACTCTTCACCGCCCGCGTCGACTTCAGCGCCGCCAAGGAGATCGCAGGATGAACCGCCTACCCGCCCCGATGGGCCTGCTGATCGACCGCGATCAGCCGCTGGATTTCAGTTTCGACGGTCATCGCTATCAAGGCCTGCAAGGCGACAGCATCGCCAGCGCCTTGTTGGCCAATGGACGCTTCCTGATCTCGCGCTCGTTCAAATACCACCGCCCGCGCGGACCGCTGACCATGGCCGGACAGGACGCCAACAGCCTGGTGCAACTGCCCCAGGAGCCCAATGTGCTGGCCGATGCTCACGCCCTGTCGGCCGGTTTGCAGGTCACGGCGCAGAACGTCAACGGTTCGCTGGACAACGATCGCGATGCATACCTGGGCAAGTTCTCCAAATTCATGCCGGTGGGCTTTTACTACCGTTCCTTCTACAAACCCAAGGGCATGTGGAAAGTCTGGGAGCCGATCATTCGCAAGAAGGCAGGCCTCGGCGTGCTCGACCTGAAGTTCCAGCCCGAGTATTACGACAAGGCTTACCTGTTCACAGACGTTGCCGTGATCGGTGCCGGGCCAGCCGGGCTGCAGGCAGCGCTGACAGCGGCCAATGCCGGGGCAAAGGTGCTACTCATCGAACAACAACCGATTCTCGGGGGTTCGTTGACCTATGCCCGTTTCGATATCGAAGGCAAAAAAGCCGGAGCCCTGCGCCGCGAACTGCTGTCCGCGGTGGAGCAACACGCCAATATCCGGATCCTGACCGAGGCGACCTGCAATGCCTGGTTCACCGACAACTACCTGCCGGTCATCCAGGGCAAGCGCATGTACAAGGTGCGTGCCCGCCAATGCCTGGTGTGCAGCGGCGCTTTCGACCAACCGGTGGTGTTTCGCAACAACGATTTGCCGGGCGTGATGCTCACCAGCGCTGCGCAGCGCTTGATGAAGTTGTATGCGGTCAAGCCCGGCAAACGCGCGGTGGTGCTGACGGGTAATGATGACGGTTACCTCGCTGCTTTGGATCTGCACGACCAGGGCGTGGAAGTTACCGCAGTGGTGGACTTGCGTCATGGTCCTGGCGATGAGTCCCTGCTGCAGGCACTGGCTCAGCGCAAGATCCCTTGCCAGCGCAACAGCACCGTGTATGAAGCGCTGCACGAGAAAGACATGCGTCATATCAACGGCGTCGATGTGCGCAAGATTACCGCTCAGGGTCAGGTCGCCACGAGCGGCCAACGCCTTGACTGCGACTTGCTGTGCATGTCCGCCGGTTACATTCCGGTCTATCAACTGCTCTGCCAGGCAGGCGGCAAACTGGCCTATGACGATCAGCGCGCCGAATTCACCCTCAGTGGCCTGCCACAAAACCTTACAGTCGCAGGCTCGGCCAATGGTCGTCACCGCCTCGACAACGTGATCGCTGATGGCGTGAATGCCGGAGCTGACGCCGCAACCGCGCTAGGGCTGGCAGTCAGCGCACAACGCGCACCATTGGGCAGCGAGGCCCGGGTCAACTTCAACTGGCCGATCTTCCCCCACCCCAAGGGCAAGGACTTCGTCGACTTCGACGAGGACCTGCAAGTGGCGGACATCGTCAATGCCACCCGGATCGGCTATCGCGACGTGCAACTGGTAAAGCGTTACTCCACCGTGGGCATGGGCCCTTCCCAGGGACGTCACTCGGCGCTGCCAACCGCGCGGTTGGTCGCCTGGGCTACCCAGCGCAACATCAGCGAAACCGGGGTCACCACGGCTCGCCCACCCTTTGTGGCGGAAAAGCTGGCGCATGTTGCCGGCAGGGCTTTCGACCCTTACCGCCAGACACCGATGCACGCCCGGCATGTACAAGCAGGGGCGAAGATGATGCCCGCCGGGATTTGGCAACGGCCGGCCTACTATGGCAATGCCAAGGATCGCGACGCCTGTATGCAGGCCGAAGCACTGCATGTGCGCAACAAGGTCGGGATCATCGATGTGTCGACTCTGGGCGGTCTCGACGTGCGTGGCCCGGACGCCGCCGAACTGCTCAACCGCATGTACACCTTTGCCTTCCTCAAGCAGCCGGTTGGTCGCTCCCGCTATGCGCTGATGACCAATGAACATGGGGTGGTGATCGATGACGGTGTGTGCGCACGTTTTGCCGAGAACCATTTCTACGTCACCGCCACTACCAGCGGCGTCGACCGGATCTATCAGCAAATGCTCAAGTGGAATGCGCAGTGGCGCCTGGACGTGGACGTCGCCAACGTCACCGCCGCTGTCTGCGCAGTCAACGTTGCCGGTCCGGATTCACGCCAGGTACTGGAGAAAGTCTGCACCGATCTGGATCTGAGCGCCGAAGCATTCCCTTACCTGGGCGTCCGCCAAGGTACGGTTGCCGGCATCAAGGCCAGGTTATTACGAGTCGGTTTCGTCGGCGAACTGGGTTATGAAATCCACGTACCCGCGCGTCACGGGCTGAAACTCTGGGACGCGCTGATCGAGGCTGGCAAAGCACACGACATGCGTCCCTTTGGCGTGGAAACCCAGCGTCTGCTGCGTCTGGAAAAAGGCCATGTGATCATCAGCCAGGATACCGATGGCATGACCCATCCGGCGGAGATCGACATGGGCTGGGCGGTCAGTCGCAACAAGCCATTCTTCGTCGGCCGGCGCTCGGTGGATATCCTCGAAGCCCAGCCACAAAAGCGCAAACTCGTTGGCTTCACTTTGCCCAAGGGCAGCCTGCAACCTCTGGAAGGCCATCTGGTGCTCAATGGCCCGGACATCAGCGGCAGCGTCACCTCCTGCGAATACTCGGCCACCCTCGGCCAGATCATCGGCCTGGCTTACGCCAGCATCGACCAGAGTCGCCCTGGACAACGGATACCGATCCGCGTCGAAGGTGGCATCCTGCTCCAGGCCGAGGTAGTGCAGTTACCCTTCTTCGATCCCGACAACCAACGGCAGGAGCTTTAAGCCATGACCAGTCTGAGAGAACAACACCCCATCGGTCAGCACACTCTGACCCCGTTGCCCGGCTGCGTTCTGACGGATTTAACCGATCTGCCTCGGGTGGGGTTTCGTGGCGCTCATAGCGCGGCGTATCTGCTAGGTCGGAAATTCGTCCTGCCTGACGCCCCCAACCGCGCCATGCCCCAGGCCGATGGAAGTCAAGTAGCGCGCCTGTCCCAGACCGAGTACCTGTTGCTGGGCAGCCGTCAGGATCAGGGCCAACGCATCGCCGATGAAGAGGCCCGCTGGGAGCTGGATCACAAGGCCAATTACCTGCTGCCGCGCCAGGACAGCCATGCCTGGTTTCAGCTCTGTGGTGAACACCTCAGCGACGTCATGGCCAAACTCTGTGGTGTCGACTTGAGCCCTCAAGTCTTCAACCCCGGAGCAGTGGCACAAACCTCGGCGGCACGCATCAACGTGATCGTGATCAACGCCAGTACCCTGCAACAGCCGAGCTTGTTCATTCTGTGTGACCGGGCATCAAAGGCTTACTTTCACGAGGCGTTGCTGGATGCAATGGATGAGTTTTCGGGGTTGGCAACGGATGGGACGCCAGTCTGACGCTTGTTAGAAACAGGGTGAACCGAAGATCACCCAGGCGTTACAACAGCGGACGTCCGCTCACACGAAATCGATGAGGATTCCACCAAGAGCCAGTCGTTTCGTAGGGGTAAAAACGCCTAAAAATAAAAAGGGGTCGCGAGATAACATCTCGTAACCCCTTGAAAAATATGGTCGGGACGGAGTGATTCGAACACTCGACCCCTAGCACCCCATCTCCTTTTTCATACTTATTGAAAGACTCCAGAGTTTCACCCTGGATTATTCGAATCTAGTATTTACTTGAGCTCCAGCGGTGTTCTGCTCTACGAGAGTCCAGTAACGTCCATCAAGAGCCGACGTTTTTGTGGGGGGAAAAGTAGGGGGAACCCATTTCATGGCCAAAATTACTATCAAAGAACTCGAGTCGCTGACTACAGGCCCAACTCGCTACGAGGCCGGGTCAGGGTGTCGATCAGTGCGTACATGATTTTTTTGGCGCACGGCAGCAGATCCGGGATGTAGGTCGCGCCCATACCACCAAGCCCCTCGGCGACCGGCAGCGGTGCACCTTCGGCCGGCCATGGCCAGCCGATGCGCGCAGTGGGGATGCCGAGGCGACGCAGCGCGGCACCGTCGGTCTGCCCACCGAGCAGGTCGGCCTCGCCATGGGGACGCCGCTCGATATGCTCCCAGCCACGCCGGGCGGACTGCACGATCCAGTTCTGTGCATCGGTGCTACCGCCGGCCACCGAGCCGTACATCTCCCAGTCGAGGACCAGTTCCGGGCGTCGCGCCTGCAGATCGCGGACGAACTCGGCGAACTGCGCCTTGACCTCGGCGGGGCTGGTGCGCGGGTTGATCCGCACGTCGAAGAAGATCTCGGTAACCGCCGATGGAAAGGCCGGGCGCTCCGGATTGCCACCGCGCACCCCGGCGATCCAGCCGTGCGGCTTGATCTGGCCGGACGTGTTGCGCTCGGCATACTCAATGATCCACTGTTCGAGGTCCTGGATCACCGTCGCCGCCGGCACCACGGAACTACGGAAGCCCGGCGTGCCACGGGGAACGCCGGCATAGCCGAGGGTTCCGTGCACCCGCAGCTTGAACCAGCCCATGCCAGGTTCCTCGTGATAGACCCAGTTCCACGGTTTCATCACAATGGCGAAGTCAGGCGCGCCGCCACGGTTGATCAGGTGTGTCACGCCGTTGGACATCCCGGCATGCTGGCGGGCTGAAACGTCCACCGGCATGCCGCCATCGGCCAGGCCGACCAGCAGGTCGCCAACCAGCGGTATTTCGGCCTCGATCAGCGCAGTGGCCACCTCGGTCAGGGTCGCGATCATGCCCTTGGGATTGGAAGCGCCAAGGCCGAAAACCCAGTCGTCGATCTGCTGCGCAGATGGCTGCATGTCCGCTTCGTCGGCGGGACCGGTGAGGATCTTCTCGGCTTCGTCCAGTTCCAGGTGGGTATCGATCGGTGAATACAAGAGCACGCTGGCGCCGCCGCCGCTGCCGCGCAGTTCGGCCAACACATTGCCACTGGTGAAACTCATTGGCTGGTAACGTGCGGCCATGCCAATGTTTTCGAGGTAGCCCTTCATGTGCTCGCTGGCGGCACGGGCCGCACCGGTAGGGCTATGGATGTTAGTGATGTTGTACAACAGGTTCTGCAGGCGTTTGGCGTCGATCCTGGCGCAGGCCTGTTCGTACCACTTCATTTGCTCGGCGGAGAAATTCACGGACGTGGTGGATTGCATGGCGGGTTCCTTAGTGGCTGGCCACAAACTGTTCGGCGAAGATGTTCGCGGGATCGGCGCCCAGCTCGATCAACCGCGCTGTAGCGGCATCGATCATCGGCTGCGGGCCGCAGAGATAGGCGACCGTGTCGGCACTCACATCGCCCTCGCGCAGCGCGCTGACCGGGCTGCCGTGATGCAGGCCGTCACGCGGCTCGCGATCGACACAGATCCGCGCCTCAAGGCTTGGCAGCCATTGCTGGCGCAGCTCAATGTCCTCCAGACAGAACAGCGCGTCCGGGACCGCGCAACCGAAGCTGAGCAACATCGGTGGCTTGCGTCCGCTGCCTTGGCGCAAGGCATCGATCATCGACAGAATCGGCGCCAGGCCGGTGCCACCGGCGACGAAAACATGTGGCGCGCGACGTTTCTCCTCGCGCAGAAAAAACGCGCCATAAGGGCCGCTCAGTGTCAGCACGTCCTCAGTCGTAGCCTTCTCTTCCAGGTAACCGGACATGGCGCCGCCTGGTAACAGGCGAACCAGGAACTCCAGCTTGGGCAACTGCGCCGCGGTGCTCGAGGGTGAGTAGCTGCGCACCACGCCGTAACCGGGCACTTCAATCTGCATGAACTGGCCGGGTCGGAACTCCAGCCAGTCGCCATCCGCCAACTCCAGGGTCAGGCGCATCACATTGCTGGCAATGCGCTCGACAGCGTTGACGAAGACGTGCACTTGCTGCGCCGTGGCGGAGCCGACTTCGCTGCTGTAAGCGACATCGAAAGTGCAGTCGGACTGCGCTTGGCAGAGGCACAGCAGACGCTGTCCGGCGCTGTACTCGCTGGCCAGCAGCGTCGAGCTGGCACCCGGGCGGGTGCACGCATCGCCGTCGGCCAGCTGGGCGATGCAGCTTGAACAGCTGCCGGAACGGCATTGATAGAGCAATGGAATTTGCGCCGCGAGCGCGGCATCGAGAATGCTGGTTTGCTCGGCGACGCTGAAGCTGCGGCTGACGCCATCGGAGAAATTGACTGTGACTTGGTGCTGTTTATCGTTCATGAGAGTTCGGCTCCCTGGCAGGCATCGGGCGACGGCCGCAAGCGGCCGGATCATTGACATGGGCCGATCATAGAAAGCCTTGGCGGGTGTCGGCGCTCCCTTGGGCTACGGGCTTATCCCGACAGCGCAAAATCCTGCGGGCACCACGCAGGCAAAAAAAACCCGTGCCAAATGGCACGGGCAAACCAGGGAGCCATCAAAAACCGGCAGGACGCCGTCGGTGCCAGTCGGTAACTTTTTGCACAGCCATACCTGCGCGACACAACACGGCCTCGCCGCCCCGGCCGGCAATGAACTGGCAGCCGATCGGCAGGCCGTCGTCGGTGAAGCCGCAAGGCAGGCTGATACAGGGGTGACCGCTGACGTTAAACGGTGCTGTGAACTGGATCAGCCGGCGATTGGCCTCCGGGTCCTGAGCCAGACTGGCCAGCTGTTCGTGGGTCGGCGCAGCGTAGGGCTGTACCGGGGCGAGCAGCAGGTCGACGTCGTTCAACACATAATCCAGCTCACCGCTGAAACGCTGCGCGTCGAGCAGTACGCGCTGGTAGTCCATGCCACTGAGCGCTCGCCCACCGTCAATCAGGCGGCTCAGTGCCGGACCGTATTGCGCTGCAAGTTGCGGGTAAGTGGCGGAGTGTGCAACAGCAGTCTGCACGCCGCAGTGAGCCTCCCAGTTGCTGCTCACCGCACGGGTGTCCGGCATGCGCACGCGCTGCAGCGTGCCACCGCCATCACGGACAATCGTCATGATCCGTTCCAGTGCCTGCTGAATAACCGGGTCGACACCATCGCTCAACCAGGCCTCGTCAATGCCGACGCGCAGGCCACGGAACGAATCCTCGATGCCGGGCACCTCCAGGCAAACGCCGGGCAACGAAGTGGGGTCCTTGGGGTCATGGCCGGCGATGGTCGATAGCAGGAACAAGGCATCGCGTGCGCTGCGGGTGATTGGACCGATGTGGTCGAGGCTGGCGGCCAGCTCAAAGCAACCATGACGACTGACCCGGCCCCAGGTCGGCTTGAGCCCCGTGAGGCCGTTGGCCGCGCACGGAAAACGGATCGAACCACCAGTGTCGCTGCCAATCGAGGCATAACAGAGACCCGCGGCAGTGGCCACTCCGCTGCCACTGGAAGAAGCGCCGGCCCAATG
>Ga0207428_10002395_pt1 | contig 18738 bp, 19 predicted proteins | sample RhiMethybrSRZTD1_FD_187600 | JGI IMG/M metagenome (GOLD analysis project Ga0207428, IMG submission 187600) | Populus rhizosphere microbial communities from Tennessee, USA - Rhizosphere MetaG P. TD hybrid SRZTD1 (SPAdes) (version 3) | ecosystem: Host-associated > Plants > Roots > Rhizosphere >...
GATCCATTCGGCGAGCTCGCTCGCGTGCCCGGAGCCTTCCTCGTACTCGATCCCCGCGTATAGGTCTTCGGTCGCCTCGCGCACGATGATCAGGTCGACGTCCTCGTAGCGCGAACGCACGCCCTGGTAGCTCTTGCACGGCCGCACCTGCCCGTACAGGTCGAGCGTCTTCCGCAGCGTGACGTTCACGGAGCGAAAGCCGCCACCGACCGGGGTCGTGATCGGCCCCTTCAGCGCGACGCCGGTTCGCTTGATCGAATCGAGCACATGCTCTGGGAGCGGGTTGCCGCCGTACCGCTCCATCACGTCGGCCCCGGCCTCCTGGACGTCCCATTCGAAGGCGACTCCCGTTGCCTCGAGGACCTGGCGTGTCGCCTCGGTCAGCTCGGGTCCGGTGCCATCACCGGGGATCAGTGTTACCTCGTACGCCACGGCGCGGGACTCTAGCGGAGGCCTGTACATTTCCCGGCCGTGAACGACTTCAAGCCTGGACTCGAGGGCGTCGTCGCCGTCGAGACGGAGATCGCGGAGCCCGATCGCGAGGGCGGCTCGCTCCGCTACCGCGGTGTCGACATCGAGGAGCTTGTCGGCCACTACCCGTACGAGCGCGTCTGGGGCCTGCTCGTGGACGACGACCTCAACTCGGTCATGCCCCCGCCGGAGCCGTACGAGCCGGCGGGTCTCACCGGAAACGCCCCTGCGGACCTACAGGCCGAGACCGCTCGCCTCTCCGGCGAGTGGAAGCTCGGCAAGCTGAACGAGATCTCCGACCAGCAGGCCCGCGAGGACCTCGGCCGGCTTTCCGCGCAGATGATGGAGATCGTCGCGCGCTCCGCCGCCAAGGCGGACGGGCGCGAGCCAGCGCCTGACGACGTCGTGGCCCGTGGTGAGACCGTGGCCGAGAAGTTCCTGCTCCGCTGGCGTGGCGAGGCTGACCCGCGCCACGTCAAGGCGATCGACACCTACTGGATCTGCACCGCCGAGCACGGGCTCAACGCGTCGACGTTCACCGCCCGCGTGGTCGCCTCGACCGGGGCCGACTGCGGCGCCGCCCTTTCGTCGGCTGTCGGTGCGCTCTCCGGGCCGCTGCACGGCGGCGCTCCTGCGTACGTGAAGCCCATGCTCGAAGAGGTCATGCAGATGGGCGACGCCGAGCGCTGGGTGCGCGAGGCGCTCGAGTCTGGGAAACGGATCATGGGCTTCGGCCACCGCGTCTACCGCGCGGAGGATCCGCGCTCGCGCATCCTCAAGCGGACGGCCAAGGAGCTCGGGTCGCCGCAGGTCGAGGTCGCGGAGGAGCTCGAAGGGGTTGCGCTGAAGGCACTGCAGGAGCGCCATCCCGAGCGCGTGCTGGCGACGAACGTCGAGTACTACTCGGCGATCGTGCTGGACGTCGCCGAGATACCGCCGCCGCTCGCGCCTGCGATGTTCGCGTGCTCGCGTGTGGCCGGGTGGTCGGCGCACATTCTCGAGCAGAAGCGCACCGGCCGGCTGTTCAGGCCGTCGGCGCGCTACGTCGGGCCGGCCCAGCGGCCGGCGTCGTCCGTGGACGGAGCTGCGGTCCGGACTTGAGCCTCGCGGAGGCCGGGGTGGAGGCAAACGCGCTCGCCGAAAGCGGCAACGAGCGCGACCTGGCCAAGCTGCGCGCAGCGTGGGCGGACGAGCTCGAGGCGCAGGCCCGGTCGACCGACTACCGCGAACGAGCCGCCGCCTACCGAGCGGTCGGGCAGTTCCGGTTCCGGCAGAAGGAGGAGCTCCTGCGCCGCGGTCTCGAGGACGACAGCCCCGCCTGTCGGGGCTCGGCGCTGCTCTCGCTCGAGCTGCTCTCGCGCGACCATCCGCGGACGGTGAACTCGGTGCGGCCCCTCTTGCACAACCTCGCGAACGCGGACGGCAACGAGGCGGTGCGACGGCTTGCGATCCTCGCCCTTCGCAACGGGTCTCCTCAGCGCGACACGATCGTCTTGCTGCAGGGGATCGGCGAGGAGGAGGGCAGCTCCCGCGACGTGCGAGAGACGGCGGCGAAGGTCGCCGCGGGGCTCGACAAGCGCGCGAAGAGCCGCTAGCGCATTAGTTGCAGCCGCAGGCGCGGCCGCGGAGGTGGCGGCCGCACGAGGGGCAGATCCGCCGCCGGCGCCGCCACTCGAGTGTGCTCTTCTGCAACCCGGCCAAGGACATCAGGACGCCGACGCCGGCGATCGATGTCATCAGTACCGCGAAGTGTGGATCGAGGGTCATCCTGCACGTTTAGTTCCAGTTCTTCACTCCCCCGAAACGTTCCTTCGACGTGCGTGAGGGTGGCTGCGAAAGTAGACGTCGCGGCGGCGGCGGTCCGAGACGTGCGTGTAGAGCTCGGTCGTGCCGAGGTCGGCGTGCCCGAGCATCTCCTGAACGCTGCGGAGGTCGGCGCCGCCCTCGAGCAGGTGCGTCGCGAACGAGTGCCGCAACAGGTGCGGGTGCACGCGTTCCGGCTCGAGGCCCGCGCGCCCGGCGAGACGCCGCAGGATGAGGAACGCGCCTGCTCGCGTGAGCGCGCCGCCCTGCGCGTTGAGGAAGACCTCGGGCCGGTGGCGCTTGTCGAGGTACGGCCGGCCATGCGCCAGGTAGCGCCGCAGCGCCTCGACGGCATGGCGGCCGACCGGCACCACGCGCTCCTTGCCGCCCTTGCCGGTACAGCGTACGAGGCGTTGCTCGAGGTCGACGCCGGTCCGGGCGAGCCCGACGGCCTCGCTCACGCGGAGGCCGGCGCCGTAGAGCAGCTCGACGAGGGCGCGATCCCGCATGGTGCGTGGGGTCGACCCTGTGGCCGCCTCGATTAGCCGCTGCGCCTCGGCAGGTGACAGCGTCCGCGGGAGCTTGCGGCGCCGGCGCGGCAGCTCGAGGGCTGCGGCGGGGCTGTCGGTGCGGGCTCCGAGCAGCACCTGGTGCTTGAAGAACGAGCGGACCGCCGCCACCCGGCGCGCGATCGTCGCGGGGGAGAGGCCCGCCGCGCGGAGCTCCGCCAGCCAGCGCTCGAGGTCTTCGTGCGTCGCGTGCGAGGGTGGGCCCCCCAGCCAGTCGCCGAGCGCACGCAGGTCTCGGCGGTAGGCCTCGACCGTCTTCGGTGCGCGGCGTGCCGCGAGCAGAGCGAGAAAGCCCTCGACCTCGGGGTCGGGTGGAGGCGCACCGGGCTGCGGCGAGTCCATCGGACGTTCTTCCTTCGCCTCGCGCGGGCGGACGCCTGCCGTAGAGTCCGCGCCCGTGGATGGAGCGAGCGAGGGTCTCGAGGCAGCCGCCCGCCTCTTCGACGAGGCTGCGGAGGAGCTCGATCGGGCGGCGGCGCACTGCCGGACCGCGGCCACCCACATGCGCGCGGGTGACGTGCCGCGCGGCGCCGCTCACGCGTGGGCCGCGTTTGGGCACGTGGAGGTTGCGGGGGAACGGCTGCGGGATCAGGCGCGTGTGCACGCTCGGAAGTCGAACCCGTAATCGGGCGTCCGCCAGCGAACAGTGACAGTCACAGTGACTGTCACTGTTCCACAGCGTGCGGGGACGAAGTCACGCTTGCGGCACGAAGTCGTGACAGACACGTGACACGTCCGCCCGTAGCGTGTCGGAGGGCGGGAGTGGTGGGACCCGCTTCTCGCGCGTGAACCTCTAAGGGTCACCAGGTCAGAGCTCGGGCGGCGGGATCACCTCGCCTCGTTCGATCCACGAGTGGAGCTGGGGCTCGAAGCTCTCGAGGGACGCGTGCCCCTCGATGCCCTCGGCCATCTCGTCCGAGATCGGGCCGAAGGCGCTGAAGTTGTGCCGCAGCACCGTCGTGTCGCCCTCGGCGTCGAACTCGTACGCGTGGTTGAGGGTGATCCCGCCGCCCAGCATCTGGCTGACAGTCGAGTAACCGGCGGGCGGGTCCCACCAGGCGATCGTCCCGTACAGTTTGCCCGTGCCCTCGCCCCAGTCCTCGTAGATCAGGCCACCGACCCGCCGGTCGTTGACGACGCCCTTCAGCCGCTCCTGGCCGTAGCTGATCTGGAACCACTTGTCAGTCTCGAGAAACGCCTCGAAGACCTCGCCGCGCGGCCGCTCGAAGCGCAGCTCGTTGGTGAACGCGATGTGTCGAACGGGGTGCATCAGTCCTCCTTCTCCTCAGCTGCCGTTTCCTGGAGATGCCGCTCGAAGGCGAGCAGCTGCGACGCGCTGGCCTGCTGGAACCCATTGAGCCACCGCTCCAGCTCGCGCTGGATCGGCACAGCGTTCAGCTCGTTCCAGCGCTCTCGCCCCTCGCGCCGAACGACCACCACACCGGCGCGCTCCAGCACGCCGAGGTGCTGCATCACCGCGTAGCGCGAGAGGCTCGGCAGCACCTCGCACAGGGCGCTCGTCGTCTTGGGGCCATCCTTGAGCGCGTCGAGCAGCGCCCGCCGGTGGGGTGAGCCGAGTGCTTTCCAGATGCGGGCGTCCTCCATTCAGGTGATAAAAATATCACATATGCGCGAGCCCTAGGAACGCGGGTGCGATCGGTCGTAGACCTTCCGCAACCGGCGCGCGTCGACGTGGCTGTACAGCTGCGTCGTCGAGAGGGAGCTGTGGCCGAGGAGCTCCTGGATCGTCCGCAGGTCGGCGCCGCCCTCCAGCAGGTGCGTCGCGAAGGCGTGCCGCAGCCGGTGGGGGTGCGGAAGCAGCCGGCGCAGCGTGCTCGTGTTGAGTCTGCGACCACGCGCGGAGAGGAACAGCGAATTCTCTGCCCCGCGCGCAAGCTGCGGCCGGGCGTCGCGCAGGTACGCAGCCAGCAGGTGCGAGGCCTCCTCGCCGAGCGGCACGACCCGCTCCTTGCCGCCCTTGCCGCGTACGTGCACGAGCTCCTGCTCGAAGTCGACGTCGGCGAGGTCGAGATCGACGGCCTCCTGCGAGCGGAGGCCCGCCGAGTAGACGAGCTCGATCAGCGCGCGATTACGCAAGGCCAAAGCACCGTCCCCGCCGAGCGCGTCGAGCTCGCCGTCGATCTCGTGGGGGCGAGGAGCGTCCGGCAGGCGCCGTGGTCGCCTCGGAGCGAAGGACGCGTCAGGCACACGTGCGGGGCCCAGCGTGTATCGCAGGAACGCGCGGACCGCCGCCAGCTTGCGCCCGATCGTCGCAGGCGCGAGCTTGCGTGGGCGCGCGCGCCCGAGCTCGGTCGCGTAATCGGCGAGCACACGCACGTCGACGTCCTCGAGGCGTGTGCCGCGCCGGTCCAGCCAGCCGCAGAACTCCTCGACGTCGACGCGGTAGGCGCGCCGCGTCTGCTCCGACAGCGCCGGGCTCTCGAGAAACCGTTCGATCTGCTCCTGCACGGCGAAGACTTCGCCGCCGAGCCGCGTGTTCCGCTACGAAACGGCTGCGACGATCTCGTCGCTGAGGCTGGGGAAGCCGCGGAGGAACTCGGCGCGCTCCGCCTTGAAGCGTTCGACGAGCTCGCGGTACTCGTCGCCGCGACCCTGGCCGTCGTAGAGCCCGCGTGGCTGCAGGATCTCGTGGTCGTCGATCCCCGGGACCGACGAGGCGACGAGGTAGCCGAAGTCCGGGTCGCGCTCCCACTCGATCGTCCCCTCGGCGATCCCCTTCACGATCGCGGAGGAGTGCTTGATACGCACCTTGGCCGAGCGCTCGTCGCTCTCCGGCCCGCCGACGCGGCCGGTGTTCATCACGTAGACCTCGAGCGGGTGCTGTGCGAGTAGCTCGAGGAAGCGGTTCCCCTGCAGGTCGTGCGGCATCGGGAAGAACGGGTTCGTCCCGGGCACGCGCAGGAACTTGCCGGCCTCGTCGGCGCCGCCCGCGCTCGTGCCGGTGGTCTCCCCGAGCATGAAGAAGGCCGCTGCCTGCGGCCCCTCGAGCTTCGCGACGGCGGGAACGATGTTCTCGTTCTTGTTCAGGATCAGGAGGAAGTGCGCCTCCTCGATCTCGTCGGCTGAGGCGGCCTCGATCACGTCGAACGGGAAGGTGGCGCGGCCGTTCGAGGTGTAGTTCGTGTCGTAGAAATCGATCTCGTCGCCGTGCTGCGAGACGTTTTCGAGGTAGGAGCGCGGCTGCGTGACCGCACCGTAGATGGTCGGCTCGTCCTCCGGGTTGAGCCCGAAGGTCTTTGCGAAGCAGCCGTTCTCGGTCGCGTACACGCGCCCGTTCGGCATCCACGCCACGAAGTCGTCCTGCACCGGCAGCGAGCCGTTCTGGCGCGTGAAGGTGGTGGTCGTCTTTCCCGTGCCGGAAAGGCCGACGATCAGGCCGACCCGCTTCCCGCGCTCGGTCGGGATGATCTTGCACCCTGCGTGGAGCGGGATTCCGCCGCGGTCGTAGACGAGCTTGTTCCACATCCGCAGCCCGCCCTTCTTCGACTCGCCGAAGTAGTCGGAGTTGAAGACGCGCGTCACGCCCTGCTCCAGATCGACGGCGATCAGGCGGTCATCCGGGTACCCCTCGGCCTTCAGGTTCGGCGTGTAGATCACCGTCAGCTCCGGCTCGAGCTCGTCGTCGTCGGCCGGCGCGAAGTAGAGCTGCTGCTGCATGCCGGAGATGTTTGCGTTCGCCGCCTCGATGTAGAGGCGCGCGGGCGTGCGGAAGTCGGGGTCGTTCCCGATGTAGCCGTCGATCACGACCATTTCCTGCTCGGCGATGTACTCGTCCTGACGCTCGGCCCAGCGCTCGCCTTCCTCCCGGTTGATCGCCTGGTTCTGGCCGTCGGGCTCGTCGGTGACGATGTAGGTCGACTTCTTCGAGCGGCTCACGACCTCCGTCTGGACGTTGAGGCTGCCGTAGCGGGTCCAGCGCGCATTCGGCATGCGCGCGGCGAGCTGCTGGAGCTCGTCGGGGTTCGGGTTGTCGATGACGTCGGCCGCGTCAGGCAGCCGGAAGAGCATCTTCGCCACGGCGGGGAGCATACCCACGGCCGCCTTTGGCCACCTTGCCTGCGGGCACAATGCGAAGGTGCCGGTGCTCGACCACCTCAGAGGTGCACGGACGTGGCTCCTCCTGCTCCTCGGCGCCGTAGCTCTTGCGCTACTCCCCTGGACCGCCTTCCTGACGGCGACGCTGCCCGGCGAGCACGTTGCGCATCACTGGGATTTCGTGTGGGCGGGCTTCGACGTCTTCGAGGCGGCCTCACTCGGAGCGACGTTGGTCGCGCTGCTTCGGCGACTGCCGCAGCTGCCGGTGTTCGCGGCCGTCGCGGGCACCGCGCTTCTCTGCGACGCGTGGTTCGACTTGCTGACGGCGTCGCCCGGCAGCGACCTGCGCTGGTCGCTGATCGAGGCACTTGTGGCGGAGCTCCCGCTGGCGGCGCTCTGCTTCTGGATCGCCCTCGACTCCGATCGAGCGCTCGCTAGCGCGGCCAGGGCTTCGGGAGCTGGCCTTCCACCCACAGTGACGCCAGGCCAACCCGTGGAAGGCACAGAGCGCGCTCGTACATGAGGTAGCGCGGCTCCCAGCGGGGGAAGAATTTCGCGTTGAAGCGGTGCAGCCGCTCGATCTGGAAAAAGGCGTCGGCGACCAGGAGCACCTGCCCGACGATCCGCTCGACCGCGTTTTGCGGCGCGTGCACGAATCGCGCGAAGGCGGCGAAGTTCAGCGACGCCTCACGCACGCCGCGCGCCCTGAGCTGCTCGAGCCCTCGCGCGACAAGGAACTCGGTCAGCCCGTTCGGCGTGTCGTGCTCGCGGCGCATCGCCGAAAGCGAGACGGCCGGACGCCCGTAGGCCGGAGCGAAGTGCAGGAAGCCGCGGATGCGACCGTTTCGGTCCCGCCCCACGACCACGAGGCTGTCGCCGTGGTCGTCCCTCCGCAACTCGTCGAGTGACATCGCAAAGCCGCGCTCGACCTGTCCGCCGCGCCAGCTTCGGCTCACGGCCTCGAGCTCGGCCAACTCCGCGTCCGAAAGCTCACGCAGCTCGCGCACCTCGGCCGCGTACCCCTGCTTCTCGAGGCGGGTGACCGACTGGCGGACCTTCCTGATCGGTCTGCCTTCGAGGGAAAAGGCGCGAGTGTCGACCACCGCCTCGTCGCCCAGGTAAAGGGAGCGCAGGCCGAGCTGCTCCCAGAGCGGCCGCAGCCGCTCACCCGCGCCGAGCGCGGCCAGCCGCAGGCCACGGGACTCCGCGAAGATGCTCAGCTCCCTGAGCAGGCCGGGCATGTCCGCCTCCCCCCCGACCGGGTCCCCGGAAACGATCAGCACGCCGGCCTCGACGCGATAGCCGAGGAACGCTCGCCCGTCGGCGCTGAAGAGGTAGTGCTGGTCGCGCCGCAGCTTGAAGTAGGCGAGTGAGTCGTGCCCGTGGCGGCGGACGAGCTTCCTCGCCGCTCGCCGAACCTCGTCCCCGGGGAGCGCACGCGGTGCTGCGAGCGGCCGGAAGAGCAGGTACGCGCACCAGGCGACGGTGAGCGCTCCGCTGAAGGCGATCGCCTCGTCGAGGTGGCCGAGCTCGTCGTGGAAGTCGAACGGCCCGACCTGCCAGAGCAGCGCGTCGCCGGTCGCTCGCACGATGGTCCACGCACCCGCGCTCTCGGGGGCTGCGATCCACATCGCGAGGCCGCAGAGCAGCAGGCTTGCCCCGGCGAGTACGGGAACTCGGCGGAGGGCGTTTCGGAGCGTGTCCGGATCGTGGCGCACGTAGAACGAGTCCCGTCCCCACCACAGCACGACTGCGGCCGCGAGGCTGCCTGCGGCGGCCTCTACGTCGAGCCCCTTCAGCAGGTCGAGCACGGTCAAACCGACGAGGAGCGCCAGTGCAAGGCGCAGCGCGCTTTGCCGGCGGCGCCAGAGGTACGGCGCGGTCACGAGCAGGAGGATCGAGCCGGGGAGGACCGCGGCATGGGTGAGCTTCAGCGCTTCGAACGGCTCGACGTGGAGGAGCAGGTGATTGCGCCAGGCGATGTCGGGCTCGACTGCGGAAGCGAGGTTGACGAGGCCCGCGAGCGCGGCGGTCACGGCCGCGAGCCTGGGAAGGGGGTCGGAGCGCCGGACCGCCTGCAACGGCTGGGGGCGTACGTGGAGGCCGAGCCGCCAGGCGGCGGTGTCGCGGCGCGCCGGGAAGAGGTCGCGCCAATCCTTCGCCACGAGCCAGACTCCCGCCACCACGGCGGCGACCGTGGTCAGGCCGTCGTCCACGCGGTGCGCCAAGCCACCGAGGGCGAGCGCGACGAGCAGCGCGACGCCCAGGTGCCACTCGTGTACGCGGGCGCCCATCACGTACACCCGCGGCCCGAGCCGGTGACGATCGATTCGCAGCACGCCTCTCGCTTGGGACGGTAGCGCTGCAAGATGAAGTTCAGGTTTAGAAGCCCCGCCGCCTAGACTGGGCGATCCGATAGCGTCCGCGGCGGTGGAAGCCAAGCACGACGTGCTCGTTGTCGGGGCCGGCTGCGCGGGCATGCGCGCGGCCATCGAGGCGCACGATGCGGGCGCCGACGTAGCGCTCATCTCGAAGATCCATCCCGTGCGCAGCCACTCCGGCGCGGCCGAAGGCGGGATCAACGCGGCGCTCGGCAACGCCTCGGAGGACAGCCCGGAGGAGCACGCCTTCGACACGGTCAAGGGCTCCGACTACCTCGGCGACCAGGACGCGATCGAGATCCTCTGCAACGAGGCGCCTGGCGACGTGTACCAGCTCGAGCACTGGGGAGCGGTCTTCTCGCGCACCGAGGACGGCCGCATCGCGCAGCGGCCGTTCGGCGCCGCGGGCGAGCCGCGCACCGCCTACGCGGCCGACATCACCGGCCACGTGCTCGTGCACGTGCTCTACGAGCAGGTCATGAAGCGCGACCTACGCGTCTACGAGGAGTTCTTCGTCTGGAAGCTGGTCGAGCACGAAGGACGCTGCCAGGGCGTGATCGCCTGGAACCTTCTCGACGGCGGTCTGACGACGATCGGGGCCAAGACCGTGATCCTCGCCACGGGTGGCGCGGGCCGCCTCTACACCGGGACGACCAATGCCTACGCCTGCACCGGCGACGGCATGGCGCAGGCGCTGCAGCTCGGGATCGCGCTCAAGGACATGGAGATGATGCAGTTCCACCCGACGACGCTCGCGCCCACGGGCGTGCTGATCACCGAGGGGTGTCGCGGCGAGGGCGCGTACCTGCTCAACTCGGAAGGCGACCGGTTCCTCAAGAACTACGCGCCGAACGCGATGGAGCTGGCGTCGCGCGACGTGATCTCGCGAGCCGAGCAGACCGAGATCGACGAGGGCCGCGGCGTCGACGGCAACGTGCTGCTGGACATGCGGCACCTGGGCGCCGAGAAGATCATCGAGCGCCTGCACGGGACGCGTGAGCTGTCGATGGTCTTCGCCGGGGTCGACCCGATCCACGAGCCGATCCCGGTTCGGCCGGGCGCCCACTACCACATGGGCGGCGTCGACACCGACGTCTGGGGCCGCACCACGCTCGAGGGGCTTTACGCGGCCGGCGAGTGCGCGTGCGTCTCCGTGCACGGTGCGAACCGGCTCGGCGGCAACGCGCTGATGGAAACGATCACCTTCGGCAAACGTGCCGGTGTGCACGCAGCCGAGTGGGCGCTTACGCACACGACCGTCGAGGTCCCGGAGAGCGCGGAGACGGACGCGGAGCGAGAGCTGCAGCAGCTACTCGACCGCAGCGAGGGCGAGCGTCCGTGGTCGATCCGCAACGAGCTCGCCGAGACGATGCACGTGAACTTCGGCGTCTTCAGGCGCGAGGAGCAGATGCGCAGGCAGGGCGACATCGTCGCCGGGTTGCGCGAGCGGTTCCGGCACGTGGTCATCGAGGACAAGGGCCAGGTCTTCAACAACGATCTCACGCAGGCGCTCGAGCTCGAGTTCCTCCTCGACCTTGCTGCCTGCATGATCCCGGCCGGAATCGAGCGCAAGGAAAGCCGCGGGGCTCACGCCCGCCCCTACGATCACCCCGACCGCGACGACGAGAACTACATGCGGCACACGCTCGTGCGCTGGGTCGACGGCGCGCCGAAGCTCGAATGGAAGCCGGTCACCGTCACGAAGTGGCAGCCGATGGAGCGCAAGTACTGATGCGGCGGCTCGCGGTTCTCGGCGCGCTCGCATTCCTGGTCGCCGGCTGCGGCGGCGGAGGCGAGTCGGCCTCGCCGGCGGACATCGCCCAGGCGGCGAAGAAAACCTCGAAGCTCGGCAGCTTCGAGGCGGACTTCGGCATCGCCGGCCAGGGGTTGAGCGGCACGGGAAGCGGCGTCTTCGACAACGGCGACAACCCTGCCGGCCAGCTGAGCATGACCGTGGACACCGGCCGCGGCCAACCGATCCCTGTCGACACCGTCGTCACCGGCGACGTCTTCTACATGCGCTCACCGGCCTTCGCCCGCACGCTCGCGAACGACAAGCAGTGGATCAAGCTCGACCTCGCCAAGCTGGCGCAGCAGCGCGGCGTCGATCTCGGCGGCCTGCTCAACGCGAGCCCGACCCCGAACAACGCGCTCGCGTACCTCGCCGGCGCCGAGGACGTAGAGAAGGTCGGCAGCGAGAAAGTCGGCGACAACGACACGACGCACTACAGGGTGCAGGTCAACGTGAGCCACGCCGCGAAAAAGGCGAGCGGCTCCGTGAAGAGCTCGCTCCAGGGCGTGCAGGCGAGCGGCGTGAAGAAATTGCCGATGGACGTCTGGCTCGACCCGAACGGCTACATTCGGAAGGTGAGCTACCAGGAGCACGCGGGGCGACAGCAGGCGGCGAAAGTGACCATGCAGCTCCACGATTTCGGCAGCCGCGTGGCGATCGCGCCGCCGCCCAGCGACTCTGTCGCCGACCTGACCCAGCTTCAGGGATCCTGATGGACGTCGCCCTCAAGATCTGGCGATACGACCCCGAGAGCGGCGAGCGCGACCTGCGCGAGTACGAGGTCGACGCGCCCGAGTGGGCCTGCCTGCTCGACGTGCTCGACCTGATCAAGGACAAACACGACGGCACGCTCGCCTACCGCAAGAGCTGCCGCATGATGATCTGCGGCTCCTGCGGGATGCGCATGGACGGGCGGGCTGTCCTCGCCTGCAAGGAGCGGATGAAGCCGATTGCGGATGCCGGCCACGTGCCCGTGATCTCGGCGATGGGCAACCTGCCGATCCTCAAGGACCTCGTCGTCGACATGGAACCGTTCTGGGGAAAGATTCGCGCGATGAAGCCCTGGCTCGACCCCGGCTACGACGAGGTCGCCGCCAAGGAGCGAGTCGTCTCGCAGCAGCAAATGAACGCGATCCACAAGGAGGCGCTCTGCATCATGTGCGGCTGCTGCGTCTCCGAGTGCAACTCGATGGAGTCCGACCCGGAGTTCCTCGGCCCCGCGGCGCTCGCCAAGGGTTTCCGCTTCGTCGGCGACGTGCGCGACCAGGCCGACGTCGCGCGGCTGAACGACTACAACCAGGACCACGGCATCTGGGACTGCACGCGCTGCTACTTCTGCAACGAGCGTTGTCCCAAGGGCGTCGACCCGCGCGACGCGATCGCGAAGCTCGGTGCCGAGTCGATCCGGCTGAACATCGACCACGACATGGGCGCCAAGCATGCGAAGTGGTTCGTGACGTCGGCGAAGACGACGGGGTGGCTGCGGGAGACCGAGCTCGTGCCCAAGACGCAGGGAACGCTCGCGGCGATCAAGCAGATCGGCTTCGCGCTCGATCTCGCGAAGCACGGCAAGGTGCCGCCGCCGTTCCCGCCTCACGTGGCCAAGAACGTGCGCGAAGCTCGCGACCTGCACGACCTCGTGCGGGAGCAAGGCCGCGAGGGCGCGGCCGGGATCGTCCAGGGCGAGCACGCGCTCGCCCAGATCGAGCACGTGCTGAGCGCCGACCCCGACAGCGCGCCCGCAAGCCGCATTGCGCCGGAGAAGTCAGGGGGCAAGAGTGGCGGCGACTGAGGCGACGCGGGTCGCCTACTACAAGGGCTGTCTGGCGTCGCTCTCGGCGAAGGAGCTCGACATCTCGACCCAGGCGCTCGCGCCGAAGCTCGGGCTGGAGCTCGACGAGCTCGAGTCGGTCACCTGCTGCGGCGCCGGCGACATCCACGAGGCCGAGCCCGACTACTACCTGCACCTGAACGCGCGCATCCTCGCGTACGCGGAGCAGACCGGCTGCGAAACGCTGATGACGATCTGCAACGTCTGCACGCTCAACCTCCGGCAGGCGAACTGGCAGCTGAAGAACGACGACAACCTGCGCGCGCGGGTCTCGGCGAACCTCGAGACGGTCGGTGCACCGCCGTACGACGGGACGGTGGACGTCAAGCACCTGCTCTGGCTGATTGCCGAGGGCGACGGCTTCGAGCGGCTGAAGACCGTCGCGCACAAGGGGCTCAAGGGCCTGAAGGTCGCGCCCTTCTACGGCTGCCAGATCCTGCGGCCGTCGAAGCTGCTCGGCTTCGAGGACCCGGACCAGCCGTGGTCGCTCGAGGCGATCATCGAGGCCTGCGGCGGCGAGCCGGTCGACTACCCGGCCAAGATCAAGTGCTGCGGCTTCCCGATCATCCAGGCGCGCGAGGAGACCGCGCTGGGGGAGCTGATCCAACCGATCGAGCAGGCCAGCGAGGCCGGCGCGGACGCGATCGTGACGCCGTGCCCGCTCTGCCACCTCTCGCTCGACGCCTGGCAGTCGAAGCTGCGCAAGCAAACCGGCAAGGACTTCGCCATGCCGATCCTGCATCTCTCGCAGCTGATCGGCGTCGCCGCCGGGCTCGAGGAGTCGGAGCTGAAGTTCAAGCGCCACGTCGTCTCCGTCGCGCCGGTCGTCCAAAAACTCGAGGCCTAGTTGAAGCTCATCAGGCTCGGAGGCGCCGCTGCGGCGGCCGGGCTGGCGTGGGGGCACTTCGAGGCGGGCTGGGTGCGGCTCCAGACGCTGCCGTGCCCGCTGCAAGGGCTACCGGCCGAGCTCGAGGGCCTGCGGATCGCGCACCTGTCGGACTTCCACCTCGGGATTCCGTCGCGCGGCCAGACGGCGGTCGAGCGGGCGGTCGAGTGGGTCGAGGAGCGCCAACCCGACCTGACGCTGATCACCGGCGACCTGCTCTCGCGCCCAACCGCGGAGGGACGGCTGCGCGAGTTGGTCGCCCGCCTCCCGCGCTGCTTCGCGGTGCTGGGCAACCACGACTACGCACACACCCGCGACCCCTTCTCGCAACCCGCCGGTCTCGTCGATCTCGAGCCCGCGACGCTGCTGGCGGACGACTCCCGGACGATCGAGCTGCGCGGCAAGCGCGTACAGATCGTCGGCGTCGACCCGCGTGCGTACCGGCGGCGGCTCGCGCGTCCGGAGCGCTTCGCCGATCCGGACGCCGACCTGCGGATCCTGCTCTGCCACTTCCCGAGCGTCGTCGACCGCATTCCGGAAGGCGTCTTCGACCTCGTCCTGGCGGGCCACCTGCACGCCGGCCAGATCTGCTTCCCCTGGCCGGGCGGCCGCTTGCGGCTCGCGCACATCCGGTGGACGTACATCCAGGGGCTGTACCGCCGACCAGCGGCGACCCTCCACCTCTCGGCCGGCCTGGGCACGACGTTCGTGCCGTTCCGCTTCCTCGCCAGGCCTGAAGCGACGGAACTGAACCTACAATCGGCGTGATGGAGGGCAGCGCGAGCGTCGCCACCGACGTGCTCGCCAGCTACGCGGCCGATGCCGCCCGCGAGGTCGAGGGTGTCGCCGGGCTGGTCGAGGGACGGCTGCCTCGGCAGGGTGCGGTACGGATCAGCGGCGACGACGCAGCCACGGTGGAGCTGCACGTCGAGCTGGCGTGGGGAGCCCCGGCGCAGGAGGTCGGCCAGGAAGTGCAGCGGCGCGTGGCCGACTACCTCGAGCGCATGGCCGGTGCGAGGCCTCACGCGGTGGACGTCGTCGTCGACGAGATCGCCGAGCGATGAGCATTCGCATCGCCGGCCTCACCGGCGCCACTCTCGAGACGGCGCCCTCGGTCTGCCACGAATGCGTGTGGTGGCAGTCGCGCACCGCCGGCCGCGCGCCGGACAAGCAGCGCTGGATCGAGAAGGCAGAGACCGAGTTCGGCGCCTGGGGGACGATCTACTACGACGACGACGGCCACGCGCTCGGCTCGATGCAGTACGGCACGGCGGCGCTGTTTCCGCGGGCGGCGGAGATGCCGGCGGGGCCGCCCTCGGACGACGCGGTGCTCGTGACCTGCGCCTACCTCGTCGACCGCACCAGCCCGTGGGTGCTGCAGTCGCTCTTCCTGGCCGCGATCGGTGAGGCGAAGGACCGGGGTGCGGCCGCCCTCGAGGCGTTCGCCTACCACTACCCCGACCGCGAGTCGGACTACGAGCGCTTCCTCGTGCACCGCACGGTCTTCCCGCATGATTTCTTGGCCGACTTCGGCTTCCGGATCATGCGCACGGCCGGCCCCGTCGGGCTGGCGCGGCTCGAGCTCGGCGGGCTCGTTCCGGTGCTGGAGGAAGGGAAGCGCGCCAGGGCCCTGCGGGCGCTGCGCCATGTGCTGCTGCCCGAGCCCGAGCCGGTGCCGCGGCGGCCCTAGCCCGTCGCTAGCGGTGCGGGTAGGCGGCGGCCCAGGCGGCGCGCAGCGCCGAGGGCGTCGTCACGAAAAGACGTACGGGCCGGCCGCCCAGCGCGAGCTTGAGGCTCGGGAGCAGCGAGTCGTCGGTCGGGTCGGAAACGGCGACCGAGACGGTGTCGTCCGGGTGCAGCCGGATCGGGATCGCGCGGAGCTCCTCGGCCTCCCGCCACGACAGCAGCGAGACGGCGCGGATGTCGACCGAAGTGATGCCGATGTCGACGAACTCCACGTTCGCCTGCTCCGCCAGGACACGCGCGATGTCGTCCTCGAAGCAGATGCGCAGCCGGACGAGCGCCTCGCCGAGCAGCTCGCCCTGTTGCTTCTCTTCGAGCGCGCGGTCGAGCTCGTCGTTCGTGAGCAGCCCTTTCCGCAACAGCAGGGCGCCCAGATGGGAGCGAGGCTCGTTCTCGAAAAAGGTGTGGTCAAGTCGTGCCGGCCGCATGACCTACGTATCGGCTCGTTGCGGCTGTTTCTTGAGAATTTTTAGGCCGCGACCGCGCGCTGCGTGAGGGCAAGCTCCGCGATCTGGATGCCGTTCAGCGCGGCGCCCTTGCGCAGGTTGTCGCAGGCGACGAACAGCGAAAGGCCGTTCGGGGCGGCGGGATCACGTCGGATGCGGCCGACGAACGCCTCGTCGGCCCCCGCGGCTTTGCGAGGGGTCGGGAAGTCCTCGACGCGCACCGACGGTGCTGCGGTGAGGAGCTCGCGTGCCCGCGTCGGTTCGATCGGCTCCTCGGTCTCGATCCAGATCGACTCGGCGTGGCCGACCGGCACCGGGACGCGCACGCAGGTCGCGCTGACCGGCAAGTCCGGCAGCTCGAGGATCTTGCGTGTCTCCTCGCGGAGCTTTACTTCCTCGTCGAACTCCTCGCCGTCGAAGTCCCAGTCGGCCTCCAGGTCGTGCTCGGCCTGCGGCTCCTCGAGCAGCCGCTGGAGCCGCCGGGCGCCCTTGCCCGACGCGGACTGGTACGTGGCGACGCGCACCGCTCGCAGGCCGGCCGCGTCGTGTAGCGGCTTCAGCGCGAGCGTCAGTGGGATCGCGCAGCAGTTCGGATTGGCGATGACGCCGTCGTGCTCGCGCGCCCGTTCCCCGTTCACCTCGGGGACGAGGAGCGGAACGCCCGGCTCGAGCCGGAACGCTGCCGACTTGTCGACGCACACGGCGCCGCCGCGCACGGCATGCGGCACGAGCTCGCGGCTCGCGCTCGCGCCGACCGAAAAGAGGCAGACGTCGAGGTCGCCCGCGGCGAGTGCTTCGGGTGTCGCCTCCTCGACCACGCGGCCGCCGATCTCGGTTCCGGCCGAGCGCGCCGAGGCGAAGAACCGCACGTCGTCGAAGCCGCGCTCGCGGAGCAACTCGACCACCACGCGCCCGACGGCGCCGGTGGCGCCGACGACCCCCATCCTAGGCATGCCGCCGCTCCGCCTCGGGCGTGTCGAGCTCGAACGCCCGGTGCAGCACGACCACGGCCTCGTCGACCTGGTCCGTGCGCACGTGGCAGGCGATCTTGATCGGCGACGTCGTGACGACCTCGGGCTCGATTCCGGCCCTCGCCAGGGTCTCGAAGGCCTTGGCCGCGACGCCCGGATGGCTCTTCATCCCGGCGCCGATCACGCTGACCTTGCCGAGGTCGTCGCGCGAGCTCCACTCGACCGCGAGCGCGTCGAGCACGTCGACTGCGGCGTCTCGGTCGTCGGTCGGCGCGGAGAAGACGATCTCGGGCCCTGTCTGGACGATCGTGTCGACGTTCACGCCCGCGTCTGCGAGCGCGGAGAACAGCTGCGAGGCAGTCGTGCCCACGACGCGGTAGAGCGTCTCCTCGCGCGTGTGCGTGACCCCGGAGATGAGCGCCTTTTCGAGCATTCGATCGTCCTCCTCGCGAACCCACGTCCCGTCCTCTGGCGAGAACGTCGATCGCACGTGCAGCTTGACGTCGTGGTTCCGCGCGACCTCGACCGAGCGTACCTGCAGCACCTTCGCGCCCGACGCCGCCAGCTCGAGCATCTCCTCGTAGCTGACGGCGTGCAGCTTGCGCGCATTCGGGACGAGCCGCGGGTCGGCCGTGAACACGCCCTTCACGTCGGTGTAGATCTCGCAGACCTGCGCGCCCAGCGCCGCCGCGAGCGCGACCGCGGTGGTGTCGGAGCCGCCACGGCCGAGTGTCGTGATGTCGAAGTCGGTCGAGACGCCCTGGAAGCCGGCGACGAGCACGATCTTGTCCTGGTCGAGCGCCTCGTGGATGCGGCGGGCGCGAACGTCCACGATCTTCGCCCGGCCGTGGACGGTGTCGGTGACGATCCCGGCCTGGGAGCCGGTCAGCGAGATCGCCTCGGCGCCGAGGTCGTGGATCGCCATCGCCGCGAGCGCGCAGGAGATTCTCTCGCCGACCGAGATCAGCATGTCCAGCTCGCGCGGCTTCGGCCGCGGAGAGACCTCGTAGGCGAGCCGGACGAGGTCGTCGGTCGTGTCGCCCATCGCCGAGAGCACCGCCACGACGCGGGTGCCGGCCGCGCGGGCTTCGACGAGCCGTCGAGCGACGTCCTTCAGCTTCTCCGGGTCGGCGACAGACGTCCCGCCGAACTTCATCACCAGCGTGCCGAGGCTCGGCTCGGCGGCCGCGAGGTCGGGAAGCGGCTCGAACTGGGTGGTCGTCACGGCGGACAGTCTAGGTTCACATTTCCCGGCGCCCGCTCAGCGCCCTGCCCAGCGTCACCTCGTCTGCGTACTCGAGGTCGGCGCCCACGGGGAGGCCGCTGGCGAGGCGGGTCACGCGTACACGTCCGCGCAGGCGGTCGGCGAGGTAGGCGGCGGTCGCCTCGCCGGTCATGTTCGGGTTCGTCGCGAGCACGACCTCCTCGACGCCGTTCCGCTCGACGCGGCCGAGCAGCTCGTCGATGCGCAGGTGCTCAGGCTCGACGCCGTCCAGCGGGGAGAGCGAGCCGCCGAGCACGTGGTAGAGCCCGCGGTACTCGTGCGTGCGCTCGACCGAGATCAGGTCGGCGGGCTGCTCGACGACGCAGACGATCGTGTGGTCGCGCCGCGCGTCGCGGCAGATCTCGCAGGTCTCCTCCTCGGTCAGGTTCCCGCACTCGCGGCAGAAGCGGACTCGCTCCTTGACCTCCTCCAGCGCGTGCGCGAGGGCCAGTGCTTCGTCCTTCGGCACGCGCAGCAGGTGGAACGCGAGCCGCTGCGCGGTGCGCTGGCCGACTCCGGGCAGGC
>Ga0207428_10002399_pt1 | contig 18724 bp, 14 predicted proteins | sample RhiMethybrSRZTD1_FD_187600 | JGI IMG/M metagenome (GOLD analysis project Ga0207428, IMG submission 187600) | Populus rhizosphere microbial communities from Tennessee, USA - Rhizosphere MetaG P. TD hybrid SRZTD1 (SPAdes) (version 3) | ecosystem: Host-associated > Plants > Roots > Rhizosphere >...
TTGCGTCGACCTGAAGCGCACCAAGAACCGTAACGTCCACGTGGCCGCCGCGGATCAAGCCAAACGACGTCGCGCTGTCGAACGTGCAGGCGCCAGGTAATGCCGTCACAGGCTTTCCACCGGCATCGGTAAGCAGCGGATTCGCCATTCCTTCTTCCGGGATGGCGCCGGTGCCGATCAAGCCATTTTCCGATTGAAAGAATACTCTTACGTCGCTCGGAATGTAGTTCGCCACCATGGTCGGTATGCCGATGCCAAGGTTGACCAGCATCCCGCTTCGCAGTTCGCGAGCGACACGTTTGGCGATGATTGTTTGAGCATCCATGGTCATCAGCCGTTTGCGACAAGATAATCCACGAGTGGCGCCGGCGTTACGACGTGATCGGGCGCGATGAGGCCTACGGGCACAATGTGTTGGGCCGTGACGATTGTGGTCTCGCCGGCCATGGCCATGACCGGATTGAAATTCCGCGCTGTCAGCGCGTAGGAAAGATTGCCGAGATAGTCGGCGAGAAACGCGCTGATCAGCGCAAAGTCGGCACGCAGCGCAGTCTCGACCAGGTAGCTTTTCCCGTTGACGTCGACTTTCTGCTTGCCTTCCTCGACGATCGTGCCGACCCCGGTTGGGGTCAGTATCCCGCCGAGTCCAAAACCGCCGGCACGAATGCGCTCGATGAGCGTGCCCTGCGGGACGAGGTCGACAGCCATCTTCCCGCCGAGCATCTGCCGCTGCGTCTCGGGGTTAAGTCCGATGTGACTCGTGACCGCGCGACTTACCAGACCTTTGTCAACGAGCTTTCCAATGCCGCGGCCCGGAAGCGCCGTATCGTTGGCAATGATCGTGAGGTTTTTCTTTCCCTGCCGCACCAGTTCGTCGATCACGCGCTCCGGAGTACCGACAGCCATGAAGCCGCCAACCATCAGCGTTGCGCCATCCGGGATCAGGGCGACAGCATTTTCCACAGAAACCGTTTTCATGGTTGAACGGCCGCTTTTTCAAACTCTTCAAACGAATTGTCAGATGCATACTGAGGTAATGGGGAGGCGGCACATTGATGAAGATCAAAACGAGCGCGGCCCCTACTGGGCGGTCCAAGCGCCGTCGACAAGGCAAAGCCGCGCCTCTGACCTGAGAGGCAGCGTCCGAACACAGGAATACCGCGAGCGAACCGATTTGCCCCGGGAGTGGCAAATTCGCGAGACGGCTGCCTTTTCGCGAGCAGTTCGGACTTTGCCTGGCCGACTGAGATATTCACTGGGGGCAGGACGTCGCTTTAAAACTCGCTCTAGGACTCTTGGTAAACGGCAATGTCCCCTTTTCGCACCGCAGCCTTGAGTGCCGCATGGTCACGCTCTGCCTGATCCGCGTAGGCCAGTGCAAATTTGCCCATCGCTCGATCGAATGCGTCGCTCGATGAACCGAGATAGCTGCTGATCGTCGCCGATATTTCGCTGACCTTTGAATGGGCGCGAGCGAGAACCCACCCGCAAGCCATGGAATAGACATTCAACATTTCGACGTTGAACGTTTCAATCAATGGCTTGATCTTGGCATCCCGCAACTGTCGTACATAGAATTGTCGGCCATTCGGCGCCGTCACCCAGCCAAGGAAGATATCCGATGCTGGCTGCATGAGGCGCTGTCCCATCACGACGCGCTGACCGTGATGACTGTATTCGCTCTTGCCAGCGTACGGTTCAAGTACGGACTGGACTGCTTCTTTGAATTGAAGAAAAAGCGGATTGTTGGTCTCCGACATCAGCAATACGATCCAGCATCGTCGCCCGACGCTTCCAACCCCGACAACCTTGATTGCTGCATCCACAAATCGATAGCGATCGAGCAGCATGCGCCGGTCATCGGCAAGCGATTTGCGGTAGGCTTTGAAAATCTGGTTGAGCGTAGCCTTGGCTTCGGGGGCACGCGTCACTTCCGGGTGAAAGATCAGCGGCGGCTGGTCGGTAATGCGAATTTGTCCGCCAACAGAACCCGTCAGCTTGGGAAAGTCCATTTCTGAACCGCTTTGGACCTTTGCCTTTTCGATGCGAGTTCTGACGGTTTTCCGCAACGTCTTGGGCAGCGAATCGATAAAGTCCTCGTCGCTGATCTTGGTGTACCAAACACGAAGCGGGTCCATCCTGGAAAATTTCCGTATGTGCTCGCGGTAGCTGAGTGCGCAGCTGACCGCGCATTCACGACCTTGCCCTTCCGATAAATTGTTCGACCGTGCAGCCAGCACAATCGATGCGACTAGCCGTTTAACATCCCACTCCCATGGCGCCGGCGAGGTCTCATCGAAATCGTTCATGTCGAAAATGATATTGCGTTCGGGCGTAACAAATCCGCCAAAATTCATCACGTGGCAGTCGCCACACGCTTGCACCTTGAGGCTGGTGGAAGGCGTTCGCGCAAGATCGGAGGCCATGATCCCCGCAGAGCCGCGAAAAAAGGCAAAAGGAGACGCCAGCATCCGCCCGTAGCGGATCGCCAAGAGCTCCTTCATTCGCCCAGCGTCAGACTTGCGCAGAAGATCGATAGGATTTGCCCGACCTTTACTGTTTTTCCATCTGCCGTGCTCGTGACGCGGGATCATGTCACGTAGCGCCTTGCCCGCAGCCGCCCGTTCATCCGCCGAAGCGACATAGGCAGCACTGTCATAAACAGGTTGATCGATATCTTTGGAGCCTTTCATACCGCAGGTCACAGCAAAAGGTGCCAAGGCATTCAACGAGCGGGTACCAGAACAATCCGCTCGAGCCGTAACGGCATTGATGCACATCAAATGAGTGGGTTGGGTAAGTGGTATCAAACACGAATCACCATGGGGGGAATGTGGCCTTAATGGCAGTGTCCACCACAGCTCCAGGAAAAGCGTCAGCGTATTCGTGGTTTCCTCCAGCCCGCTGGCTTGCCGAATACCAGCCCGTTTGGCTTTCAAGCGATCTCGTCGCCGGGATGACGCTTGCGGCATATGCAATTCCCGTCTCGCTCGCCTACGCCGGACTCGCAGGCTTGCCGCCACAGGTTGGCGTCTACGGCTATCTGTTGGGTGGCATAGGCTATGCCTTGCTCGGGTCTTCGCGTCAGCTCGCGGTCGGCCCCACTTCGGCAATCTCGCTTATGATCGCCAGCACGGTGGGGGCAATGGCGCAGGGCGACGCGCAACGTTACGCAGAGATTGCCAGCCTCGCGGCATTCACAGTGGCAGGCCTTTGCTTTCTCTCCTGGCTCTTGCGGCTGAGCGTGCTGGTAAAATTGATCAGCGACAGCATTCTTGTGGGCTTCAAGGCCGGCGCGGGATTGACCATCGCCATGACCCAGCTGCCAAGCCTGTTCGGCGTTCCTGGCGGCGGCCACAACTTTTTTGAACGCGCCGTCATGTTTGTCGGGCAGCTTGGGCAGACGAACCTCGTCGTTCTCGTCGTCGGTCTGGTCGCAATTGCGTTGATTGTGTTCGGCGAGCGCCTGTTGCCCGGTCGGCCGGTTGCTCTCGCCGTTGTTGCGCTGTCGATTGCCGCTGCAACCTTGCTCGGCCTGCCAAAATTGGGCGTCCCGATAACGGGAGAAATTCCTTCCGGATTGCCCAGCTTGGCCGGGCCGTCACTCAGGCTGCGCGATGTCGAAGGAATAATCCCGCTGGCCGCCGGTTGTCTGCTGCTTGCTTACATCGAAGGCGTATCGGCCGCGCGCACATTCGCGGCCAAACACGAATATGCCCTCGACCCGCGGCAAGAACTGCTCGGCATCGGGGCCGCAAATCTGGCGGCCGCGATGGGGCACGGCTATCCCGTGGCCGGCGGGCTCTCGCAATCGGCGGTCAATGACAAGGCGGGCGCGCGCAGCCCGCTGGCGCTCGTATTCGCCTCGATCACGCTCGCGCTTTGCCTGCTCTTCCTGACGGGACTTTTGGAGAATCTTCCCAAGGCAGTGTTGGCCGCCGTCGTCCTGACGGCGGTTTACGGCCTGATCGATTTCCCCGCGTTATTGCGCATGTGGCGGATAAGCCGGCTCGATTTCTACGCAGCGGCAATTGCGCTTGTGGCGGTGCTGCTCCTTGGAATACTTAACGGCATCCTTCTTGCCGCGCTGGCCTCGATATTGTTGCTGTTGATGCGCGTGGCACAGCCCCACGTGGCATTTCTTGGCCGCGTTCCGGGCACCTCAAGTTATTCGGATATGGATCGGCACCCCGAGAACGAGCCGCTGCGGGGCATGATCGCCTTCCGTCCGGAGGCTTCGGTCATCTACGTCAATGCGGACTTCGTCCTGGGGTCATTACTGGAACGACTTGATGCCGCTGGCGCTCAAGACATTCGACTCGTTGTCTGCGATCTGTCGGCCTCGCCCTATATCGATCTTGCGGGCTCGCGCATGCTGCACGAACTACATAGAGAGCTGAGCGCTCGCGGTATCACGCTTCGTGTCGTGGGAGCCCATGGATGGGTGCGCGATCTCCTGCGCGCGGACGGGCTTGACGAAAAAATTGGCGGCGTTCACAGGAGCTTGACACTCGATAGTTTGCTCGCCAGCGAAACGAAATAGACGCTGGTCCTGCCCAGGATTGCATTAATCCTTTCTTTTGATAAGCGAAGCAATCCGATCCGAGTGCAATATGGCGTCACCGAGCTTGGCAAATCCATCCGCATCGCGTGGCGCTGGCGTCAATCCGCTTCCATTCATTTCACTCGCGAACGGTGTCCACACCTGCCGGGTTTCGAGCAGGTAAACGCCGTAAACAACTTGTAATGCGGGCTGGCTGATTTCTTGCCGTATCGAATAGGCCGCGAGCGCCGCATGAGTAACGATCGATGCCTCAATCAACGCCTGTTTGTAGCCCGCATGGCGCAAAATATCTGGTCCGAAGGTTGCATGAATTTTCTTCGCACACGCCTGCACGACGATGAGCAGGGCATCAACGATGTAGCGAAGCGAATGTTTGCCGGCGAGAGCAAGGTAATCGGCCGGGTTGAGGAACACGTCGACTGCCGTCGTTAGCGCCCCACAGCCGCTGTGTCCCAGCACAACAATCAGCTTCAAATTGTCGCTCAAGTGCTCGACCGCAAATTTCAGGCTGCCGAGGACTTCCGTGCCCAGGCTGTTGCCGGCCACGCGGATGATAAAAAGATCGTTTGGTCCTTCATTAAAGATCAGTTCGACCGGAACTCGGGCGTCTGAACAGCCGACGATCGCTGCAAATGGGCGTTGTTTCGGGAGTTCTTTCGGGCCGGACAAGAGACCCAGGTCGCCTGGATCGACCGAGACGATCCGCTGAACACCGCCAGCCTGCTCGGCGAATCCCTCGAGGAGTGCGGCGAATGCGCGGTTGCCATCGTTAAGCCGCTTCAATGCAGCCTCGCCGTCGGCAGGGCGCGGCCTCGCGCCTGCATCCTGCGGCTCGTACCGATAAGTGATGTCGACCGTCTTCATGCTCGTTGGATAGCGGAAAGCAACTCAACTGTTTCGCATGAAAAAATAAAGCACGCTCCGTAGGCTGGACAACGGGCGACAGTCAGGAATAGTTCGCCAGCCTACGTGCGTTCCGCTTGATCTAATTCTTGCCGCTGGACTGATCGACCTCTATGTGCTCGCGGTCGGCCATCCATTGCCCACTGACTTGGCAATTTTCTGCGTCAGTTGCTGACATTCATCCACCAATCGACGTCCATCGTCGGCGGCCATTTGCATCCGCTGCGAAACGGTTTTCGTATAAGCATCGAGTGCTTCTGGAATCGATTTGGTCCCGCTGAGTTTGTTCGCCAGATCCGACCACAGGGAGACTTCTGATTGCACGCGAGCAAGCCAGGCGCGGCTCGCCTGATCACATGATTCCAAAAGTGTTTTTTGCAGCGCCATTGCTGCTTCAGTCTGATCCTGTCCCCAATTCATGAAGGGTGGCTGTGCCGCTTTCCCCGCTTGCGACCCTGTGGTCTCTCTGCTTGCCATAACAAATACCTCCTTGGTGACGGACTACGTATGGAAAAGTCCAACATAATCATTGCGATGCCAGAGATCATTGATCTGAATCAACCTTCCGCAATTTTTTACTCGTTCAGCCCCAGCTTGAAACGATCAATAGCTGCAAAAGGTTGGACGGCTGTCTCGTCAGCGCCTCACGCTTTTTCTTCATCTATCCAGGAGACAAACAGCTCCCAAATTACTGCCAGGATGATCGGTCCAAGGAAAAGTCCGGTGATGCCATAAGCAAGAGTCCCACCGATAACTCCAAACAAAATGACCAGCATCGGCGTTTTCAGTCCGCGCCCCATCACGAGGGGCCTGAGTAAATTGTCCAGTAGATTGACCGGCACCATGTATGCCGTGAAGAGCAATGCCGATTTGGTATCCATAAATGTCCAGCTCCAGATAATGACAGGAATTATGACAATCGACGGACCGATCTGAATGATCCCAAGCACCAGGACAGCGAATGTAATCAAGCTGGCCTGAGGAATGCCGGCAACCATCAGGCCAATGCCCGCAAGCAAAGCTTGCAAAACTGAAATTCCAATAACGCCGCGTGACACCGCGCGGATGGTTGCCCCGGCCTGGTCGACAAATTCTTCGCCGCGGGTCGGATTGAGTCGACGCGCAAATTTCTTCACCGCTTCCACGATCGTCGGCGCCGGGGAAAAAAGAAACCCGGCGACGATTATAGACACGAGAAACATGATAATCCCGAGCCCGGTATCCGCACCGATGCGCAGCAGGCTGCTCCCCAGCGGTTTCAGTTGAGGCAGGATTTGCGCCAGCGCTGCGCTCAGGTTGGTCGATGCCAGATCCCAAAACTGATAGATCGGCTCGCCGATCAGTGGCCATTCTTTCACCGAACTTGAGGGAGTGGGTATGGTCAGGTTTGCAAGGTCAAGCCGCTCGGCAATGAGCCGGACGCTGTCGACCAATCCCAAAGCGAGCCACGACGCCGGTCCGACAATCACAAGCAGGCTCAGAATGGTAACCAGCGCGGCAGCCAGGCGGCGGCGTCCGCCGAGCCGGAGCGATATCCATTCGAAAGCAGGATAAAGCGCAACGCTTAGTACGGCGCTCCAGATGACGATTGAGATGAAGGGGCTGACGAGGAGCAAGGACCAATAAAGGAGAAGCGCGAGAGCCCCGAGACGGATCGCAACCTCAATAAAGGACGAAGTGGTCTGATCAGACCCGGACTGGACCTTCCGATCGCGGCTCATTGGTTCAACCCCAGACCGGTTTTCGGTTTCCAGGTGGATGAGCTTGGCTGGTCACCGCATTTGCTCGTAAGCCTCGACCAGAAAATGATCGAAATTTTCGATCCGAATCAAGCCGAGCCGTCATGTCTGTGACAGTGTAGAGCGTCACCGTCAGGGTAGCTGCAAAAATCACCAAGTGAATCCAGCTACGTGCCGCAACCGCGGCCATCCCGAATCCCCCCAGCAGTGACCCTCCTAGTCTTCAGATAGTGCAGGCCAAGGTGCCGTCCATAGTTCAGCAAGATCAGCGAACCCGCAAAGAAGACTGCTGCTACGAGTGCAGAAAAAAGAACGAACACCATTCGCAGGGTCTCGCGCCGAGTTCACCTGGCAATATCGACCGTGAACCACAGATCAGCGCGAGATCATCGAAGAATTTGGGAAGAACGGTGTCTGCACATTGACATTGAGAGCAGCGGATATGGGCTTACGCCGGTTCCATGTTCGATGCGCAACTTAAACAAAGACTGCAATCGGTCGCACGGGTATTCGGTAACCGTTGCGTTCAGTAGAATTTGTTGAGAGCACCATCCCGATGCACGGATCACCGATCCGGCTCGGTGTCGGCAACCTTTTGCCAGGTCGAATCTGGATTGAAGGACGTCATTCGCTCCGCCAGCCTGGCGGTGTTTGGTCCAAGATCCTTTTGATAGACATCACCCGCGTGGCTGACAATGAATGTCATCACGCCTGAATTCCTGTAATCGGCGGGGTAGGCAACCAGCCCAAATCCTCCAATCATCTTGCCGTTCACGACATAATCCAGCTCGCCTCCCGGGGCGGCCGGTCCTTGCTTGGCCAGGATCTTGAAGTAGTAGCCGTGGTAGGGGGTTCGTCCGCCACCGACTCGATAGCCTTGCGCGGTAGCCTGCGCGACAAGCTCGCCAAGCGGGCTTTCGTCTTCGCCCTGGGATACTGGCCAGTAGAGCCCATCCTTCTTTCCTGGCTGGCTGATGATGCGCTGCGCATATGTGTTCATGCCGGCGCCAGTGCGATCCTTCTCGGCGTATTCGTTCTGGGCATCAAAATAGGCGAGAGAGGCCTGGATTGCGTCCAGTTCATTTTTTCCGATCCGGCGGAACAGAATCTCGTCGCGCCCGGCGGCCGTGTCGAACCGCCACATTCCGTCCTTGCGCAAAATCGGGATCGGGAGAGGAAAGTCTTCTTGCCCGATCACTATGGTCGCCTTGCTGTCGCCTTCCATGTCTATTTTGTGTTTCGCATCATAAGCGGCAACGAATTTTTCGCGCGTCGCTTGATCGGCAACTTCATCTCCCGACGATACGATGTCCTCGCCGTCGGGACCCAGCACGGTCACAAGAGCCTTCATATCGCCCGCCTTGGCCGCCCTCACCAGGGCACTGGCAGCTTCATCAGGCGTCTTGAAGGCTTGCTGCGCGGCAGCGACAGATGCGGCGGAACAAAGGAGCGCCCCGATCATCAATGGCATGAGAACTCTGTTCATCGCGTCCTCGCTGGCATGTCAGCGTAGGCAGGGGCAACGGCGGGCAGCCGACCGCCCGACGTGATCCATTCCTCGTAGGTCTGGAACTTGATGCCAAGCCGATCATAGAACACGCTGAGGGAGCCATCGCGATCGCGCACGACAGCTTTCGGCATCACTGTTTGCACTTCCTGCGCAATCACGCCGACATAGGCACGATTGCTGCCGTTGTAGCTGAAGCGGTAATAGCCAAGCCCGTTCGCCAGATGGCCGAGGAGAACGAGATCATGCTTGAGCATGATATCGGATCGTCGGCCACCGCCGCCGCGGCCACCGCCACCACGGCCGCCACCTCCGCGGAATCCGCCGCCACCACCGCCACGGAAACCGCCGCCGCCGCCGTGGCCCACTCGCATGCCACCGCCCGCCCTGGCGAAACTTTGGCGGCCGCGCGCGGAATGACGTTGAGCTGCTCTTCCAGAACCGATATTGCCCAAGGCATTGCCGCCTCGCCGACCCGCAGGTCGCTGCGCTACACGTTTCCCGCCTGACGGCCGTTTGGCACTGGGGCGTCCGCCGGACGGCCGCTGTCCAGCGCTGGGCCGACCACCCGCAGGCCGCTGTCCCGCGCTTGGCCGTTGGCTGGGCCTTTGTCCCGCGCCGGGTCGATCGCCGCCGCCGGGCCTGAGCACTTGATCCCCACCACGGCCGCGAAAATCCATCCGGTTCTGGGCGCTGTTGCGAAGATTGTTCTTGCCAAACTTGTTCTGCACGTCGCGGTTATTGTATCGCACGCCCTGGCGATGCTCCGGTCTGTGCTCCCATCTATTGCCGCCGCCGGCTATCGGCTGGCTGGGCCTCCCGGCTCCGGGGCGATCGGGTCTTTGACCACCGCCGGGCCGATCTGGTCGTCCGGGGCGATCGATGTTGATATTGTTATTGTTCCAATTGAAGCCGCCGCCCCACCAGTTTCCGCCCGACCCCCAATTTCCGAGCGCCCAGCCGGCGCCAAAGGCGAGGCCGGCCCCGATAAGCCCCGCGCCGATATATCCGGGATAACCCCAATAGTACGGCGGATACTCTGGATATGGCCAGGCACCGTAGACAACGGCCGGGTCGTAATAAGGCACATAGATGGTCTCGGGATCCGTCGGCTCGATCGCAATGACCTGCCTGCCCTGCTCTTGTCTCTTGGTTACCGTCTGCTGCTTCGTCGAAGTCAGTTTGTTGTTGGCCTCGGCCTTCGTACGCAAACGTTGAATGGCGTCCATGACATCCGCCTGCTGCGCAAGGACGGCATCGCCGAGTTTCAACGTCCAATCGAGCTTCTTGCTCATCATTGAAAGGACATCCGGCGTGGCGACCAGTGATTTTACGCTTTCATCCCAGGCCTGTTTGTCCACCTCGGTCTTTTGTTGCTCGCCCTTCAAATTCTTGTGCTCTCTCACCCAGCGATCGGCCTGCACCACCTCCAGCGGGTAGGTCGATGCCATCAGCACCAGCGAAAGCAGGTTGTCAGGGTACAGTGCAATCGGCGCAACAAGCGCATCGAGCTGCTCGGGTTTGAGGAGCTGGTCGGTCGACGGGCTGGTCGCGGCCGGAGTAGTCGGGGTGGCTGGAGTTTGGGCGATCGCCGCAACCGGTATCCAGACGAAAAGTGCCAAAATCAGTACCGCGACCCGACAAGAAACCACACTCGTCCCCAGCCTAGAGAACACAGACGATCAGTGTTTCACCTAAAATTCGTTATCGGTTTGATCTGGATCAAAGCGGCGATTACGCGGACCCGTTCCTTCAAACTGGTGGCTTGCTATTCGCCATTCGAAAGCGTGAGACTGTGTGCACTATTTCTTCATCGCTAGGACCATGTGATCTGATTGGGTTGCCCGTGATTTCATCTTTAGACCGGTTAAACCGAAACACTTCCGCCTCACACAGTGATGCCTTGGAAGTGTTGCTGTGGTTCGGCGCCTTGATGCTGCGTGCGGGCAACACCGCGATCCGAACACGCGAATGGATCGAAGTAGTGGCACGCAAGATGGGCGTCGACGCAGTTTCGATAAGCCTATCACTTGACAGCATAACTGCCAGCGTCCGGCGCTCCGGGGAACGGGCCACGGCAGTGCGCGAGATCGGACCCCCGGCAATCAATGCGTCGCGCATCGCCGAACTGGAGCAGCTTGCAAGAAAGGGGCCCGCATCCGCACCGCACGAAATCGGCGCTAGGCTTGCGGAAATCGAATCCACCGCGCATCACTATTCCAGTGTGCAGGTTGCCGCGGCCGTCGGCCTAGCAAGCGCCGCCTTCGCATTTCTCAACGGCGCCGCAGCGATAGAAATGTCTGCAGCGGCAATCGGCGGCGGAATCGGCCAGTGGGTGCGGTCATGGCTCTCCCGTCGCCATCTCAATCAGTATGGGACCGCCGCGTTGTCAGCGATCGCTGCGTCGGGGTTGTATGTTATGGCTGCGGCCCTGGCACGGCGCGCCGGCTTCGATTTCCTGCACTACCCGTCCGGATTCATTGCATCGGTACTTTTTTTGATTCCGGGTTTTCCGCTGCTTGCTGCCTTGTTTGACCTGTTGCAGCACCAGACCGTAGCTGCCGTGAGCCGCATGGCTTATGGCGTCATGATGCTGCTGGCGGTGGCCTTGGGTCTCAGTATTGTGATCGCGGTTGCCGGTGTCGACATTACACGGCAGCCTTCGCTCGAACTTGCCTATTCGGTCAAGGTGCTGCTGCGGGCGATTGCAAGTTTCGTTGCAGCCTGCGCGTTTGCGATGTTATTCAACACACCCGTGCGTACGGTCCTTCCGGTGGGCCTTTTGGCTGTAGCTGCGAATGGCCTGCGCCTGATCTTGATCGACATGGGCATGATGCTAGCCCCCGCAGCATTTTTTGCCGCGTTCGTTGTCGGACTGGTGGCCCTCGTGATCGATGGACGCTTCAACGTGCCGCGCATGGCGATGACAGTGGCCCCGATAGTCATCATGATTCCTGGCATATATGCATTCGAGATGATCGTGTTGTTCAATCATGGACAAATGCTCGACGCACTTCAGGCATCGGCTGCGTGCGGCTTCGTTGTCGGCGCGCTGGCAATGGGCCTTGCAACAGCCCGTTTTTTCAGTCCGAGATGACTTTCGCGGCCCCACTGAGCGCAAACAGGGTTATCGGATCGGTGATAGCTTTCTTCACGCCGCTTTCTTCGACGCGAACAGCCATTGTTGACGGCATGATCGCGTCAAACGTGATCAGCCGCGGAGGATTGACCGAGTTTTCAGGTGATTGCTTTTTCATGGCATCCCCAAGCCCTCAAAACAACGAGGTCCCTCCGCCCTTCGCGGCCAATCATCCCGTTGAGATCAAACTCAGCCGGCGATTGCTCCTGCTGCGACGAGCAGGCCGACAATCTGTATGGCGATGACTTTCAGAATGGTCATCGACGGGAAAATCATTGCATACCCGATGTCGGGCCGTTCGGTCGGTGCCATTCGCGTCGAATACACAAGAATGGCGGGGTTTCCGGTCGCCCCGGATGCAACGCCAACCAGGTCATCGTACGGGATTTTGAGCAGATAATACCCGACAACCAACACGATGATCACTGTGGTCAGCAGTACGGCGATCCCGATGAAAAACATTGTGAAGCCGGACTCGGCGATCGTACGCACAAATGGCTGACCGGCATTGACACCGACCGTGGCGAGAAACATTGCCAGTCCGAAGTTGCGAAGAACGATGTTTGCCGGCAGCGGCATCGTCCACAGCATGGGCCCGGTGCGCCGCAGCTTGCCGAGGATGAGAGCGACGATCAGCGGTCCGCCGCCGATACCGAGTGTGACAGTGCCCAGGCCCGGAATGGGAATTGGAATCAGTCCGAGCAATACGCCGAGCACCATGCCGATTCCGAGCGAGACGTAACTGAATTCAGCGGCTGCTTTTACCGTGTCTCCGAAATGCTTCCTGATCTCTTCCTTCCGGTCTGGCGGCATCAGCACGCCGACGCGATCGCCAAACTCGAGCATCAGGTCCGGCGCCGGCACGAGGTCGGCGTCATAACGTCTGACGTGCAACAAATGGGCTGGAAAACCAGCGGGCATCGGCAGGCTCGACAGCGGCACGCCGACCACATTAGCCTTACCGACAAACACCCGAATGTAATCGAGATCGGCCCTGTCCTTGACCAGCTGGCCAGGCGCCAACCTCCCCAACCGCGCCGCCGCTTGCCCGATTGCCTCTTCCTGTTCCGCCACAACCAAAATGACGTCGCCAGCCGTGAGTGCAATATCTCCTGTCGGAACGACATTGCGCCCGCTCTTGCGCACCATCGTCACCTGGACGCCTGCCGGCAGCTCTTTCGTGATGTCGTCGAGCTTTCGGCCGGAGAATTGTTCTCCTATAGAAATCTCGCCCATGTGGAACCGCTGCGCTTTCGGCGGGAATTTCGGTTTCACCAATTGCGTCATGAAATAGATGCACAAAATCGGACCGATCACGCCGAACGGATAGGCGATTGAATACCCGATCGACGGGTCTTTGTTGTTCATCACCTCAAGTGCGGCTTGAAGCGTGGCGGTGCTCGTCATCGATCCGGCGTAAATGCCCATCGTATGACCAACTTTAATTCCATAGAGTTTGCCTAAACCGAGCGCCACAAGCAGGCCTGCGATGCACCCGACCAGTGCCAGCAGATTGTAGGTTCGGCCGACGCCTCTCATCCCCTCAAAGAATTGCCGTCCATAGAGGATACCAATCCCATAAAGGAACATGATCAGGCCGGTCAGCCCGATGGGGCCGACGATCTGTGCCTTGGGAGCAAATGCGCCGAGCGCTAGGCCGACGAACAGCACGGCTCCAACGCCGAGCGAAAACCCGCCGATGCTGATCTGACCGACCAGATAACCCAGCCCGATGGCCAGAAAGGCCGTAAGGATTGGCTGGCTTCCGATAATCTCGCGGGCCAAGTCGATCATGACGGAATCTCCCGGACTTAGAATCTGCAGAAAGTCAGGCTAACGGACACGGCATCCCGCCGCGCGGAACTGCTCGAAAACTCGGTTCATCAATTCAGGCGTGGGCCTCTGGGTATCGACGTGCTTGTACTCAAGGTCCATTGCCTTCCACTTGAAGGCGCCGAGCTGGTGGAATGGCTGAATCTCCACCCACTCGACGTTCTTCATCGGCGCCACAAATTTGGCGATCCCTTCGACGTTTGCCGGATCGTCCGTGTGACCCGGCACGAGGGTGAAGCGAACCCATACCGGCTTGTTCATTTTCGCCAGCCGCTCGGCAAAACGCAGGGTCGGAGCCAGATCGCGGGCGGTCACTTTTTTATAAGTGGCGGGGTCTGAGCTTTTGATGTCGAGGAGAACAAGATCGAGAACGGAGAGAAACGAGTCGTCGGCACGATCGCCCAGAAAACCCGACGTTTCGATGGCTGTGTGCAGGCCCAACTTTTTGGCGCCGGCCAGAATTCGCTTGGTGAAAGCGAGCTGAACCATGGGCTCGCCGCCCGATATGGTTAGACCTCCATCAAGGGCGCGCAGCGCAGAGGCAAAACTCCCCAATCGGTCAAGCACCTGCTGGGCCGAAACGTAGGTGCCGTCCTTGAGATGCCACGTATCGGGATTGTGACAATACGTGCAACGCAGCAGGCAACCTGACAGGAAGAGAACGACGCGCAGACCCGGCCCATCGTAGCGGGACGATGTTTCATAGGAGTGCGCGTAGCCGAAAGCACCCTCCCCGTCGTCTTTAAATTGACCTTCATCCGGCGCATCTGGCGAAATGCCGACGCGCAGGTCGTGCCGGCTACCGGCTTCGATGGTTCCGAGACTCGACATCGCACCCGCTCTTTCAGATCTGGCCGTGGAAGGTGCGGCTGATCACATCCTTCTGCTGCTCAGGCGTCAGCCTGACGAAATTGACGGCATAGCCGGACACGCGAATCGTAAGTTGCGGATACTTGTCCGGGTTCTTCATCGCGTCTTCGAGCGTGTCCTTGTCGATCACGTTCAGGTTCATGTGGAATCCGCCGTGATCGAAATAAACGTCGAACGCCTTCGTTGCCGCGTCGACGAGATCGCGCTCCGACAGGTGTGCCTTCTGCGGGGCAACGGACACCGTGTAACTGATGCCGTCCTGCGAATCCTTGTAAGGAAGCTTCGCCACCGACAGGCAGGAAGCGAGCCACCCGTGGTTGTCGCGGCCATGCATCGGGTTCGCCCCCGGCCCAAACGGCTCACCTTTGCGTCGTCCGTCGGGGGTATTACCGGTGGCCTTGCCGTAGACCACGTTCGAGGTGATCGTCAGCACGCTTTGGGTGTGCGTTGCATTCCGGTAAGTCGGGTGCTTGCGGATTTTTTGCATGAAGCTCGTGACGAGCTCGGACGCTATCTTGTCCACGCGGTCATCGTTGTTGCCGAATTGCGGAACGTTGGCATTGCCTTCGTTCTTATAGTCGACGGCAAGACCCTTATCGTCGCGAATTGCCCGAATTTTTCCGTACTTGATCGCGGCAAGGCTGTCGGCAACAACCGAAAGACCTGCAATCCCGAACGCCATCGTGCGCAAGATATCGCGGTCGTGCAGCGCCATCTCCAGTCTCTCGTAAAAATACTTGTCATGCATGTAATGGATGCAGTTCATCGCATGCACGTAGGTACGGGCGAGCCATTCCATGGTCGTGTCGAATTTTTCCGTTACCTCGTCGTAGTCGAGGAACTCGCTGGCCACAGGTGGAGTCGGCGGCGCGATCTGGTCGCCTGAGATCTCGTCGCGGCCGCCATTTATGGCGTAGAGCAGCGCTTTGGCGAGATTTACGCGAGCGCCGAAGAACTGCATCTGCTTGCCGAGTTTCATTGCCGATACGCAGCAGGCAATGGCGTAATCGTCGCCCCAGAACGGGCGCATCAGGTCGTCGTTTTCGTATTGCAGCGAGGAGGTATCCCGGCTGACCTTGACGCAATAGCGCTTGAACGTTTCCGGGAAATGCTTCGACCAGAGGATGGTAATATTCGGCTCAGGGGCCGGTCCAAGATTGTAGAGCGTGTGGAGCATGCGATAGCTGCTCTTGGTCACCAGGGTGCGGCCGTCGAGATCCATCCCTCCTACGCATTCCGTGGCCCAGTAGGGATCGCCGCTGAACAGCGCGTCGTATTCCGGCGTCCGCAGAAAACGGACAATGCGAAGCTTTTGCACCAGCTGGTCCCACAGCTCCTGGCCGCCCGCTTCATCCAGCTTGCCTTCGCGAATGTCACGTTCGATGTAGACGTCGAGGAAGGACGAGATGCGTCCGATCGACATCGCCGCGCCGTTGGCTTCCTTGATGGCGCCGAGGTACGCAAAGTAAGTCCATTGAAAAGCCTCGCGGGCGTTAGTCGCGGGACGGGAAATGTCGAAACCGTAAAGTTTCGCCATCGCAGCGAGATCCTTGAGCGCGCGAATTTGGTCCGACAATTCCTCGCGCAGGCGGATAACCTCATCAGTCGGCCACATATCGTTGATTTGTTCGCGCTCGACCTCCTTGGCTTCGCTCAACCGATCCACGCCATAGAGCGCCACGCGCCGGTAGTCGCCGATGATGCGCCCACGCCCATAGGCATCCGGCAGGCCGGTGATGATCCCGGATTTTCTGCAGCGCATGATCTCGGGCGTGTAGGCATCGAACACGCCGTCGTTATGCGACTTTCGATATTTCGTGAATGCTTCATGCACCTGCGGGTCAGCTTCAAAGCCCGCGGCCTTCAGGCCCGCTTCGACCATGCGCAGGCCACCGAACGGAAAGATTGCACGCTTGAACGGCTGGTCGGTCTGCAGGCCGACGACGATCTCATTGTCGCGGTCGATGTAGCCGGGCTTGTGCGCCAGCAATGTCGACGGGGTCTTTGCGTCGACGGCAAGGACGCCCTTTTTCCGTTCCTCCTGGAAATAGGGCTGCAGCTTGGCCCACACCGCTTTGGTTTTGGCCGATGCCGGGGCGAGGAATTTTTCGTCGCCGGCGTATGGCGTGACGTTGCGGACAATGAAATCCCTCACATTGATCGAAGTCCGCCAGTCACCCGGGTTAAAACCTCGCCATGGGTCCTGATCGCTTTTGGTTTCGATTTCTTTTTCTTTTACAAGCGCGGCACTACCTTTCATGGCGATTTCTCCCTTCTGGCACGTACCATCGACGAGATGGCCTTTTGTTAGGGTCGACCAGCGGTGCCTAAATGCATTGACTTAAATCAACCTTGGCTGGCGCGCGTTGGAGAGTGGTATCGGCGACGCGAATTGAAATGTAAGGCGTTTTGAAGCGTACGCGCGCACATCAGGCGAACTCGTTTGATGTGAATCAAAAGCGGCCTTCGAGGGTCGCGCTAGTATTCCGCCAACACAGAGGCGCGATTGCCATCGGCTTCTTGATGGCGAAATCCATTCCCTAAACGCGAAGGACCATGTTCATGGCAAAGTCTTCCATGGCGACGCAGCAAGGCACCCTACAGACGCATGCCAAATATGAGCGCCTGATCGCCAGAGCCAAGGGAGTTGAGTCGGCCAAGACTCTCATCGTTCATCCCTGCGACGAGACTTCGTTGCGCGGCGCGATGGAGGCTGCCGAGGCTAATCTTATTGTGCCAATTCTGGTGGGGCCGGCCGCAAAGATCTCGGCGGTCGCCCGCAACCACAAACTGGATCTTGATGGTGTCGAAATCGTCGATGCGCCGCATAGCGATGCTGCGGCCGAAAAGGCCGTCGAGCTCGTTCAGGCGGGCATGGGCGAAGTCCTGATGAAAGGCAGTTTGCACACAGACGAATTGATGCGCGCGGTGACCAACTCGAAAACCGGACTACGCACTGCGCGGCGTATCAGCCATGTCTTCGTGCTCGATGTGCCGACATACGCGGACACACTGTTCATCACGGATGCCGCGATCAACATCTTTCCCGATCTCGACGCCAAGCGCGATATTGTGCAAAACGCCATCGATCTTTGGACGGAGACGGGTCTCGGGACACCACGGGTGGCCATCCTCTCCGCGGTCGAGACCGTCACTTCAAAAATCCCGTCGACCATCGAAGCAGCGGCCCTGTGCAAAATGGCGGACCGGGGACAAATCACCGGTGGAGTGCTCGACGGTCCACTTGCGTTCGATAACGCCATCGATCCGGACGCGGTGAGAATTAAAGGCATCAAATCGGAAGTTGCGGGTCGCGCCCAGATCCTCGTCGTTCCCGACCTCGAAGCCGGCAATATGCTCGCCAAAAATCTCATATTCCTCGCACATGCAGACGCAGCCGGGATCGTTCTCGGCGCCCGCGTGCCGGTCATCCTGACGTCGCGCGCCGACTCTGTGCGCGCCCGCATGGCCTCCTGCGCGGTCGCCGTGCTTTACGCCGATGCCCGCCGCCGCAAAGCAACAGTCGCCGCTGTGTGAATGCCATGGACGCAATTCTGGTTGTCAACGCCGGCTCCTCGAGCCTCAAATTTCAGGTCTTCGGCCTCGATAGCCAGGGCAAAAATCTCAACTGCCTTGTCAAAGGCCAAATGGATGGCGTGGGCACGCGGCCGCGCCTGCGAGCCGAAGGTCCCGACAAAGCGCCCTTGATCGATCAAACTTTCGCGCCGGAAAAAGTCCCCGATCTGCCCGCCGCCACCCAGGAAACAGGCGATTGGTTGCGGAGCTCGCAAAAGGTCAATCTTATGGCCGTCGGCCATCGGGTCGTCCATGGAGGCCCCGACTTCAGTCGTCCCTTGCGCGTGACAAAAGACGTCGTGGCTCAGCTTGAGCGATACGTGTCGTTGGCCCCCTTGCACCAACCAAACAATCTGGCTCCCATCCGCACGCTTCTTGCCCGTCGTCCCGAATTGCCGCAGGTCGCCTGCTTCGATACTGCCTTCCACCGCGACCACAGCAAGTTGGCAGATTACTACGCGCTGCCCGAGCAGTTTTACAAAGAAGGCGTGCGGCGCTACGGCTTCCACGGACTTTCCTACGAATACATTGCGCAGCGCCTGCCCGATGTGGCCCCCAATATCGCGAAAGGCCGTGTCATCGTTGCGCACCTG
>Ga0207428_10002402_pt1 | contig 18709 bp, 9 predicted proteins | sample RhiMethybrSRZTD1_FD_187600 | JGI IMG/M metagenome (GOLD analysis project Ga0207428, IMG submission 187600) | Populus rhizosphere microbial communities from Tennessee, USA - Rhizosphere MetaG P. TD hybrid SRZTD1 (SPAdes) (version 3) | ecosystem: Host-associated > Plants > Roots > Rhizosphere >...
ATGGTTGAAACTTGGGACATTGAAGCGCGCGGGTTGACCAAGGCGTTCGGTTTATTCACTGCAGTGCGCAATCTGAATCTCCGCGTGCCGCGCGGGACGATCTTCGGCTTTCTGGGGCCGAACGGTTCCGGCAAATCAACCACAGTGAAGTTGCTGACCGGCTTGCTCACGCCGACTGAGGGAGATGCGCTGATCGCCGGCGAGCCTGTGGCCGTCGAGAACATCGCGCTCAAACGCAAGATCGGCGTCCTGCCCGAAGACGACGCGCTGTTTCGCGCGCTGACGATATGGGAGCATCTGGAAATGAGCGGGCCGCTTTACGGGCTGAAGCCTGAAGAGGCTGAATCGCGGGCGGCGCAGCTACTCCGGCATCTGGACTTGTGGCAGGATCGCGGGACTTACGTCGAGCAGGCTTCATTCGGCATGCGTAAGAAATGCGCGCTGGCTATGGCGTTGTTGCATAACCCGCGAGTCCTGTTCCTGGACGAGCCGTTCGAGGGCATTGACCCGGGGTCGTCGCGTAACATCAAAGACCTGTTGCTGCTGCTCGCGCGGAAAGGCGCCACGATCTTTCTGACCTCTCACATTCTCGAAGTCGTGGAACGGCTCGTCGGCCAATACGCCATCATCATTGACGGCGAGATCGTCTGCCAGCAAACGGTCGAAGAGACAATCAGCGCGGGCCGGACGCTTGAAGACGTCTATTTCCAGTTTGCGGGCCGTCCGGCGGTGGAGGAGATGTCGTGGCTGGGGTAAGGCTGATCCTCAAATACCAGTGGAAGGCCCATTGGCGGCGGTTCATGCGGGCCGGTCAAGTGACCCAGTTAGATATGCTTCTGCTGTTGCTGTTCGGAGCGCTGTTCATTTACAAGCTGCCGCCGGATCTGTGGCGGGCCTCGCGCGAGTTGGCGATCGGCCAGACCGCCCGTATGGAGCGACTGTTCTTCCCGCTAGCCATCGCCTGGTTCTACTCGCTGTTCGAAAATTCGCTTATCAGCCTCAGTCCGAAAAACCTGTTCAGGTATCCGCTAACTACCAACTCGTTGCTCTTGATCAGAATCGGCTCGTTTTTCATCTCGCCGGTTGCGATGATCATCACGGCCAGCTCGCTGCTGGGCGCGCTGCCGCTCCTTGCGGCTCCGCGTCCGTTCTTCGGAATCGCAGCCGCGCTCCTTTTCTTCGTGACAGTCGCGAGCCTGGGGCTGAGTTTGTCCCACTTCATGAGTAGCGCCGCGTTGAGAAGAAGTTTGATGATCGCGGCGCCAGTTGTCATCGCCGCGCTCGGAGTCGTGTTGTTCGCCGTCGGCAGAGATGCGGCGCGTCGGCTGGGAGTGACGGTTTTGTTCACTCCAATTCGTCTGGTCACGAGAGCCGCCGTGGCCCCGGACTACTGGACGGCATTAACCTCATTGTCAATTCTCATCGCCTGCGTCGCGCTCGCTCTCCTGCTGCTTCGTTGGAGCTTCGGCCGCAGCCTGTCCGATCAAGAAGTCAATCGGCCTCGCGCAAACCGCGCCGCCAGGTTCTTCAGGTTTCCCGGCAGATTGGGCGGACTCGTCCGCAAAGAGCAAAAATACTTTCGCAAAATGCCCGCCCCCTGGATATGTCTGTTGTTCACGCTCGCCTACAGTCAAATCTTCTGGTTGGCCGCGCCTTATCCGGCCACTTATCATTCGATCATTTTGTTGGTGTTCTTTATGAACAATGGACTGTCGTGGAATAGTTTCGGGCTGGATGAGCCGTCGGAGATCAACCGATACCTGCTCTTACCGCTCAGGGGAAGAGACATTCTGCTCGGCAAAAATCTGGGCTTCGTTGTCATCGTCGCGGTTCAACTCTCCGTGATGCTGCCTTTCGCGCTCTGGAGATTGGGTTGGCGGGATGTCTCCTTCGGCTTGATTGAGGCGGCGGCTTTGTTTTTTTCCTACCTGGCGTGGGGGAACCTGGCCTCCGTAATCGCGCCCTTCAAAATGCGATTCTATCGAATGGAATCGGGCGGCTCTCCAATTATGGCGATGATGGGTCAGGCGCTCTGCTCGCTGCCATTCGTCGCGATCATCCTCCTGACACGCTTGAACTCAGAACTGCTGGCCGCAAAGATCGTTTCTATTCTTGCATTGACGGCGCTCGCTTATCTTGGCTCACTCCATTTTGCCGGAAGGAATTTTGAGCGCAATTGGCAGAAGATCAGTCGCCGGCTTACATAATTATCCATCGAACTCGGAGAAGCCTTAGATTGGGTAACAAATGCGTGTACGGGGCTGTGGCGCGAGTTGTTTACTCGCGCTTCTTTCCTGATTGGACAAGGCCACAAACAGGGCGATTAAACAAATCGCCCCACACCGTAGGCACATTTGCTTACCGCCATAGGAGCGCATCTAGGCGACGCGCTCCTATGGCTTCCGCCGTCCTTCCAACGGTCGCAAAGAGGCGCGCTCTTCAAGGCTCATTTTTCCAGGTCCTGACGACCCGGCCGTCCACCGCGCTGATTAGCATAGTGGTCGAAGGGCTCTTCGGCTCATCACCGGAAACTATTGTGAGGATGTAAAAGACCTGATCCCGCTCGCCCAGTGGCTGTTCGCTTATCAAACGACATTGCATCACCGTCCCGGGCTGTTGACTCATGGCGATCTGAATCGCCTGCTGCATTGTGATGTTCGCCTTTTTGGCCAGTTCGGCGATGTTCGCCTTTTTGGCCAGTTCCCATTGGTAACTGGACATGATTTCATGTTCCAGTTTACGCTGCCCTATGAGTTCCAGATCCTGTTTCTTTGCTTTCAGCTCTCCTTGCGCCTTTTCTTCAAGCGCTTGCCATTCCTTTAGTTTGGACTCCCTTTCCTTTGCTTCCAGCTCTGCTAGCGCCTTTACTTCAAGCGCCTGCGTTTCCTTTAGTTTGGACTCCAGTTCTTGTATTAGGCCGCGGCGCGCTTCCAATTCATTTGCTAACAGGTTTGCTCTCGCTCTTTCTGCAAGCTCCTGCAATTGTTTCAGTTGGGCTTCCTGTTCTTGTGTTAGGGCGATGGATTGCTTCTTCCAGAGCAACGCTTCCTGCCCCAATTCTATACGATTCACAGTCTCCATGCGTAACTCGTTGAGCCTCTCCTCTTCCTTCGCCCTCTCCTTCTGTTTAGCCTTCTGCCTATCGCCCTGTTGAACTGCCACGACAGAGGCGCGCGGCGACACGACGTTATCGTCAGGCGACACAGCGGCGGACTGTGTGTCGACGCCGATGTGGAAGGCGAATGGCGCGGCGGCCACGCACGGTACTACAAATACGAGCGCGGCTGCGACCAGCAACAAGTTCTTTCGGCGAGTATTGATCTTTGGTCTTCTAAGTATGGTCATGACACGTTCCTCCAAAATGTCGGCATCGGCAATGCCTACGGTAATGGTTGCGCCGGGACGGCTCAAATTGATCGCCGAACTGGCTAGATGAACGAGCGAACGGGCATAGACTGCGGCGTCCAGTAATTTTTCGGTGACCAGCTCGTCACAGCTGAGTTCCCGGGTCTCCCTGATCCGGCGTTTCACCATCGCCGTCGCCGGATGAAACGAGAGCGGCAAAGAAATGAGTTCGTACATCAAGTTCAACAGGTAGTCGCGCCGCAGGACGTGGACGAGCTCGTGTCCGATGGCTGCGGTAAGGACGCCCCGATCAGTCTCCCGCAACAATTGTTCAGGCAGAATGATCAGCGGATTGAAACCGCCGACCGCAATCGGCGCGGGGATCGAAGTCGAGCACAGAACCTGGGCCTGTCTCATCCCGAGAACCGATTGACACTCACTGACGGTGGTCCGGACGTGTTCGGGAAGTTCAATCAGATATGCGCTACGTTTCAGGCTTCTCGCCCTCATCCAGGCCATGAATAGATTGCCGCTTCGATAACATAGAAAAAGCAGGTAAAGGACGACTATAACGGCGGCCACATTCCTATTGATGAGGAGGATGAATGGCGCTGTCTCCTCCAACGCCGCTGGCTGCGCTGTAGGCAGTGACGATTGCGTGTCAGGGAACAGTTGAGTCGCAGGCGCTAAAGCTTCGTCGGATGGTTGAATTGTCGTCCGCTGTGGTTCAGAGATAAAGGCGCCGCCTAAGAGAGGCGCGCAGGTCAGAATCGGCAGGCCAAAAGAAAGGGCTAAGGCGCTCACCCAAAGCAGGTGTTGATAGCGGGCCGTCGTCCCGCGCAACAACCAGGAGCATAAGGCGGCGACCGCCGCGATCAGGGCGACCTGCCAGCAGGCATTCAACAAAAAGGTTAACAGCGGTTGGCTAATTGTCCCCATCGCTCTCCTCCTCGGACTCTTTCAAGAGCTTATTTAGCCGGGTCAATTTCTCGGGAGTGAGGTGCTTGGTCTCCACCAGGCTCATGACCAGGTTTTCCACCGAGCCTCCGAATAGATGTTCAACCAGGTCGTTGACTGCCTGTTTGACGACCTGGCTGCGGCTGACAGCAGGCTTGTAGAAATAGGCGCGGTCTTTCAGCGCGCGTTTGACCTTCCCTTTGCGGTGCAGGATGTTGAGCATTGTCTGCACCGTGGTGTAGGCCAACTCCCGTTCGAGCCCCTGCTGTACGGTCTGCACGTTGGCGGCGCCGGTCTCCCAAAGGACCTTCATGATTTCAAGCTCCAGCGGCGTCAGTCGCTCGGTTTTACGTTGGGTCATATGCTGCCTCCTAAATTTTTAGTAGCATAAGGCGAGTGACGGGCGGGTGTCAACTAAATATTTAGGAGTCGTTCAGAAAAATCGGAGGAGCGGGAGGTTGAACAAGATAACGGCGTAGGGCGCGCTATCGGGTCGCGCTCATTCGCAGCGGAGGGCGACCATCGGGTCCACTTTCGTCGCCCGCCGCGCGGGCAGATAACAAGCCAGCAACGCCACCAACAGGAGCAGCAATGCGACAGCCACAAACGTCAACGGATCGGCCGCGCGAACGCCGTAGAGAAAATCGGAGATGAAGCGCGTCAGATCATTGGCCGCGTTGGAAGTGATCAGGCGCGCCAAGGCTAAGGCCGCCGCGGAGCCGATGACGACCCCTGCGCCCGCAAGCAGCATTCCCTGCCCGATGACGCGCCGGAGGATGTTCTCTTGCGTCGCCCCTATCGCCATGCGAACTCCGATTTCATGCGTGCGCTGAGCGACCGCGTAGGACATCACACCGTACAACCCGATGCCCGCCAGAAGGAGGGCCAGCAGCCCGAAGAAGCTGGTCAGTTTTGGGAAGAAGCGTTCCTGAGCCAGCGATTGATCCATCTGCTCGGTTTGGGTTTTGACGCCGAAGAGCGGCAGGTCTTTATCCACCTCGCGCATTGCGGCGCGGATTGCGGCCGTCATTTGCGTCGGATCGCCGGCGGTCCTCACCGTGAAAGTCGTCATGCCGAGCGAGACCTGCGGAAAAGGAAGATAGGCGATGGGCGGAATATCGCGTCGCGGCCTCAGGTATCGAGAGTCCCTGGCCACGCCGACGATCTCGATTTGATTACTGTTTTCGGCTCTGCCGAAGCCGAAGTGTTTGCCTAGCGGATTTTCGTCGCCGAAGAAGCGGCGAGCCATAGTCTGGTTGATGACCGCCACTTTCATGGCGCGTTCGTCGTCCTGCGGAGTGAAGCCGCGCCCGGCGAGCAGTCTGATCTCCATAGTCTGAAGGTAATTCCAGCGGACTCGCTGCTGAAAGACGTTGTTTTCATTCCTCGGCAATGTGGCGCGCCCTTCGACGTACGCCGGGCCGTTCCTGCCGTTCCCGCTCAGCGCCGCAAACTCCGAGATCGTCGCCGAGCGCACGCCTGGGACGGCCTCGAGGCGCTCGCAGATTCGCTGGTAGAGCGGCGCCGTCTGTTCAGCGCCGTATCCTTTCGCGCGCGGGTCGATGCGGAAGATCAGCAGGTCCTCCGCGTTGAATCCGAGAGAAACGTTTTGCAAGTTGTGGAGCGTGCGAATGAACAGACCGGCGCCGATCAACAACACAAGCGACACGGCCACCTGCGCGATCACGAGCGATTTGCCAAGAACGGAGAGCGATCCTTTCGCTCCTCGCGTGTTCTCTTTGAGCGCGGAATTCAGATCGACGCGCGTCGCCCGGAGCGCCGGCGCCAGTCCGAAGAGCAGGCCGGTCGCGACCGCGACCGCCGCCGTAAATCCGAAGACGCGCCAATCCATATGAAGCTCGGCGTCGAGTTGGCTGCCTCTTCCGGGACTCCACATCAACAAAAGGCCTCTCGACAACCAGGCAAGCAGCCAACCTAGCGCGCTGCCCGCGAAGGCCAGCAGCAGGCTCTCGGTCAACAATTGCCGGACGAGACGGAAGCGTCCCGCCCCCAGCGCAAGCCGCACCGCCATTTCCTGCCGCCTCGTGACCGCACGCGCCAGCAGCAGATTGGCGATGTTGGCGCAGGCGACGAGCAGCGTCAGTCCGACAACGATCAGCATGACTCGCAGCGGCTGCTCGTAAGATTGGCGCAGGTAGATTTCTCCCTGCCCGCCCGGCAGCGCGCGCAGACGAGGCAAATCGCGCGGCCCGGAATCGGGCGGGCGGCGATTCGCCGGCGAGGCTTCCCAGCCTGCCTGCGCGCTCTGTTGAAAAATCCCTTCGAGTTCGGCGCGCGCCTGTTCCAGGCTAACTCCCGGCTTCATCCGTCCCATTACTCGCACCCACCAGTACCAGGCTTGAGCGAATTCCGATTGGCTTTGACTATTCGGTTCGAGCAGCCGCGCCAGCGCCAACGGGAGCGTGAGATCGGGGGAATCGCCAACTTCCATCCCGGAGTAAAACTGCGGCGGAGTCACGCCGACAATTGTAAAAGGCGCGCCATTGATGTTGATTGTTTTCCCCACGACCGCCGGGTCAAGCCCGAACCGGCGCCGCCAGTAGCGAAAACTGATTACCGCGACGGGATTGGCCGAAGTCTGGTCGTCATCATTGTTGATCATTCGTCCCAGCGCGGGCCGCACGCCCAGCCCGGAGTGAAAATTGCCCGAGACCAGTTGCCCGCCGGCCACCTCCGCCTCCCCGTCCACACTCACATTGAGTTCGCCCCGCGGCGCGAAGGCGAAGAGGTCGGAAAGTGTCTGGGTGTGAGCGCGCATCAGCTCGAACGCCGGAACCGAAAAGGAAGTCCCGAGGCGCATCCCGGTCCCCGGCTCTTGATCAATCGTTCCGTTGTGCGAAAGAGAAAGCCCTCTCTCCCCGCTCGCCCATTTGAAGAGCGCCAACTCCTCCGGCTTTCTGACCGGCAGCGTCTTCAATAACACAGCGTCAACCAGGCTGAAGAGCGCCGTATTGGCCCCAATGCCGAGCGCCAGCGAAAGAACGGCGACTGCGGTGAAGCCAGGGCTTTTCAGCAACTGCCGAATTCCATAGCGCAGGTCTTGTAACAGCGTCTGCATAATCCCTCTCATTTATATTTAAAAACACCTCGGCGCCTGTAGCGCAAACTGTCCAGTTTGCGCCGCTTCAGTCATTTAGCGAGTGGAGAAACGTGCGGATTATCGAGTCTCGACGACTTCCGACGATGAGTTAGCGAATGAGCCGCGCAAACTGGGCAGTTTGCGCTACGGCTTCCTGAATCACTTCAGAATCTGTTCGATCAGCTTGATCGCTTCGGGGTCTTTGCTCTGACCGAGATAGTAGACGGCCCTCTCCCTGAGACTCTGAGATGGATCGCTCCTGGCGACCGTGAACAGTTTTTGCAGCCCCGCCTTTCCCCCGCGGTGGCCCAGCCAGTAAAGAATCCGCTCTTTGGTCTCTTCTTCTTTCTGTTCGTCGTACAAACTGACGAGGATATCGGTCGCTTCCGGGCCGCTGCGATGCGCGATCCAATAAATCGCCCGCTCACGCAACTCGGGACTTGCGTCGGCGCGCGCGATTTCATCCACTTTGGCGCGCGCGCGCGGGTCGCCGGAATGAGCGAACCAATAAAGGATGCGTTCCTTGATCACGTGGTCTTTTTCCGCGCCGTAAAGCTCGTTCAATGGGCCGAAAGCCTCCTCGCGCCTGCGATTGGCGATCCAATAGATAGCCCTTTCGCGCAACTCGGAGCTATTGTCGCCGCGCGCGACCTCGACGACCTTCGCTCCGGCGCGTTCATTGTCTGAGTGAGCGAGCCAGTAAAGCAGCCGTTCCTTGAGTTCGGCCGTCTTTTCTTCGTCGTACAACTGAATCAAAGCCTCGGCCGCCTGCTCGCGGTTCTGATGAGCGATCCAGTAGATCGCCTGCTCGCGCATGCTCCCGGCAATGGATTGATTACGCGCAGTGTCTAACAGCAAAGGCCAAGCCTTTTCGCCGCCGTGTCGCGTGATCAAACCGAGCGCTGCTTCCCGGACCGTGTCGCTCGCCTTCGAGTCCTGGCTCAGAAAACCGACAGCCACACCCATCGCGCGCTCCGGGTCGGCTTGAAAGAGACTCTGCAAAGCGATAAGCCTGAGCGATTCATCCGGATCGTCCCTTTCGCGCCTTCTCAGCCACTCCACGTCTTTCTTGTGTAATTCGAGGACTTTCGTGACGGTATCCAGATCGCCCAACACTTTAAGCTCGAGCCTCAAGACGCGCGCGTCGTCGTCCCAGTCCGAGCGTGGATATTCTCTGATCAAACGCTCCAGAGTCTGATCCGCTTCCAGCGGCTTTCCCTGCTGCTTCAAGCAGAAAGCCAGCCAGTAAAGCGCGGCGTCGAGATTTTTATCGCGTGGGTAGGCCCGAATGAGATTATCGAATTTGGCTTTTGCGGCGTCCCACTTCCGCTCTCCGATCAGTTCGCGGCCTTCGCGCAACAGCTTCTGCGCCGCATCCGATGAGTTTGCTGATTGAACGAACTGTTGGGCTGCTCCCGGTTCCTGTCCGAAGCCGCGAGTCGAAATGGATGCGCTTATAACCATGGCTACCGCCAACAACAACACTTTTAGCAATTCTGCCACATGTCGGCAGTCTTCCCGGTCGCGGAGCGACCATGTGAGCCTAGCCCGGCTTTTCAAAGCCGGGATAACTGGCGCCCCCTCGCCCTCAGTCGCGGAACGACGGTTGAGTTTGCCGGTCGGTATCAACCGTCGCTCCGCGACTGAAATAACTATGTGACTGCCCCCCCGGCTTTGAAAAGCCGGGCTAAGCTCAATCGCCGCTATCGCGGCAAAAAAGGCGTTGTCGCATCGGCGGATTCTTCGCGGCATAAGTTTTCATCCTCAAACAAAAACAAAGATGGCCTTGCCTGTTCAATCAAGAGATGTTGTGGGCGTCGAATAAACTTGCAGCGCGGCGACAATCTCGCTCTTCCGAATGCGCCTTTTAACCGAGGCCAGGTCGCCGGACGCAGGCCTGGCAGGCAGATTTGCAATATCGAGCAAGAGCGGCTCCAGGCTGCCGAGCAGCGATTTTGCGGGCGCGTTCTCTGCCCCTTCAGCATCACGTCTCAACAGGATGTTGCGCAAGAGAAGCTCTTTCGACACGCGCTTATCGTAGGCCAGTTCTTCGGCGCTCGGAGAAGAAGCGTTCTCGAAGGAACGCAGCAACACCTGGGCCTTTTCAAGATGTCTTGTAGTTTCAAAATCGAAAAAGGTCTCGCCTTCGGATAAAACCGCCGCCGGCGCGGCCACGTCCGGTCCCGGCAAGGAGGTTTGCGCAAGGTCGGAAACAGGCTTCTTCACGAAGCGAGGCCGATGAGTTTTACCACGCTGACCGGTCGCGGACGGCGCTGAGGATTGTTGCGGTCGAGGCGGATTCGCGGCCGGAGTCTCTTGAGCGACATGCGCAGCCTGTCGCCGCTCCGGAGCCGGTGAAGAGCGCAAGACAAACCACCCCATAACGCCGGCGACGACCAGGGCGGATGCGGCGATCAATCCAGCGCGCCAGAAAATATTTCGCGGCGCGAAACTCGGCGCCGAGCTTTCGACCAGCCTTTCCATCACTGCGGATTCAACGCGGGCGCGCAACCTCGCCGTTGGAATGTCTATAGGCGATTCGTCGTCAATCGCGCCGTCTATCGCGGCCATCGCCCGCTCGGCCTCTCGCGCCCTGGCGGCGCAGCGAGCGCACACCGCGAGGTGAGCGATCACGGCGCCGGCGACGTCAGCCGGGGCCTCGCCGTCGAGGTAAGCCTGCAGAGTCTCTTCATCCAAACAATGTCTCATGACTTCCCGATCTTTCCGTACACTCTGACAAACTCGCGTCTGGCCCGGGCGATCAGACTTCCGACGTTCGATTCATTGACGCCGAGTGCGGCGGCGATCTCTTTATAAGACAGCCCCTCGTGTTTGAGCAGTAGACAACTGCGCATCGGCTCCTTGATCTTGGCGAGCGCGCGACGCGCCTCGGAGATTTCGGCCTGGCGCAGTAGCTCATCGTCAGGCCTTGCCGGCGCGGTCGCCTGGAGCATGTGCGCGACGAAGGATTCATCCCGCGACCGCGCGCGGCGCAAGCCCCTCACCGCATTGCGAGACACATTCGCCGTCACGCGCAACAGCCAGGCGCGCAGCAGCCCGTCACGCTGCGCCGCGTCTAGATGCTGGTGGAGGCGAACGAAGACCTCCTGTACGACGTCTTCGGCCAGCCCAGGATCGCGCGTCAGCGCATAGGCGTAGCGATAGACCACTCGATGATGCGCGACGAAAGCCTCATCGAAGTTCAGTCGAACGCCCTCGATCGTTTGCGCGGTCGCATCCGATTGGCAATCCATCAAGATTAATTCCGCTCCGTTCATTGTCGCATCACTATCAGAAACACCGCGGGCGGGCAATTCGTGGCAGGAATTTTTTGGCGCAGTACCGCGCGCGTAAGCAAGCGGTCGCGTACAAGGCTAAACCGCTTGCTTACGCGCGCGGTACTGTTTCGAAGAGCGACTTTCGAAACAGGAGGAAGTAGACCATCTATTCCACTTTTTCAGTCAGGCCGATTACTTTCCGGTAGCGGGATCTCCCTAAGCGCTCGATGACTTTGTTCAGACGCCGGATTTCGACGAGCGACTCCTCCGACAGGCCCGCGCACAAAGCGGCTTTGACTTCCAACAGCAAAGGTAAATCGCTGGCGGGCGATGAGGTGATCAAAAACTGCTCCGGATGAGGTAGGACATTTTGATGAAGAATGTGCGGCCGTTGCGCCGGAAGCCGGGTTCGAGTCGGTCGGTGAATGGGCTGTATCCGTTGCGAGTCAAGTCGTCGTTGTAACCGGCGTAGAACGACGTACCCGGATTCGGCGCCCACCCGATCAGGAATTGCCCGCGCAGGTTCGAACTCAACGTGGTGTAGTCGATTCGAGCCCGCGCGAAGAGGAAGCGCGTGAATTGATAGGTCGCCCGCCACGAATAGATGTTGTCGTCGAAGGCCACGCGCCCGGTGTCGTATCGCTCGAGACGGCTCTTCGTATAGTTGAGTGAGAGGCGCAGGGCGTCGGTCGGCTGATAATTGAAATTCCCATTCAGGTTGAGTGAGATTCCGGGGCCGGGGTCCTGGGGCGCGTCCGGGTCGCTGAGCGCCGCCGGGCTGACTCGCGGAAAGCGTTTGCCCGCGCCGAAGTCGTAATCGAATTCGCCCCAGCGATAGACGCCCGAGACGTTCGCCGAATACTTCTTGCTTGGCGCCGTCTCGGCGAAGCCCCAAACCTCTTTGCGGTAAGTCGAACGCTCCGGGTCGAGGCCGAAGAAAGCGCCTTGCCGCCCTGCGGCGCGCTTGGCGCCGAACTCTTCTTCAAGGATTCGTTCGTAGCGGTGGGTGTAACCGATGCCGAGGTATGTCTGGCTTTTGAACTGCATTCTGAAAAGCGGCTCGACTATCCAGTTTTGCAGCCGCCCCTGAAAGTCGAAATTCGCGCCGCTGAATTGCGACAACCGCCAATCGATGAGCATCGCTTTCGGCCTGGGTTCGGAGCTGTAGCGCGTGAAGAAGCTCGACTCGTTGGTGTTGGTGCGGCGCGTGAAGCCCACGTCGGCGCGGTAATCCCGCGTCCTGCCCGTCATGCCGAGGAAGTAACCAAAGTGGCGTCCAGACATATCGAGGTTCCAGTTGTAGCCGAGACCGTTGCCCGTCCGGAAGAGGTCTTCTCCGCGGTCCGGGTCGAAAAAGATTTTCCGCGAATGCGTCCCGAGGACCTGAAAGCTGAAGGTCGTCTTCTGGTCGAGCCGGAAACGCCCGTCGAAGCCGCCTAACTGGTTGTGGTTCTCGATGAAGTTGTAGCTCGTGGCGATCAACCCCAGATTACCTTCCTTGCCGACGTCGCGCTTGAGGCGCAGGACGCCGACGTAGGCGTTCTTGTCCAGAAACCGCTCGATGTCAGGGCGCGTTTCAGGGTCGTTGCGCTCGTCCTCGCTGAAATTGCCAGGCGCGTTGTCCGAGGCCAGCAGCAGCCCGAAGCTGTTGCGCCCACGACGCCCGGTCAGCTTGAGCGCGTAATCCGGATCGACTATCGAGCGCGTATGGACGGCCTGCAGCGGCGTTTGAAAAAGATCGATGCCCTCGAAAAAGAATGGCCGCTTCTCTTCGAAGAAGATCGGGAAGCGCTGATTGGCCGTGACCACCGTTTGATCGGCTTCGACCTGCGCGAAATCGGGATTGATCGCGGCGTCGAGCGTGACGGTCGGCGTCAGGCTGAACTTCGTCGTCAGTCCCGGATCGAGTTGGATGGGCTGATTTACCAGCCGTCCCGGGTCGAGTTGCGTCGCCCCGACAGGGAACGCGCGTACGCGCCTTCCAGTCTCCGAGACCGTCAGGCTCGGAATCAGTTCGAGCGTGCGCTCGGTGGAGATGTCTTCGAGGCCGGTCAGTTGCCCGGCTTGATTGAGCGTGCCGGATTTGTCGCGCGAAACCGGCATCCATGAATCCAGTTCGCCGTTGAAATGTTTGATCCGGCGAAAGAAATGGGCGTTCCACAACTTGCCCTTGCCCGCTTCGTAGCGTAGCGATTTGAACGGGATGGCGATCTCGACCGAGTAGCCTTCATCGGTCACCACACCCTTCGACTCCATGACGATGTCTACGCTGTAATCCTCGCCGTTGCCTTCGGTGAAGACGCCGTCGGCCTGCACGCCGAGCGGATTGAAGAAGGCCGCGTAGGCCCGCCGACGGTCGTTGAAGGTATCCAGATAGAAGCCGAAGTAGTCGTCGTCAAAAATCTGATCGCGTTTGGCCACAGTCGCGCGCACCTTTCCCGGATCGTCCGCCGCGCGAAAGCCGATGTATAAATGTTTCGAGTCATAGCCGAGCAGGACCTGGGCCGGCTTGGAAGGCGCGATGTTATCGCCGGGCTGGATTTGGTGGAAATCTTTGAGTATTGTGGCCCGCCCCCAGACGTCGTCGTCGAGCCGCCCGTCAATCTTTGGCGCCGAATCGAAGCGCGCGATGCGAACGGGCGCCCCCTTATCGGGCGACGGCTCGGCCTCGCGCTTCCCGGCGGAAGGTTTCGCGCCATCTTTTATAGACGTGGGCAAAGGCTGATCCTGAGCCGCGACGAGCGGGCCGATGGTTAAAAACAGGCAAAGCAGTATGACTCGCATATTGAACGTTCTTATGAATCCACAATACGAACTAGCCGGTATGTGATACGAACTGTGGAAAGGTTTCGATCTTTTTTTATCAGCGCCTCAATTCCGGCTAAATTCGTTGAACGGCGCCGGCGATTTGTTCAAGCGACCTTTACCGGCGGATCATTCAATGGACAATACGCAAGGCTGATTTAAGAAGGGTGCGCAATAATGAAAGTCGCCACTTGCGAGCGTCAAGAACTAGGATTTATAGGACTCATAGGACCCATGGGATTCATGAGTCCCATGGGTCCTATGAGTCCTGAAAGCCCTATTCTTGCCCCCCAAGAGATTTTCCGCAGGAGGAAACACAATTATGGAAAAAGCCGAGAGGATGGAAGAGATTCTCGCGCTGGCGCGCGCGAAGGCGGCGCCCGAAAAGCGGGACGCCGTTGAGCGTTTCGTGAACGCGTATTTCCAGCAGGTGGCCCCGGAAGATTTAACTGAACGCCGCGCGGACGACCTTTACGGCGTCGCGCTCTCGCACTGGAACTTCGCGCGCAAGCGCGAGCCCGGCAAGCCGAAGCTGCGCGTCATCAACCCTACGATCGAAGAGCACGGCTGGCAATCGACGCACACGGTGATCGAGATAGTCAATGACGACATGCCCTTCCTGGTCGATTCTGTGACTATGGAGGTGAACCGGCAAGGGCTGACGCTTCACCTGATCATCCATCCAATTATGCTGGCGCGCAGGCGCGCCGACGGGGAGGTCGAGGAGATGCCCGCGGCGGCAGGCGAGGGAGTCGGCCCGGAATCGCTGATGCATGTCGAGGTCGATCGGATCGTCTCGCCGGACAAGCTTGCCGCGCTCAGCGCCGGCCTGACGCGGGTCCTCGGGGACGTGCGCCGCGCCGTGACTGATTGGAAGAAGATGGTGGCGAAGCTCGATGAGGCGCTCAGTGAGATCGAGGCCACCCGCCCTCCCCTGGCCCCCGACGAAGTGCTCGAAGGCAAGGCGTTTCTGCGATGGCTCGCCAGCAATCATTTCACCTTCCTCGGTTACCGCTGCTACGACTTGACCGGCGTCGAAGGCGAAGAGGCGCTGCGCGTCGTGCCTAACTCCGGGCTGGGAATCTTGCGAGAGGCCGAGGGGAAAGCGTCGGGCGTTACGGCCCTGCCGTCGAACGTGCGCACATTCGCCCGTCTGCCCAGACTTCTTTACATCACCAAGGCCAACTCGCGCTCGACCGTGCACCGGCCCGGCTACCTCGATTACATCGGCGTCAAACGCTTCAACGAACAAGGCGAGGTCTGCGGCGAGCATCGTTTTCTCGGGCTTTTCACTTCGACCGCCTACAGCGCCAAACCGTCGGAGATTCCGCTGCTGCGCAGAAAGACGGCGAATGTCATATCGCGCACCGGCATCCCGCCCGGCGGCCACACCGGCAAGACGCTGCTCGACATCATCGAGACCTACCCGCGCGACGAGTTATTCCAAATCGGCGAGACCGAGCTGCTGCGGATAGTGACGGGGGTCCTGCATCTGGGCGCGCGGCAGCGACTCCGCCTCTTCGTGCGGCCCGACCCCTTCGACCGTTTCGTTTCCTGCCTGATCTACTCCCCGCGCGAAAATTACACGACCGAGTTGAGGCAGCGGTGGCGTAAGCTTCTCGAAGAGGCGTTCAACGGCGTCAGCTCCGATTTCAACGTCTTCTTCTCGGAATCTCCGCTCGTCCGCATCCTGATCACGGTGCGCGCCTCATCCGACAACATCCCCGAATACGACGTGGCCGACATCGAGCGGCGCCTGATCGAGGCGTCGCGCAGGTGGGAGGACGAACTGAAGCAGGCGCTGGTCGAGGCGCTAGGCGAAGCGCGCGGCAATGAATTTTTCCAACGCTTCGGGGCGGCTTTCCCAGCCGCCTACCGCGAAGACTTCGCGGCTCGCAGCGCCGTGCCCGACTGCGAGCGCGCCGAGCGCGTGCTGGCGGGCGAGCCTTTCGCGCTATCGCTCTACCGCCCTCTCGAAGCCGCGCCGCGCACGCTCCGCTTCAAGCTCGTTCACAAGGGCAAGCCCGTCATGCTCTCCGACAGCCTGCCGATGCTCGAATGCATGGGACTGATGGTGCTGGACGAACGCCCCTATCATCTCGAAATCGAAGGCGAGGAGCCGGTCTGGATTCACGATTTCGGATTGATGAGCGAGAGCGTGGACATCGACATGGAGATTGACGAGTTGCAGGCAATCTTCGAAGACGCATTCGGACGCCTCTTCCGCCGCGAAATCGAAAAGGACGATTTCAACCGCCTGGTGATCGCCGCGCGGTTGCCGGCGGAAGAGATCGTCATCCTCCGGGCTTATTCGAAATATATGCGGCAGATCGGGTTCCCGCTCCCGCTCAGATTCATCGAGGCCACGCTCGCCAGCAACGCCGGCGTCGCGCGCCAACTGATCGAACTCTTCAAGCTACGCTTCGACCCCGCGCCGCGCGACGGCGAGGAGGCCGAGGCCGAGATGATCAAGGAGATCAAAGCCTCGCTCGACCGCGTGCAGAATCTGAACGAGGACCGCGTGCTGCGGCAAATCCTGGCGCTCATCCGCGCCACGACGAGGACCAACTTCTGGCGCGCGGACGGCGAGGGACGGCGGCGACCTTTCCTCTCTTTCAAATTCGACCCGTCGAAGATTCCCGCGCTGCCCGAACCCAGGCCGATGTTCGAAATCTTCATCTACTCGCCGCGCTTCGAGGGCGTACATTTGCGCGGGGGCAAGGTGGCGCGCGGAGGATTGCGATGGTCGGACCGCCCCGAAGATTTCCGCACCGAGATACTGGGACTGGTCAAGGCGCAGATGGTCAAGAACACCATCATCGTGCCCGTCGGGTCGAAGGGCGGCTTCGTGCTCAAGCGCGCGCCCTCGCCCGCCGACCGCGAGGCTTACATGAAAGAGGGCGTGGAATGTTATCAGGACTATCTGCGCGGACTGCTCGACCTGACGGACAACCGCGTACAGGGCCGGATCGAGCCGCCGCCCCAGGTCCGGCGCCACGACGAGGACGACCCGTACCTGGTCGTCGCCGCCGACAAGGGCACCGCCACCTTCTCCGATTACGCCAACGCGATCAGCAAGGAATACGGCTTTTGGCTGGGCGACGCCTTCGCATCGGGCGGCTCCGCGGGCTACGACCACAAGGCGATGGGCATCACGGCGCGCGGCGCGTGGGAGTCGGTCAAACGGCGTTTCCGCGAGATGGGCGTCAACACGCAGACTATCGATTTCACAGTGGCCGGGGTCGGCGACATGTCGGGCGACGTCTTCGGCAACGGGATGCTGCTCTCGCGTCACATCAAACTGGTCGCCGCGTTCGATCATCGCCACATCTTCCTCGACCCCGATCCCGACACCGAAACGAGCTTCAAAGAACGCGAGCGCCTCTTCAACCTCCCGCGCTCGTCGTGGGCCGATTACGATTCCAGTCTGATTTCGGCGGGCGGCGCCGTCTATCCGCGCACGGCCAAATCCATCCCGCTATCGCCGGAGGCGCGGCGGGCGCTCGGCGTGGAGGCCGACGAGATGACGCCAAACGAACTGATCAGCGCGATTCTCAAGGCCCCGGTTGATTTGCTTTACAACGGCGGCATCGGAACCTACGTCAAGTCCAGCAAGGAGAGGAACGCCGAGGTCGGAGACCGCGCCAACGACGCCGTGCGCGTCAACGGCGCGGACCTGCGCTGCAAGGCCGTCGCAGAGGGCGGCAATCTCGGCTTCACGCAACTGGGCCGAGTCGAATACGCGCTCGCCGGCGGCCGCATCAACACCGACGCGATCGACAACTCCGCAGGCGTGAGCACCTCCGACCACGAGGTCAACATCAAGATTCTGCTCGGAATAGTGATGGCCGACGGCGAGATGACCGAGAAGCAGCGCAACACGCTGCTCGCGCAGATGACCGATGAAGTGGCCGCGCTCGTGCTCCGCGACAATTACACTCAAACGCAGTGGCTGTCGGTCTCTGGACACTTGGCCTCCCTGCTGCTCGACCCGCAGCAGCGGTTCATTCGCTTCCTCGAAAAGAAAGGGCGGCTCAACCGCCAGCTGGAATTCCTCCCCTCGGACGAAGAGATCGCGGAACGGCGCGCGAAGCAGACGGGATTGACTACCCCCGAGAACGCGGTCTTGCTCGCTTACAGCAAGATCTGGCTCTTCGACGAGTTGCTCGCCTCCTCGCTCCCCGACGACCCGTGGGTGGAGTCGGCGCTCGTCAGGTACTTCCCGCAGGCGCTGCGCGAGCGTTATTCCGGCTACATGCCTCGCCACCCGCTGAAGCGCGAGATCATCGCCACCCACGTCACCAACAGCATGCTCAACCGGGTGGGCGGCACCTTCGTGCATTACCTCATGGAAATCACCGGCTTCAGCCCGGCTGAGATCGTGCGCGCTTATCTGCTCGCGCGCGAGGTCTTCGTCCTGGCCCCGCTCTGGAAAGAGATCGAGGCGCTCGACAACAAGGTCGGAGACAGAGTACAGGCCGAGATGGTGATCGAGGCCGACCATTTGATCGTGCGCGCGACCGCGTGGTTCCTCCGATCGCGGCGGCTCACTGAAGACATGTCGGGGGTCATCTCCCACTTCAGCCGGGGAGTGGAAGCGCTCGCGCGGCAATTGCCCGGCGCGCTCGACGACGCGGACCGCGAACGGGCGCAATCTCTCGCCGCGAGATTAAGGGAGAGCGGCGCGCCCGAATCCACGGCGCTTCGGGTGGCGAGCCTCGACGCGCTGTTCGCGGCGCTCGACATCGTCGAAGTGGCGGCGACGAGCGAGCAGAAGGTCGAACTCGTTGCGGGAGTCTATTTCGACCTCGCCACCCAACTCGGGTTGCCGGAGTTGCGCGAGCAAATCAACGCTTTGCCCGCCGACAAGCACTGGCAGGCGATGGCCCGAAACGCCATGCTCGACGACCTCGCGGGCTTGCAAAGCGCCATAACCGGCGAAGCGATCAACGGCTTTGGTGATGGCGCCTCGCCCGAGGCCCTGGTCGGCGCGTGGCGGTCACGCAACCAGCGCGCTATCGAACGCACGCAACAACTCCTGGCCGAACTCAAGAACGCCCCCTCGATGGATGTTTCAATGATCTCGGTCGCGCTGCGCGAACTGCGCCACCTCGCTTGATAAGGGCAGATGTCAGATGTCAGATGTCAGTGACGTAAGCTGTTTCTTCACTGACATCTGACATCTGACATCTGACATCTATTCGTGCCTGAGAGCGATCGGCGG
>Ga0207428_10002403_pt1 | contig 18704 bp, 10 predicted proteins | sample RhiMethybrSRZTD1_FD_187600 | JGI IMG/M metagenome (GOLD analysis project Ga0207428, IMG submission 187600) | Populus rhizosphere microbial communities from Tennessee, USA - Rhizosphere MetaG P. TD hybrid SRZTD1 (SPAdes) (version 3) | ecosystem: Host-associated > Plants > Roots > Rhizosphere >...
GACCCCACGTTCTCGGATCCGGTGTACCGATTCGACGAGACGCATCGGCACGGCCTGGCGACATCGTTTGTCCTGCAGCGTTCCGGGGCCGACCGTACAGGGCTCGTTCGTGTGTACGCAAACACGCGCGACGATGCCGCGATTCGAACGATTCTCCTCGCGCCGAGTGTGCCAGATCGACGAAGACGCTCGATTACGTCGAACGGAATTGGTGGAACCGCGCAAGCCGGGTCGACCTTCGGCGGCCGCAACCGTGGGACGGTGCAGGTCGGAGTCGACCTCGCACGCGATCGCCTGACAACGGCATACCGTCCCGTGACCGAAACCGGACAGTTCGGCAGCGACGGGCCGGAAGTGGACGGTCATCGTGTTCGAGCCGGCGCTTTTGCGTCGTCGTCGTGGGATGCACTGAGCCGGTTACGCGTGACGGGCGCGGTGCGTTGGGATCACGTCGGCGATAGTGGCTTTGCTGTGTCGGCGACATCGGCCGGGGATCATCAGGCGTGGTCGCCGAAGGTCGGCGTCACATTGCATGCTGCGGACGCCGGTAAGCTCGCCGTTTTCTTCCAGGCGGCGAAGGCGTTCAAAGTGCCCACGATCGACCAGTTGTTCGATCCGCGGCCGTTTCCTGATTTTCGCGGCGGCACGTTCACGGTCTCGAACGCTACTCTGCGTCCGCAACGAGCGACCAATATCGAGGCTGGAGTGTCCGGAACGTCTGGCTTCAACTGGAGTGCGCTGGCGTATCGGATGGACGTCAAAGACGAAATCGACTTCGACATCCGCACATTTTCGTACGGCAACATCGGTCGAAGCCGGCACACGGGCGCCGAACTGGAAGGCAATGGGCGCCTCGGGACGTGGCTGCAGCCTTCGGTGACCTATGCCTGGACGCGTGTCGAAGATGCCGACAGTCGAAACCAGTTGAAGAACGTGCCGCGCAAGACGTTTGTGCTGGCAGCGACCGTCACGCTTCCGTGGAATCTTGGCGCGTACGCGCGATTCCGCCGCGCATCGGGCGCCTACTTCGATGACGCCAACAGTCTGCCTATCCGCGGTCCGGCCACGCTCGACGTTCGCATCCGGCGGATGTTCGGTCGCCAGATGCTGTTTGCCGACGCCGTCAACCTCGCGAATAAGCGCTACGAGGAGTACGGTTTCACATTGAGCGATTTTGTCGGTCGGGTGGTTCCGTACGCGTATCCCGGGGCACCGCGTGCTCTTCGGGTCGGGATGTCGATCGTTTTTGGCGGACCGCCGGTCGTCAGCCCGTAGCCTCGCGTCGGTTGCGAGGATTCCTTAGCATCAACGCTGAATTCGTGCAGAGGTGCCGTCGGCAAGTGCACGCACCTCCTCGAGCGTCGCCATCGTCGTATCGCCAGGATAGGTGGTCAGCAGCGCACCGTGTGCCCAGCCCAGGTTCACCGCGCGTTCCGCCGGTTCGCCGGCGAGCAGACCGTAAATGAAGCCCGCGGCGAACCCGTCTCCACCGCCGACGCGATCGTGGACGTCGAGCTCGCACGTCGGAGACAAGTACGTGTCGCCGCCGATCCAGGCGACAGCACCCCAACGATGGCGGCACGCCGACTGCACCTCGCGCAGCGTTGTGGCGACAATCCTGATCCGTGGGAACCGTTTGACCACCGCGTCGATCATCGCCACGAACGCGCTGGGGTCGAGTGCCGTCTTCGCGACCGCGGGACCGGGAATTCCGAGTCCGGCCTGCAGATCCTCTTCGTTGCCCACGAGCACGTCGACGTGTTCGACGATGCTCGAGAGCACCTGCCGCGCGCGAGCTGCGCCGCCGGGTGATGCCCGCCAGAGTTTCTCGCGGTAATTCAGATCGAAGGAGACGACCGCTCCCCGGTCGCGCGCCGTTTGCATCGCTTCGACGATCAATGCGGGGGTGGTGTCGGACAGCGACGCGAAGATCCCGCCGCTGTGAAACCAGCGTACGCCTGCGTGAAAGATCGCTGTCCAATCGAAGTCGCCCGGTTTGAGCGCTGCGGCCGCTTCGTTGCTGCGGTTGTAGAACACGACCGGTGCTCGGATCCCATAACCTCGATCGCTGTAGACAGCCGCGATGTTCGGGCCGCGTGCACCGTCGTGCGCAAAGCGCTTGTAAAACGGGGTCACGCCCATCGCGCGAACACGCTCCACGACGAGATCTCCAATCGGATAATTCACCATCGCGGTGGCGATGCCGGTTCGCATGTGAAAACAGTCGGCCAGGTTTGCCGCCGTATTGAACTCGCCGCCACTCACATGGATCGCCGCGGTCGTCGCCTTTCGGAACGGAACGAGCCCGGGATCGAGGCGATGAACCAGAGCGCCGAGGGCGAGGAAGTCGAGGGCCCCTGTATCGGGAATGGCGAGTCCGGCAATCATTTTTTCCCTTGGGTGTAACCGGTAACAGGCGTTACATTGAGGCGCTTCGCTGTATATCGCACGCGTTCAGCGGTGTCAACGCGGTCTGTCGCTTGAAAGGGATCGTCATGCAGTACACGCGACGTCAAATCGGCAAGCTCGCTCTCTCGGCGATTCCTGCCGCGAGCTTTCTGCCCCGGGCAGCGTGGGCTGCCGACAAACCCAATTCGAAGGTCAACGGCGTGGTCATCGGAATGAACGTGCCGTACAACTTCGGCAATCAGGCGACGTCTGCCGAAGACATTCTGCAGCGTTGTGTTCAGCTCGGTGTGAGCGGCGTTGAATTGCGTGCGCGTCCGGTCGAGGCATTCATGGGACTGCCTCTCAATCTGCAGCCGCAACCAGGCGGCGGCAATCGTGGAGCCGCGCCGGCGGGACCGCCGCCGCCCCCGACGCCGGAGCAGCAGGCCGCCGCGAAGGCGAAGCTCGAGGACATTCGCAAGTGGCGCGTCGCGGCGCCGCTCAGCAAGGCCCGTGAAGTCCGAAAGATGTACGAAGACGCCGGCGTGATGATCGAAATCGTCAAGTACGACGGCGTGCCCGATTACTCGAACGATGAACTCGAATACACGTTCACGCTCGCGAAGGCGCTTGGCGCCAGGGCGATCTCGTGCGAGTTCTCGACGGACGATGCGAAGCGGATCGCGCAATTTGCGGCGAAGCATCGGATGCTGGTCGGCTTCCACGGCCACGCCGAAGTGACGCCGGCGATCTTCGATGAGCTGCTGGCGATCGGCCCTTACATCGGCGCGAATGTGGATTTGGGACATTTCGTCGCGGGTAACAGCATGTCTCCCGTGCCCGTCATTACCAAACACCACGATCGCATCACACATGTTCACGTCAAGGATCGCAAGATGCACGGCGGACCGAACATGCCGTTCGGCCAGGGCGAGACGCCAATCATCGAGGCGCTTCGGCTGATTCGCGACAAGCGGTGGAATATCCAGGCGACGATCGAGTTCGAGTATCGCGTGCCTGAGGGCTCCGACCGCATGACTGAGCTCGCCAAGACGATGAAATACTGCCGCGAGGCCCTCGCCTAGCGCAGTGTCTGCAACGTGACTTTTTCACCCGTTCGGCAGGAGCGATAGATCGCGTCGACGAGCTGCAAAGCCTGAAACCCCTCCTCGCCCGAGACGAGCGGCGGGCGTCCGGCCGCGATCGCATCCGCGAAATCGAGGAATTGCCGCTCGAACGGGTCGAGTGATATCGCCATCGGATCCGACGCGCCTGATGCGACATCGCGCGCCAGTGGCGCGTCCTGGCCGGCATCGTCCTGCACGTTCCACGCCGTCAACCGATCTCCTGTGATGACCGCGGTCCCCTTCGTACCGTGAATCTCGATTCGCTCCGGGTAGCCTGGCCAGAACGCCGTTGACGCCTGAATGGTGCCCGTCGCGCCGCTCTCGAATCGGAGGACGCACGTCAGCACATCTTCCGACTCGATTCGATGCGCGGCCCCGAGCTGCCACAATCCGAACACCTCACGAACCGCGCCGCCAAACCAGCGAAGCAGGTCTACCTGATGGATGGCCTGGTTGATCAACGCTCCGCCACCTTCGGCGCTCCAACTCCCTTTCACCGGTCGCGAGTAGTACTCGGCGGACCGGTACCACTTGACGTAGGCGTCAAACTGCAGCGGGACGCCAAGTCTTCCGCTCGTAATCGCTGCCTTCAGGAACCGGCTCGACTCGTCGAAGCGATGCTGACTGACCACGCCGAGCAGGATGTTGGCGCGGCCTGCCGTGTCGATCATCCGCCGCGCGGTCTCCAGGTTCGTCGCCATCGGCTTCTGCACCTGTACGTGCTTGCCCGATGCTGCTGCTGCATCCACCGCCTCGAGGCGGAAATTCGGCAAGGTGCAGACGTCGACGTAGTCGATCGCCGGATGGCGGCAGACCTCTTCATAGCTGGCCACCGCTTCGCAGCCGTGTTCCGCGGCGAATCGCCGTGCCGCCTCGGGAATGACGTCAGTACAGCCGACGATCGTGAATCCAATGGCGCGGTAAACGCGCGCGTGCAGGTTCGCGATGGCGCCCGTTCCGATGATGCCGACGTTCATGGCCGTTGCTCAGCCTTCAAATGGCGCGCGACCGCGCCGAAGAAATCGTCCACGGCTGCACGGCTTCGCTCGCTCATGTCGTTGACGACGATGGCGACGACCGGCCGGTTGCGCCGGGCCAGCGCCATTCTCGTGGCGAGGAACTGCGAGACGTGGTACTCCGACGTGTAGTTCACCGATTTGATCGACGCCTGCTTCCGCGACAGCAATACCGTCGAGAAGCAGCGTCCGTGGCCGATGATCATCTCGTGATAGGAATGGTTCATCGCCGGGCCTTCGTACACGTCAACCGGCATCCGAAGCGCACGCCTGAAGACGAGGTCGGCACTGCGTTCCAGTGTCGCGCGCATGGCGCGTCCCGCAGTTCCGAGCCGCAGATCGCCAAAGAACGTCAGCTCGCCGTATTCAATCGACCTGTTCGCGTGAAGCTGGCGAATGAGCGACGCATACTTCGCCGCCGCGTCACCAGCGCCTGCGTTCGCATCCACCGTGTCGTAGTACACCGTCAAACGACGCCGCCACGACGTCTGGCGTTCGGAGGCCGTCATCGCGCACCAGGCGGATGTCTTCGAAACATTTCCGGCTCGTTTCGCATCCGCATAAATTTCGCCGGCAATCGTCTTGTACAGCTCCACACTCGGCTGGGTGACGAAGTTCATCGCCCGTAAGTACGCCACGCCGAACACGGCGTAATGGATGAACTGCATGTAACGTGAAAGCGACGTTCGGGCGGGCATTTCCACAACAGCCAGCGGATAGCCCGCCCGGACCAGCGTCTGCACCGACAATCCGTCTTCCCCGCGACCGAGTCGAACCGCAAGGAACGCGCGATCCTGCCTGGAATCCTTCGCAGGGTGGTAATACGCGCGGCGCGATTGCTCCCCGACGACGATCTTGATCCCGAGCGCTTCGCTCTTGCCGAGACTCTCCTCGAAGTCCTGCTTGGTCCAGATACCGGCACCGCTCCATGCACGAGGCAGGACCAGTGTGACTTTGTCGCGGCCGGCGATCCCTTGCGCATGGAGAAATGACGAGAGTTTCCACGCGGTGGCGATCTCACGGTCGGCCAGCAGCGTGCCTCGGATCCAGTGGCGGATATCGACGCCGGCCAGCGCCAGCGGATACAGCGCGCCGCGAGTCAACGGTCCGCTGTGTCGTCCGGCAGTCGCGTGATCGCCGTCCATTTGCAGCGGCACACGCTGATAGCCGCGTGCGCTCGCGAATTGATCGAGCAGCGATCCTGGAAGCGTCAGGTACAGGAAATTGGCGCGGGAGTCGATGCCGAAGCGGTCGAACAACGCAGCGAGCTTCTCGAGGTTGACCACCGGTTCGTACGACGTCATCCCCAACGCCATTCCGACCACAAGCGTGGAGCGTAAAGCCTGGCGAAGCGGCCGCCGCGACCGACGCTCGAGATCGTCAAGGACTGCCTTCAGCTTTGCCGGGTCAGTCGAATCGAGCGGATAGAAGATCGGACCACCGCGGAGTAGCCCGGCCGCGTGGTACATCGTTTTGTCCTCAATCGATCCGCCCATTCCAGCCCAGATCAGGAATCGAAGTGGAACGCCGTGTGTCTGCCGGATCCGGTCGCGGATGCTCTCAACTTCCTGGGCGATCTGTGCCTCCCACTCGGGATGCCTGGCCGCCTCCCAGCCGAGGCCGAACACGCCGTAACAGTTCCTTGTGGCACGTCCGTCCGGAGCCGTTTCCATCCCGATTGAAACGAGAGGTTCATCAGCGGTCGACAGGCTCGCGGCACCGCTGGCCATCACGCGAGCGTGGAGTGCGTGAAGCCGTGGTAGCACGCGTTCGTCCGTGAAGCGTCGAATGAACCTGGCGGTGTCGGCTTGCCTGTCGTCGTTGAAGAACGTCAGCTTCACGTCAACTGTTGACGCCAGACGCGAGGAACCCGCCATCGATAACGAGGCATTGTCCGGTGATGAAGCTTGCGGCATCGGACGCCAGCAGGACGGCGGCGCCCGCAATCTCCGACACGTCGCCGAAGCGCTTCATCGGCGTCCGCAACAGCAGCTCACGGCCGCGTTCGGTGGCGTCGAGCAGCTGCCGATTCAAGTCCGTACGGAAGACGCCGGGGGCTATGGCGTTGACATTCACGCCTGCCGCCGCCCACTCGACGGCGAGGCTCCGAGTCAACGCGAGCACGGCGGCCTTCGATGCCGCATACGCCGCGACATCCTTCAAGCTGACGAACGAATTCAGCGACGCGATGTTGATGATGCGTCCCTGGCGCCGTGCCGCGAGCGCTTCGAAAAAGGTCTGACAGGCCCGAAGCGTCGCGGTTGCATTGACGTTGAGGATGGCGTCCCATTCGACGTCGGTCACCTCGACAGCTGGTTTCTTCAGGATGGCGCCGGCCGCGTTGACGAGGATGTCCACCTGTCCGAGATCAGCCAGGACGCGGTCGCGGAGCCTCTCGATCTTGCATCGCTCGAGCACGTCGACCGTCATCGCCACGGTGCGTCTGCCGCATGACTGCACCTCGGTGCACGCCGCGTCGACGAGCGCCTGGCGGCGGCCGGTCGGCACCACGTCCGCTCCGGCTTCGGCGAGCCCAAGTGCGATCGCGCGGCCAATGCCTGACGTGCCGCCGATAACGACGGCCACGCGACCGGTGAGCGTCAGCGAGCGAAGCACGCGCCCATCTGTGGAAGGTATCTGTTCATTCAGGCAATGATCGGCCACGCGTCTCGGGGGCGAACGGCACCGCCGCGAGACCGACCAGGAAGACCACACACATCGTGACGCCAGCGTAGCGCATCGGTTCAGCCTGCGCAGCGAACACACGGCTGGTGAGCAGTCCGAGCGCCAGCGGCCCGAGCGCCGCGACGAATCGACCCACGTTGTAGCAGAAGGAGGTGCCGGTGCTGCGCAGTCGGGTGGGGAAGAGTTCCGGAAGGTAAATCGAATATCCGCCGAAGAGTGCCAGCTGGCAGAACCCCATGAGCGGAATCATCCAGAAAATATCGGAGAAGTTCCGCAGGTTCCAGAACGTAAAGGCGGTCATCACGAATGCCGCCGCAAACGCCAACGCAAACGCCTTCCGCCGTCCGGTGCGATGCGTGAGCTGCGTGAACGCGTAAATGCCGAAGAAGCCACCGAGGTTCTGCAGCAGTGAGGTCATGCTCGTCCAGAATGTCTTCTGTCCAGCCGAGAGGTCGGTCCGGTCCAGTACCACGCGGAAGAGATCGACGCTGAAGAAGCCGATACCCCACAAGCCGACGACGCCCGCGAAGGCGAGGAGCGTACCGATCATCGCGTGTTGGCGCCAGCGTGGATCGGAGAAGAGCTCGGTCAACGAGCCACGTCGGACGGCGTCTCGCGCGGCGCGCTGCCAGCGTTCAGGTTCTTTGAGCCTGCGGAAGATGACCAGGCACAGAAATGCCGGCAGCGCTCCGATGACGAACATCGAACGCCATGCGCTGGCGATCGTTCCAGCCTGCTCGAGGGCCGACAGCATGATCCCGATCACCGCTGCAAGCATGTTCCCGATCGTGGAAGCGGCCTGTACCCATCCCAGCGCAAACGGTCGCGCGCGATCGGGGAGCGATTCGGCGACCAGCGCCACACCGACGGCGAACTGACCTCCGACGCCGAGTCCGGTCAGGAAGCGATACGCGGAGAAATCCCATATCCCGGTCGATAGCGCGCTCAGACCCGTGAAGATGGAATAGAACAGAATCGTGACGATCATCGTCTTCACACGGCCGATGCGGTCACCGAGCACACCGAAGACGAGCCCGCCGCTTGCCCACCCGATCATGAAGATCATCGTGGTGTAGCCGGCGTATTCCGCAATCATGCCGTCGCTGACCGGTGTCGTTCCGACGGCGGCGCGAAGCAGCTCCGTAACCGCAGGGCGGCGAGCCAGCGTGAACAACTGCTGGTCCATCGTGTCGAACAGCCATCCAAGCGAGGCCGCGAGGAGTACGAACCAGTGTTCGGCCGTCAGCTCACGATGCCAGCCGCGTGATGAGGAGACCGCGGGCGTGGCGGCGTGCGCGGATGCCAGTGTCTCCTCGATCACAATGCCTCAGTCTTACAGCTCTTTGATGCCCATGTTGCGCCAGCGCCAGAACCCGCCCGGGCGCCACCGCAACAGACCGTGAACCTGAATGGCAATCGGGCCCTCCCACATGCCGTTCACCGCATTGTTCTTGACATCGGTGAAATCGGTCACGAGCGCATCGTTGACCCACATCTGCACGTGCGGCGTTTCGCCGTCGACGCGAAGTCGAATGACGTTCCACTCCTCCCGTTGCCACGCCTTGACATCGTCAAACAGGCCGCCGCGTTTCTGCGCGGCGGCAGGAGCGGCGGCCCCGCGACCGCCTCCGACGCCGGCCAGCCCGTTCTCGCCATTGACGTTGCCAAGCATACCTGTCGGGAGGTAATCGAGCGTCACCTGATACGCGACGCCGTCCTCGGTCGCTCTGAAGAAGAGACCGCTGTCGCACCCCCAGTCCGGTTTCACCTCCATATAGAGCTCGAAGTTCTTGTACTTCTTGTCCGTGATCAGGATTCCACCGCTGCCGAGCGGACTCTGCGTGCCGAGCAGCACGCCATGCATGACAGAGAAGTTCGGCGTCGTACCGTGAATGTTCGTGTGACTGGTGTGCCACCCGGAGAGATTCTGCCCGTTGAAGATTGGCGTGAAGCCGTTCGGAACTTTGACGGGCAACGGCGCCAGCTCGAGTCCTGCAAACCGTTCACCGCCCGGACGAATGTTTTGCGTGGCGGACGGTCGTCCGATTGGTTCGAGCTTATCGGTGCCGGGCGGCGGTGGTACCGGATCGAAAGCGACTGGCGACCAGTCGGGACGATAGGTCGGAGCGGGTCGCTGACCTTGCTGGTCCTGCGGGACAAGGGCGGTCGCGCTCATCATCACGAGCGCGGCGATGATCACGAGGAACGGCCCGACACGCATGCCACCCTCCATCCAGCACGAAGCCGGTTTCGACTCGTTTCCGCAAAGCGATCATCGACCGATAGTGGTCAGACCACAGACGCGCATTCGCGGATTCTGATCTTGCAATGGCGCGGCACATTCTATATGTTTGCGCCACATTTTTATATCCGATGCGCCACATTGGTATGTTCTCTTGTCACGCGTTGGACAAAGAGAGCAGTCCAAATGGCGACAGGCACTGAAGGAGCCCGTATGCCGTTGCGTGGGGCGATGATTGGACTTGCGATCGCCGCCGCGGTCTCGCTCGGCGGCGTGTACCAGGCGCAGACCGCGCAGTGGCCGCCCAGTGTACAACGCGTGTCCGAAGCGTCACCGCCACTGTCACCCGAGGCGGCGATGAAGACGTTCTACATGCCGCCGGGATATCACCTGGAGCTCGTTGCGAGCGAGCCGCTCGTCCAGGATCCAATCTTCATGGACTGGGATTTCCAGGGCCGGCTCTGGGTCATCGAGATGCCGGCATTCATTCCCGATCTCGGCCCAAAGCACGACCGCGATCCCGTGTGCGACATCGTCATCCTCGAAGACACCAACAACGACGGGAAGATGGACAAGCGCACGGTGTTCGCGGACAAGCTGGTCCTGCCGCGCACCATCAAGATCATCGATCGCGGAGTGCTGGTCGCCGAGCCACCGAACCTGTGGCTCATGCGGGACACCAACGGTGATCTCAAGGCAGACACCAGGGAGCTGCTGACCGATACCTTCGGCGATCGTGATGCCAGTGTCGAACACAACGCAAACAGCCTGTTCTGGGCGTTGGACAACTGGATGTACACGTCCGAGCACACGAAGTATTACCGGCTCAAGAACGGGAAACTCGAGGTCGCGCCAACGCTGCCACGAGGCCAGTGGGGAGCGACGCAGGACGACGTCGGTCACATCTTCCGCAATACGAATTCACAGGCCTTGAATGTCGATCTGATATCGACGCGCTACTACCTGCGCAATCCGGGTCTGGCGCGCACCCGCGGCATGTACGAGTCACTCGTCGACGAGACGCGCGATCTGAACGTCACGTGGCCAGTGCGGCCGAACCGCGGCGTGAATCGCGGGTACCAAACGGGTCAGTTGCGCCAGGACGGCACCCTCGCCACCTACACGGCCGTCAGCGCACCGACCGTCTATCGCGGCGATCGGCTGCCGCGCGAGTTGTACGGCAACGTGTTTCTCGCCGAACCATCGGGCAACCTGGTGAGCCGCGTCATCTTGAGTGACGACGGCACCACGCTTCGGGCCAAGCGCGCGTACGAACGTGCGGAGTTCCTGGCGTCGACCGACGAGCGTTTTCGCCCGGTGTGGCTGTCGTCCGCGCCTGACGGGACGATCTACGTCGTCGACATGTACCGCGGCATCATTCAGTACATCGATCTGGTCACGAAGTATCTGAATGACTGGATCGTCAAGCACGACCTGCAGCAGGGCATCCATTACGGGCGGATCTATCGCGTCGTTCACGACACCACGCGTCGTGACCGAGCGCCGGCGCTCGCGACGGCCTCAGCGGCCACACTTGTCACGACGCTCTCACACCCGAACGGGTGGTGGCGCGACAGCGCACAGCAACTGCTGGTGCAGCGGCACGACCTATCGGTGGTACCCGCGCTGAAGCAGTTGGCGAATACGGCGCCGCTGCCGCGGACTCGACTGCATGCACTGTGGACGCTTGACGGGTTGGATGCGATTGATCCGGCGACCGTTGTCAGCGCACTCGACAATCCCTCGCGCGACGTGCGCGTCTCGGCTCTGCGCTTGTCCGAACGCTGGATCGGTGATGCCTCGAGTCCAGTGATCGCAGCAGTACTGAAACGAGCGACTGATGCGGACCCGGCGGTGCGACGGCAGCTCGCTGCGACGCTGGGTGAGCTGAAGGCAGGACCGCAGAAAGAAGACGCGATCGCGACGCTGCTCGTCCAGCACGGCGACGATCCAATCACCGTCGACGCGGCCATCAGCGGACTCCGGGGCAGCGAGCCGGCGGTGATGGACAAGGTGCTTCAGGCTGCAGGTCAGGTTCAGAGCGCGCCCATCGACGGTGCCATTCCGATGCTCGCAGCCGCGATCGCCCGCAACGGTGACGAAACGGCGATTCAGCGGCTGTTCGCAGATGTCACCAACGAGAATCGCGCTGGATGGCAACGGTCAGCGACGCTGAGAGGCATCGAGATCGCCACCGGCGCCTTGGGTGGTGGGGGAGGGCGCGGTGGACGAGGCGCCGCGGCCGCGAACGATACCGGACCCGGCGGTCGCGGTGCACCCGAAGGCGATCGGGCGTACCCACTGCCCGGCGGCGATCAGAACTCCGCCGTCTTCTTCGGTGCGAACCCACCGCCGGCGCCGACGACTATCAAGCTGAGTGGCGAGCCGGCTCTGGTCAGTTTTGCCGCTCGCGATCGGACCGACCTTGCTGCTCGGGTATCCCGTGTTCTCGCCCGCGTCGAATGGCCAGGCAAGCCGGGGGCGGCGCGCGCAGTTGCTCCGCTTACAACACAAGAGCAGCAACGCTTCGACAGTGGTCGTGCGATTTATGCAGCGGACTGTTCCGGTTGCCATCAGACCGACGGCCGCGGCTTGCCAGGGCTCGCGCCGGCGCTGGCGAACTCGGCGCTGGTCCTCGCTCCCGCGACCGTGACCGCCAGGATCTTGCTGAGCGGCAAAGAAGGAGCCGTCGGACTGATGCCCCCGATCGGAGGAAAGTTGACCGACGACGAGGTAGCCGCGGTCCTCACCTATATCCGCCGGGAATGGGGCAACGCAGCGTCGCCAGTTGACGCGGCGACAGCACAAGCCATTCGTGCGCTGAGTGCGACACGAACACGACCCTGGACCGACGAGGAACTCGCCCGCATCGGCGACGGCGCGGTCCGATAGTCATCACCATCAGTCGTAGGGGCCGACCCGCAGGTCGGCCCGTGACAGGAGCAACGCATGAGAGGTCGTTGGATCACCGGGTTCGCTTTCACGCTGTTCTTCTTTACTGCGTACGTGTCATCTGCGCAGCTGCTGACGACGGGCACGATCACCGGAATGCTCAAGGACGGGCAGGGCGGGGTCATTCCCGGTGCGACGATCACCCTCGTAAGCGAAACGAAGGGAACGCCCGTTCCCCCGGCGATCTCGGAATCAACCGGCGAATTTCTCGTTCCGAACCTTGCGCCGGATACCTACCGTCTGACGATCGAGCTGCAGGGTTTCAAGAGCCTCGAGCGGCGGGGCGTCGCGGTCTCAGGTGGTGATCGGCTCAATCTCGGAACGCTGACCCTCGAGGTCGGCACGCTCAACGAGACGATTACGGTGACGGGCGAGAGTCCGCTCGTCCAGACCACGAGCGGTGAGCGTTCCTTCACGGTGCCGACGGCGCTCGTCGAGAGCCTTCCGATTTCCACCAACCGCAGTTTCACTATGCTGTCCTCGCTTGCGCCGGGGACAACCGCCGCGCTCGGCGGCAACGTGAACGCCGGCATTCAGCCGCAGCGAGTCGGCGGTGGTGGCGCCGCGAATATCATGATGGACGGCGTCTCGACGATGGACCTGGCGAGCAATCGTCCGTCGCTGCAGATGAACGTCGAATCGATCGGCGAGGTCAAGATCGTCTCGTCGAGCTATCAGGCGGAGTACGGGCGCTCGTCGGGCGTGCAGGTCATTGCCGTCACCAAGAGCGGGACGAATCAGTTCCGGGGATCGCTGTACGACGTGGAACGCAACTCCGCGTGGAATGCGAACAGCCGCGTGAACGCGCTGAATGGCGATGCGAAGCCGTCGGTGCGCGAGCGTGATTGGGGGTACTCGATTGGTGGACCAATCGGCAGGCCCGGAGGCTCCAACAAGTTGTTCTTCTTCTACGCGCAGGAGTTCGCGCCGCGTTCGCGCACCGGTGATGTCGTGAGGTTTCGCGTGCCGACTGCACTCGAGCGACAAGGTGATTTCTCGCAGTCGATCGACAACAACGGCAACCTGTACAACTTGATTCGTGACGCGTCGACAGGTCTCCCGTGCACGGCGGCCAATACGAGCGGCTGCTTCCAGTCCGGAGGCGCGATCGGACGCATCCCCGCGAATCGTCTCTACCAGACAGGTCTGAACATTCTGAATGAGTGGCCGCTGCCGAACGTGAATGTGCCTGGCGCGGCTTACAACTACGAGGCGCGATTACCTCAGGACAATCAGCTCGCGTGGCAGCCAGCCGTTCGCGTCGATTACAACCCGACCGAGAAGATACGCGCGAGCTTCAAGTACTCCGGTTGGCAGCAGAAGGTGAAGCCGATCGTCGGCACGCTGCCTGGTTTCAACGACAGCCTTCTCGCACGTCCGCGGGTCGACACCTGGGCGGTGCAGGGGAACTACGCGCTCAATCCGACCACGTTCGCCGAGGTCACCTACGGACGATCTCGGCAGCCGCAGTCTGGCTGCGCGCTCGCAACGCAGGGAACCGCGCCCATCTACTGCGCGACCGGTTTCCCCGCCAATGACGTTGCGAACCCGACGAGGATCGGCCTCGGTGGGCTGCCGCTGATTTTCCCGAACTCGGGCTACTTCGATCCGCGGTATCTCGCGACGAAGTTGCTACAGGAATCGAACACGCCGGTCTATCAGAACAACCAGGTCCTCATTGCGCCGACCTTTGTCTGGGGCAACCGCGTCGCCACCGCCAACACGCCGCCGAACACACCGTTCCCCGGTTCGGGCAATCTCAATGGCAGCTACGAGACCAGCGTCAACGGGAGTCTGACGAAGGAATTGACCGGCCACACGGTGAAAACGGGGTTCTATTTCGCGCACGGAATCAAGTACCAGGCGAACGCGGCAGGCAGCGGGCCGGTCTTCGGGACGGCGCGCGGCGCGATCAGCTTCGCGAACAATACCAGCAATCCGCTCGACTCGACCTTCGGCTTCTCGAACGCTGCGCTCGGCATTTACAACACGTATCAGCAGATGTCCGGCTGGATCGAGGGCGCGAACGGCTTCAAGAATTTCGAGGGATACGCGCAGGACACCTGGCGGATGACGGGCAAGTTCACGCTCAATTACGGCCTCCGCGTCGTCCATCAAACGCCGCAGTATGACGAGCTGCTGCAAGGCAGCAACTTCCTGCCTGACCGCTGGAAGGCGTCGGATGCACCGCTGCTGTACGCGGCTGGTTGCGCCAACAACGTGTATCCGTGCACGGGCGATACGCGGCAAGCGATGGATCCTCGAACTGGCGCATTCCTCGGCGCGGGCACGGCAGCGCTCATCGGCGCGGTGATTCCCAATACCGGTGCTCCGTACAACGGCGTTGTCGCGGTGACCGGAGGAAGCCTTCCGAAGGAGGGTTACACGTCGCCGAAGCTTGGATGGGCGCCGCGCGTCGGGTTTGCGTACGACGTCACCGGCAATCAGCGGCTCGTGCTCCGCGGGGGCGGCGGGCTGTTCTTTGCCCGTGGCTTCGGGAACTTCCTCAACGGCAACCCGCCACTCATGCAGGACGTCACCCTTCAATTCGGGACGCTCCAGTCGCTGGCGGGCGCGGTCGCATCGACGCCGAGGCCGGGTCCGCAAGTGCTCGGTTGGCAGTACGACAGTCCGTACCCGAGCGATACGCAGTGGAGCGGCGGCGCGCAAGTGATGCTGCCGTTTGCGACGCTGCTTGATGCAGCCTATGTCGGCCACCATAGCTGGAACGAGCTGTATCCGCTCAACCTTGGCGCGATCGACCTCGGGTCTGCATTCCTGCCGCTGAATCAGGACCGCACGCTTGCTGCGAGCGCGACACCTGGCGCAAGCGCGGTCGTGACGCAACTGATGGCGCCACTGCGCGGATACAACAACGTCTGGATAACCTCAAACATCGGCTGGCGGACGTACCACGGCCTGCAGCTCTCGCTGCAACGCAGGCTGAGTCGCGGTATTCAGTTCGGCCTGAACGACACCATTACGTTGTCCGATCGCGGCTTCTGCGCGTCAGGCGGTTGCCCGAGCATGCAACCGCTGCGTATGCAGCACAATTCCGACGGCACGTACGTTACTCGGAGCGATCAGGGTCAACAGGACGATTTGCTGGGCGACATGCTCACGCCTCGGCACATCCTGAAAGGCACGTTCCTCTGGATGTTGCCGAGCATGTCGAGCGGGCCTCTTGGCGCGCTGCTCAATGATTGGCAAGTTGCCGGCGTTTGGACCGCGGCCACCGGTCAGCCGTACGCGGTGACCTACACCTATTCGAGCGGTGGCTCGAATATCAATCTGACCGGTTCACCGGATTACGGCGGGCGGGTGCGGATTGTCGGCGACACCGGCAGCGGGTGCAGCAGCGACCCGCTTCGCCAGTTCCGCACGAGTGCGTTCCAGGGACCGATTTCTCCGAGCGTCGGCCTCGAATCAGGTAATGGATACCTTCAGGGCTGCTTTCAGAGCGCGCTGGATCTGTCGATCTCGAAGCAGATCAGATTGCCCGGCAACAAGAGCGTGTCGTTCCGCGCCGACATCTTCAATTTCCTGAACCAGGCCATCGTCACGGGACGCAACACGTCGATGCAGTTGGCGAGCCCGACCGACGCGGTGACGATCGTTAACCTGCCGGTCGATGCAAACGGCAACCCGATTGCCGCCCGGACCAAGCCGAACGGCGCCGGCTTTGGCGTCGCGAACACGTACCAGGCGCCGCGGACCGTTCAACTGCAATTGCGCTTCGCCTTCTAACCGTTCGGATCGTTCGAGTCGTTCGGCACGTTCGGGTCGTTCTTCGGTGAATTCCTCGGATCGTTCGGTTCGTTCCCTTGTGGAACGATCCGAACGACTCGAAGGGTCCGAACGCCTCCCGAACCGATCAACGATCCGAATGACGATGTCCCGAACGACTCGAACGATTCGAACGATTTATTTGGGTTCGATTCGTCCCAGCAACCTGCCAAGCAGCTTGACGCCATAAACGGCTGCACGCGCGCGAACATCTTCCGCATTCGTGGCCGACGCCGGAGGAAGACCCAGCGACCCCATCTCGTCGACAGCTCGATCGTCATCGTCGAACGGATGCAGGGCAATCCAATACAGGATCTTGATCAGATCGGAGCGTTCGGTCTGCGCCTGAATACGTTGGTAAACGACGGCTGGTACATACCGCTCGGTGTCCATCATCAGGAGATCGGGGACAGCGGCGACGTACAAAAGATTGCGCACGCGTTGGACGGGATCGGTCGTGGATCCAGGCATCCACTGCGGCAGCGCCTCGGCGAGAGTCGCAACCGATTCGGCCGTACCCGGGCCCGGCTCCTCCGTTGAGGGTGCAATTGGGGTGATGACGCCGGCGTCGGGTGGCAGGCGATCGAACGTGAGATCCGCGTCGATGTCCTGTTGCGACACCGCCACCCATGACGTGGGATGCGGCCGCGAGGAATCAGGCCTCGCTGTCGCGTCGGCGCGCGGGGCAGCAGCCGTCGCAGCCGGTGTGGACGGCGCGCCGGCAGCGACTTCGGCTGATGTCGCTCGCAATGTCTGAATGGGACCGGCCGCGGCGTCGATGGTGATGTCCGTCGTCTGCGCGGATGCGCCGGCGCCTGCAGTAGAAGCGGCACTGGTTGTCGCGATGTAACCGCGGTACTCCGCAGCCACGCCGACGCCAGCCCACGCGGCAAGTGCGAGCACGACCCAGGCTCGATCCCGCCGCATGGCGAACCGCTCGTGTTCGTCCCAGCGAAACATCATCGCTCCGGCGGTACACGCTGCGACGCCGATGACAAGCAGTGCCGATAGGCTGAACAGCATGGACCCGACCCCGTCGCCGGTGACGCACGCCTGCAGGATCTCAACGGCATAGCGTCCGGGAAAGAACCCCGACGCATGCTGCGCCCACTCCGGCAGACTCGCAATCGGCACCGCGATGCCGCCGATGATCAGCATCGGAAGAAAGATCGTTTGTCCAAGCGCCTGAACGGCGGGGACCGTGTCGGCCATCATCGCGATCACGAGGCCGCATCCCAGGAACGCGAACGCGACGACGGTGAACGCGATCCACAAGTCGAATGGATGTTGCGGTCGCGGCATGCCGATGAGCATCGCTAGACCGATCTGCAGCAGCCCCGCCGTGATGACCAGGATGTACCTCGCCGCGATCGTGCTCGCGACGAGACTCCCGACCGGCACGGGCATCAGGCGATAGCGTCGCCAGACGCCCTTTTCGCGCTCACTCACCAGCGTCGTCGGCAGTCCGAAGCATGCGCCGCCGAGGACGGTGATGGTCAGCAGCTCACCGACGTGACGTACGAGCGGAACGCGGTCGAACCGGTACAAACCCCAGTAGGCGGCGAGAAACAGCGTGGGGAACAGGTATCCATAGCTCATCGCCAGCGGGTTGCGGAAATACAACCGCAGGCTGACGACGAACTGGCGCACGGCTCCGCGAATCACGGATCGTTCTCCGCTCCTGTCAGACGCAGAAAGACGTCTTCGAGTGTGTCCCGATGCACGTGAAGTTCGAGCAGCTCGATCCCGCCCGCTTCGAGCAGTGCGGTCAGCTCCCGCACGGTTCGTCGCGCATCTGGTGTCCGGAACGTAACCCAGTTGCCGTTGGACACCACGTCGACCATACCAGGAATGCCCGTCAGACGATGGGCGTCGATCTGCGGCTTCGTGCTGAGCGACACCGATTGCATCGCTGACGATTCCGCGGCCAGCGCGCGCGGTTCACCGGTCGCGATGATCTCCCCGCCGTCCATGATCGCCACACGCTCGCAGAGCCGTTCGGCTTCGTCGACGTCGTGCGTCGTCAGCAGCACGGTGCGGCCGTCCTTCTTCAAGCGGGTGATGTCATCCCGCAGTTCGCGACGCGATTGCGGATCGAGTCCGGCCGTCGGCTCGTCGAGAAAGAGAATCTCGGGCCTGTTCACGAACGCAATGGCGAGTGCCAGTCGTTGCCGTTGTCCGCCCGAGAGCGTATCGAAGGTCGCGTCCGCCTTGTCGGTCAGTGAGAACTGCTCGAGCAACTGTGCCGGATCCGCGGCATGGCGATAGAACGCCGAAAACAGCTGGAGGGCCTCACGCGGGGTGATCTTGTCCTGGAGTGCCGTCGACTGCAGCATGACGCCGATTCGCTGCTGCACGTCGCGCGCTCGCCGCGTCGCATCGATACCGGCGACGGTGATTTCGCCGTCATCGGGCAGGCGCAGGCCGACGATGCATTCGAGCAGCGTCGTCTTGCCGGCACCGTTCGGCCCAAGCAGGCCGAAGATCTCGCCCTCGTGGAGGTTCAAC
>Ga0207428_10002406_pt1 | contig 18692 bp, 17 predicted proteins | sample RhiMethybrSRZTD1_FD_187600 | JGI IMG/M metagenome (GOLD analysis project Ga0207428, IMG submission 187600) | Populus rhizosphere microbial communities from Tennessee, USA - Rhizosphere MetaG P. TD hybrid SRZTD1 (SPAdes) (version 3) | ecosystem: Host-associated > Plants > Roots > Rhizosphere >...
AGACATTGTTCTCGTAGGATCAGCATATTCTGCAGATACGCTTCGGATCAAAGAGTTTTTGATGCGTAATGGACACCCATATTCCTACATAGACCTAGAACGAGACCTTGACGTACAGAATCTGTTGGATACTTTCCAAGTTTCAGCAAGTGAAATACCAGTATTGATCTGTCGGGGTCAAATCGTGCTCCGAACTCCCAGTAACCAAGAGATTGCAGACTGCCTTGGTTTTAATGAGTCCATCGATCAAACCCATGTGCGAGATCTCATCATAATTGGCGCGGGTCCCTCAGGATTGGCTGCGGCGGTATATGGCGCCTCAGAAGGGCTTGACGTTCTAATGCTGGAAACGAGCTCACCTGGAGGCCAAGCCGGTTCAAGTTCAAGTATCGAAAACTACCTGGGATTTCCTACCGGTATCTCTGGCCAAGAGCTGGCAGGTAGAGCATATACTCAGGCTCAAAAGTTCGGTGCACGCATGCTTGTCGCAAAGGCCTCACAACTTGTCTGTGATGGAAGACCGTACGTCATAGAGCTTGAGAATGGGGCTAGAATTTCTACTCGTACAGTTATGATTGCCACAGGAGTGCAATATAGAAAGTTACCGTTGGAAAACCTGTCACGCTTTGAAGGTGCAGGCGTCTATTACGGCGCAACATTTGTGGAAGCGCAGTTATGTGGGGGAGAGGAAGTAGTTGTGGTAGGTGGAGGAAATTCAGCCGGCCAAGCCGCTGTGTTTTTAGCACAGAATGCAAAGCGTGTGCACATGCTAGTCAGGTCCTCCGGTTTGACTGCGAGCATGTCACGATACCTCATTCGTAGAATAGAGAATACTCCTACGATCATATTACGACCACGGACAGAAATCGTTACTTTAGAAGGTGGCGCTCACCTTGAATCTGTTCACTGGCGCAACAATCAATCAGGAGAGACTGAGAAGCACGAAATAAGTCATGTATTCATTATGACTGGTGCAGAACCAAACACCCATTGGCTCAATGGGTGTATCATACTTGACGATAAAGGTTTCATAAAAACTGGTTCTGATCTGTTGTCAGACAATCTTAGCGCATCAGCATGGCCTCTTATGCGTCAACCTTACTTGCTTGAAACCAGTTTACCAGGGGTTTTCGCTGTTGGTGACGTTCGTAGTGGCAGCGTCAAACGTGTTGCATCAGCTGTGGGTGAAGGATCAATTGCCATCTCTTTTATTCACAAAGTACTCCAAGAATAGAAACTTTCCCATTGAAAATACTCTTACCATAGTTGAGTATCTGTAGTAAATATCTACATTCAGTACGTATTGTATCAATTAGTAGTATTATCCATAATATTATCCCTTGAAATGTTTCTGGATAAGAAGACAATAATTAGGATTCTATTTTTCACCAAGGTCTTTAATATCCTATTATTTTGATGTTTTCAGTTAAACCTGTGCTGTGCCACCATCGATAAACAGCTCAATACCAGTAACAAATCTGGAATCATCTGATGCCAAAAAGAGGGCAGCGGCTGCTATCTCGCTCGGCTGACCGATTCGACCCATAGGGATTATGGAAACAAATCCATCTTTCATCTCTTGAGGAGTGCCATCGAATATCGCAGTGTCTATCGTACCTGGACTAATGACATTGACCCTGATCTTTCCTTTGAGCTCGGCAGTCCAAGTTCGAGCGAAAGAACGGACGGCAGCTTTGCTGGCGCTGTAAACACTAGTGCCCGGAAATCCTTTCACTCCGGCAATAGAACTATTGAGAATGATCGACCCACCATCGTTCATAAGCGGGAGAGCCTTTTGCACAGTAAACAATGTGCCCCGAACGTTGACGTTAAAGGTATCATCGAAGCCTTTCTCGGTAATAGACCCGAGTGGCTTGTTGAGCTCGCCAACGCCGGCGCTAGCAAAGAGGACTTCGATATGACCCTTCTCCTTTTTGACTATCTCAAACAGCCGATCTAGGTCTGCAAGATTGCCGGCATCACCCTGCACACCGGTAACGGTGTTTTTGCCGAGTTCTTTTACTGCTTTGTCTAGCATTTCTTGGCGACGGCCAGTGATAAAGACGTATGCACCTTCCTCGATGAATAATTTAGCGGTAGCAAGTGCCATGCCGCTGGTTGCCCCCGTAATGACAGCGACTCGGTTCTGTAATTTTTTTGAACGCATCCGATTTTCACTTTCATGGAGATTATCCAATTTTCACAAATCACTCACTTGTTATGACTACATTAACAATAGTAATTATATAAGTTGACAAGTCCATATCTATCACTAGCGGAACAAGGTGATGGAAGGTAAACAATCTTTTTTCCGCAATCATGTTCATATGAATATAATCACTTGGTACCATCTCAGATAGGAATGATTGGTAGCTTGATTATCGGCTACTTACCTATAATCTACCTTATTCTTGTGATGCTACCATTAAGACTACTTTGCCTCTTGGATGTACATCTTTTTGGTAGTCGAGCGCTTTAGCAGCTTCGTCGAGTGGAAATGTTTTGGCTACATTCACTTTAATATTATTTTGATCTACCCACTGTGCCAATTTTGTCAATCTTTGCCTATTTACCTGAGAAAATAGAAATAGCGCTTTAATCCCATATTGACTCATCAGCTCAGAATCAGGCTGTTCTAACATAGAAACAATTATGCCGCTACCTTTCGTTAAGACTCTAAAAAATCTTTTGTACGTTTCGCCACCTACAGTATCAAAGACTGCATCATAGTCATGTAGTATATCTTCAAAATTCTCTTTTTTGTAATCTATTACTTGATCTGCTCCCAATTCTTGAACAAATTGCTTATCATTGATACTTGCCGTTGTTCCTACATATGCACCTAAATGCTTTGCAAGCTGTATAGCCATAGATCCTATTCCGCCTGCTCCGCCATGTATCAGAATTTTTTGATCCTTTGATAACCTAATATTTTCTACAAGTGCTTGCCAAGCACTTACACCCACAAGCGGTAAACCTGCGGCCTCTAAATGACTCAGCGATTTTGGCTTATTTGCAATATTCTCTTTGTTTGCCAAAGCTCTTCCTCTCTGGAATAAAGTTCAAGACAAAGTAAAGCAACAAATGGGTGAAAATTCATGGCGTGAATTAATGCAAAATTTGGGCCATTTCGTAACAGTAGCTGATCAATTAATTGATCAAAACTGAGAAAACGTTTAAACCGAATAATAATATTAATTTCAGTTCCTGCATACGCGAAATTCCAAACACACGGAAATAATTATTTGAGATAAATGTAATTTGCATAGTTCACGCTGCAATAATCATTAGTATCCCTTTGGGCCCAGTTTTTAATCTCCAGATAGCTGACCCCACTTAGTGACAAGGTTCAAATCCCACTGGTCCCTTTTAATATACCAACATTTCAAGGATTGGGCCATATTAATTCCATTTTCGGTTTTTTTTGATTGTTAAATTGGACCTAGTCTTTACAAGAGACCCGCGTAAAGTCTCATTTTTCCACTCTTTATTCAAGAATTCTGAATTAGATTAACGTTAGTCAAAATTCTAGATATTTATCTGCTTTTTTATCATGTTTTGAAATTCCTTGTCTGACATACTTTTTCTTGACTCTAATGTCTCGACGGCGTCTGTGCCCACTGTATACCTAAGATCGGGACTTTCTGAAGTAACCGATTTCAAAATAGCTTTTGCGACTTCGGAAGGATGTGTAAGGTTTTGCGACCACTGTTCGAAAAATTCTGACATACTTCTCTGCATTGATCCGTAAGGCGAGTTCAACGGATCAGGTGTGTTTGAAGCCCACTTCAAATTCCTCAGAAAATTTGACCCAACTCCTCCGGGCTCTATGATTATGATTCTGATTCCAAATGGTTCAAGTTCATATTGTATAGATTCAGACAAGCCTTCAAGTGCAAATTTAGTTGCATGATACGCCGAGTTTAGTGGAAAGGATATTCTCCCTCCCAAGGAAGTTACGTTAACTATTGTTCCTCCTTTCTGTTTTCTCATGATTGGTATTACTGATTGCATCACTCTTACGGCACCAAAAAGGTTAGTTTCAAATTGGGCCTTTATCTCATCTAAAGAAGTTTCTTCCAAGGCTCCCATCAAGTCATAACCTGCATTGTTCACTACTAGATCAATTCTGTCATTCTCCTTCACTATTGCCTCAATAGCCTCATGCACCGACTTGTCATCATTCACATCTAGTCGAATAACCTGCAACGGAAGATTCTCTTTTTTAGAAATGTCATTTATCTCCTTAGATCCTTCGCCGTCTAACTTACGCATAGTTGCATAAGTATAAAATCCATTCCTTGCTAAGATTAGGGACGTTTCAAATCCCATGCCACTTGAGCTACCAGTTACAATTGAAACCTTTTGTTTTGATGTCATGGTTTATCTTTCTTCTGTTAAGCAAAACCAATGGCGGCTCTTGTTGATCGATTTCATCATTTATCATTCCCAAAGAATTTCAATAATTGATCCGTTAGAAACTGTGGTTGCTCTTCTGGAATAAAATGCCCTGAATTAGGCACTGTAATGCCCTGAACATTTTGAGCGAGTATCTTCATTGCATAAATGATACTAGGCATAGTAATATTGCCTCCTAAAACTGGAATGAATGAGCCCCCTAAAGCCAATACTGGCATTGTAAGCTTAGTCTTTGAATAATTTTGATTTTGGATCGCATCTTGTGGGAAAGCTCGATAGTACTCAAATCCTGCGCGCAATCCACCGGGACTCGAATAATGGTTGACGTATTCGTCAATATCTTGCTTTGTAATAGCAGAGGGATTATAGGTAAGACTGTGAAAGAACCATGATAAATACATCATCTCTTTTCCGTCTACGAGAGCTTCCGGTATGTCTGGTACTTGATGAAAGATTGCCCACCATATTGGCATTTTTCCTGGAGGTAAGAAACCAGGAATTGTTAGTTCCATAACTGCTAATTTCTTTACTTCAGTAGGATGCGCAGCAGCATAAGAATATGCTATCTGTGTTCCAATATCATGACCTACCAAAAAAATTGATTTAAACCCTAATTGAGTAACTAGTTGATGTACATCTTCGGCTACAGTCTTACCATCGTAACCGGTTGTTGGTTTTGAAGAATCTCCTAGACCACGAAGATCAGGTACTATGACAGTGTGATTTTTGGCTAATGCTGACATAACATGATGCCACGCATACCACGTCTCTGGCCATCCATGTAATAAAACAACAGGAGGTCCATGACCTCCAATAACATAATGTAATGTAATACCATTGACAGAAGCAGTATGATGAGAGAATGTCACGTTACCGAGTTGAAAAGATATGCCATCCAAAAGGTGTTGTTTTTCGACGGATGTTATATTAAGAGCTGGTACTTGCTGTGCAGCTCCATTCTGATTGGTTTGCACATAATTGATACAGATACTAATACTTAATATCAATAATAAGGCCAATGTCAAATAAGGAAAATGTCGATAACAAATATCAGAAATCTGGCCAAAAAATATTTTCATAATATATGCTCAGCTCCACCTATTTACCAGTTGTAAGTACACATCTGAATCTAGCTTTACCACTCATCATGTGATCATATGCCTCGGGCGCCCGCTCTAATGGAAACACCTCGTTCATCGACCTAACTCCAGAGAGAACGCTAAACGATAGTGTGTCTTGCGAGTCGATTGACGTACCAGCCGGCCAACCTATTAACGATCTTCGCCCTAGTATCATTAGGGCTGGTGGTACTTCAATCGGTTCGTCAGAAGCTCCAATTATGACGAGCTTTCCATTTGCTGCTAAACCTCCGAGAATTTCAGTCATGGCCTTACCACTGGGAACAGTCGCAAGTACTACTTTAGCTCCACCTAACTTGTTAAGTTCTTCGACCACGTTCTGTGTCCGATTATCGATGTATTGTTTTGCACCAAGTTTCAACATTAGTTCTTCCTCCTTCTCTTTTGCTCTTCCAATAGCAACAGTATTAAATCCCATCTTGGAAGCAAACTGAATTCCAAGATGACCCAATCCGCCCATTCCAAGTATACCAACTACATCGCCAGTACGAGCTCCACTATTTCGCAGAGCATTATATGTCGTGATACCAGCGCACATAAGAGGTGCAGCTTCTACAGGTGAAAGGCTCTCTGGGATCGACGCCAGGGTTTCGACAGGTGCAATCATATAATCTGCGTAGCCGCCATCATATGAAATGCCTGGCACCTGGGCGAATTTACAAGTAATAAAATCTCCCCTTCTGCAAGATTCACAATGACCACAATGGCCACCATACCAGCCCACAGCTACTCTCTGTCCAGGTTCCCATTGAGTAACGTCATTGCCTACTTTATCTATAATACCTGCAATTTCGTGGCCGGGAACCCTTGGGTATACGATCCCCGGAAATAACCCTTGTTTGGTAAATGAGTCGCTGTGGCATACACCACAAGCTTGTATCTTGATTCGAACTTGTTTATTATCTGGCTCTGGAATATCTCTATCGACAATTTCAAAAGGGCCATTAGGTTTAGTAACTTGAACTGACCGCATATGTATGTAATTAGGCTACGTAGATATAATCATTATCTATATAATCTTCTGAAGACACTAATCGCCAGCCAAAAGAGAGACGGCAGCAATTTTTTGAGATCCATCATTGACGTTGGTACAATTAAGTTTTTCAATAAAGAACCTAATTATTTTTGTCTTTGCCTATTAACTCATAAAGATATTTTACGTGTTCATAAGTTTTCAATTTCTTGTCTTCGGGTATTTTTATTTTTTTAGTTCTAAATGTATTGTTATTTATCTTTCTTAATGCATCATTCAACTCCTTCGAAATAATAATTTGATCATTTTCTGCGAACCCCTCAATTCTGCTACAGAAATTGACATCATCTCCAATAGCAGTAATCTGACTTCGAAGAGGAGAATACCAGTACCCAAATAAAACTTCACCTAGATGCATAGCACATTTCAAATTAATATTGGTAATAGGTTTGTAATCATAATGAGAACATAAAATTTTCAAATGTTTTTCCTTAATTTTAACGAAATTCGTTTTTAACTCAAAAGCTGCACCCACTGCTTTTGAATAAACTTGATCAAATTCTCTCTCCTGGTAACCAAAATAAGAAAAAATTCCATCACCTATGAATTTATCCAATATTCCGTCATTTTTTTTTATAATCCTTGTTGCTTCAGTATAATAATCTCTCAACAGGTATTCTAATTCATGAAATATAGGACCTTGTTTTTTCATTCGTTTTTTCACTAATACTTTTAATTCTTTAACTAGAGCAGAAAATTTACTTATATCCCAAAACACAATAATTAATTTATTTATGTTAATTCCATCTAGTTTTAATTCTTTAATATTGTTGAATATGAATGGATCAAAATACATACTTAGTTGTTCCTTTGAATGCGGATCGTTATTTGTAAAATTCTGATTTGCCAAATTCACACCTGTTTGTTAGTAATCTCCCTCGAGATAGATTGACAGGGGAATCTTGATACTATATATCTTATGAAGATATCTTAATCTTTGAGTATTGTTCATATTACTATAGTCTTCAGTAAAAATAACAATACTATTAACTTCTCCTCTATGGATTTTACATAAATAATCTATACGTTGGTAATTATAGTCAAAGATGATTTCTCCCACTTCTCCAGAGTTTAGATAAAGTTTTTCATCTAATACTTTGATGTTAGCTGGATCAGGATCAATTTTAATAAAGTATAGATGGTGAGATTCGTTATCGGTGTTAATCCATTTAATGGTATCTCCTTTTTGAATTTTGAGGGTTTGCGGGATAAAATTTCTAATAGATTCATTACTTAGGAATACGGGAATGATTACCTGATGTTTCATTACTACAAAGTAATACATCAAATAGGATATATTAATCAAGTAAATTATTATTTGGAAAATTCGTTCATTACTGGCTTACTATATGGAGGATATTGAATGCATAAAGAAGACTTATTAGTTATTGGAAATAAAATCGGAATGTCTTATACTGAGCTCTGCTGGATGCAGACACACGCGCGCCCTATATCACTATTAGTCCGCCAAACCCCTTTTGCTGCTCATGGGAGCATTGTAAAAGCTCTGGATTTAGGAGGTTTTGATGATGTCGCTTAAAGATTGAATTGTTATGCTCCCCGATCTCGGTGTAGTCCCAGCATCTTATCATAGAATTGGTGGACTAGTTATCATTTACTAGTCACAGCGGTGGAATTGCCACTAAAGAATTTGTCAAGTAATTTTACAAAACGAACTGGCTGCTCTTCTGGAACCCAATGTCCTGAATTTGGAATTATAACAGTCTGTACATTTTGAGCTGCTAACTTCATAGAATATGCAATAATGGGCATGGTGAGGTTACCTCCGAGCGCTGGATCATATCCTCCCCCTAATGCTAGTACTGGCATCACAAGTTTGGTCTTTGAGTAATTCATGTTTTGAATCGCATCCTGGGGAAAAGCTCTATAATAGTCAAAGCCGGCACGCATTCCACCTGGAGCAGAATAATGACTAACATATTCGTTGATAGCATCCTGAGTTATTGCAGCTGGATTATACGCAAGATTATGATAGAACCATGACAGATACTCCGTCTCCTTCCCGTTTACAAGAGCTTCTGGTAGATCAGGAACCTGATGAAAGAAAAACCACCATACTGGTGTTTTTCCGGGAGGTGTCAGACCTACAATTGGGGCTTCCCAGACTGCTAACTTCTCTACCTCAGTAGGATGTGCTGCAGCGTAAGGATAAGCCATCAATGCTCCTACATCACCACCAGCTAGGAAAATTGATTTAAACCCTAATTGAGTAACGAGTTGATGTATATCTTCAGCTACGGTTTTACCATCGTAACCTGTTGTTGGTTTTGAAGAATCTCCTAGACCACGAAGATCAGGTACTATGACAGTATAGTTCTTGGCTAATGCTGGCATTACTAGACGGAATTGATACCATGTTTCTGGCCATCCGTGCAATAAAACAACAGGAGGTCCATGACCTCCAATAACATAGTGCAATTGAATACCGTTAACAGGAACTAAACGATGAGAGAATGTCATGTTAGCGAGTTGAAAAGAGGTACCATTAAGCACTTGTTGCGCCATTACAGTATGGTTCTGATTTAATACTAGTGTAAAAACAAAAAATACGCCAGTCGTGATAAAGCTAATCAAGAAAAACGATGTTATCGAATGGTATGGAGCACCGTATAGGGACGTATGCTTACGATCCATTACACGGTAAGATTCTTAGGCTTCTATAAAAGCATGATCAGTATACTGTCTATTGTCTGGTAGTTTCAAGTTTTCTCTATAGGTGAAAGTTATTCTGTACCTATATGATGACCGAGTCTAAGCTCAAAGTCTCCAGGTTTCTGGAATCGCTGCTCAAGAATCTTGTCTATGCGTGAAGGGGTTTCTGGCCATGTCATCATACGGAGAAAAGTCTCTTCCGCAGCAACAAGATGAGCATCGTTGGGACGAAGATCGCTTAGGAAGTACGTCGTTTTTATATTAACTTCATCATTGTACCTAGAAATTTTAAATAGAACAGACCATAAGAAGATATGATGAAATATTGAGAGAAAATCATTATTTCATTCATCAATCTCTGATAATTTCCATTATCGTAATAATAACTAGTATCATTTTATTTGAAATTGGCCTAGTCAATCATCATACTGCCATGGCACAACAACAAAATAAAAGCATGATCGCAGGAGGCGTTCATTCGCCTGATTTCAAATTTGAAAAAAACCGTAACAATGCGAGGAGTGCTACCGAGAGCGGAGTATCTCATCCAATATCTGCAGCGGGGATGGGTGAAAATCATACAATAATGATCGTCAAGCTTAACACTACTAAATTTCAGCAAATCGACAAGTCACAATTTAGAAAGGCGCCTGAATTTGCTCAGATCAGTGGTTACATAAATACACCTAATAATAATCCAATTACGCTTTCGTCTCTTGAAGGAAAAGTAGCATTAGTTTACATTTGGACATATACATGCATTAACTCGATCCGTCCTATGCCATATATTCAGGATTGGAATCAAAAATATTCTAACAATGGTTTAGTTGTAGTTGGGGTTCATTCACCTGAATTTCAGTTTGAGAAAAACTATACGAATGTGAAAGATGCTGTCCAAAGATTTGGAATAACTTATCCTGTGGTGCTAGATAGCGAGCATGGGACTTGGAACGCATATGGAAATAATTACTGGCCTAGATTTTACTTGATTGATTCTCAGGGATATATAAGATATGATAGTATTGGCGAAGGTAATTACGATCAAATAGAAAAATCAATTCGGTCGCTATTAGCCGAACGTGCTGCTTTGAAGGGCGCAAAAGAAATAAGCTTTGAAGTGAATCCAACAGCATCAATCAATCCCGGAAGTTTGTATTATGTAGATTTGAGGCAGAAAACAACACCTGAAATATATGTAGGATATAAAACGGCTCGGGCTTCACTTGGAAATCCTGAAGGGTTTAGACCGGATCAGGCAGTTTCATACTCAGTCCCATCAAATACGGATTTTAAACCGCACATTGTATATCTTCAAGGGAGTTGGAAAAATAATCCAGATAATATGCAATTACAGAGTGATTCTGGGCGCATTGTTTTAGTATATTACGGCAAGTCTGTAAACATTATAGCTGGAGGAAATGGTACAGGAGTTGTTTCTAATGATAAAGAAAAAGAAGCAGCAGAATCAGCAGCACAATCGAACAACTCACGAGGCGAGGATTTATCGTCTGATGGTAGTTTCAGAATTGACGGACAAAGGCTCTATAATTTGGCTATCCATAACAACTATACCGATCACACTATCATAATAGACGTTAAAGGAAAAGGATTTCAATTCTACACCTTTACTTTCGGATAATTGAAGAGACAATCCCTACTTTCACTAATTTTATTAAAAGCGTGCTATCATAGCGTAGATAAAAATATTTACTTGAAGAAAGTCAAGATAACATGAAAACGAACTCTGATTGTTGACGCCATCCAAGAGAAATAATTCATTTACTTCCAAAGAATTTGAATAATTGGTCTACTACAAATTTTGGTTGTTCCTCTGGAATCCAATGTCCTGAAAGTGGAACAGTTATACCAGTAACGTTTGATGCAAGGGATTGTAAAGAGCTATACGCAAAGTTACCTGGATAATCGCCACCAAGAGCCGGATATATATCGCCGCCCAAAGCTAATACGGGTGTCGTTATCTTAGCCTTGGCCGTTTCTTTATTCTGTTCTGCATCAGTAGGAAAAGCTCGAAAATGTTCGAGTGATCCACGCAATCCACCGGGAGCTACAAGGTGACTTGTCCATACGTCAATATCTTTTTCAGTAATTGCAGCAGGATTATAAGCTAATCCTCTCATAAACAACGAAATATACTCTCGCTCTTTACCTTGTATGAGAGCTTCTGGTATGTCCCGAGTTTGGTAGAAAGAAAACCACCAAGGCCCATTCTGACCAAATGCTGGAGGTAGAAAGCCGGGATATGGGAAATCCATAATCACCAACTTACTAACGTTATTCGGATGCTCTGCAGTATATGAAAAGGCTGGCTGTGATCCGACATCATGAGCTGCTAAGAAGATTTTATTAAAACCTAACTGAGTCATCAACTGATAAATGTCCTCAGCAATAGTCTTACCATCATAACCAGTCATTGGTTTTGAAGAATCACCAAATCCTCGGAGATCAGGTGCGACCACAGTATATTTTTTTGCTAAAGCTGGCATAACATATCGCCATTCATACCATGATTGTGGATAGCCATGTAACAATACAACAGGATCCCCTTTACCACCCATCACATAGTGCAACTGGATTCCATTAACCGTTGCTGTATGATGACTAAAAGTCACATTGTCGATTTGAAAAGAAATACCTTCTAATAGATGCTGTTTTTCAGCAGAACTTAGGTTAATTTGGGGTTGTTCCGATTGCGCAATACCAATTTGATTTGAGCCAATTCCAAGTAAAGTGATACTTATTGTCATAATTATGAAAACAAAGAAGCACAATAGGCACTCTTTATAAATTCTCAAGGAAGTTTATTCATGCTTGTAGTATTTAAGTCTGAAAATCCGGGGATGGTGACCCTCATTTCCCAGAGGCATGGTTACTAATGCTTCTTTTCAGCATAGATCGATTAGCATAATGCCAATAATCACAATCATCAGAAGATCATATATCATTTAAAGTAACAATGGATGGCGATGATCTTTATTGGTCAGAACTACCTAATACTCTTGCATATAAGAAGCCATAACTAGAGGTTAGTCATGTGCAGTTTGATAAAATTCCGCAGAATCTCATTTCGATTCAGATTCAAAGGTATGCAGAGTGACACCGCTGGCGGCCAAACGTTTGAAACCGTCAAATGCAGCATATTTGTAAGCCATCGTGTAGGTAGGTGTAGCAACTGTCAGATTATTAAACACGTCAATCCTGTCTGAATTGTAAATGGCCGCCTGTCCAAGGGCAATGAGTTCTGATGCAATGTCACCGAGGATATGAACGCCGAGTAAGCGGCGGTCTTGACGGCCGAACACCAGTTTCAGTATGCCATCAGTATTCCCAGAGATGAGTCCGCGGGCGGTTTCTTCAAAACTGCAACGCCCGACTTCGTAATCGATCCCTTTCTCTTTTGCGTTATCTTCAGTTAATCCGACTCCCGCCAATTCCGGAACTGAGTAAACTGCCGACACAGACAATGTGTCTAACTTCACCTTGAATCCAAGGCCGAACGCATGACACGCCGCAACTCGGCCTTGCTCTGCCGAAATAGAGGCTAGCGAAGGACCAATTACATCTCCCACAGCATAAACTCCCTCGACACTAGTCTGAAAATGGTTGTCAACTTCAACCATGCCTCGAGGGTTCAATTTCACCCCAGCTGCCTCAAGGCCTAGACCTTCTGTGCTAACCAAGCGGCCGGTCGCAATCAATGCAATGCCCGGCCGCAGTACCTCACCGGTTTTCAAAGTGGTCTGCAGCTTGCCATTGACACGATCGACTGTGTCCACTCCTGTACCGAGCACAATCCTCATCCCCTGTTTCTCAAAAGTCTTACGCAACAGATCCGATAGCTCACTATCCATGTTCCCTAACAGATGTTCTCCAGAGTTGACCACAGTCACGGGAATCCCAAGGGCGTTAAATATTGAAGCGAATTCACATCCTATTGCGCCACCTCCAACGACCAACACGCTTTCAGGAACATGATTAAGCTTAGGCAGTCCTTCTGAGTCGAAAATGTCTGGATCATCAAATGGGATGTTTGGTGGATGAAATGGAAGCGACCCTGTTGCAATCAGAATTTTCTCTGCCGTAAAGATGCGTTCTGTTTTTGAGACCTCTCCGGAAGTGACCACAACGGTGCGATTTGGGCCTAAACGCGCCGAGCCATATATGACATCAACTCCTAACTTGTCTACAAAGAAAGACCGTGTGAATTGTTGCATCGCAGAAGAAACTTCTTCTGTTCGTGCGCGCGAGTGCTCTATCGCCGTAACTATGTCCGGATGCTCAGTTATTCCGTAAACGGCCCGATAACGAAAACCTGTAAGATGTAAGGCTGCCTCACGGAGAGTCTTAGTTGGCCCTCCGCCTGTAGTCACCACAAGGCCGCCGAGGACTTTGTTCTCGATAACCAATATGCGTTTCCTGGCGAATGCTGCAAACTCGGCTGCACCTTGGCCCGCTGGGCCACCACCTATAATAATTAAGTCATAGTGAATGCCTGTCGTCAACTATTCAAATTGGCGTTGACAACTTAATATCCCTGTCTTTTTGGTTCTCGTGATACTAAAGTTCAGTACCTGCAGGAGTAACCACAAAAAAATGGATATAAGATTATTTGCTTCTTGGCGATCAAATCGGGAGCTGATCTTCGCTCTCCTATCAGATGCCATTTCTCCCTTCAGATCAAGTGTCAAGTTCGGCGAGCCAGTGCAGCGCCCGTAGACCCGGCATGAAGCAGTATTCGCCGCCACGATTGACTACGAAAGCTGGCAGTCCGTGGAGGTGTAGACGAATTGGCTGCTTCGGTATCGTGAATTCACGGCTATCGCTAGTGCTTACCAATGGGTCCTTTTCAGCAGGCGCGCCGATGAACCTGCCGTCGTTTGCCCATTCCCTCTGTACGAACTCGAATTGCCTATCAAGGTGCGCCCCAACAAAGGCGAAAAGGAGGCCCCGATCGACGCCGTCATCCTCCTGCACCCCGGTGGGCAGCTGCGGGCCATAGTTAGTGCCGCGTCTTATCATACGGTGCAAGCGCGCTACACCAATGATGAACGAATCGCGTGGGTTCATACGTCGGACATGTGAGCCTAGCGGGGACTTCAGGCCACGCGGGTCGTCGCCGAACATGAAGGCGTTGTTGCGTTTCATGTCGGCACCTAGTTCAGGATCATCCGTCTCGGGGGACAGTGCCAACGGCGCACCACTGGGCCAGCGTCCAACGATCTTGGCAGCCAGCCACTGTTCCTCCGAGCGGTTTTTGGCACGCTGACTCAGGTATTGGCGGAAGGCAGCTACGCGCGTATGCAACTTACGGAAAACTGCATAGGTACCGTTTCGGCCCAGCACCTCTGGTTGCGGTACCGGAGAGATGTTGTGGAGCTCATCCTCGTATCCCAGCACGAACTCGCCAGCCTTGAGCGGTTCTTCGTGAGGATTAGTTCCGGGAATTCCGCTACCTTCGACAGCCGGATGGGCGATGCCATCGGCGAAACCGAATGTGTTACGCAGGTCCGTCGCGGCCTGTACTTTCTGTTGCCATATTGGCACGACTCCACGCAGATCACGCAAGGCCTCTTGGGCATGACGAACGGCGGCCTCTAGACGGACAGTGTCGGGCGCGAGCCCCACAACCACTAGATGGACATCCTTCGAACCCAACGGTTTCTCCCAGTGCTCGGGAGAGTTCTCACCCACGTCACCAAGTTCGGCCGCACGTGCGGCCATACCCTGCTGGAACTCGACCGGAAAAGTAGCGAGTGATTCCTCCGGCACCCCTATGGCTTTTAGTCCCTGGAAGCTGAACCCCACAGCCAGTGATACCAGTCCCTTAGTATCAAAGGAAGCAACCGAGTCGAGATATGGAATTAGCCGCCGTAGTAGCTCGCGGCCGTCACGGCGGTCGTCCAAACGCAGAATCTGGTATAAACCCGCGTAAGGAACCGGCCGCGGCTCTAAGGCGCCGGCCTGGATGTCATCTAGCTCTAGCGCGACGGTCGATTTGGTAGTCATAGTTATTACTTGCCTGCTTCGCCGATTGCCAGACCCAATCCTTGCTTGGCCGGCGGCTCATGGGTAGGCGGTGCCTGGTATGGGAACATGTCCGAGACGCGGGTCGCAGGCCGGTCCACACCGTCACTCACGCGCGGTCCTTTGCCGCCGTTGACAATGAGTGTAAGCAACTTGTCTATTACGTCATCACTCAGCGACCGACCACCGCACGTTTGGTAAGTCCGGCCATCGAGAGTAGCCTGCTCAATCTCAAAAAAACTGTCAGTCGAGTAAGGCTTTGTGATATCGACAACCAGGTAGTCAGCCAATAGCAGCTCAGTAAGTGGATGGTCTCCATTTGTGCCGAGAGGCCAGTCCGTTTTACCGTCTAGGCGATCGTTGAACGCCAAATTGGCGTGCATCCGGGCGCGATAGACGCCACCGTAGTCCTTGCTCATGTGGAATGCATCTTCCAAGTTGTACAGGTCGCGGACCTCCAAATCGCGGTTGACCTGGTCAAACTCCTTCGACTGCAAGATCACATTCTTAATCTCGGGGCGGCCAATCCGCTCGATTCGAATGGGGAGCTTGCCTGCCACCACCGTTTCGCCGACCACTGCTAACAGTGGTCCGCGGCCGTTGCGTAGCCACGGACGGCAGTCAGCTTCGATGACGATACTTAGTACGTTGAAACCGACCGCTGCATTGGTGCCCACCTCTTTGAAGGCAAGCCGTCCAGTTTTCTGCGACTCTATGAGCCCCTGTACATCGATAAAGAATGGATCCGCTCGGAGGCCCGCGTATACACGGAGCCCATCACTGCTCGACCCTTGCTCATCGTTAACACGGAAGCGTGTCGTCTCTCCAGAAGGCATAACACACCAGCCTTCTTGCACGGGCGCCACTCCTGCTTCGCCTTGCTGAGGAGCTTCAAAGTGACAGCTGAAGACAAGCTCCTGGTCCTCCCCACCGAAGGGAAAAGCAGTGGCTTTCCCAACACCCCTGATCGTGACCGGTCTCAGCCTGAAGCGGCAGACAATCGCCTCCGAGAAGTGCGAGTCAGGGGTGGCATTTGGTAGCACGTCCAGCACCAGTACAAGATGACCGGGACGCTCAGGGCTTGGGAACGTATAGAGATCGCAGATATCGCCGGCCGGACCTGCGATAGCCCGGGGTCCGGAGAAATGGTCTGACACGGTTCATGCACTACCTATAGCACCGGTCAGTCGGCCGCCTGCTCTAGCAGGGGCTTCAAGGCCGGGTGTTGAAGTGCCTCCTGAGCAGCAGGGTCATCGAGTACCATCTGGAAGGCTTGTTCCAGCCGCTGGGCCTTCTTGATCTGCGGCACAGTAAGGTCGTGCAGTGCATTGAAGTACGTGTTCGCCGGGGTCTGTACCGCCTGAATGACCTCTTTAAGCTGAACGCCAAACCGGTTCATATTTTCCTTGAAAGCGGGATCGTTTTCGTTAAGTTTCTTGGCTCCGCCAAGCGACTCCATTGATGCTACGAGCTTTTCGGCCTCAACGGTATGCTGCATCCAGTCGAGGAAATGTTCGATGCCAACGACAAGAATGGCATCATCAACGTACGGATCCCAATCGGTCTCGAAGCCAGACGCGAACATAAGTCGCCGACCGTTATCGAAGACGACCAACCGCGCGTCCCGCAGACCGGTCTTCTGTATGTCCTTCCAGTCAGATTTCTTCAGCATCTCGCCGAAGCGCTGACAGGCCGCCCTCGCCTCCTCCTCGTGACCAGGCTTGACGGTCAAGTACGCGCTCACTTCAGAGATGACACCGTGGCTATTGCCCTTGCCCGATTTTTTGGTAGCCTGGCTCATTTTTTCACTATCACCCTAAGTCCAGAAAAGTTTTGATTCATCTTTAAATTTAGTCAATCTTCTATATAGGATTTACCCACTGAATATTCTAGCGTGCATATAGATTTCAAATGATTCAAAATTCGGTCTTGGGCAAAGCATACGTAATATATGGTTCCTTATTTTAGTAAGATGCGCATTGTTCGATATCTGAGCCGTGTTTGTTTAATTACCATATATCGATCTACAGGTTAAAAATTGCTGGTGGATGCGTATGGCAGTAGTAAACGATGACATCCACCCCGCTGCCTAGGCGTCAATTTGACATTATGCGATTTGCATTTTCTGAATAAAACTATTTACTCAAGGTAACCAATAGATCCGTATTCACTATATGAAAACTATTGTAAATCCATAAAAGATTAGCTCAAAGAGTTTCACTGATGTTAAAGTTTATTTTATTGGGAATAATTACAGGTATACTGTTACTGATATTTGGAATCTATAGTTCATCCTGGGGAGAGTCAGTGAGTAGTTTTTGCTACGATGAAGTTGGGGAGAATCATTTCTGTTTTAAGAATGAAAAAGATTGCAACAAAGAGCAAAGCGACAATCAAATAGCTGAGAGTCCTTGCTATGAAGATGACTCCTAAATAGTAGGAGCTACATATTTTCAAATTGTAACTTTAGACCAATTTGGATTTCCTTCGAAGCCTGTTAGTGATTCTGTAAATTTGCAAGGTAATCATCTATCCTTTTTTGCAGATCTTGATTAATTTCAATTATTGATCTATTACCATCTATTGATATTATGTTATAACGTTTCTGCATTCGCTGAAATTCTCTTCTTAGTAGCGTTTGATAAATTCCGAATGATTCTAGCATGTTATCTGATAATCTGAGATCAGTGCCTGATTCGTAGTAATCCAAATAGGAATTTTTTTTGAAAACTCTATGTACTAACTCATTTGGATCAACATCAAGATAAAATACTAAATCCGGCTTTAGAGCAAACCCATAGAGATTACGAGACCACGATCTACTTATTCCACGTACGGCTTCCCTTGCCATTAGCGTATAGATGTATCTATCGGAAAGAACTACGTAACCTGATCTTAACCCCGGAATTATCTTGTTCTCTAATTGATCGGCAAAATCTGCTGCATAAAATAAGCTTATGGTCTTTCTGCCAAGCACAAAACTTCTTTTTGCTTCCAATATCCCTTGTCCTATTAGTTCGGAGCGTCTTAGCCCAGCGTTCAGTACTGCATGACCGTCAGCTTCAAGTTTTGATGTTAATAATTCAATTTGAGTGCTTCGACCTGATGCATCGGGACCTTCGATTATGATAAATCTTCCTTTTATTTCAACATCTTCTAAATAAGGTATAGCATGACCATAAAATGATGCTTTCCTAGTCATTTTACCTTTAAGTGATTTTATTGATCTGAAATTCAAGGTCTTGCAGTTCTCCCAGCACTAGTAGCAATATTCGAAGGTAGAAGTTTCATGACAGCAGATCTTACAAATTTTTGTGACTCTTCTATCTCCATCGTGCCGTCTACAATAGTAAAGTTCTCTGATAAGGATAAGGATTCATATTGTT
>Ga0207428_10002407_pt1 | contig 18683 bp, 17 predicted proteins | sample RhiMethybrSRZTD1_FD_187600 | JGI IMG/M metagenome (GOLD analysis project Ga0207428, IMG submission 187600) | Populus rhizosphere microbial communities from Tennessee, USA - Rhizosphere MetaG P. TD hybrid SRZTD1 (SPAdes) (version 3) | ecosystem: Host-associated > Plants > Roots > Rhizosphere >...
CCCCGGCGTGGCCCAGATCCGGGCGACGGTCCGGGACCATGCCGGCGCCGCCGCGGGCACGGTCACCGCCCGCATCGAGGTGCCCGACGTCGAGAAGCCGTATCTGGGAACGCCGCTCCTCACCGACCGCACGCAGCCGCCGCTCGTCCGCGGTGACGCCCCCCGCCTCGTGCCCACCGCGCGGCGCCGCTTCACGCAGGGGCGCCCTGTCCATTGCCAATACGAGGTGTTCGGGTTCGGCGGGCGCGACATGCCTGGCGTGCCCCAGGTCGCGGGGGGCTACACGCTGCAGGCCGCGGACGGACGCGTGATCGATCTGGTGGCGCCCACGCTCATCGGGACGGACGGCCATCGCGTGGTGCGCCGCATCAGCCTTCCCACCGCCCGCCTCGAGCCGGGGGCCTACGAGCTCCTCTTCGACGTCCAGGACCGCCTGGCCCGCCGCACGTTCTCGGCGCGCGAGGCCTTCGTGATCGAGCCCGAAACGCCGCCCGCCCCCGCCGCCCCCTGAGGCCAAGCCTTCAGCGCGCTTTCGTGGACGGGAGTACTATCGGCCCCCGGACGTCACGAGGACAAAGGAAGCGGCCATGAAGCCACGGGGAATCGGAGAGAACCATCCCGGCCAGGTGACCATCCTGGACATTGCCGCGCGCGCGGGCGTCTCCGTGAGCACGGTCTCCCGTGTCCTGAACAAGACGGTGCCCGTGGCCCGGGCCAAGCGGGAGGCCGTCCTGGGCGCGGTGGAAGTGCTCGGGTATCGTCCGAACGTCGTCGCCCAGGAGCTCGCGCGCGGGCGGTCGCTCGCCGTGGGCGTCCTGCCCCAGGGAATCTGGAACCCGTTCTACAGCCGCCTGCTCAAGGGGGTGGAGCAGGGGTTGCGCGGGACCGCCTTCCATCCCGTGTACGCGAGCGGGGAGCAGCCGGTGGAGGAGGCCCAGGCCTTCGAGCTGCTGCTGGCCAACCGCGTCGAGGCCATCATCCTCATGGGGGGATCCGCCCCCGACGACAAGCTGGTGGCGCTGTCCCAGCGCGTGGCCATCGTCGCCATCGGGCGCAACGTGGCCGGGCTCGAGCACCGCTGCGTGCGCGTCGAGAACGCGGAGGGCGGCTACAACGCGACGCGGCACCTCATCGACCTCGGCCACCGGCGCATCGTGCACATCACCGGCCTCAGCTGGCACGCGGACGCGGTGGCGCGCCGTCAGGGCTACGAGCGCGCGCTGGGCGAAGCCGGGCTCCCGATCGATCCCAGCCTGATCGTGGAAGGGGACTGGGAAGAGCAGTCCGGCCTGACCGCGGTCGAGCGGCTGCTCGCGGCCAAGACGCGCTTCACCGCCATCTTCTGCGGCAACGACCAGATCGCCTTCGGCGCCGCCCTGGGCCTCTTCCGGGCCGGCCTGCAGGTGGGCCGCGACGTGTCGATCGTCGGCTTCGACGACCAGCCCAGCGCCGCCTTCAGCTGCCCCCCGCTCACGACGATGCGTCAGCCGGCGGTGGAGATGGGCATGGCCGCGGCCCGGGCCGTCGTCGAGGAGCTGCGCGGCCGCGGCTTCGTGCAGCCCGTCTTCCGAACCGAGCTCGTCCTGCGCGCCTCCACCGGCCCTCTCGCCGTGGCGGCGGAGCGCCGCGTGGCCCGCCACTCCGTCAAGAAGCCTCGGCGCAATTCGAGTCAATGACCCGGCGGTACCAGCGCGCGCTCTCCTTCGGGATGCGGCGCTGGGTCGCGTAGTCCACCCACACGATGCCGAAGCGCTGGGAGTAGCCGCGGTCCCACTCGAAGTTGTCGAGCAGCGACCAGACGAAATATCCGGCCAGGGGCACGCCGGCGGAGATGGCCCGGCGCGCGGCCCGGAAGTGGTCGCGCAGGAAGCGGATGCGCCGATGGTCGGGCACCCGTCCGTCCGGCCCGGGAGCGTCGGACCAGCTCGCGCCGTTCTCCGTGACGTAGATCCGCGCCGGACCGTAGTCGAAGTGGACCCGGCACAGGGTCTGGTAGAGGCCGTCCGGATGGACCTCCCATCCCATCTCCGTCCATTCCGATTCCGGAGCCAGGAAGACCGTGCGCGGGAGGTTGTCCGATTCGGGCAGGGACTCGCTGCGCACGACCGTGCGGTTGTAGTAGTTGACGCCGAGGAAGTCCGTCGGCACCGCGATGGCGTCGAGGTCACCCGCGCGCACGACCTCGTCCCATTCCTTCGGCAGCCGGCCCTCGCGCGCGTAGTCCGCGATCATGTCCGAGGGATAGCCGCGGCCGTACAGCGGATCCAGGAACCAGCGGTTGAAGTACCCGTCGAAATGGCGGGTCGCGTCGCGGTCTCCGTCGCTGGGCGAGGCCGGCTCCGCGGGCGTGAGGTTCAGGGTGATGCCGACCTTCGCGCGCGGGCTGTGGGCCCGCACGATGGGCACGGCCCAGCCGTGCGAGAGCAGGAGATGATGGCTGGCCCGCAGCGCCGCCGGCCAGTCGCGCAGGCCCGGCGCGTGATGGCCGATCTGGTGGGACTGCAGGCTCGCGCACCACGGCTCGTTGTGGGTGATCCAGTTCTCCACGCGGTCGCCCAGCCGGCGTGCCACCGTCTCCACGTACGGCCGGAAGGCGTCCGCCGTCTCGCGTGAAGGCCAGCCGCCCGCTTCCTGCAGCCGCTGCGGAAGGTCCCAGTGGAACAGGGTCGCATAGGGGACGATGCCCGCTTCCAGCAGCCCGTCCACGAGGCGGCTGTAGAAGTCGAGCCCCTTCGCGTTCACGGGCCCTCGTCCCTCCGGGATCACGCGCGGCCAGGAGATGGAGAAGCGATAGGCCTTGAGGCCGAGCTCCTTCATGAGCGCGATGTCGTCGCGCCAGAGGTGGTAGTGGTCGCAGGCCACGTCGCCCACGCCGCCGTCGCGGATGCGGCCGGGGGTCCGGCAGAACCGGTCCCAGATGGATTCGCCGCGCCCGTCCCCGTTCGCCGCTCCCTCGATCTGATAAGCGGAGGTGGCGGCGCCCCAGACGAAGCCGTCCGGGAAGGGCTCGCTCGCCGGCTTATCAATTTCGGTGCGCGTGAACCGATGCGACTGCGCGGACATTTTCGACGGGTAGCCTATGGTCCGTTCTGTCGAGTGTCAACGCCAATGGCGCGGGGGCCGCGATGACAGCGCTTTCGCGCCTGGCAGCGCTTTCAGGCTTCATGAGCCCTTTCGCGCCCGCTTTTGCTTGACGGCCGGCGCGGGCGCGGGCTAGTGTGCGAGCCGCCGTGCGCGACACGGCGCGAGGTCGACGATGGAGGCCGCGTCCCAAGCCGTCGCTGCCGTACCCGCCGTCCCCGCGGCCGCCCCCGTCGCGGCCCGGCGCCGCTCTCCCGCCTTCTGGGTGCCTTCGCTCTATTTCGCGATGGGCACGCCCATGACCGCGGTGACGGTCATGTCCGCCGTCATGTACAAGAACCTCGGCCTCTCCAACGCCGAGATCGCGCTCTACACGGGCTCGATGTACCTGCCCTGGGTGATCAAGCCGCTCTGGTCACCCGTGGTCGAGATGTTCCGCACGAAGCGCTTCTTCGTGCTGGCCATGGAGCTCGTGATGACGGTGACGTTCGCCGGCGGGGCCCTGGCCCTGGGCCTGCCGCACTGGCTCACGGGCACGATCGCGCTCTTCTGGCTCACGGGCTTCGCCTCCGCTACCCAGGACATCGCGGCCGACGGCGTCTACATCAGCTCGATGAGCCACCGGGAGCAGGCCGCCTACGTGGGCATCCAGGGCATCTTCTGGAACCTCGGCCGCATCATCGCGACCGGACTCCTCGTCAGCCTGACCGGCGTCCTGCACGGACGGATGGGGCTCAGCTGGGCCCAGGCCTGGACGTTGATCATGGGCGCGCTGGCGGTGGTGATGGCGCTCTCCTGGATGTGGCACCTGCGCGTGCTGCCCACGGGCGGAGTCGCGGCCTCCGCTCCGGAGGGGCTCGGCGACGCCGTGCGCACGTTCAAGAGCGCGTTCACGACCTTCTTTGCCAAGAAGATGATCTGGCGGATGATCGCGGTCGCGTATTTCTATCGCTTCGGCGAGGGCCTCATCGACAAGATCGGGCCCCTGTTCCTCCTCGACCGGCGCGCCCTGGGCGGGCTCGAGCTGGACAACGTGCAGCTCGGCACGATCAACGGCACCTACGGCACGATCGCCTTCATCGTGGGAGCGCTCCTGGGCGGCCTCTTCTCCGCGCGCAAGGGGTTGCGCGCGACGTTCTTCGTCCTGCTCCTGGCCTTGAACGTGCCCCACCTGACCTACCTGTACCTCAGCCAGGCGCGCCCGGAGAGCCTGGCGGCCATCGCCGCCGCCGTCACCATCGAGAAGTTCGGCTACGGCTTCGGCTCCGTGGGCCACATGTTGTACATGATGCAGCAGATGGCGCCCGGCCCCTACAAGACCGCGCACTACGCGTTCGCGACCGGCGTCATGGGCCTCTGCATGATGTCCACGGGGATGGTGAGCGGGATCCTGCAGCAGGCCGTCGGCTATCAGGGATTCTTCGTCGTCGTGCTCGCCGCCTCCGTGCTTCCGCTCGTCGTGGCCTGGAATGCGCCGTTCCCGGTGGACGACGAGGCGGACGCCGCCGCCTGACGTCGAGCCTCGGTCAGGATCCAGGCATGGCCGCCCTCACCTCGAAGCAGCGCCAGTTCCTGAAGGGGCTTGCCCACGCGCTCTCGCCCGTGGTCCGCATCGGCAAGGGCGGGCTCACCGGCGGCGTCGTCGGCGAGACGAAGACGGCGCTGCGCGCGCACGAGCTGATCAAGGTCCGCATCGAGGTGGAAGACGCGAAGGAGCGCCGCGCCGCCGGCCAGCGCCTGGCCAGAGACGCGGACGCGCACCTCGTGGGTGCGGTGGGGAAGGTGGCGATCCTCTACCGCGAGCGCGACGAGGACCCCTCGATCCGGCTCCCCTGATCGGCGGCGGCCCGCGCGAGCGGACCCGCTACCAGACGCGGACGCGGTCCTTGGGGTCGAGGTAGAGCGCTTCTCCCTGCCGCACGTCGAACGCGGCGTACCACGCATCGAGGTTGCGCACGGTGTCCGCGCGGTACTGGTCCGGCGCATGCCCGTCCTGCAGGATCTGCTGGCGCAGCGCGGGCTCGCGCATCTTGAGCCGCCAGCTCTGCGCGAAGCTCAGGAAGAACTGCTGGTCACCGCTCAGGCCGGCCACCACGGGCGCGCGCTTTCCGCCCAGGGACATCTTGTAGGCGTCGTAGGCCGCGGCCAGGCCGGCGACGTCCGCGATGTTCTCGCCGAGGGTCAGCTTGCCGTTGACGGCGAGGTCGGGGAACGGGCGGTAGGCGTCGTACTGCTTCACGAGCTGAGCGGAGGAGGCGTCGAAGTGTGCCTTGTCCTCGTCCGTCCACCAGTTGCGGAAGCGGCCGGTGGCGTCGAAGAGCGCCCCGGAGTCGTCGAAGCTGTGGCTGATCTCGTGGCCGATCACCGCCCCGATCGCTCCGTAGTCCATGGCCACCGGACGCGAAGGGTCGAAATAGGGCGGCTGCAGCATGGCCGCCGGGAAGTTCATCGCGTTCATGACGGGCAGGTTCACCGCGTTGACGGTCTGCGGCGTCATGACCCATTCCTTGCGGTTGACGGGCCGGCCGAGCTTGCGCAGGTTGCGCTGCAGCTCGAACCGCTCCGCCCGCTGGTCGTTCCCGAACGCGTCGCCGCGCACGATCTCGAGGCCCGAGTAGTCGATCCACTCGTCCGGGTAGCCGACCCCGACCTCGAGCACGGCCAGCTTCTCCTTGGCCCGCGCCTTGGTCGCGGGGGCCATCCAATCGAGGGCGTCGATGCGGCGGCCGAAGGCGGCCATGATGTTGCGCACCATCTCCGCGACGCGCGCTTTGGACGCGGGCGGGAAGTACTTCTCGACGTAGAGCTGGCCGACGGCGTCGCCGAGGGCGTTGCCCGTCGCGTCCACCGCCCGCTTCCATCGGTCGCGCCGCTGCGGGATGCCCGCGAGCACGGTGCCGTGGAAGGCGAAGCCCTCGTCGCCCAGCGCGCGCGGGAGCACCGCCGCCGAGTGCTCGAGGGCGTGGAAGGTGAGGTAGTCCTTCCAGGTCTCGATGGGCTCGCTGGCCACGAGGGCGGAGATGCCGGTCACCGCGCTCGGCTGCCAGATCGCGAACAGCTTCTGATCGGCCAGACCGGCCGCAGCCAGGTATTCGCTCCAGAGAAGGCCGGGGGCGGCCGTGTCCAGCTCCGCGCGCGTCCAGTGGTTGTTGTTCTTCTTCACGTCCGACGAGTCTTCGCGCGTCCAATGCGCTTCCGCGATGCGCCGCTCGAGCTCGAAGATGCGGGCCGCCCGGGCCGCCGCGTCCCCGATGTGCGCGATCTCGAGCACCTTCGCCACGTGGGCCTGGTAACGCGTGCGGAGCTCGGCCATGCGCGGCGCGGGATCGACGTAATAGGCGCGGTCCGGCATGTCCAACCCGCCCTGGAGGAAGAACGGCACGTAGCGCGTCGGCTCGTCGAGGTCCTGGGCCACCCACAGGCCGAGGATGTTGTCCGTGTAGAAGTTCGTGTTGTTCAGCGCATCCACGTCCGCGCGCAGCGTCCCGCCGAGGAAGCGCGCCAGCGCCTCCCGATCCTTGATGGCATCGATGCGGTCCAGCGTCGGCTGGATGGGCGCCAGTCCCTTGGCCTCGATCGCCGCCTCGTCCATGTAGCTCGCGTAGTAGTCGCCGACCTTCTGGGCCGTGGATCCCTTGGGGGCGTCGGCCTTCACCGCCTGCTGGATGAGGGCGGCCGTGCGCTGGCTCGTCAGCTCGTTCACGACTCCGCCCACGCCGTAGGCGGCGCGGTCGGCGGGGATCTCGGTCGCTTTCAGCCAGGCCCCGTTCGCATGGACGAAGAAGTCCTGGCCCGGTCGCACCGTCCGGTCGATCCCGGACAGATCGAGGCCGGGCGAAACGATGGGGGTCGGGTTCGGGGCGGCGAGGAGAGACGGGCCGGAGGACAGGACGAACGCCACCGCACACATGCGTGTGGTCAGGGCGTGGGGAAAGGAGCTCATGGCATCATTCTACGGCGCCAGAGTGCGCGAGATCACGCGGCGGGGGAGCGAATCGGCCGGGCCCGATGATATCGTCCGATCGTGGCCAGCACCGCCTGGACGTGCGACTGCGGCCGGCGCGTTCCACCGTACATCGTCACCTGCCGCTGCGGGGCCAAGAGGCCGGGCGACGCCGGCGGAGTGTCGGATTCGTCCGCGAGCGCACGCCCGAATCGACCGGTGGCGGCGCGCCCTCCGGCGTCCACGCCGCCGCCTGCCGTGACCGCGCGGCCGCCCGCGGCCGGGCCCCGACCGCCCGCGCCCGCACCTCGACTGCCCGCCGCCGCGCCGCGGCCACCCGAGCCTCCGGCTCCTCCACCCCCGCCTCCGGCCCGCCCCGCCACCGTTCTGCGCAAGCCGACGACGCTACGCCCTCCGAGCAGCCGCGCCGTTCCCGCGATCCCGGCTCTGACTCCCACGCCGATGCCCCTCCGCCCGCCCGCCCCGCTGCCTCCCTTGCTGGAGGACACGGGCGGGCCGCGCGAGCTCGGGTTCAGGATCAAGCCGAAGGCTCGCCCCATGCGCCGGATCCAGGACCTTCCGCCCTGGGCACAGAAGGCCCTCATCGGCGTGGGCGTGGTCGCGTTCTACTTCGCCGCGCGCGCGCTGAACCGGTTCCGGGTCTCGTTCGGGGCTCGAGACGTGGCCATCGAGGCGCTCATCCCCCTCATCGGCCTGGACGCGGCGCAGAAGGAGGCGGCCCAACAGCACGGCGCCTGCTTCGACAACGCCTACCGGACGGGCTGGGTCAAGTGGCAGGACTACTCGTTCGACGAACAAAAGCACGCCGACTGCGTGATGCGCCGCGTGATGGCGGATTTCCAGCAGCGTACCCGGGACGCGTCCGCCGCGGCGCGGAAAGCGGAGGCGGCCCGGCAGCCGCCGGTCGTCGCGCGCGCGACGACGCCGCGCCCGCCGCCGCCGCCGACTCCACCCCCGATTCTCAGCCGCGTCGCCGTCGGCAACGTCAAGGTGTTGCAGATGGCCCGCTCCCCCCAGGTCAGCGGGCGCGTCAGCTTCGTCGCCATCGGCAACGCGGAGGCGCTGGCCAGCGTCGCCATGTGCTCCTACGCCGTGACGTGTGGCGGCCAGGCGGTGGGGCTGCCGGCGGGCCAGCGTGCGCTCGCGCCCTGTCCGCTGACCGTCCAGGGCGCGGCCGCCACCGGCGCCCTCGAGTTCTCGGTGCTCGCCCCCGCGCCCGCGGAGGGCGCCTGCGCCATGGAGCTGACCCTCACCGACGGCACCCGGCCGCGCAGCAGTACCGTCGTCGTTCCGCTGCCCTGAGCCGCTCGCACGCGGTCAGTGCCGCGTGCGCACGAAGTCGATGAACCCGCGCTCCACGTCCACGCCCACGAGCTTCACGCGCAGGCGGTCGCCCACGTCCAGCCCGTCCGCCCCGTGCACGAGCTTGCCTTCGACGGGCGGGCGCAGGATCCGCACCCAGGTGCCCTTGTCGCCGGCGCCGGTGACGAGGGCGTCGAACTTGTCGTCGAGGCGCGTGGAGAGGAGGCAGGCGGCGGCGGACTTGCGCAGCTGGCGCTCCACCTTGTTCGCGGCGTCTTCCTGCGACGTGCAGTGCGCGGCCAGCACGGCCAGCTCTTCGCGCGTATAGGCGGGAGGAGCGCCCGCCAGCGCGGACTTCAACAGCCGGTGCGTGATGAGGTCGGGGAAGCGGCGGTTCGGCGCCGTGGAGTGCGTGTAGTCCTTCACGGCCAGGCCGAAGTGGCCGATCGACGGCGCGCCCGCTTCCTCCACCACGTATTCGCCCGCTCCCATGGCCTTGACGATGGCAAGGGAGAGGTCGGGGAAGTGGAGGGGATCGGCCCGGCGCTGGCGCACCAGGAATTCCTCCAGAGCAGGGGCGTCCGGGTCGGGAGGCAGGCGCTCGCCCAGGTCCTCCGCGATCTTCTGGATGCGGTCCCAGCGCGCGGGCGAGCGCACGACGCGCCGCAGGCTGGGCAGGCCGCGCCCGGCCAGGAAGCGCGCGGTGACGCCGTTCGCGCCGATCATGCAGTCCTCGATCAGCATGCGCGCGTTGTTGCGCCGCTCCTGGCGCAGGTCCACCACGCTGCCGTCCACGATCACCGCCCGCGCCTCGATCGTCTCCAGGTCCAGGGCGCCGTTCTCGTGCCGCAGGGCGCGCATGGCGTCCGCGGTACGGTCCTGCAGCTTCAGGTTCTCGCCCAGGCCCTTCACCTTCTCGACCTTCGGCGGGGCGGCGCCACCCTCCAGCCAGGCTCCGACCGCGTCGTAGGCCAGCTGGGCCTTGTTGTGGACGAGGGCCGGGTAGACCTCGCCCTTCTGCACCGTGCCCCCGCTGCCCACCGTCATCTCGACCACGAGGGCGACGCGCTCCTCGCCCTCGTTGAGCGAGGTGAGGTTCGTGGACAGCTTCTCCGGGAGCATCGGGAAGATGCCGCCCGCCGTGTACACGGACGTCGTGTTCTTCTGGGCGTGCGCGTCGACCGGCGAGCCCTTCTTCACCAGCGCGTCGACGTCGGCCACCGCCACCAGGAGCCGCACGCGTCCGCCCAGGTCCTCGGCGACCGTGAGCTGGTCGAGGTCTCTGGAATCGTCGTTGTCGATCGAGCACCAGAGCCGGTCGCGCAGGTCGCGGATGGCGGGGTCATCCGCCTTGGCGGGAGCGCTCAGGGCCTCGAGCTGGGCCTCGACCGGCTTGCCGAAGTCGGGCTCGAGGCCCTTGTCGATCATGGCCTGGCGGGCGATCCCGACCAGGACGTCCCGGTGGCAGGCGGCGTCTTCACGCTGCATGGTCATGCCCTGACGTTACCACCGGGAGTCAGGGCGCGGCGGAGTCCTCGGCCTCGGGCGCGAGGCCGGACAGCCAGCGCGTGAAGAAGGGCCCGAGGTCGCGGCCGGCAGCGCGCTCCATGGCCGCACGCAGGTCGGCGCTCTCCACGCTGCCGCTGCGCGCGCCCGCCGTCGTGTAGTCGCGGACGCCGCGCCAGAACGTGCCGTCGCCCAGGTCGCGTCGCAGGGCGTCCAGCAGCAGCGCGCCCCGCGAATACACGACGGGGCCGCCCGCCTCGCCGGGCGTCTTCCAGGTCGTGAGGACGAGCGGGCGCTCCTTGCCCTCTCCGCGGAGCCGGGCCATCCGCGTCCGCGCGAGCGTCATCTCGCGGTCGTAGGCCTCGCGGCCCCAGCGTTTCTCCTTCCAGGCCGCGGTCATGAACGTCGCGAAGCCTTCGTTGAGCCAGAAGTGGGACCAGCTGCGGCAGGTGAGGAGGTTGCCCCACCACTGATGCGCGAGCTCGTGGGCGACCGCCCAGTCCTCGTGCGGATCTTCGAGGAGCGACTTCGCGTAGTCGGTCGAGAGGAGCGAGAGGTCCACCATCTCCTGCGGCGGCGCTCCGGGCAGGAAGACCTGGGTGTACGTCTCGTGGGGCAGGGGAAGGCCGGCCTTCTCCTCGAAGAACCGGCGCATCGCGTCCGTCTCCGCCAGCACGGGCGCGAGCTTCGGCGCCAGGTCCGGGGGAGCGAGGATGCGCAGGCGCACGCGTCCCTGGCGCGCCTCGAGCGTCTCCCAGCGTCCGGCGGCGAAGCCGTAGATGTAGGCGGGCCAGGGCTGACGCAGGTGGTACTCGGACTCGACGCGGCCGTCGGCGCGGGTGCGCTCGCGGCCGGGCACGCCCGTGACGACGAGGCCCAGGCCCGGGGGCGCGGTCAGGCGGAAGGTCGCGGTGGCGCGGTCGCCGGGATCGCTTTGGGAGACCATCCAGCCCCACGTGGTGAACACGGTGAAGGCCTGGTCGGAGGTCGTGCGCAGACCGCGGCCGGAATGGAACCGGTATCGCACGTCGATCGTGCGCACCTCGCCCGGGCGCGCGCGGCGCTTCCAGCGGACGGTCAGGCGCTCGCCCTCGTGCGCAAACGGCAGGGCCACGTGCCCTTCGGTGATCGAATCGATCAGGAGTCCGGCGGCGTCGAAGACGACCTCGTCCAACCCGCCCGGCGCGACGCGGAGGCGGATCGTCTCCACCCCTTGCGTGATCGCCTCCCCCAGTGGCACCTCGAGCCGCACGTCGTAGTGGAGGACGTCCATGTCGGAGGCGGCCGCCCCCGCGGGAACGGCGAGGGTGAGAAGCGCGATGGCGAGGCGGGTCATGTTGCGAGTCTAATGGGTGGCATGAAGGTCATCGTCTTCGGCGCCACGGGGATGATCGGGCAGGCCGCGCTGCGCGAGTGCCTGCTCGATCCCGGGGTGGAGGCCGTCCTCGCCGTCGGGCGCCGCGCCACCGGCCAGAGCCACCCCAAGCTGCGCGAGATCGTGCACCGCGACTTCCTCGACTTCTCCGCGATCGAGCGCGATCTCGCCGGCTACGACGCGTGCCTCTACGCGCTGGGTGTCTCCTCCGCGGGCATGAGCGAGCCCGACTACACGCGCGTGACCTACGACTTCGCGCTGGCGGCGGCGCAGGCCGTCCTCCGGAACAATCCGGCGTCGACGTTCGTCTTCGTCTCCGGTGCGAGCACGGACGGTACGGAGAAGGGTCGCCTCATGTGGGCGCGGGTGAAGGGTCGCACGGAGAACGCGATCCTCGCGATGCCGTTCAAGGCCTCCTACATGTTCCGGCCCGGCTACATCCAGCCGCTCCATGGCATCGCCTCCAGCACCCGGGCGACCCGGATGATGTACGCGGTGATGGCGCCCCTGTATCCCCTCTGGAAGGCTCTCTTCCCGTCGCACGTGACCACGACGGAGATCCTCGGGCGGGCCATGATCCGGGTGGCGCGCGACGGCTGGGCTACGCGCGTGCTCGAAGTCCGCGACATCAACGCCGCGGGTGGGGGAGCGCCTTCAGCGAAGGCGGCGCGACCGTAGGAGCGCGGCGAGGGTGGCGCCGGCGGCCACGTCGTAGCCCGCACAGAACGCCGGCCACCACGTGGGCATGCCGGGGTTGTGGACGACGGAACCGTGGACGAAGTCGAAAAGCCCGTGGCCGGCCAGGGCGGCCGCCACCCACCACAGGTTGGACCGGAAACCGAGGAACGCGACGAGCGCGAACACGGCCATCGTCGCCGACTCCACGGCGAGAACCCGCATCGAGCCGTCCATGGCCGCGAAGAGCACGTAGTACGACGCCACGACGGTCAGCACCGTCGGGTAGAACGACCGGTCGCGATCGAAGCCCGCCGCCCAGGCAAGGAGGGACACCACGAACGCAAGGAGGACGCCGATGACCAGGGGCACGCCGGGCACGGTATCCGTGACCGGGCGCGAAGGCAATCGTGTTGTAATCTCCGTGCCCCGCGCGGTGGACGCGCGATCCGGAGCCCTGGTCTCGTGAACGACACATCCGCGACGCGGACGCGTACGCGGCCTCGCCGCACCCCGCTGGATCCGAGCCGCCGGCTGCTGGATCCTGGGCAGACGATCACCAGCCCCGAGACCGGGCTGCCCTACCGGATCGAGCGCCTCCTCGGCGCGGGCGGTTTCGGCCAGGTCTACCTCGCCGAGCGCGCGCGCTTCGCGCGACTCGTGCCGCCCGTCGTCTGCATCAAGGCCAGCGAGCACATCGACGGATGGCTGCGCGAGGCCTACTTCGGGCAGCTCCTGGACGGCCATCCGCGCGCGATCCGCGTCTACGACACCTTCCCCCTGATGCGGGAGAACGGGCGCGTCCTCTATTGCCTCGCCCTCGAATACGCGCGCCACGGCGACCTGCGCGCGTACCTCGAGCGCACGGGCAAGGGGTGGCGGGAGACGGTCGCCCGCCGCGAGATCGCGGGCGTCCTCGAGGTCCTGGGCAAGCTGCACCGGGGCCAGATGCTGCACCGCGACCTCACGCCGTTGAACGTGTTCGTGTGCGAGGGCCCGAGCCTGAAGCTCGGCGACTTCGGGATCACGCGCCAGCAGAGCGACGGCCGCGGCATCACCGCGCGGACTCACAACGCCCTGACCGCGCCCGGCGAGATCCTGGCCGGCGCCGTCCCCAAGTGGCAGGCGCGCGACGACGTCTACCAGGTCGGCCAGCTCCTCGGCATGCTCATCAAGGGCGACGCGAGCGTGCGCCTCTCGACGCGCGAGATCCGCGGCCTGCCCTGCAGCGACCACCTCAAGGAGATCGTGTACCGCTGCCTGGGCGAGCGGCGGAAGCGCTACGAGAGCGCGGACGAGCTCATCGACGCCCTGCGCAACCCGCCCGCTCCGCTCAAGGTCGGGAAGCTGCGGTCGCTCAAGGGCGTGCACCTCGCGTTCACCGGCGTCTTCACGAAGCTGCGCAAGGAGGCGGCGCGTGCGGCGAAGCGCGCGGGGGCAATCGTGCACGGCGCGCCCTCCGAGCGGACGACGGTGGTCGTGCGCGGCCGCCCGAACCCGCTGCAGGCGGGCGGGCGCGACGGAGGCCGGAAGCTGATCGCGCTCAAGCAGCTGCGCGAGAAGGGCCACCGGATCACGCTGCTCTCCGAGAAGCAGTTCTGGCGGCTGGCCGACCGCCGCTCGAGGTGACGGCGCCGCTCTAGGAGACGGTTTCGAACGTCCCCTTCACCGGGAACCACTGCTTGTCGTTCGACGCGAAGCCGACCAGCGTCTGGTCCGCGAGGTTCAGCACGACGGTGAGCGTATAGCCGTTGCCGGACAGGTAGGAGACGGCGTAGGCGTCGTCCGCGGCGCGCAGGGCCGCGTACTTCGGGGCGTCCGGCTTTTCCGGCCTCTTGGCCTTCGTGTGCTTCTTCTTCGCCGCCGTGCCCTTCGCGTCCCGCTTGGCCGCGTCCGGCCCGCCTCCGACCGACTTGTACTTGACGGTGCCGTTCTTGGCGAACGCGTGCTCGTACGTCGATCCCGCCGTCGGTCCCTCGGTGAACGTCCAGCGCATCGTCTTGCCCCGGACCGGATCGTCTTCTGCCTGTGCCATCGCGAGCCCTCCGCTCACGATCGTAGTCCGCGTCGCCGCCCCTGCGGCCGGGGAGGCGCCACATCACCCGCCGCGCGCCAGAGGTGCAGGACCGCGTATCCGCGCCAGGGACGCCAGGCCTCGGCCCGGGCCTCCAGCGCATGCGCCGTGAGCGGCGCTTCGTTCTCGGCGGCCGCGCGCCGCAGGACGAGGTCCGCGGCCGGGAACGCGTCCGGCTCGCCGAGCCCGCGGAGCGCCACGTATTGCGCGGTCCAGGCCCCGAAACCGGGCAGCGCTTCCAGCCGCCCCACGACCTCCTCCGCCGGAGCCGAGAAATCGAGCACGCCCCTCGCCACCGCCACGGCCAGGGCCTGCAGCGCACGGACGCGCGCCCCCGGCAGGCCCAGACCATCGAGGTTCGCAGCGGCGAGCGCGGCCGGCGACGGGAAGAGGTGGGTCAGGCCGTCCGTGCCGCCGTCGATCTCGTGGCCCACGCGGGTGACGAGGCGCGCCGCCAGCGTGCGTCCAGCGGCCACGCTGACCTGCTGTCCCAGCACCGCGCGCACCGCGCACTCGAACGGATCCCAGGCCCCGGGAATGCGCAGCCCGGGACGGCGCGCCACGAGCGGGCCCAGCCGCGGGTCGCCCCGCAGCGCGAGCGCGATGCGCGCGGGGTCCGCGGCGAGGTCGAACGCGCGGCGCGCGGTGGAGGAGAGATGGAAGAGGGCGGCCGGGGCCGCGCCCCGCACGCGGAGCTCCAGCGCGTGTTCGCCGGGCAGGGTGCGGACACAGACGGTCGCGTGCCCGCTTGGGGTAAGGACCGTGCGTGCGTAGCCGCGGTCGTCCACGCGCTCGACGCCCGGCACCGCGCGCGTGGCCAGGAAATCACGCACCTGCTCCCAGTCGTAGGGCGGACGGTACGCGAGGCGGAGCACGACGTCACCGCCGTCGGCCGCGCGCTCGCCCCGGCGCTGGCGGCGCAGGTCGCGAGGGGCGCGCCGATACGTCGCCTGGAACGCGTGGTTGAACCGCCGCAGGCTGCCGAAGCCGGACGCGAGCGCGATCTCCGTCATGCGCAGGCTCGTCTCGTCGAGCAGGCGCTTCGCGAAGTGGAGGCGGCGGGTCTGCGCGACGACCACGGGCGAGGCCCCGACGTGCTGGACGAACAGGCGGTGCAGGTGTCGGGGCCCGATGCCGACGCGCGCGGCGAGCGCGTCCACGGACGACTCGTCGAGCGCGCCCTCGTGGATGAGCTGCAGCGCGCGCCGCACGACCGCGGACGTGCCCAGCCAGGCCGGCGTCCCCGGCGCGGCCTCCGGCCGGCAGCGCAGACACGGACGATAGCCCGCCTCCGCGGCGGAGGCCGCGGTCGCGTAATAGCGGATGTTCGCGACCTTCGGGCTCGGCACCGGGCAGACGGGCCGGCAGTAGATGCGGGTGGACGTCACCGCGATGAAGAACTTCCCGTCGAAGCGGGGGTCGCGGCTGGCGCGGGCCCGGTCGAGGGCGCGCCGATCGAGGCCGAGGATCGCGTCCATCCCGCAGACGATACGCCGGCCGGTCCCGGTGGACTAGCCGTTTTCGGACGGCGAAGGCCGGCCCGCCGCTCTCAGGGGCGGGCGACGAGCGGCACGAACCGGACCATCAGGAGGCGCTTCTCCTCGAACTTCGGGCCGCGGCGCGTCACGAGCATCAGCTGCTGCACGTCGTCGCCGACCGGGATCACGAGCCGCCCGCCGTCGCGGAGCTGGGCCTTCAGCGCTTCCGGTATCGTGGGGGGCGCGGCGGTGACGACGATCGCGTCGAACGGCGCCTCCTCGGGCCAGCCCGCCCAGCCGTTGCCCTCGCGTACCTCGACCGAGCGATAGCCGAGGCGCGCGAGCGTCGCCCGGGCCCGCCGCGCCAGCGTGGGCACGATCTCCATGGTGTAGACGCGTGCGCCCATCTCCGCGAGCACCGCCGCCTGGTAACCGGACCCCGTGCCGACCTCCAGCACCTTCTCGCCCCCGTGGAGGCCGATCGCCTCCGACATCACGGCGACGATGTAGGGCTGGGAGATCGTCTGGCCGTCGCCGATCTGCAGCGGATGGTCCGCGTAGGCGAGGGCGGCGACCTCCGGAGGGACGAACTGGTGGCGCTCGACCTTGCGCAGGGCGGCCAGCGTGCGCGCGTCCGTGACGCCGCGCGCCTCGATCTGGTCGCGCACCATCCGCTCGCGGGCGCGCACGGGATCTTCGGCGGGCACGCCCGCCGCGCCCCAGGCGATCACGAAGAACGCCGCCGCTGCCGCCCTCATGCCCGAGCCTCGTGCCCTCGCCCCATGGTAACGCCCGGCCCGGTATTGGCCGCGAGGGTGGGATATGCTCGCCTCAGGTTGACCCATCCCCGCGGGCGGTCCGTGAGCCGTGGTCGCGTCCGGCTCATGTGCTTCGCATCGCTCGGGAGCCTGGGCCTGGCGACGGTTGCCGCCGCGGCCGATCTGCCCCCGGGTCCCTGTTTCGACTTCTCGCACAAGGTGGTCGAGCCGCTCCGGCCCGGGATCCCCCTCGTCCCCGGCCACGACAACCACGTCTTCGGTACGTCCCCCGGCGGTGTGGGCTGGGCGTCCGGACGCATCGTCCTCGACGTGCCCGTCGCGACCGCGTACGCGAACCTCCTCGACCATCGCAATTTCAAGGACATGACGAAGACGACGGTCGTGACCACGGTCGAGGATCGGCCGGAGTACATGGCGTTCCATCTCGTCAAGATCGTGGTCACGGTGCGCGCGCTCTTCCTCAAGATGGAGATCCCGTGGACGGAGGCCTGGGCCTACAGCCTCGTCGACGGTACTCCGGAGGCGCCGCGCCGCATCGTCGCGTCCTATCAGAAGGTCGCGGGCACCGACCACATCAAGCGGCAGTGCGGCTCCTACGTGCTGCAGGCGCGCGAGGACGGCACCACCGACCTCTCGCTCTACGAAGAGGTCAAGGCCGACCGGCGCAGCGCGCGCGACACGCGCGACATGCACCGCGGGATCGTCCGCAACCTCCGCGCCGCGAACCGCGTGGCCGGGCCTTCGGCCCCCGGCGTCGCCGTCCCGTAGTCCTTCCCCCTCCCGCCTCCGTGCCAGCGGTCTGAGCGCGCGCTCCGCGTCGTGCGTCGCATCACGTCGCGAAGGCGCGTGTCACCGAAGGTGACGCACCGGCTCACACGCAAACGACACACGGTGAGCATCGTCATCCGGAATGCGCGCGCGCCGTACCAAAGTGCACGGGCCCGAAAGGACGGGCCCGGAGGTACGATGACTGCCCTCGCCATCGCCATCTTGCTCGTTGCCACGAACGCCCGCGCGCCCGAGCCGGATCCCTTGTTCCAGACGCCCTCGGCGTGCGCGGTCGAGCCGGACGTCGTCTTGGCGGACGCCGAGACCCTCACCGCACCCGCCGCTCCCATGGCCACTGCGGAACCCCGATCCCTGTTCCTCGCCGCGGAGTCACGCGTTCGCGACGAAGCCCCGTCGAAGTCCCTCGCGATCCAGGTCGAGCGCCTGACCGCGCCGTCCATGAGCCCTCACCGCCTCACGTCGCCCGGTCGCGCCTGGCCGTTTGCTCTTGCCGCCACTGCGGATGCCGCCTCGACCTATTGGGCGCTCCGGCGAGGAGGCGCGGAGGGGAACCCCCTGCTCGGGCCCGGCCGCCTGGACATCGCCATGGTGAAGATGGCGCAGTTCCCCATCATCGCGAAGGTGGTGGACATGGTCGAGGCCAGGAATCCACGGGTCGGCCGACGCCTGCGTTGGACGGCGCTGGTCTTCCACGCCGTTCTCGCCGTGAACAACGTGCGGGTCGGCCGCTTCGCCGCTCAGCGCGACCGGATCACGAGAGCGTCGGGCACGCCGTAGAGACCGGACACTTCCAGCGCGAACGTTCCGGAGGCGGCGGAGAGCTGCGTCGAAGGCCCGCCGTCGAGGAGCAGCGCGGAGTGGAAGCCTAGCGCGGCCAGGCGCGACGCCAGCCGGCCCGCGTCGATCGGCGCCGGGCTCACCACGAGCGTGAGGGTCCCTTCGCGGTCGATCGCCACCGCGCTGCGGCGCGCGGTCTGCGGCTTGAGACGCAGCGGCTGGCCGGCCGCGAGCAGCCGCGGACCCACCTGGATCGCGCCCTCGATCCGCGCGTCCGCCTTGAAGTCGCGCGAGTGGACGATCGCCGCCCGGCCCGGCCGGAGCACGAGCACGCCCCAATCGACCCCGCGCCGCAGGGGAACCGCGGTCTTGCCTCCCGCGATGCGCAGGCCGAGCGACCGCCGGTCTTCGTCGAAGAATCCGCCGTTGATCGCGGCCACCGCGGAGAGGTCGCGGCGCAGCTGGGACGCCGTCTTCGTGCGATCCGGGCCGAGCATCACGACCTCCGGCCGGAAGCGCTGCAGGTCGAACCGGATCAGGGAGACGGTGGCGCCCTCTTCCTCGAACGCCAGCGTCTCCACGCCCGGAGCCGCGCGCTGCCACGGGCCCGCGGCCGCGAGGAACAGCGTGAGGCCGAGGGCGAGGGTCACCTCTCGAGGATATCGTCCCGCGGGGGCGGCGCCAGGGATGGCGCCGGCGATTATTCGCAGTCGATGAGCACGACCGTGAGATCGTCCGCCGCGACCTCGTGCGCCCAGGCCCGCGCCCTTTCCACGATGACGGTCGCGACGCGCTCGGTGCCGAGCCCGGCGCCCGCCGCGACTGCGTCCTTGACGCGTTCGATGGTGAAGAATTCGCCGGCCTGGTTCGCCGCCTCGACGAG
>Ga0207428_10002409_pt1 | contig 18665 bp, 18 predicted proteins | sample RhiMethybrSRZTD1_FD_187600 | JGI IMG/M metagenome (GOLD analysis project Ga0207428, IMG submission 187600) | Populus rhizosphere microbial communities from Tennessee, USA - Rhizosphere MetaG P. TD hybrid SRZTD1 (SPAdes) (version 3) | ecosystem: Host-associated > Plants > Roots > Rhizosphere >...
GGCGTGGGTGGCGGCGCGGGCGATTGCGCGAGCCGCGACGTGAGGAAACCTCCCAACCGCCAACTCCAACGGGCCCAGAATCATCCACTCGGAGTGATGCGAATTGGATGTTGCACTTGAGATGGCACAACCCACACGCTGGCTCGTCGACCACGTTCAGGTCTTGCCCGCCGCCGGCGCCGCGCTGGACGTCGCCAGCGGCAACGGCAGAAACGCGCTGTGGTTAGCGCGCAGGGGCCTGAAAACGCTCGCGGTCGATCGTGATCGACACGCCGTCGCTTCGCTGCTCGAAAGCGCCGCGCGCTTGGCTTTGCCCCTGCACGCCGAAGTGTTTGACCTCGAGGCTGAGACCGTGTCCCTCGGCACCGCGGCCTACGACGTCATCGTCGTCGTCCACTACCTGCACCGGCCGCTGTTTCCCGCGATCAAGGCGGCGGTGCGCCCCGGTGGCGTCCTTGTCTACGAGACGTTCACGCAGGCGCAGGCCGCCAGGGGCAAGCCGACCAATCCCGCGTTTCTGCTTCGACCAGGCGAGCTTCGCGAACTGGTGGCTCCGTTCAAAATTCTGTTCGAGCGCGAGGGTGACTTCGAAGGGAAGATGCTGGCGAGCGTTATTGCGATGCGTGAGTGAGGGCCTGCTGAAATGCCTGGGCGGTTACGCGGAAATGGGAAGCGGACCACACAACGCGCCCGGCGCGGACCAGCAATGCCTGTGGTGTCTCATGACGCACGCCGAGGCGGGCAGTGACAGCATTCGAAACGTTGCGGTGCGTCTGTACGGTCACCATGGCGTAACGCGGATCGGGCAGCCCTGCCGCGGCCACCGCGGCGTTCAGGTGTTCGACCAACTCGTCGAGCGCCTCTGCACTGATGCCGCACGTATAGCTGTGTTTGAACAGGACCAACGGTCGCGTATGGCTCTCCAATAAGTACTGATCGAGCTCGGCGACGTTGTGTAACTCCTTCAGGTCAGGGTGCATCGTTTTCCAGTTTAGCAGGCAGAACTAAAACGGGCTCGGCAGCTACCGTGCTTGAAGATGGGGCTGCTATGCGCTCCAGTCTCGTCGCCGGGCTTGCCCTGCTCCTCATCGGCTGCCATTCGAACGACTCATCAGCAGAGCGAGCCGCCGTTCCAGCACCACCGACAGGTGCGTCAACGGGTGCTTCGGTGCCGGGCGTTGACGCATCCGGAAACTGGACGCGGCCTGGCCTCGACTATTCCTCCAGCCGCTTCAGCAGTCTCGACCAGATCACGACCGACTCAGTGAGGCAGCTTGGCGTCCGCCAGACCTTCTCGACAGGATTCCTGCGCGGCCATGAGGCAGCGCCTCTCGTCGCCAACAACACGATGTTCATCGTCACGCCGTTTCCGAACGTCGTCTATGCGCTCGACCTTACCAAGCCCGACATTCCGCTGAAATGGATGTACGACCCCAAGCCTCTGGGTGCCGCGCAGGGCGTCGCCTGTTGTGACGTGGTGAACAGGGGAGCGGTCTTCGACAACGGCACGATCTTCTTCAACACGCTCGACAACCGAACGATCGCACTCGACGCCGAGACGGGTCAGGAGAAGTGGGTCGCGGCGCTCGGCGACATCAATCGCGGCGAGACGATCACGATGGCGCCGCTCGTCGCCAAGGGGAAGGTTCTCGTCGGCAACAGCGGCGGTGAGATGGGGGTTCGGGGATGGTTGACCGCGCTCGATGCGGCAACGGGCAAGATCGCCTGGCGCGCGTACTCGACTGGACCAGACAAAGACGTGTTGATAGGGCCGCGGTTCAAGCCGCTGTACGACCATCTGAAAGGGCAGGATCTCGGGGTCCATACCTGGCCTGGCGAGTCGTGGAAACAAGGTGGCGGGACGATTTGGGGCTGGCTTTCGTACGACCCTGCGCTCAATCTCGTCTACGCGGGCACCGGCAATCCTGGTCCGTGGAACCATGAGCAGCGACCGGGCGACAACAAATGGACCTCGGGGATCTTCGCGCGCGATGTCGATACGGGTGAGGCGGTCTGGTTCTACCACACCGATCCTCACGACGTCTTCGACTACGACGATGTCAACGAGGCGATCCTCGTGGACCTTTCCATCAACGGCGTCCCCAGGAAGGTAATGCTGCGGCCGGATCGCGACGGCTACGTCTACGTCATCGACCGTACGTCCGGGGAAGTCCTTACCGCTGATCCCTTCGTCCACGTCACCTCGACGAACGGGATCGATCTCAAACAGGGCAGGCCTGTTGAAAGGGAGGACAAGAAGCCCGTCGTCGGGAAAGTCATTCGTGAGATCTGTCCCGCTGCACCGGGAGGCAAGGACTGGCAGCCGAGCGCCTACTCGCCGCGCACGGGCTACCTCTACATCCCGGCGAACAACCTGTGCATGGACTTCGAAGCGGTCGAGGCGAACTACATCGCCGGCACCCCGTTTGTCGGAGCCAACGTGCGGATGTACGCGGGGCCCGGGGGCAACCGCGGTGAATTCATCGCCTGGGACCCCGTCGGGCGCAGAAAGGCCTGGTCGATTAAAGAGAAATTCCCGGTCTGGAGCGGCGTCGTGGCAACTGCCGGCGACGTCGTCTTCTACGGCACCATGGACGGTTTCTTCAAGGCGGCGAACGCCAGAACCGGCGAACCGCTGTGGCAGTTCAAGACCGGCTCGGGAATCGTTGGACAGCCGATGACATATCGCGGGCCAGACGGGAAGCAGTACGTGGCGGTTCTGTCCGGAGTCGGGGGCTGGTCCGGTGCCGTCGTCGCTGGCGGCCTCGACACACGTGACACGACGGCGGCGCTGGGGTTCGTCAACGCCATGGCCGATCTGCCGCAGGCCACGACACGCGGCGGAACGGTCTACATCTTCGGGCTGCCATGAGAATTGGGGCGCTTCTTCTGACGGCTGCGCTCGGAGCCTCTGTCTATGCCGCAGGTCGCGCGGGCGTGCCGCCACTGCGTGTCTGCAGTGATCCGAACAATCTGCCGTATTCGAATCGCAACCAGCAGGGTTTCGAGAACAAGCTGGCAGAGATCCTCGCCCTCGACCAGCACGCGCGGCTCGAATACGTCTGGTGGGCACAGCGGCGCGGTTTCCTGCGCAACACGCTGAATGCAGGCGCGTGCGATGTCGTCATGGGGTATCCGGCCGCCGCCGACGGTGTGCGAACGACGAGGCCGTATTACCGATCGTCGTACATGTTCGTCACGCGCCGCTCCCGACATCTTCGCATTCGCTCGTTCAACGATCCGGTGCTGCGGACGCTGCGGATCGGCGTCCAGTTGATTGGCGACGACGGCGCGAATTCACCGCCCGCACATGCATTGAGCCGCCGCGGCATCGTGCAGAACCTGATCGGCTACAGCGTTTACGGCGACTACCGGATGAACAGCCCGCCGTCGGCAATCGTGACCGCCGTGGCGCGCGGGGAGGTGGACGTCGCTGCGGTGTGGGGGCCGCTGGCGGGCTATTTCGCAGCGCGGCAGCCGGAACCGCTCGACCTCGTCCCGGTGCAACCAGCTGTCGACGCACAACTGCCGCAGGTGTTCGACATTTCGATGGCAGTGCGGCGCAACGACACGGCACGATTGACGCAGCTCGACGAATTCCTGACCCGTCACCGGATCGATATCGATCGCATCTTGGGGGAGTACCGCATCCCACGCCTCGAGGTGCCGCGATGAAGCCACTCAGCATCGCGTTCTTGGCACTCCTCGCGTCCCTCGCTGTCTCCGCGTGCGAACGAGAAACGCGACCGTTTCAAGAGGCCGTTGCCGCTGCCTCGTCCCAGAAGCCGCTTGGGGGAGATCTTTACGCCGGTGCGCAACGGCCGCCGACGCCAGAGAACAGTCCCTTCCAGGAGAACGCGTACGGCATCGCGGAGGGAAAGCGCCTGTTCGACCAGTACAACTGCTCCGGATGCCATTCGCACGGCGGCGGCGGGATGGGGCCGGCACTGATGGATGACAAATGGATCTACGGCAGTCATCCAGCAAACATCTTCGAAACGATCGTGGAAGGACGGCCGAACGGCATGCCCGCCTGGCGCGGCAAGATCCCGGACGCGCAGGTCTGGCAGCTCGTTGCGTTCGTCCAGTCGATGAGCGGGCACGCGCCGATCGACAGCCTGCCGGGGCGCAGCGACCATATGCGTTCCAGCACACCAGAGAACGCGCGTCCCGCGCAGGGACCCGTGCGGACGGGGTCGCGCTGATGTGGCGGAGAGCACTCGTTTGCGCATGTGGCGCAGTGCTGGTCGGCTGCGGCGGCAACCAGTCCATGTTCAATCCGCAGGGCCCGATAGCGCGCAGCTCGGCGCAGCTCGGGTGGTTTCTGATTGGGCTGTGCACCGCGATCTACCTTGCCGTCATGGTGGCGCTGGCGGTCGCGATGTTCCGGCGCCGCCGCGAGAGCGACGTTCTGCCCGAGACGAAGGCTCGCCTGACACGAAACGTGGCGCTGGCGAGTGCCGCCACCGTCGCCACGCTCATTGGCCTGGCAGTCGTCACCTTTGCCGCGGACCGTGGCCTCGAGTCGCCGAGCGGTCCCGGTGCCATTACGGTGGACGTCGTCGGTCACCAGTGGTGGTGGGAGTTTCAGTATCGCGACTTGTCGCCCAATGACTTCGTGACGAGCCCGAACGAGCTCCATGTGCCCGTCGGCGTGCCGATCGTCCTGAAAGCCACGTCACGCGACGTCATTCACAGCTTCTGGGTGCCGAACCTGCGTGGCAAGCGCGATCTCATTCCGGGGATCGTGACGAACACGTGGATGCAGGCCGATGCGCCCGGTGTCTACCGTGGTCAGTGTGCGGAATTCTGCGGCTACCAGCACGCCCACATGGCGCTGCAAGTGGTCGCGGAACCGATGGACCGGTTCCTCGCCTGGATCGAGTCTCAGCGGCAGCCCGCCGCGGAACCGGTCACCGACGAGCAACGCAAGGGCCGCGATGTCTTCATGCAGGGTCCCTGCGCGACGTGCCACACCATTCGCGGCACCGACGCCGGGTCTCGGCTCGGACCCGATCTGACGCACGTCGGCAGCCGCCTGATGGTGGCTGCCGGAACGTTGCCGAATACGCGGGATCACCTTCGCACCTGGGTGATCAACGCTCAACGGGAGAAGCCCGGCAACCGAATGCCCCCGATCGGATTGAACCCCGCCGATCTCGACGCGGTGCTGACCTATCTCAGGAGCCTCCGGTAATGGACGCCTTCGCCGACGCGCGGCTGCGCCGCGAGCTCGAAGCAACGTGGTACGTGCCGCGCGGATTCGTCGGCTGGTTCAAGGTTGTCGACCACCGCACTATTGGTCGCCGGTACATCGTGACCGCCTTTGTGTTTTTTCTGCTCGCCGGCGTCCTCGCGGCGCTGATGCGCATTCAGCTGGCGATGCCCGAGAACCGCTTCATTGGGCCGGACCTGTACAACCAGATCTTCACCGTGCACGGAACCGCGATGATGTTTCTCTTTGCGGTGCCGATCATGGAGGCGATGGGCGTCTATCTGGTGCCGCTGATGGTGGGGGCGCGGAATATTGCATTCCCGCGACTGAACGCCTTCAGTTACTACGTCTTCCTCTTCGGCGGCGTGATGCTGTTCACCGCCTTGCTGCTGAATTCAGGACCGGACGCCGGCTGGTTCTCCTACGTGCCGCTCGCAGGTCCTGACTACTCACCCGGTAAACGCGCCGACTTCTGGGCGCAGCTGATTACCTTTACCGAAGTCGCCGCTCTCGCGGTCTCCGTCGAGATCGTGGCAACTGTATTCAAGCTGCGCGCCCCCGGCATGACGATCAACCGCATCCCATTGTTCGTCTGGGCGATGGTGGTGACGGCGTTCATGGTGATCTTCGCGATGCCGTCCGTGGTCACTTCCAGCACGCTGCTGTTGCTCGACCGTCTCGTCGGAACGCACTTCTACAATCCGGCGGAAGGCGGAGACGCGTTGCTGTGGCAGCACCTGTTCTGGTTCTTCGGGCATCCCGAGGTCTATATCATCTTCGTCCCCGCGCTCGGGATGATCTCGTCGATCATCACCACCTTCACGCAGCGCCCGGTGTTTGGCTACAACGCGATGATGTTGTCGGTCGTCGCCACTGGATTCATCGGTTTCGCCGTCTGGGTTCACCACATGTTCGCGACCGGGTTGCCACAGCTCGGACTCGCGTACTTCACCGCCGCAAGCATGGTCATCTCGATCCCGACAGGCGTGCAGATTTTCTGCTGGATTGCGTCGCTGTGGCGGGGCACTCCCCGGTTCGCAACGCCATTGCTGTTCGTGATCGGCTTCTTCATCACTTTCATCATCGGCGGCCTGTCGGGCGTGATGCTCGCCGTCATCCCGTTCGACACACAGGTGCACGACACGTTCTTTGTCGTCGCTCACTTCCACTACGTATTGATTGGCGGGGCCGTGTTCCCGCTGATCGGCGGCATCTACTACTGGTACCCGAAGATGACCGGTCGGCTGCTCAGCGAGCGGCTCGGCAGGCTCAACTTCTGGGTGTTGCTGATCGGTTTCAACGTGACGTTCTTTCCGATGCATCTGCTCGGTATTCAAGGCATGCCTCGGCGCGTTTACACCTATCCAGCAGAGCTGGGGTGGGGACCGCTAAATATGCTGTCCACAGCGGGTGCGGTACTTCTGATCGCCGGTGGTGCGCTGCTGATCGTCAATCTGGTTCGCAGCTACGTTGCGGGCGAAGTGGCCGGCGACAACCCGTGGAACGCCGACACGCTCGAATGGAGCACGACGTCGCCGCCGCCGGTCTACAACTTCCTGCATATCCCGATCGTCGAGGGACAGAACGCCCTGTGGGACCGCAGCGCCGACCGACCGGTTGTGGTCGGCATCCGGAGTGACTGTCGCGAGGTGCTGGTCACCGGCGTGATGGACGCGGAGCCGATGCACAAAACGCAGTTTCCCGAGCCTACGCTGTGGCCGTTTGCCTGCGCGGTGGTGGCGAGTGCGTTCTTTGTCGGCTCGATCTTTACGCCGTGGGCACTGCCGGTTGCCGTGGTGCCGCTCGCCATCACGCTGATCGGCTGGTTCTGGCCGAAAAATCGCCGGCCGGTGCGTGGTGAACGCGAGGCGGCGACGCTGCAGGAGGTACGCGCATGACGGCAGAGCGCCGCGTCCTCGACGTCTCAGCGCTGCCCCCGCATGCATTCGGTCCCCGTGGGCTCATCTGGTGGGGCACCGTCGGCTTCATGGTGATCGAAGGCTCGATGTTCGTCATCGTGCTGATCACCTATTTCTATCTGCGTCTCCAGGTCAGCGACTGGCCACCCAGCCTGCCGAATCCTGACCTCGGTCCGGGCACGGTGAACCTGCTCGTGGCCATTGCCACCTGCGTCCCGGCCGCGCTGGCAAAGCGGGCGGCTGAGAAATTTGATCTTCGCAGCGTCAGGATCTGGTTGACGGCACTGACCGTACTCAATTTCATCACTGTGGCGATCCGCGCCTTCGAATACCCGGCGTTGAACTGCAAATGGGACGACAACGCCTACGGATCGATCACCTGGTTCCTGATCAGTCTCCATACGATCCACCTGGCGACCGACGCTATGGACGGGGCTGTCCTCACCGCACTCTCGTTCACGGATCGGATGACCAAGCCGCGGTTCGTCGATGTCAGCGAGAACTCCCTCTACTGGTACTTCATCGTCGTGTGGTGGATTCCGATCTATCTGACGATCTACTTCGCGCCGCGGTGGCTGTGATGCGTGGCCACGAAACGCGCAGCTACTGGGAGGAGAAAGGACTCGCCCTGCTGTGGCTGGGGTTTCTGTCGGGGCCTGCGGCCTGGGCCCTCAACCAGTTGATTGGATACGCGCTGGTCAAGCCGACTTGCGCTGCTGGACGCGCGACCGCTCTGGTTACGCTTTCCGGAATCGCCTTTCTGATCGCGACGACCGGCGGATGGATCTCCTGGACATGTTTGACGAAGTTGGGACATGCACAGCCGAAAGGGGGAGATGTCGAGGACCGCAGCCAGATGCTCGCCATTTCGGGTATTGCCCTCAATGCACTTCTCGGAATTCTCATTCTGACCGCCGCGGTCTCGCAGTTTCTGCTCAGTCCATGCGAGTAATGCTCGTCACCTCGGCGTTCTCGGCCGCTGTCGTCGTCAGGCTGACAGCGCATGGCGGTGAAGCGCACGCGTGGACCGCCCCCGGTGCGTTTTCAATCTGGGACCTCGGGACCATCGCATTCCTGTGCACAGTCGGCGTTCTCTACCTGACCGGGACATGGCGCTTGGCGCACCGACGGGCTGAGTGTTCACGATGGGAACATCTCGCGTTCCTCTGCGGCTGGGTCGTGCTGCTGATCGCCGTGTTGCCGCCGCTCGATGCCCTTGCGATTCAGCTGTTTTCAGCGCACATGGTTCAGCACGAGCTGATGATGCTCGTCGGCGCGCCGTTGGTCATCGCCGGCCGGCCACTCTCGACGTGCCTGTGGGGGTTGCCATCGCGATGGCGGCCGCTCGCGGGCGGCACGCTTCGGTCACCGCTCGCGTCGGGGCCGTGGCGTTTCCTGACGACACCTGTCGTCGCGTGGGCGCTGCATGGCGCCGTGATTTGGGCGTGGCACATTCCGGCGCTGTACGACGCAGCGGTTGGTCATGAAGGCGTTCACGCGATGCAGCATGCGATGTTTGTCGGGACCTCAGCCTTGTTCTGGTGGGGACTGGTGTACGGCCGATACGGACGGGCCGGGTATGGGGCGGCCGTGTTTTACGTGTTCACAACCGTCGTCCACACAGGTCTGCTGGGCGCCATGCTGACGTTTGCCCGGGTTCCCCTCTACCCGGCGTATCTGGAACCTGCGCTCACCCGTGGCATTGATCCCCTGCAGGATCAACAGGTCGCCGGGCTGGTCATGTGGATTCCGGCGGGGATTATCCTCACCCTGCTCGGTATTGGATTATTCGGCGCGTGGCTCGGTGAGGCGGAACGCCGTGCCCTGCGGATGACCCCTCAAGCCGGCCGCTCAGCTCCTGGATCCTGAGATGCCTTGAACTGCGCCAGCCGGGCGGCAATCGTCCGCTGACCCATGTCGATGCGTCCATTGAACAGGGTACCGTCCACGAGCACCACCTGATTCGCGCTCAAGCTACCTTCGACGACGGCACCCGGTACCAGTTCGATCCGTTCGGACGCGACGATTGACCCCTTCAAGTGACCCTGGACCACCACCCGGCTGCCGCGCACGTCAGCATGCAGTTGCGCCTGGTCGCCGATGGTGAGCACAGCGCCGCGGACGACCACATCGCCATTCACGCGTCCTTGAATGGTGATGTCCTCGGTGCTCGTGAGCTCGCCCGTGATGACAACAGTTGTCCCGATGATGGTCACAATGAAGCTCGCAGGATACCGCAGCATGGGCCGTGTATCCTTGGAGTTTTGCAGAAAATTGCCTCATTCGCGCAGCGCAATCCGTAGACACGCCCGTCGAATCAGGCGCCATCGCCGATCGCATGAACTCCGCGCCGCGCTGCAACTCCTTGAGTTGCAGATGATTTGCGGTCACCTCGTCGCGGTGTCGTCGACGTTTGCCTCACGTGTCGCCCAAAGCCGGTTGACATGTCGGCACATGCACTCCTGCGAAGTGCCGCGGCCGTGAGCGTTGAGCTCGTCGACGGGGGCTCAACATCTGCCGGCGCAGCTCATCGACCGACGGCCTCATTTTTGAAGTTGCATATTGGCAAGAATCGACCGAAGCGCGACGGAATGCGCGCAACTGCGCACGTGTCAACCGTATAGGGCGATCCGTCTCGATTCGATAAGACAGCCGATCAACAGGCGGGACGAACGCTCGCCCGTGCTTTCACTTGGCTTTGGGGATGGCAATGGAGCTTCTGGCAGGGACAATCATCATCACTAGCGCGACCATGCTGGCGATTGCCGCGGCACGCGGAACATTGGAAGTCGTCTTCCATGCGATGAACCGCCAGCCGCGCGCCGGCGATCGGTAACTTCCGCCGGCGCAGTGCGGGGCGATCAGGAAAGCTTGGTGCCGGAGGTGGGAATCGAACCCACACGGGGGGTAAACCCCACCGGATTTTGAGTCCGGCGCGTCTGCCAGTTTCACCACTCCGGCCCTTCGACTCGCTGCCGCTCGCTCAGGCCAAGCCTCTCAGATCGCTGGCTTCAGTTTAACTTCCAACGACGAACTTCCACCATTTGTATACCGCGGACCATTTGCAGGCGGCGCGGAATCGGGCTGCTGGGCGTTGAGAGTTCCTCGGCACATACTGTTCGCCGTGAACAACCTCTTGATTCTGTTTGCCGTGGCTGCAGGAGCGGGTGTGGCGGCGCAGGCGGTCATCAACGCGCGGCTTCGGTTCGTGCTGGGCGCCCCCGTCTGGGCCGCAACCGCACAGTTCATCGTCGGGCTGATCACGCTCGTGCTCTTTGCCGTATTCGGCCGACAGACGCTGCCGACAAGCTCGGATATCGCGCGCGCCCCGTGGTGGATGTGGACGGGGGGCTTCTTCGGCGCGATGTTCATTCTCATGGCGGTCATCGTGACGCCGAAGCTCGGTGCCGCCCTGATGCTCGCCTCGAGCATTGTCGGCCAGCTCGGCGCCGCTCTCGTCATCGATCACTACGGGCTGTTTGGCGCGACGGTCATACCGGTCAGCGGCACACGTATTCTCGGGGTCGTGCTGCTCGCGCTCGGCGTTATCCTGATGCGATGGACGTGAAGCCGTGATGAACGACACGGACCGACAGTTTCTGTTCGATCTGCGCAAGTCGTTGCTGCACCTGCACAAGATCCTGCTCGACTGGGAACGGTCGGCGTACGAGCGCATTCATGGCCGGGTTTCGTCCAGCGAATTGCTGAAGGCGATCGTCGAAGATCCGCAGTTCGCGTGGCTGCGTCCGATCTCGTCGCTCATCGTACGAATCGACGAAACGGTGGACGCCGAGCCTCAGGAAGGCGGCGTCGACGTCGAGGCTCTCGTCGCGCGCGCGCGGGAGGTGACGGCTGCGGACGAGGCCGGCGCCCCGAATGCGCAGCGTTATCACACCGCGCTGCAGGAGCATCCCGATGCGGTGTTCGCCCACCGGGATGTTGCAAACGTGTTGAAAGGAAGATCCGGCTAAACCCAGACTTCCCGTCGGGTCAAGACGCCCGCGAGCGAGACACGTCCGCGCGTTCCCGGAGGGCCATGGCGTCGTGCTGCCGGCCCAACCACCAGCCGTTCACCGCCCAGACAGCAGCCGCCACCGCGCCGACGATTGCGATGCTCTGCGGTCCGAATCCCTTGGTCCGCATACCTGTCTCGAACTGCGCAAAGAGCGCGTCCGCAGCGCGATAGACGGGCACATCGACGAAGTTCTTGGCTTTGTACTTGGTCTCCTTGTCGAGTGCGCTCCACAACATCTCGCGCCCCGGCCGCACGAACGCGAACTGACCGAAGCGCCTGGTGACGATCGACACGACGACTACCGCCAAGGTGTTCCAGACCGCTAACGTGGCGAAGGCGAATGCTGTGGCGATTGGCACCATGGTGAGAAGCGTGACGAGGCCGAAGCGCGACGCGATGAAGCCAGTGAGAAACAGTTGCGACAGGATGGTCAGGCTCTGCACGATCCAGTCGAGCCGCGCGAAGAAACGCGTGCGTGCCGCCGGGTCTGAAAACGCGTCGGTGACCAGGCGAAGCTGGTCGAAATACAGGAACGTGTTCGCTGCGGAGATCAGGATGACGAAGAGCGCGATGCCAAGGATGTACGGTGACTGCAGCACCAGCGGCACACCCGCCCACATGCTGCCGCCGATGGCCCGGTCACGTCCGCGGTCGCTGCTGGCCGAGCCAGCCGGCGCATTGGACTTCCAGACGATGATCAGCGCCTTCTGACACACGATGGCGAGCACGAACAGCCCGGCGCCAAGAAACAGGATGCCGCTGTTGCCGATCCGGGACACCGCGAGGTCGGTGACGAGCGGGCCCGCCAGCGCTCCCGCGGTCCCGCCGGCGGCAATGATCCCGAACAACCGCTTCGTCTGATCGCTTCTGAATAGTTCGAGAACGAAGCTCCAGAAGACCGAGATCGTGAACAGGTTGAGGACGCTGATGAAGACCCAGAAAAACTGGCTCAGCCGCAGGCCGGGAGTACCACGACGAAATGCGAGGCCAACGACAGCCAGCGACACGGCGACAGCCGCATACGTCCACGGCAGGAACACGCTGCGGCGAAAACGGGCGACGAGCCAGCCGTACACCGGAATAACAACGACCGACGCGACCGCTGTCCAAATCCAGAGGTCGGCAAGTCGATCAGCCCCGATCAAGGTGCCGACTGTCTCGCGGACCGGCCTCACGGCGAAGTAGCCCGCCATGATGCAGAAGAACAGCAGAAAGGAGGCGACGACCGCCGGCATCTCGTGGCGGTCGATGCCGCCCACGCTCGCGACAAGGCGCCCGTACGCAGGTGGGGGAGTCATCGCGTGGTTTTTGCCGAGTAATGGCGCGCTAGCCGGCCGGCGACGTGAGCGGGCGCACTGGTGCCTCGGCCGGTTCGGACACGCGATCCGCCGACCGCATGGACCCTTGCCTCCGGCCGAGCCACAGACCAAGCATGCCCCACACCGCCGCGAGCGGCACGACTGCCGCCGCAAGCCCGATCAGTCCCAGCCCGAGCTGGCCGAGCCAGCCTTCGGTCCACGCGCCGAGCAGGTCGCCGCCCCGGTACACGAACGTGTCGGTGACCGCCTTGGATTTGTACTTGTCTTCGCGGCTCACCACTGTGAACAGCGTTTCGCGCGCCGGCCGGGTAATGGCGCGTTGAATCGCTCGGAAGAAGGCGTCGAACACGATGAGCATGGCAAACGACGACACGATCGCCAGGCCGATGAAGCCGAGCGCCGCTGCGACGGGCAAGAGCATCAAGGCGACGGCCACGCCGAAGCGCCTGATCAGATGCCCGGTGACGAGGAGTTGCAACACGAGCGTGGCTGACTGAGTGATGGTGTCGATCCATGCCAGCACGGTGGCGCGCATGTCGGTGTCCTGCCCGAGCGCGGCCACCATCTGCAGGCGTGTGAAGTAGATGAACGTCGCCACCACCGTCATCAGCAGCACGTACAGCGAGATGCCCGACAGGTAACGCGATTGCAGCACGCGGCCGATTCCCTGCCAGGCGCTGCCGCCAATAACCGCGCGATCCAGTGCCGCGGGCGCCTGCGCGCCCTCTGCGTTGACCGCAGGCTGCAGCCGCGTCACCAGCCAGGCTGTGACCACTGCCAAGCACAGGAACACTGCCGACACGAGCAGGAGCGCCGGCGCGCCGAGCGGGCGTGCGAGCATGCTCGCAAGCCACGGCCCGACGATAGCGCCGATCGTCCCGCCAACGGCGATCGCGCCGAACAGCCGCCGGCTCTGTTCGAGCGAGTAGCGGTCGGCCATCAGCGCCCAGAACACCATCGTGGCGAACAGATTGAAGACGCTGTACCAGACGTAGAAGACGCGGCCGCTCACGTCGCCCACGGCGCCGGGCGCCAGTTCGATGAGCAGGTAGAAGCCAACCAGGCTGGCCGCGAAGAAGAGATAGGTGACGGCGATAAACACCAGCCGGCGGAAGCGGCTCACCAGCCATCCGAACATCGGGTTGACCGCGAGCGTCACGACGGCAGTGCCGATGAACAGCCACCTGATCGTGTCGAGTCCGCCGCGCATCCCGATGGCATCGCGCGCCGGACGCATGACGCCGATAGCGATGAGAACGCAGCAGAAGTAGAACGCCGATACGAGGAGCGGCGCCAGCTCACCCCGGCGCACGTTGAGAAACCGTTGCAGAAAAGCCGTCATGCGAGCCAATCCCCCGGAACCTGCCCAATGCTATGGTCGATCACCGTGCACTCCGGCTATTAATAGGGTGCGACTATAGCAGCGATATGCACAAAATCGCGACTGAACTGCGACACGTTGTCCTTGGTGCGACGATCGTGTTCGCCGCGGCCGGGCCGGCGCGCGCGCAGAGCGGCGTTTCTCCGTACCGGCAGACGGTCGTCGTGACCGCCGCGACCACGCCGGTTGAACTGGGCACGGTCACCCGAACGGTGACGGTGATCACACGCGAACAGATCGACGCGCTGCCGGTGCACTCGGTCGCCGACGTTCTCCGGATTGCCGCGTCGGTCGACGTCCGCGCGCGGGGCATTCGCGGCGTGCAGACCGACTTCGCGGTGCGTGGGGCGAACTTCGGACAGATGCTGATGCTCGTCGACGGCGTGCGACTCAACGATGCCCAGTCGGGGCACCACAACGGCGACATACCTGTGGCGCTGGACGACGTCGAGCGCGTCGAAGTGCTCTACGGCCCGGGCTCGGCGCTGTTTGGCGCGGACGCCTTCGGCGGCACGGTGAACATCATCACGCGCAGACAGGTGGGTGAGCCGTCGCTGCTCGTTCAGGGCGGCACCTTTGGACTGGCAGGCGGTCGCGGTGAGGCGGCATTCGAACGTGGTCATGTCCAGCAGACAGTCGGCGTGTCAATGGAGCGCTCGTCGGGATTCATGTACGACCGCGATTACGGAACGGTCACGGCGCGCGGGCGAACGGCGATCGGCAGCGACACCAACGTCTCGATCGCGTTTCTGCGCAAGGAGTTCGGTGCGAACAACTTTTATGGCGGCAACGCGCCGTCGCGTGAGTGGACGAACCAGACGCTTCTTGCCGCCGATCATCAGTTCGGCTCCGCAGGGGGTTGGACATTCAACGCGCGTGGCTCATACCGGACGCACGGCGATCGGTTTGTGTTCAATCAGGAACGGCCCGAGTTGTCGGACAACCAGCATCGCACGCACGCGGCGCTCGGCGAGATTTCGGGATCCCGTCATATCGGACCCGCGCTGATGACCGCGGGACTCGAGAGCGGCGGCGATTGGATTCGATCGACAAACCTCGGCGATCACGAGATCGGCCGCGTCAGCGCCTTTGCTGAGTGGCGGCAGGATCTTGGCCGACGGGTTCAGGTCGACGCTGCGCTTCGCCTCGACCACTACTCGCAGTTCGGCCCCTCGTGGAACCCGTCAGCGGGCATCGGGTGGTCGCCCACGGAGACATTGCGCCTGCGTGCCTCGGCGGCCAAGGCATTTCGTGTCCCGACGTTCACCGAGCGGTACTACTCTGATCCGGCGAACCTGGCGCGGGCTGAGGTCGGGCCGGAAACAGCGTGGGCAGGTGAGGGCGGCGCGGACCTCTTTCTGCGTCATGGCTGGGTCATTCAGGCGACCGTCTTCGGTCGCGCCGATTCCGACGTGATCGACTGGCTCCGCCCGACAACGGCCGATCGCTGGCAGACCTACAACGTCCGCGACGTCGATACCGTGGGGGTCGAGTTTGGGACGCAGAAAACCTTTGCTGGTGGCGCCTTCGTGAACGCCCGGTTCACTGCGCTCGATCTCGACGCCGCCGCTGTGACGCAGCTGTCGAAGTACGTCCTCGACTATGCCCCGCGTTCGTTGACCGCCGCCGCTTACCTTCCGCTAGGGGCGTTCCACGCGGCACCAAGAATCGAATATCGCCGCCGGACACGCTCGACGGGGACGAGCGACTACCTACTCCTCGACGCCAGAGTCGGCCATCGCATCGGCCGTCTGCTCGACGTCTTCGTCGAAGGGGCGAATCTATTCGACGAGGACTATCAGGAAATCGCTGGCGTCATCATGCCTGGTGCGACGGTCAGCGTCGGTTTCTCGCTGCGCGCTCGCTGACGGTTTTCACTGCGGCGCCGGTTCCTGCTGGGTCAGGCAATGCAGCGTGCCGAGGCCCCACACGAGATCAACCGCATGGATGCCGACGATACGGTGAGAGGGCATGAGCTCGGCGAGCGTGTTGAGCGCGACGCGATCGTTGACGTCGTTGAACGTTGGCACGAGCACAGCGCCGTTTGCGATGTAGAAGTTTGCGTAGCTCGCCGGCAGACGCTCACCGTTCATGACGACCGGCCGTGGAAATGGCAGCTTGACGACGCGTAGCGGCCCGACGCCATCGGCTCCGCTGGCGCGCTCGAGCCGGTGAAGGTTGTCGATCGATCGTGCGTGGTTTTCATCCGCAGGGTCGTCCTCGACGGCAACAACTACCGTGTCCCGACTGACGAACCTGGCGACGTCGTCGACGTGTCCATGCGTGTCGTCGCCGACGCATCCTTCCCCCAGCCAGATTGTGCGCCGCACCCCAAGCCAGTCGGCGAACAGCCGCTCGTAATGGGCGCGCGTCAGACCAGGATTGCGCACCTGCACGTCGCTGAGCAGCCATTCTTCAGTGACCAGGAGCAGACCCTCGCCATTTACGTCGATGCCACCGCCTTCGAGAACGACGCGTCCCGGACGGCCGGACTGCTCCGGTTGCATCAACGGCAGATCGCTGATCCGGGCAATGGCGCGGCCGACGTCGATATCGCGCCGCCAGTTGTCGTACTTCGCCCACCCGTTGAACGCCCAGTTCACGAGCACGACCCGGCCGGATTCGTCCAGAACGCCGGTCGGCGCGGAATCCCGGAGCCAGACCCGATCGGTCGGAACGATATGCAGCCGGACGCGATCCGCACGGACGCCGTGCGCGGAGAGTGCTTCACCGGCCGATGCTTGCACGTCGGCGGAATGGCAGAGGATCTCGAGCGGCTCGTGGGCTGCCAGAACGCGCGCGATCTCGGCGTAGACCCACGGAATCGGAGCCAGCTTGCCCGGCCAGTCGGGCTCATGGTGCGGCCATGCGATCCACGTTGCGCGGTGTGTCTCCCATTCGGCGGGCATGCGGAGCCTGCCAGTGGAGTGCGTGTTCGAGGTCACGGGTCGGTCAGCTGCCGATGTAGCGGTTCAGGATCGGTCCGTAGGCGTCGATGCGGCGGTCCCTGAGGAACGGCCAGTTGCGGCGAACGGTTTCGATGAGTGCCGGGTCACACCGTGCAATCACGACCGCTTCGGATTCGCCAGCTTCGGCCACGTAGCGGCCGAAAGGGTCGGCAATGAACGAATGACCGAAGAACTCGATGCCGTTCGTCCCCGGTTCGTCTTCATGGCCGATGCGGTTCGGCGATGCGACGTAGACCCCGTTCGCAATCGCGTGGCTCCGCTGAATCGTCCGCCACGCCTCGACCTGTGCTGCTCCCCATTCGTCCTTTTCGGCGGGGTGCCAGCCGATCGCCGTCGGGTAGAACAGGACCTCGGCACCAAGCAACGCGGTGATCCGCGCGGCTTCCGGATACCACTGGTCCCAGCAGATCAGGACGCCGATGGTGGCATATCGTGTCTTCCAGACTCTGAATCCGTTTGCTTCGCCCGGACGTTCGCCGTGATAGTCGAGGTGACCGTCGCCCGGGGTGAAGTAGTACTTCTCGTAGAACAGCGGGTCGTCCGGAATGTGCATCTTCCGGTAGACGCCGAGCAGTGAGCCGTCGGCGTCGATGACGGCGGCGGAGTTCCGGTAGACCCCGGCAGCTTGCCGTTCGAACAGCGGGACGACCAGTACGACCTCTAACTCCCGCGCCAGCTTCTGCATCGCGTCGGTCGTCGGGCCCGGAATCGGCTCTGCGAGGTCGAAGCGGTCGCACTGCTGCGATTTGCAGAAGTAGAGCGAGTGGAAGAGCTCCTTCAGGCAGATGATTTGGGCCCCCCGGGTGGCCGCGTCACGGATGAGCCGCCCCGCGCGTGCCACGTTAGCCGCGGAATCGGGCCCGGAATGGTCCTGAATGATCCCGATGGTGAATGGGTTGGTCACAACTCCATAGTGATATCATTTTTGTTTCGTGTCACTTAAGACCAGCAGCGCAGCCCTCGGGAGCGAGGTCAGGGTACCTGGGTCCGTCGCCAACCTGGGCGGTGGATTCGACACCCTGGGAGTAGCTGTTCAGCTGTATCTTCGCGCCACGATCGCCGATTTGCGTGACGATGGTGGTGCAAAGCTGATAGTGACGCGCAGCACACCCGAGGTGACGGGTGCCAACGCGCTCGAACGGGCATTTGATCTAATCGCCGGACGCACCCGCCGTCCCGCGCCGACCGTCTTCGTTGAAGTCTCCAGCGACGTTCCAATGGCCGCTGGACTTGGCAGCAGCGCCGCCGCGACCGTCGCCGGACTGAGGGTTTTCGAGCGGCTGACCGGCCCCCTTGCCGATTCGGTGCTTCTTGCGGCCGCGACGGAGCTGGAAGGGCACGCGGACAATGCCGCCCCGGCCTTGTTCGGTGGTCTCAACTCGGTGCTGGAGGTGAAGGGCGCCGAGCCGGTTTCGTTGCGATGGTTGTGGCCTGCGGATCTGCGTCTGGTGGTGGCGACCCCGTCGGTGGGTCTGGCAACGGCCAAAGCACGCGCCGCGCTCGCGCCGTCGATGCCGCGCGCAGATGCGATCTTCAACCTGCAGCGGGTGTTGTCGCTGGTCCATGCGCTGCAGCACGGAGAGTACGACCGGATTCGCGAGGCCGTGAAGGATCGCTGGCATCAGCCGGGGCGCGCTCGCCTCGTCCCGCTGCTCGACGATGTGATTGCCATCGACGACCGGGACGTGCTCGGGGCGTTTCTGTCGGGCGCAGGTCCGTCAGTGGCGGCTATCGCGCGGGTGGAGGCGGCGCCCCGGGTCGAGCGGCTTCTGGCCACCATGTACGGACGCGCAGGAGTGGACGCTTCGGTGCGCACCCTGGCCGTTCACGAGGGCGCCTCGAACGCC
>Ga0207428_10002411_pt1 | contig 18662 bp, 17 predicted proteins | sample RhiMethybrSRZTD1_FD_187600 | JGI IMG/M metagenome (GOLD analysis project Ga0207428, IMG submission 187600) | Populus rhizosphere microbial communities from Tennessee, USA - Rhizosphere MetaG P. TD hybrid SRZTD1 (SPAdes) (version 3) | ecosystem: Host-associated > Plants > Roots > Rhizosphere >...
CAGCCGCTCCTCAAGCATTACGCCGACAACCCCTCGTTCATCGAACCGGAGATCCGGCGTAACGAGATCCTGCGCCTCGTGGAAGGCGGCCTCGAAGACATATCGATGAGCCGTGCCGGCCAGTCGTGGGGCATTCCGGTACCGTTCGATCCCGCGAGCGTGGTCTACGTGTGGTTCGACGCGCTGATCAATTACGCCGCCGCCGTCGGCTACGGCTGGGACGACACTCTGTTCGAGAAATGGTGGCCCGCGAACCTTCACGTCGTGGGCAAGGACATCACGCGCTTCCACTGCGTGATCTGGCCGGCGATGCTGATGAGCGCGCGCGTGCCGCTGCCGGCGCAGGTCTTCGGCCACGGTTGGGTGTATTTCAAGGGCGAGCGCATGAGCAAGACGATGGGGAACATCGTCGATCCGCTCGATGCGGCGAACAGGTTCGGCCCGGATCCGTTGCGCCTGTATCTGGCCAAGGAGATTCCGTACGGCGGCGACGGCGACTTCACCTGGGAACGCTTCGAGGAGAAATACAACGCCGACCTCGCCAACAACCTCGGCAACCTCGTGAATCGCGTCGCCTCGATGACGGAGCGCTATCAGCAGGGACGGATTCGATCCACTGGCGGCGGTCCGCTCGCCGCGGTCGCGGCGGAATCGGTGTCGGCGTACCGCGCGGCGATGAACGTGCATGCGCTGCATGAAGGCGCGGCGGCGGCGTTCCGCCTCGTGAGCGCCGCCAACAACTACATTGCCGAAACGCAACCGTGGGCGTTGGCAAAGGATCCGGCGAAAGCCGACCAGCTGAACGGCGTGCTGGCCGATACCTCGGAAGCGGTTCGCGTTGCGGCAACGCTGCTCGCGCCGATCATGCCCTCGTCGGCCACCGAGATCCTGCGACGGTTAGGCGATGACCGGCCGCTGAACGATCGACGGCTGGATACCGATACGGCCTGGCGCACGTCAGGCGAGAAACAGATCTTGAACGCGGGCGCCTTGTGGCCGCGAATTGAAGCAGAAAAGGGAGTGACTGTGACGGAAGAACAGAAACCTGCCGAGGGTGCGCAGGGTGCACAGGGTGCACAGAGTGCTACGCAGGCGGGTCCCGCGCCAGTGCCAGCGACGCCAGCGATCATCACGATCGATGACTTTGCCAAGATCGAATTGAAGACGGCGAAGGTCCTCGAGGCTGAGAAGATGCCGAAGTCGCAGCGGCTGCTGAAGCTGAAGGTCGATGCGGGCGAAGCGGAGCCGCGCACGATCCTGGCGGGCATCGCGGAGTCGTACGAGCCGGAGCAGCTGATCGGAAAATCGATCGTGATCGTGGCCAACCTCGCGCCTCGTAAAATGATGGGGCTCGAGTCGAACGGCATGGTCCTCGCCGCCAGCCCTGAGGGCGGCAAGGCGTTCGTGATCAATTCGGAACCGGCCCCGCCGGGAATCAAGGTTCGTTAGGAGGCTGAATGCATCGCGTGATTCGTAACGTTGTTCCCGTGGTTCTCTTGGCAATGCCGTTCGGCGTCGGCCTGGGCGCCGAGACCAAGTACGGTGCGGGCGTGAAGCTCAGCACGGCCACGCCGATCAGCGAGCTGTATGCGTCGCCGGAGAAATTCGTGGGCAAAACCGTCCGTATCGACGGCGTGGTGACAGCCGTGTGCGAGGCGATGGGATGCTGGCTTGCGATCGGCGCCGCCAACAATCCCGATCAGGCGGTGCGCTTTCAGGCCGATCACGATGGCAAGATCGTGTTCCCGATGTCGCTGATGGGCAAGAAGGCGAGCGCCGAAGGCGTGTTCGTCAAGATTGACGGCAGCAATCCCGAAGCGAAAGAAGCGGCGGGAGAGCACGCGCACAGCCAGCCGAAAGCCGCCGAGTTCGGCAATAAGTACCAGTTCGAGGTCACCGGCGCGATCGCGCCGTAGGCGCCTTGATCGACAGTCACTGCCACATCGCCGGCGAGGAATTCGCCGGCGATCTTGATGCCGTCGTGGCACGGGCGCGCGCCGCTGGAGTCTCGCGCGCGCTCGTGATCCTCGCCGCCGAAGACGATGCCGAGATGGCGAGGGCCGAAACCGTCCTCGCCGCCTGGCCCGAGTGCCGCTTTTCGGTCGGCGTTCACCCGCATCACGCCAAGGTGTTCGCATCGAATCCGCAGGCCGCCGCCGACACGGTGGCGGCGCGGCTCGATGCCCTGCAAGGCGCTCGCGCGATCGGCGAGATCGGCCTGGATTATCACTACGACTTCTCGCCGCGCGATGTGCAGCACGAAGTGTTTCGCGTCCAGATTCGGCTCGCGCTGGAACGTGACCTGCCGATCGTGATTCACACGCGCGAGGCGGAGGACGACACGCTCCGCATCATCCGCGAGGAAGGGCAGGGCCGGCTGCGCGGCGTCTTCCATTGCTTCACGGGAGATCAGGCGGCCGCCGATCGCGCGCTGGCGACCGGTTTCTTTCTCTCGATTCCCGGCGTCGCGACGTTTCCCAAGGCCGAGACGCTGCGCCAGGCCGCCGCCGCGGCGCCGGCGGACCGCCTGCTGGTCGAAACCGACAGCCCCTACCTGGCCCCGATTCCGTACCGAGGCAAGCGCAACGAGCCGGCGTATGTCGCGAAGGTGGTCGACCAGCTTGCCGCTGTTCGAGGCACGACCGCGGACGTGATCGGCGAGCAGACCGACCGCAATTTCGACCGCCTGTTCCGCCCCTGAAATTCGCTTAAAGCTTTGTCGTGCAAAGGATTATTCGGTTCACTGCGTTGACACATCGCGGTCGGTATGGTGTGATCTAGCAGCGTGTCTAACGCCGCACCCCGGACTCAGGCGGACCTAATTCAATTGTTCGAGCCCGTCCGCGCGGATTTAGAGGCGGTCGAGCGCGAATTTGCGCGACAGGTCCAGTCGCAGATTCACGTCATTCCCGAAATCGGCAACTACCTGCTGAAGAGCGGCGGCAAGCGCGTGCGCCCGGCGGTCCTGCTGATGAGCGCGCGTTTGTGCGGCTACACCGGCCCGCGGGCGGTGCTGAACGCCGCGGTGGTCGAGTTCATTCACACTGCCACGCTCGTGCACGACGACATCATCGACGATGCGGATGTGCGGCGCGGACGGAAGGCCGTTCACTCGCAGTGGGGCAACGACGTCACGGTGCTCGCCGGCGACTTCCTCTATATCAAGTCGATGGCGATGGCCCTCACCCAGGACACCCTCGACATCGTCCGGCTGCTCTGCGACATCACGCTGCGCATGATCGAAGGTGAGATTTATCAGCTCACCAAGAACGGCGTCGTCGACTTGAGCGAAGAGGAGCACTTCGACATCATCCGCCGCAAGACCGCGTATCTGTTCGGCGGCTGTGCGGAGATCGGCGGCCTGCTCGGCGAGGTCGGCGCGGAGAAGGCGCAGGCGCTCCGCGAATACGGTTTCAGCCTCGGCACCATGTTCCAGCTCATTGACGACTTGCTGGACTTCACGGGCGCGGCCGAAGCGATGGGCAAGCCGATCGGCGGCGACCTTCGCGAAGGCAAGATCACGCTGCCGCTGATCCACCTGCTCAATCACGGCGGCCTCGAGGCCGGCGATCTGATCCGCAACGCGGTCCGCGATCGGGACATCACCCCCGAGAACTGGGCTCGCCTCAAGGCGCTGCTCCACGAGCATCGATCGATCGAGTACGCCTACGGCCGCGCCGTGGAATTCGGCGAAGCGGCGAAGCGCCAGCTGCGCCTGTTCCCGCCAAGCCAGGAGCGCGAGGCCCTGATGGGCCTGGCCGATTACGTGCTCCTGCGCGATCGGTAATGCATCACACGGAAACACCGAAACACGGAAGCACAGAAACCAAATAGGCTTTTCCGTGTTTCGGTGTTTCCCTTCTTCTGTGTGACGTCTTGCGATGAATCCAGCAGATCGTATCGAGTATCTCCGCAGCGAGATCCGAAGGCACGAAGAGCTGTATTACGTCCAGGCCGCGCCGGAGATCAGCGACGCCGACTTCGACAAGCTGATGAACGAGCTCAAGGCGCTCGAAGCCGCGCATCCGGAGCTCCTCACTCCCGACTCGCCGACACAACGCGTTGGTGGCCGTCCCGCCGAGGGATTTGCGCAGGTCGATCACCTGCAGCCGATGCTCAGTCTCGACAACGCCTACAACGAAGAGGAGCTGCGCGCCTTCGACGAGCGCGTGCGCCGGGGACTCGCGGTTGATCAATCGCCGGCCTATGTCGCCGAGTTGAAGATCGACGGGCTGAGCATGGCGCTCACCTACGAAAACGGAAAGCTGGTGCGCGGCGCCACGCGCGGCGACGGCATGAAAGGCGAAGAGGTCACGCAGAACGTGCGGACCGTTCGCGCGATTCCGCTGTCGCTCAAAGGCGGTCCGAAGGGCCGCATCGAAATTCGCGGTGAGGTCTATCTTCCCAAGAAGAACTTCGAGCGCATCAACAAGGAGCAGGAAGAGGCGGGCGAGCCGCTTTACGCCAATCCACGTAATACGGCGGCGGGCACGATGCGCAATCTCGATCCCGCGCTGGTCGCCAAGCGTGGCTTATCCGCGTGGATGTACCAACTCGTAGGCGAGTCTAAAGACTCGCCTCTACAAGTCGAATCGCACGCCGACATGTTGAGGGACCTCGCCAAGTGGGGTCTCCCGGTCGAGCCGCACTGGAAGAAATGTGACGGCATCGATGCGGTGATCGCGTTTTGCGAGGAGTGGCGCGACAAGCGCGGCTCGCTGGCGTTCGAGACCGACGGCGTCGTGATCAAGCTGAACGATCCGGCGCTGCGCGAGAAGCTCGGCTACACGTCGAAGTTCCCGCGGTGGGCGACCGCATTCAAGTTCCCCGCCGAACGGAAGATCGCGATGCTGCATCGCATCGAAATCAACATCGGGCGGACCGGGGCGGCCACGCCGTTTGCGATGCTCGAGCCGACCGTGGTCGCGGGATCCACCATTTCGATGGCGACGCTGCACAATCCCGACGATATCATCCGCAAGGACATCCGGCCCGGCGAGCTCGTGATCATCGAGAAGGCCGGCGACGTGATTCCGCGCGTGGTCGGCCCTGCCAACCCCGGCGCGGCCGATCGACCCGCGCCATGGGTCATGCCGACCACCTGCCCGGTCTGCGGCAGCGAGCTGCAGAAGCCCGAAGACGAAGCGGTCTGGCGATGCGAGAACAGCTCGTGCCCGTCGAAGCTGCGCCGCGGCCTCGAACACTTTGCGTCGCGCGGCGCGATGAACATCGAAGGCATGGGCGAATCGCTCATCTGGCAGCTGTGCGAAAAGAACCTGATCAAGAGCTACGCCGACATCTATTCGCTCGATGCCGCGACGCTGGAAGGCCTCGAGCGGATGGGGAAGAAGTCCGCCGCGAAGGTGCTCGGCGAGATCGAGAAGTCCAAGGGCAACGACGTGTGGCGGCTCCTCTATGGGCTCGGCATCCGCCATGTCGGCGAGCGCGGCGCGCAGGTACTGGCCGACCACTTCGGCTCGGTGGACGCGATCGAGAACGCGACGCTGGAGGCGCTCGAATCGGTCCGCGAGATCGGCCCGGTGCTCGCGGCATCCGTGCGATCGTTTTTCGATCAGCCCGCCAACCGCGAGCTGATCGAGGGCTTCCGCAAGGCCGGTGTGAAGCTCATCGGCGAGCCGAAGCGCGCCCCGGTTGGACCGCAACCGCTGCTGGGAAAAACCTACGTGATCACCGGCGAGCTGTCGGGAATGTCTCGAGAAGACGCGCAGGCGAAACTCGAGGCGCTTGGGGCCAAGGTGACCGGTTCCGTGAGCAAGAAAACCACCGCGTTGATCGTTGGCAGCGATCCCGGCGCGAGCAAGTCCGAGAAAGCGCAGGCATTGGGCATCCCGACGCTCGATGAAAAGGGATTCCTCGAACTTATAATGAAGGAATCATGAATCGGGTGTTTGTCGTGACCACGGCAACGCTGACGGCGATCATTGGCGTGCTCGTTGGCGTGCTCCTGTCGGTGGAGCGCCCGGCGCGGCCGGTGGATCGTGCGCCGTCGCAAACCGTGTCCAACGCGAACGATGGCGCGCCCGTTGCCGCCGAATTCGTCGACACCCGTCCGGTTCCTTCCTCGTCGTTGAATTTCGCGGACATCGCGGCGCGCCTCAATCCCGCGGTGGTCAACATCGACGCCACGGCGCGCGGCCGTCGCGCGCGGGCCTTGATTGAAGAAGGCACGCGACGCGGGCCCGACGATCCCTTCGACCGGGGAGCGCGCGGCAACGACGCGCCCCGGCGCGGCACCGGCACCGGGTTCCTGATCGATCCGGATGGATCCATCCTGACCAACCACCATGTGATCGAGGGCGCCGAGCGTCTCACGGTCAAGCTCGCGGACGGCCGGAACCTGCGCGCGGAGGTGATCGGCTCCGATCCGGACACCGACATCGCCCTGATCAAGGTCGATGCAAAGGGACCGTTCCCGCACGCGATGCTCGGCGATTCGTCGAAGCTGCGCGTCGGTGAATGGGTCTGCGCGATCGGCAACCCGCTGGCCTACGAGCACACTGTCACGGTGGGCGTGATCAGCTTCCTCGGCCGCAAGCTGTTCGATCCGAGCCTCGACAACTACATCCAGACCGATGCCGCGATCAGCTTCGGCAACAGCGGCGGCCCGTTGATCAATGCGCGCGGCCAGGTGATCGGCATCAACTCCGCGGTCAGCCGCCAGGCGAGCAACATCGGCTTCGCGGTGCCGATCAACCAGGCACGCGCCGTGTTGAAGCAGCTGCGCACGCTCGGCCGCGTCGAGCGCGGCTACATCGGCCTCACGCTGCGCGACGTCGATCCGGATATCCAGTCGTCGCTGAAGCTGTCGCGCGCCGACGGCGCGCTCGTGCAGGACGTGGCGCCCGGGTCGCCTGGCGCGCGCGTGGGCCTGCGTGCCTACGACGTGATCGTGTCCGTGGATGGCGCGAGGGTCAGGACGCAAGACGTCCTGATTCGCCAGATCGCCGAGCGCCGCCCGGGCAGCGTCGCCAAGCTCGAATACGTGCGCGACGGCCGGACGCTTATGGCGCAGGTCAAGCTGTCGGAGCGGCCGCGGCCGCAAGTCGATCGGAACCCGGTGAGCGCCGAGCGATCCGTTCAGCGCATCGGACCCGGTGAGCTTGGGCTGAGCCTCATCGAGATCGATGACAGCAACGCGCATCGCTTCGACATCCCGCCCGGGATGACAGGCCTCCTGGTGCAGCGGGTTGAACCGCTTTCGGTCGCCTACGACGGCGGCATCGAGCGGGGCTCGATCATCCTCGAGGTCAACCGGCAGCCCGTGAACTCGATCGCCGGCTGGCGGCGCATCGTCGGCGCAGCGCGGCCCGGCGACGTGCTCGCCGTTTATCTTTACGAACCCGACGCCGATCAGCGCGCCATCCGCACCGTTCGCACGGAGTCTCGGTGAAACCACGCATCCTCGTCATCGATGACGACGCCGAGATCCGCAAGTCCTTCAAGATGACGCTCGAATACGCCGGCTACGACGTGACGCTGGCGGCCACCGGCGAAGAGGGCGTCAAACTCGCCGAGCAGGAAGCACCCGACCTGGTTTTCTGCGACATCAAGATGCCGGGCATGGATGGTCTCGAAGTGTTGCAGAAGCTGCAGCACCTGAAGGACGTGATGCCGATCGTCGTCATCACGGGCAACGCCGACATCCAGAATGCCGTCGAAGCGACGCGGTTGGGCGCGTTCGATTTCATCGAGAAACCGGTCAGCAGCGAGCGCATGCTCGTGAGCGTCCGCAATGCCGTGGACACGCGGCGCCTCAAGACCGAGAACAAGAGCTTCCGCCGCGACGCCGAAAAGAAATATCAAATCGTCGGCGACTCGCCGGCGCTCGCCGCCGTCAGGGGCGCGATCCAGAAGGCGGCGCCGACCAACGCCACCGTGCTGATCTGGGGCGAGAGCGGCGTCGGCAAGGAGCTCGTCGCGCGCGCGATCCATCGCGAGAGCCTGCGGCGCGACGGCCAGTTCGTGCAGGTCAACTGCGCGGCGATCCCCGACGAGCTGATCGAATCGGAGCTGTTCGGCCACGAAAAGGGATCCTTCACGGGCGCCACCGATCGGCAGATCGGCAAGTTCGAGCAGGCCGACAAGGGCACGATCTTCCTCGACGAGATCGGCGACATGAGCCTGAAGACGCAGGCCAAGGTGTTGCGCGTGCTCCAGGAGCAGGAGCTCGAGCGCCTCGGCAGCAATCGCGTGATCAAGGTCGACGTACGCGTGATCGCCGCGACCAACAAGAACCTCGAGGAGGAGATCGACAGGAACACCTTCCGCGAGGACCTGTTCTATCGCCTCAACGTCGTGCCGATCCACGTGCCGGCGCTACGCGAGCGCCGCGACGACATCCCGGCGCTGGTGCGTCACTTCGCGGATCTGTTCGCGCGCGAGAATAATTTTCATCGCCGCACGTTCACGGCGGCGGCCATGGAGAAGCTGAAGCAGCAGCACTGGCGCGGCAACATCCGCGAGCTGCGCAATTTCGTCGAGCGCCTCGTGATCATGACGAGCAACGAGTCCGTCGACGCGAAGGATATTCCGGAAGGCGGCGTGATCCGCGGCGACCTGCCGGCCGCCGCCGCCACCGGCGAGATCAGCGCCAGCGCCGCCGAGCAGTCGTGGATGCAGGCGCCGACGCTCCAGGAATTCAAGTCCGGCTCCGAGCGCGCCTATCTGGTGGCGAAGCTGAGGGAAAATAGCTGGAACATCTCGAAAACCGCCGAGGTGATCGATACGCCTCGGAGTAATCTGTATAAGAAGCTCGAGCAGTACCGGATTTCACAGGAAACAGACGGTTAGGGGAGACATCAAAGATTTGCCGCAGTGAGCCGGGTAATCGCTGCCGCCGGAAACCATTCGCAAGAGTGAAGTCCGGTGGGAGAGGAAAGTCCGAACTCCACAGGGCAATGCGCCGGGTAACACCCGGGCGGGGCGACCCGACGGAAAGTGGCACAGAAAACAAACCGCCTGGGCAACCGGGTAAGGGTGAAAAGGTGCGGTAAGAGCGCACCGCGCATCTGGCAACAGATGTGGCAGGCCAAACCCCGCATGGAGCAAGACCAAATAGGGAAGCTGATCGAACGGCCCGTTCGCGCTTCCGGGTAGGTTGCTCGATCCCGCCAGCAATGCCGGGACTAGAGGAATGATTGCCGTCCACCGAAAGGTGGAAACAGAATTCGGCTTACAGGCTCACTGCGGCTTTAACGATTTCGGATCTCGGATCGGGCGGATTTCAGATTGGCCAACTATCTCGTAACGGGCGGCGCAGGTTTCATCGGCTCCCATATTTCCGAAGCGCTCGTCAAACGCGGCCATCGCGTGCGCGTCGCCGACAACTTCGTCACCGGCTACAAGCAGAACCTCCGGCAGGGCGTCGAATTCATGGAGGGCGACTGCGCGGACCCCGCGTTCGCGAAAAAGATCGTCGCCGGCATGGACTACGTGCTGCACCAGGCCGCGATTCCCTCGGTGCCGCGCTCGGTCGACAAGCCGAACGAGTCACACCGCGCCAACGTCGATGGCATGCTGCAGATGCTGATCGCATCGCGCGATGGCGGCGTAAAGCGCCTGGTCTTCGCGGGGTCATCGTCGGTCTACGGCGACACCGAGATTCTGCCGAAGACCGAGACCATGCCGACCAATCCGCTCTCGCCGTATGCGCTGCAGAAGCTGATGAGCGAGATGTACGGGCAGATGTTCACGCGTCTCTATGGATTCGAGACCGTGACGACGCGCTATTTCAATGTGTTTGGGCCGCGGCAGGATCCGGGCTCGCCGTACTCCGGCGTGATCTCGCTGTTCATCAAGGCGCTGCACGAGAAGCAGCGGCCGACGATTTACGGCGACGGCGGGCAGACGCGCGACTTCACATACGTGACCAACGTCGTCGATGGCGTGATCAAGGCGGCTGAGACGCCCGGCGTCGGCGGGCAGGTGTTCAACGTCGCGACCAGCAGCCGCGTGTCGCTCAACGAGCTGCTCGCGACGCTGAACAAGATCTTCGGAACGAATCTCGAGCCGATCTACAAAGACGCGCGCCAGGGCGACGTCCGCGATTCACAGGCGGACATCAGCAAGGCGGCGAAGATGCTGGGCTACGAACCGATCGTCGGTCTCGAAGAGGGGCTGCGCGAGACGGTGAAGTGGTTCACGGCAGCGTAACTTTTCCGTCCTCGTAGTACGCCGTCAGCTTGTCGCCGTCGATCTCGAGCGCCGAGGCGCGCCCTTTGTAATAGCTGGTCAGCATTCCCGTATCGATCAGCACCGCGCGGCCGCCGAAGCGCACCGTGATCGATCGATTCTGCTGCGGCGTGTGGCCGGTGACGAACCGCTTCGCGCCGTATTTCTCCAGCAGCGCCGCAAACGGCCCGCCCTTCGGATCGTCGGGCACGGTCGAGAGGCCCCGGTACCACAGCGCGCCTTCGGGATTGATCGACAGCCACGTATCGATCTTCAGCACTTCCTGCGCTTCCATCAGGAGCGGGATGTTCAGCTTGCGGCGATCGAGCTCTTTGCCTGCGGCCTGCGCCTCGGCGATGCGCGCGTTGGCGAGGCCGATTTCGCTCGACGCGACTTGCAGGATTTCCGCGAGCGAAAAGTCGCGCGTCGCCAGCTTCTGATCGATCAGCTTGTCGAGGAATTGATCGAGCCGGCGGATTTCGTCGCGCACTTGCGCGTTGAGATCGTCGAGCTTCACCGGTGGGTTGGCCGGGTTGACGCCGGCGTGCATGAAGATGTTGCCGGCGACTTCCGCGACCATCGGCTTGCCGCGCAGCCATTGCCCGTACTTGCCCTTCGGCGAGAAGGCGTCCTTGTATTCGACATATCCCGCCGGATGCGTCGTCAGCCACGCTTCCTTCGTCTGGGTGTAGACGCTCGGCACCGGCTCGCCTTTTTCCTTCTTGTTCTCGGCGAGCTTCGCGTAGTCCTCCCACGCCGACTGGCGGCGCTTTTCGGAATTGGCGTCGGCGAACGTCGCGTAGATCTCGCGGGTCACGTCCCGCGTTTCGCCGATGATGTTCATGACCTCGTGATTGCCGAGCAAGGCAAAGGCGCGGCCGCCGGCATCCTTGGCCTGGCCCTCGAGCGCCATCAGCAGGTCGAGCACCGCGCGTGTGCCTTCGCCGCGGTCCACGTAGTCGCCGGTCTGGATCAGCTGTGCGCGGCCCCCGGTCCACTTGCCGTTCGCATCGGCAAGGCCGGTGACTTTCAGGATGGACTTGAAGCCGTCGATGCTGCCGTGGATGTCGCCGATCGCGATGATCCGCGCAGGCGCTTGCGCGAAGGTGAACTGGGTGGCGAGAATGACACCACAGAGCAGGGCGGGCACGGTCAGGAGCCGTCGCATGCGCTTATCGTAGCCGATTCGGGAACCGGGACTCACGCGGTGGGATAATGAAGTCGATTTGGTCAGAATCGCGCTCGTTGCCGCACTGTTATTCCAGGCGCCTGACGACATTCAGCTGTCCACAAAAGCGCGTTCGGTCAGCGCGGGTGAGGTCGTCATGCTGTCGATCGCGCTCCGCCAGCCGTCGGGGTCCGTGCGCGTGCACGCGTTCGGAAAGGACATCCCCGCCTACAAGGATGATGACGGCTGGCACGCGATCATCGGCATCGATCTCGGGACCAAACCGGGCCGGTACCCCGTGCGAGTCGAGAGCGGCGCGGCGCTCAGCGTCGCGCAAACCACCTACGAACTGCGCGTCGAGCCGAAGACATTCCGCACGCGGCGCCTGACGGTTGACGAAGCATTCGTGACGCCGCCGGCGTCCGAGTTGCCGCGAATCGAGAGGGAAGCGGCACGGCTCGCCGCAACGTGGAGCACGACGTCGCCGACGCGCTTGTGGACGATGCCGTTCGCGCGGCCGGTGCCGCACGAGGCGAACAGCGCGTTTGGCACGCGCAGCATCCTCAACGGCAAGCGCCGCACCGATCACAGCGGCGCGGATTTTCTGAGTCCGGCCGGCACGCCGATCGAGGCGCCGAATGCCGGCCGCGTCGTGCTCGCGCAGAGCCTCTATTTCTCGGGCAACACCGTGATCATCGATCACGGCCTCGGCATGTTCTCGATGCTGGCGCACCTGTCGAAGATCGACGTGCAGCCTGGTGATGTCGTGACGACGGGACAGAGGATCGGATTAGTGGGCTCGACGGGCCGTGTCACCGGCCCGCATCTGCACTGGGCGGTGCGCGTCAACACGGCGCGCGTCGATCCGTTGTCGTTACTGGCGACGCTCGGGTCGTGAGCCGTCGCTAGTCGTAGAACACGAACTTCTCGCCGCGCTTGGCGATCAGCTCCTGGATGTTCTTGGCCATCAGGTCGCGGCGCGTGAGCAGGGCCTTCTTTTCCTTGCTGCCGACCCAATCACCGAGACCGCGATCGAGCTCCTCGATCGTCAGCGCCTGCATCTTTTCCCACAGCTTGCGATCGACGCGGCCGAGCGGCGCGATGTTCTTGAGATCCTTCTTGTCGATGAACGCGCGCGAGTGATCGATCAGGATCAGATGCCAGTCCGAGTCGTAGATCAGGTTGCCCTGGTTGCGATCGATGTTGGCGATGAGCAGGTCGAACATCTTCATCCGCGTGAGCTGCACGCTCCACTGCGGCTCTGGACCCTGCGGCGGCTTTTCGACGCTCCAGCCCTTGACGTTCTCGACCCAGAAGATCGCGGCGCCGGTGCGGCCATCGAGCTTGCGTTCGACGATCGGCGGCACCATGTGCATGTCGAGCATGCGATCGAGCTTGTAGGCGGCGATCTCGGCCTTGTAACTCTCCATGAAGCCCTTGCTGTAGCCGGGCCTGAGCGGCTTCCACGCAAAGCGGATCGGGCTGCCTTCGATGGTGGCGCGTTGCGGCTTGGTGACGCCGATCGGCACGTCTTCCACTTTCCCGACCTTGCCTTCGAGGAGCAGGTGTTCGATCTGATCTTCGAAACCGGTCCAGGTCAGCGAACACTTGCCGGGCTCGGCAGCCGGAATGGCGACCTGTCCTGAGAGCGTTGTCGCGGACAACAGCAGGACGCAGACGCCAAGGATTGCGAGGGCTCGTCGCATGAATTGTTCCTTTCGAGCGAGCATTGTAGCGCCGAACAACTCCGGTTGCCGTCGCGCAACGCGGGTTGCCGGATCCACGCGGCGCTTTTCGGCCTGTTTCGCCAAATCGTGTCTCAACGGCGCAACCAGGGTTACCGCTTCCTCTTGTTACGCGGGCCGCGTCATGCCGGTTCCGGCGGCGCAAACGCCATGCCCCGAATGGGTTACGGCGATTCGCCGCGTGCGGCGGCCGTCTTGCTCAGGCGAGCGCCGGCTGCGCGCGAGCATTTTGCGGGTTTTGCTTCCTGACCGCGAGCGACTCCATCAGCGTTCCGCGCGCAGCCGTTTCCCAATCTCAACGGAGGACACCATGCGCACATGCTTTGCCACCGTGATCGCACTCGGCGCCACGGTACTGATCACCTTGCCGGCACTCGCCGCGACCGCTCAATCGCAAACGCCCGCGGCCGTCGCGGCACCCTCGACGCCCTCGAAGCCGCTGCTCAATCTCAACACCGCAACAATCGAGCAGCTCGAAACGCTGCCCGGCATCGGCCGCAAGGTCGCCGAGCGGATCATCGAGTACCGAACCAAAAGCGGCAGCTTCAAGCGGATTGAGGACCTCATGAACGTGAAGGGCATCGGGGAGAAGAGCTTCCTGAAGCTCAAGCCGCTCGTTGTCGTGCCGCCGCCGAAGACCGAAAAGGCGCCCGGTGACTGAGGCGCGTCCGCCTTTGCGGCTGCGCCGCTTCGGCGAGACAGGCGGCGCCGCCTTCATCGACATCATCGTCGCCACGTCCCTCTGCTTCCTGATGGCGGCGATCGCGGTTCCCGTGATCGGCGGCACGCTGGAGCGCGAACGAACCATCGTCGGCGCTCACTACCTTGCCGGACAACTGCAGCGGGCCCGTCTGGATTCGCTCAAACGCGCGCGATTCGTCGCCGTGCGGCTGCAGGTGATCGGCGAGCGGACCGAGCTCCGACTGTTCGCGGACGGCAACGGCAACGGCGTCCTGCAACGCGATATCGATCACGGCATCGATCCGCCGTTGACGCCCGCCGCATGGCTCGACGACCAGGCGCGCGACATTTCGTTGCGCATCAACCAGGAGATCCTTGATGTCTCCGGTTCGAGCGCGCTCGCGCCTGGCGACGATCCTCTCCGCATCGGCAACACGTCGTTGCTGACGTTCAGTCCTCTGGGCAGTGCCACCAGCGGCACGCTATATGTCGCGGCTCATCGGGGTCCACAAATGGCGATTCGCGTCTTCGGGGCGACCGGCCGTGTCCGCGTGTTGATGTTCGATGCGCGGACGCGGCAATGGTACCAGTAGCAATCGACCTGATCGAGCGCCGGCGCGAGGGCCGCTGTCCGGGCGGCGGCGCGCGCTGGCGCCCGCACGCCGTGCTTCGCCCCGGTCAGCCGGTCACGCTCCTCAATATCAGCAGCCGCGCGGCGCTCGTCGAATCCGCCGCGCGGCTGCGTCCTGGCGCGCGCACCGAAGTGCAGCTGGCCGGCTCGCACACGCGCACGTCCATCGCCGGCCGTCTCGATCGTTGCTACGTTGCCGCGCTCGAGCCGATTCGGTATCGCGGTGTGCTGCTGTTCGATCAGCGCGTCGACGTCAGCGAGGATCACCAGCAAGAGACACCAACCCGTCGACCCTGAGGGTCGACAAGCCCGCGTGTGTAGCAGGTGCCCGGCGCACCACAGGCGATCGGGCACTTGCTACTCTTCAACGAGCACTTCACAAAACACACATCGTCGCTTCCGGCCGGAATCCGACATCAAGATCATCGCGTCTCGTGGCATCAAGTTTGTTATTGCTCGCGTTGCCATGGACGCCGTGCCTAACATCTCCGTTGCCAGCCCGCGGCAGCTGCGCCGCGCCGATCGTCGCGCGGGACTCGATGTCTTGTTGCGTCACGTCACAGCTGATCTGATCAACGCTCCCGATCGCCGGAAACTGGCGAACATTCTCCCTGAGCGTCTGCGCCAGCTCGCGCGGGTGCGAAGCATCGGGCTGAAGGAGATCACCAGCACGATGTCGCCGCGATCGCTGCAGCCGATTCGCGCGCGCGACTACGTGGCCTTCACCGTCCCGGTCAAGGAAGAGGGCCGGCAGGTGATGCTCGAAGCCTCGTTCGATGCGCGAAGCGGGCCCGACGACTGGACCTGTCAGCTGATGGAAGCCGCCGCGAGCGTGGCCGCGATGCTGCTCGAGACCGAGCGGCTCGCCTGCACGCCGGCGCCGCTGACCATCGCGGAGCGGGATGGCGCGGCGCCGCTGATCGGCTCCAGTGAAATCATGCGTCTGCTTCGCGACCGTGTCGAACGCGTCGCGAACACGAACTTCACCGTCCTGATCGAGGGCGAGAGCGGCGTCGGCAAGGAGCTCGTCGCCCGCCAGATTCACGAGCTCGGGCCGCGCCGGCAAGGCCCGTTCGTTGCGATCAACTGCGCCGCGCTCGTCGAGACCCTGATCGAAGCCGAGTTGTTTGGCATCGAAGAGCGGACGGCGACGGGTGTTCGCGGCCGGCGCGGCAAGTTCGAGCACGCCGACGGCGGCACGTTGTTCCTCGACGAGATCTCCGATTTGTCGGCGGCCGCGCAGGCGAAGTTGCTCCGCGTCATCCAGGATCTGACGGTCGAGCGGGTCGGCGGCATTGGTCCGCGCCAGATCAACACGCGCATCGTCGCCGCCACTAATCGGCCGCTGTCGGGACTGGTCGATCGCGGGCTGTTCCGCACCGATCTGTTCTATCGCCTGAGCGGCGTCGAGATCCGCGTGCCGCCGTTGCGCCTGCGTAAAGCGGACATTCTGGAGCTGACGCAGTACTTCCTCTCGCGGCACGAGGGCCGCGGCCGGCTCACCATGACCGCGGCTGCGAGCGACGCGTTGATTGCCTACGACTGGCCAGGCAACGTGCGCGAGCTCGAGCGGATGATCGAGGGCGCGATCGCCACGGCTGAATCGAGGCAGATTCGCGTCGACGACTTGCCGGTCAGCCTGCGCGGCGGTTACGGCGAGCACCTGGTGCCGTCGTATCAGCTCGGCGACACGATGCGCGCGTGGGGCAGCCGCTATGCGCGGCTGGTGCTCGAAAAGAACGCCGGCAACAAGCGCCAGGCCTGCCGGGCGCTCGACATCAGTTATCACACGCTGAATTCGTACTTGCGGTATCGGCCTGCGAAGGCGCCCGCGGCTGCCAGCCGGCATCCGCGCGAGCTGGTGTCGTCGCAGAACTGACCAACGGGTTGCCGGAAGCCTCCGGCGGTGAAGACGGCGAGGCGGGGCGGAAGGGCCGCGCGGTCATGCGCCTTCTTCGGCGATTGGAGGTAGACATGGAGAAATCTCGACGTCAATTCATGGCCGCATCGCTCGCCGGCTTCCCGATGCTCGCGTACTCGGGCGCGGCGGCGCCGGCTGCATTCGCGCCGCAGGCGGCCGCTCGCGCACAGGGCGGATCGGTCCTGGTCGATCCGGTCCTGGATCAGACCATCACGACCCTTCGCGAGCTGGTCGCGGAAGGGGACGCCAAACCGGCGTCGCGCAAGGCAAGCGCGCGTGCGATCGAGGCCACGTTGGGTGTTCAGGCCGCGCACATCGCCCTGCACTACGACGCCCAGGTGCAACGCGCGCTGCGGCGTCGTCAGGCGCGCGTCGGCCGCGTCGCGTTGATCGACGAGCTGGTCCGGTCGGCGCACGACCACCAGCGTCACGCCGTGACGCACGAGCAGGTTGACCTGGTGCTCACCAAGCTGGAGCAGGGTGGTTTCTCGGGTTGCCTGCGGGATCTGCAGCGCGCCCTTCGTGCCGCCAGGCTCAATGCGCCCGATGCGGTTCAGGCCGCGGCGCTTCTCCCTGCCCAATACGACTTCTGCGCGGACCTCAGGATGATCATCGACATCGCGGAGCAGGCGGCGGCCATCATTTGCGCCATCGCGGTGTTGGAGCCAACGCTGGCGCTGGAGCCTTTCTGTGCCGCCGCCGGCCTGGCCGTCGCGATCTACAAGGCGATGCAATGGTGGTGGTGCTAAAGGAGGCCTGGCATGACGACAATTGAGTATCCCCGTCGCTTCCCGAAGACTCTCCGGCAGCTTCTGCTGCAGGGCGTGGTTTCGATCCTCGTCCTGCAGCCATTCCTCATCTGGCGGATCGCCAACGAGCGCGTCGTGGTCTCAATTGCCCTGTACGGTCTTGCGGTAGCGGCGCTTGCACTCTGCTTTCAAGGCTGGCGCTTTCTCACGATGCAGGAACTGGAGCACCGGCAGCCAACGCCGGAAATGTCCTTTGTATTCATGCTGGCCTCGGTCTATCCGCTGGCGATCAGCGTGTTTTTGCTGATCCTCCTGGCCGAGATCTGAAACGCGGGTTGCGCCCGGGCCGCGCCGCATAGTACCTTTCGGGGGTTCGCCTCATTCGAGGTGAACCCCTCTTTAATGGCTGAATCCGCTTCCGGTCCGCTCAAGAAAACACCTCTTCACGCTTCGCATGTTGCCCTCGGCGCCCGCATGGTGCCGTTTGGCGGCTGGGACATGCCCGTCGAGTACTCCGGGATCACCGCCGAGCACATGGCGGTGCGCACCGCCGCCGGACTCTTCGACGTCTCGCACATGGGGGAGATGGAGATTGCGGGAAAGGGCGCGCTCGAAGCCGTCCAGCACATCACCTCGAACGACGCCTCGAAGCTGCAGGTCGGCCAGATTCAATACTCCGGCCTGACGACACCGGAGGGCACGTTCGTCGACGACTTGCTCGTTTATCGCTTCGGCCCGTCGCACTACCTGCTCGTCATCAATGCCGGCAACATCGATAAGGACGTGCCGTGGATCACGGCACGCGCGAAGGAAGTCTCACCGGACGTCGGCATTGTCAATTCGAGCGATCGATACGCGCTGATTGCGATCCAGGGACCGAAGGCGCAAGACATTCTTCAAACGCTTACCGCCATCGATCTCCCGGCCATCAAGTACTACTGGTTCGCTCATGGCGAGATCGCCGGCGTGCGCGGCACCGTGTCGCGCACCGGCTATACCGGCGAAGACGGATTCGAAGTCATGATTCCGCCGGCGATGGCCACCAGAGTGTGGGATGCGCTGCTGGCGGCAGGAAAACCGCACGGCCTGATCCCGGCCGGACTCGGCGCGCGCGATACGCTTCGCCTTGAAGCGGCGATGCGGCTTCACGGCAACGACATCGATGAGCACTCCACGGTGATGGAAGCCGACCTCGGCTGGATCGTCGGCTGGAACAAGACCGAGTTCCTGGGTCGCGACGTCCTTCACGCCCAGAAGGCGAACGGCACGAAGAAGACGATGGTCGGCATCGAAATGATCGATCGCGCCATCGCCCGGCATGGCCACCCCGTGTTCCACAACGGCAATCCGGTCGGCGTCGTCACCAGCGGCACGCAGACGCCGTTCTTGAAGAAGGCGATCGGGCTGGCCTACGTTCCGCCCGCGCTCAAGGCGCCGGGCACCGAGCTCGAGATCGACATTCGCGGCCGTAAAGCCAAGGCCGTTGTTGTACCTTTACCGTTTTACAAGAGGCCCAAGAAGTAGCGCCCCAAGCCCCAAGTCCCAAGCCCCAGGTCCCTTATGAGCTATCCAGCTG
>Ga0207428_10002413_pt1 | contig 18659 bp, 16 predicted proteins | sample RhiMethybrSRZTD1_FD_187600 | JGI IMG/M metagenome (GOLD analysis project Ga0207428, IMG submission 187600) | Populus rhizosphere microbial communities from Tennessee, USA - Rhizosphere MetaG P. TD hybrid SRZTD1 (SPAdes) (version 3) | ecosystem: Host-associated > Plants > Roots > Rhizosphere >...
GGTGCCGAGACAGACCGCGGCAAAGAACGCGAACACGGTGCCGTCCATCGTGAACTGGATCCAGTACGGCCGGCCGACATCCGCGGTCGCGCGATCGAACAGCCGGATGCCGATCATCGCGATGCCAAGGCCGGCGATGCCGGCGATCACCGACAGCAGCACGCTTTCCATCAGCAGCTGGCGGACGACGCGCCAGCGCGTGGCGCCGAGCGACACGCGCACGGAAATCTCGCGCGCGCGGTTGGTGGCCCGCGACAGCAGCAGGTTCGCGACATTCGCGCACGCGATCAGCAGCACGAACGCGACGGCGCCCATCAGCGAAAGGAACACGACGCGGATCGGCCCGCCATTCTGCGCCTCGTTGAACGTCTGGACGCGCGCCTGGATGTCCTTGTTGGTGTCGGGATTCTCCGACTCGAGTCGCTTCGAGATGTTGATCAGCTCGCTTTGCGCCTGCTCGCGCGTGACGCCGGGAGCGAGGTGGCCGAACGTCTGCAGCGGGCGGGCGTTGCGCTTCTGTTCGAGCAGGCCGTTCATCTGGTGGAGCGGCATCCACACCTCCGTATTGAACGGAAACTGGAAGCCTTCCGGCAGCACGCCGATGATCGTCGTCGGCACGTCGTTGAGGCGAACCGTCTTGCCAATCGCCGAGGGACTGCTGCCGTATCGATTGACCCACACCTTGTTGGCGATCAGCGCCACCGCAGGAGCGCCGGGCTGATCGTCGTCCGGCACGAAGTCGCGTCCCGCCACCGGCCGGGCGCCGAGCACGCCGAACGTGTTTCCGGTGATATACGCGCCGTTGTAACGCTCGGGCGGCTGGCCTTCATCGCTCAAATTGGCAAGCGCGCCGCTGTAGGCGCCGAAGGCGTCGAAGGTCTTGGTGCTCTCTTTCCAATCGCGGTAGTCGAGGTAGGACACGCCCATCGGGCGATTGCGGACGCGATCGTACGATCCGATCGCCATCGTTCTGTCTGGATCGGCGATGGGCAGGCCGCGGATCAGCACCGCATTCACGAACGTGAACACCGTGGCGTTGACGCCGATGCCGAGCGCCAGGGCAACGACGGCGACAAAGGAGAACCACTTGTCCTTCAGGAGCAGGCGTGCGGCAAACCGAAAATCTTCCCAAAGACCCATGGCATCCCCTTGAATACAGTCGTGTGGTGTTAGATCCCCTTACGCTGTGAAAGTTCCCAAGGTTCCAAGTACGATCGAATCGTGATCATTCGCCTGGCCACGGCCGCTGACGCCGCCGTCGTCTCGGAGCTGGCGCGCCGCACCTTCTACGACACGTTTGCCGCGACCAACGACGCCACGGACATGGCGCTTTACCTCGCCGGCGCCTACAGCATCGACATTCAAACGCGCGAGCTGAACGATCGTGACATCACGACGCTGCTCGTCGAGGAGGGCGGGACGGCGATCGCGTACGCGATGGTGCGCGCGGATCACGTCCCCGGCTGCGTCACCGGTCCCAATCCCGTCGAGTTGTGGCGCTTTTATGTCGATCGCGAGTGGCACGGCCGAGGCGTCGCGGCGGCGCTGATGGATCGCGTCCGCATCGCGGCTCGCGAGCGTGGCGCGAAAACGCTGTGGCTGGGCGTGTGGGAGCGGAACGATCGCGCCCGCGCCTTCTATGCGAAATGTGGTTTCGCCGATGCCGGGGAACACATATTCTTGTTCGGCACCGATCCGCAGACGGATCGCGTGATGGTCAGCTCACTCTGAAGGCATGAAGACACGTCGCATCATCGGCATCGGCATCGTCTTAACCGGGCTGCTCGTGTATCGCGCGGCCGGCGCCTTCGAATCGCGGCGCATCGACGCGCAGCGGCAGGCGCGGCCGGCGGCGCAGGCCCAGCCGGTCAGCCTCCGCATCGACAGCGAGCGGCTGATGAACGCGGTCACGACGCTCGCCGATCCAAAGTTCGAAGGCCGCGCGGCCGGATCGCCCGGAGGCATTGCGGCACGCGCTTGGATCGTCGATCAATTCAAGACGATCGGAGTGTGGCCGGTGTCAGGCGCGTACGTTTATCCCTTCAAATACACGCGCATGACGATGAACGGCCGGCAGGAAGGGGACGGCGCGAATGTGCTCGGCATGTGTCTCGGCACGGATCCGAAGCTGCCGTATTTCATCGTCTCCGCGCATTACGATCACCTCGGCGTTCGCGATGGGCAGATTTACCCCGGCGCCGACGACGATGCGTCCGGTGTCGCCGTGATCCTCGAGCTCGCCGCGTTCTGCCAGAAGACGCCGTTCCGTCACACGATCCTCTTCGCCGCGTTCGACGCCGAGGAGCGCGGGCTGCAGGGGGCGAGGGCGTTTCTCGTGAAGCCGCCGGTGCCGCAGGATCGGATTGCGCTGAACGTGAACCTGGACATGGTCAGCCGCAACGACAAGCGCGAGATTTTCATCGCCGGGACGTATCACTATCCGGACTTGAAAAAGCCGCTCCAGGAAGTCGCGGCCCGCGCGCCGATCACGGTGCTGTTCGGGCACGACAAGCCGGTGGCCGTCGCCGGCGGCGTCGAGGACTGGACCAACCAGTCGGACCACGGCCCGTTCCACGCCGCGAAGATTCCGTTCGTGTATTTCGGCGTGGAAGATCACGCCGATTACCACAAGCCCACCGACACCGCGGACAAGATCAACCGCGGCTTCTTCGTCGACGTCGCGGAAACGATCCTCGACTCCGTGCTGGCGCTGGATCGCGCTAAGTAAGCACCAGGTGCTGAATTCGCGCATTTTGCTATCCAGAGACCAGGTGCTGAAATTTGGCGTTTTGTTGTGCGAGGACAAGGTTCTGTTCGACTGATTATTGATTGCGTCGGTTCCGCGATTTTGCAAGGAGCCGGCTGATCGTCGTCGGATGAACTTCCAGGCATCGGGCAATTTCGGACAGCAAATACCCGTAGACGACGTGCGCCCGTCGAATCGCGGTGATCCGTTCGCGTCGCGTGACGCTCGCCAACACTTTTGAGAGCTCGGGTCGCGCCAGAGCTCGATAGCTTCTCGGTATATCGCTAAGGTACATCGTTCTTCCGATCAACTCCCTCACTTCCGACTGAAGCTCGGGGTCTCCAAAGACGACATCGCGGTCATCGAGGACCAGTTCTCCATGAAAATTGAGAACCAAGTTGGCGAACCGCTGGCGGGACTCTTCAGGGGTCAGCGACGGGAAGGCGCGCTGGAGCCACGCCGTCGCCAGAAACGGTTCCGGATCGCACAGTCCGACCATTGCGGCGTAACTGCTCCACTGCCACTTCTCGGGAGTGGCCACCAACCCGGCTTCGACAGGATTTCTCGCGACATACGCCATGGCAGTCCTGAGATAGCAAGAGTCGCCGATAACCAAGGGCTTGTAAGGACCCCCAAAGAGATGACCGGTCAACCGATGTCGACGATTGAAGTACTGCGCGTAATTCCCGTTTACGACCTTCATGAAAAGCGCGACATTACCTCTGGGTGTGTGGGCGATACAGTGATAGTGAGTACCCACCAGGCAGTAGGACGGGCACTCAACACCGTAGCGCTCGATCGCGTCACTGAGAATCGCAAGGAATGTTCGCCGGTCCCGAGCATCTTCAAAGATGCGTGTCTTTCGGTTTCCACGCGACATGAGGTGGTAAGTTGCCCCTGGGAATTGAATGCGCCGTTGCTTGGACATGCCGATCGATCCTTCAAACGCGATTCCCTGTGGGTCAGCGCGTTTTTGCGCCAGTTTGTGGTGTAAGGCCCTGGCGACCGCGCAGTTCCTGCACCCGCAGTCGGTCAATTCGAGTGAAGAATCTGCAACTTCTCTTGGAGGGGGCGTGGCATAGCGCTAAGATTCGGCACCTAGTGCCGTCTTAGCGGAATGCAATATTTCAGCACCTGGTCCCGGCTTAGCAGAACGCTAGATTTCAGCACCTGGTTCCTATGCAGCAATTTTTCGATGCGATCAAAGCGGGCAAAGTCGACGAAGTCCGGCAACTGATTCAGCAGAATGCCGCGCTCAAGTCCGCGCGAGATGCGACCGGCGCCTCCGCGCTGCTCGTCGCCGCCTACAACATGAAGCCCGATGTTGTAAAAGTTCTGCTCGATCTCGGTGCGCCCGTCGACATTTTCGAGGCCAGCGTGCTCGGCAAGGTCGATCGCATCCAGGAGATTCTGAAGGCAAGTCCCGCGCGCGTCTCCGAGCACGCGCCGGACGGATTCACGCCTGTCGCCCTCGCCGCATTCTTCGGTCAGCCTGCCGCGGTGAAGGCGCTGATTGCGGCCGGAGCGGACGTCAACGCCGCAGCTAAAAATCCGCTAAAGGTCGCGGCGCTGCATGCCGCGGTTGCCGGCGGCAAGCTCGAGATCGTCAGGACCATTCTCGAAGCCGGCGGCGATCCGAATGCGCAACAGCAATCCGGCTTCCGCCCGATCCACGAAGCCGGCACACGAGCGAATCGAGCGCTCGCCGAGCTGCTTCTGAATCACGGCGCCGATCCGTCGCTGCCGAACGACACCGGCCAGACCGCCATCGATCTGGCACACGAGAAGGGCCATTCCGACTTCGCCAATTGGCTCGCATCGAAGCGGCCGACCACCTGATCAGGTTATCCACGGATTACACTGATTACACGGATTGAGCGGTTGCTCGCTGGCCGGCCTTGCGGCCGGCCTCACGTCAGCAACGAAGTACCGCAGGAATGAGTCTTCTGATTGGTGCGGACTCATTCCTGCGGTACTTCGATGCTGACGCGTCGCGAAGCGACGCAGCGAGCAACCGCGTCTTGCTCGCGGCTGTCCATCCGTGCAATCCGTGAAATCCGTGGATGATTAAGGCGAGGCGATCTTGCGGTAGACGTCGAGCGTTCCCTCGACCAGCCGATCGACGCCGAAGTGCTCCGTCACGCGCGCGCGGCCGGCTTCGCCGAACTGCTTGCGCAGCTCCGCGTCTTTGAGCAACCGCACGATCGCAGCGGCGAGCGCCTTCGCATCGGCGGGCTCGACGAGCAGTCCGGTCTCGTCGTGAATGACCGCTTCAGGAATGCCGCCGGCCCTCGTGCCCACGACCGCGTGACCCATCGCCATCGCGTCGAGCACGGCTGATCCCAGACCCTCCGTCACCGACGACATCACGAACAGATCAGCGGACTTCATCAGCGACATGACGTCTTCACGAAACCCCGGCAGCAGCGCGCGCTTGCCCAGTGACAGCTGCTTGATCTGCTTCTCGAGCGGCGCGCGCAAATCGCCTTCGCCAAAGATGATCAGATGCGCGTCGGGCACTTCGCGCAGCACTATCGGCATCGCGTCGATCAGGTACTTCTGCCCCTTGTGGCCGACCAGCGCGCCGACGTTGACAATGACCGGCACGCCGTGAGGCAGCCAGTATTCGGCATGCAGATCGATCGCCGGCCGATTCTGGATCTTCTCCACGTCGATCCCGTCATGCACCACCTCGATGCGTCCGGACGGAATGCCGTCGGCCACGAGGATGTCCTTGATCGCATGCGACGCGGCGATGAAGCCGTCCATCTGCCGGTACTTCCACTGCGAGAACGTATGAGACTGGAGATGGAAATCGACGCGCCGCGACGCAATCGTTTTCGGCCGCGGATCGGGAGCGCCGAACGACAGCGCCAGCGACGCCATCGAGACCGCATGCGGATCGTGCGCGTGGACGATGGCCGGCTTCCACTCGCGGATGATCTTCGACAGCTTCCACGCCGTGGCCAGATCGATCTCGTTCACCGGGGCGAGCGGCACCAGGTCCGGCCCCTCCGAGGCGCGCCGGAACAATTCGCCATCGCGATGCGCGACGAGCACGGCACGATGGCCGCGCGCCCGCAGGCCGAGAACGGTTAAGAGGACCTGTTGCTGTCCCCCGCGCCAGGTGCGCGCGGTGTCGATGTGGAGGGCGAACACAGCTCCCTGAGTTTCGCAAACTTCAGCCTGACATAGCGGGCATTCATCGCCGACACGATCAGGCCGGCCTTGCCGTCGCGGAACCCCCCGCGCAGCACGTAATTGCGGAAAAACGCCGCCGGCGGATGCACGATCACGTGGAAGAGTCCCGCCCGGCGCCCCTCCTCGAACATCTGCTTCGCCGCCAGCGTCGTGTAGCGATCCATCGTTTCCAGGTGATGGGCACGGTCGCGGTACGCGTAGTGCTGCAGCTCGCTGCGCAGGTACTCGACCGGCCCGTCGGCCTTCACCGATTCGTGCACGTACTTGCCCGCCCATCGCGCGCGGCGGCGATCGTACAAACGCAGCTGATAGTCGGGATACCAGTCGGTGGAGCGCATCCACCGCCCGAGATGAAACGTCACGCGCGGCAGGCGATAGCCTGCGGCGCTTGGCCGGCGCGCGAGCGTGGTCTTGATCTCGGCAGCGAGCTCCGGCGTGACGCGCTCATCCGCGTCGAGCGAGAAGATCCAGTCGTGGCTCGCCTGTTCGGCGGCGAAATTTTTCTGGGCGATGTAGCCGGGCCACGGCCGCACGATCACCTTGTCGGTGAATCGCCGCGCGATCTCGGCGGTGCGATCGGTGCTTTCGCTGTCGACGACGATGATCTCGTCGGCCCAGGAGAGGGACGCGAGCGCGGCCTCGATGTTCGCCGCTTCGTTGAAGGTGATGACGGTGGCCGTGACCGGCACGGCCACCAGTCTAACCCGCCTCCGCCCGCGAAACACCCGCGGGCTTCGGCGCGGCTGCGCTGTTATTGACCGGCGAGCGGCACCTGCTGGATCGCGCCGTAGTTCACAACCGACTTCGCGTACTCGACGAGCGCGAGCAGCTCGTTGTTGCGGGCGACGTTGAGATCGCGTTGCGCCTGCAGCACGAAGAAGTTCTGCGTCATGCCGGCCTGGTACTTCTTCTCTTCCGCCTCGAGGCGGCGCTCGGCGAGGACGCGCGATGCGCGAGTGGCGTCGACACGCTTGGCGTTGGTCTGCACGGTCCGCGCCGCATCACGCACCTGGGTGGCGACGGTCAGCTCGAGGCTGGAGATCTGCCGCTCCTGCTGCGAGTGCTGCAGCTTGGCGCGCGCGAGGTTCGCCTCGTTCGTCGACTGGCCGATCGGATAGGTCAGATCGATCGAGAACGTCCACCCCGGGAAATCGCCCCCGAACACCGTGCCGAGCGTGCTCCAGTAGCTTCTCTCCACCTGGCCGATGATCGGCCCTGGAGTCAGGCCCGATGAGGGACCGCGGATCAGCCCGACGCCGCCGATCGCCTGCGGGGCGTAATTGAGCGAGGCGTTGAGGTCCGGCAGCGACTGGTTGTTGAAGTACTTGATCGAGATGTCGTTCGACTCGAGGTTCTTGCGCGCCGCCACGAGGTCGGTGCGCTGGCTGAGCGCGTTCCTCACGGCGCCGTCGAAATCGACCGTCGTCGGGGTGAACGTGTACTGTTCGGTGGGCTCGATGCGCGTGTTCCACATCTCGGGCGCCTTCGGTCCGAAAATCAGCGCGCGGATGAAATCCTGCTGCCGCTCGATCGCCGCCTCGGCCACGATCACCGCTTCCTCGCGCGTCGCCACTTCGGCCTCGGCCTGGACGATGTCGAGGGGCGCCATGGTGCCGATCTCGACACGGGCGCGGTTGTCCTTGAGCGACTGCTGCGACAGCTCGAGCGACTGCCGCTGCACGTTCAGGTTGCCGATCGCATACAGCAGGTCGTAGAACGCGTTGCGGACGTTGCGCGTGGTCTGCGCGATCGACTGCTGCAACTGCGTCTGCGAGATCTCGTAATTTTTCTGGCTGACCAGCAGCTGCTGGCGCGTGCCGTCGATCTTGAAGTTGCGCAGCAGCGGCTGCGTATAGGTGGCGCTGATGTTCGACGTCAGCTGCGGATCGAAGCTGGTGAACTGGTTGTTCGTCGTAGTGCGGCCGTTGTTGAACTGCACCTGATACTGGCCCCCGTACCACGGCGTGAACTGCTGGATGCCGAAGTTGTAGGCGTTGCGGCCATTGGTCAGCTGGCTGGTGTTGCCGGAGAGCAAGCTTGACGGCGGCTGCGTCTGGTCCACGAAGTCGATGTTCGTCGTGAAGTTCGGCGTCCAGTTCGCCTTGAACACGGCCGTGTCCAGGTCGCGGATCTGCGGGTTGATGCGCTGCACCTGCAGATCCAGGTTCTGCTCGAGCGCGGTGGCCACCGCGTCGTCAATGCTCATGCGCACGATCGGCTGACCTGCCGGCGGCTGCGCCGGTTTTGTCTGCGCGTGAACAGGGGACGGCCCAAAAACGGACACCGCCGCGGCGAGCAGGCCGGCGATTACCGCCGTACGGGCACAAAAACGCTGGTCAAAACGCATCACACTTCCACTCCATGAAAAGGAAAATCGCGGATGTTAGACCTTGGCAACAGCAAAAGCGGTGCCGCGAGCCGAGACATCAGCCCTCCATGATAGACGGGATGGGGCACCGGCAGGTTCGTTTGAAACGAACCCCCCTCATATACTTAGAAATCAATGACTAAAGACGAGGTTTTGAGCGCGTTTCGACGCTCCGGCGCCCTGCTCGAGGGCCATTTCAGGCTGTCGTCCGGACTGCACAGCCCCGGCTATCTCCAGTGTGCCCTGGTGCTGCAGCATCCGAAGGAGGCTGAGGCGCTCGGCGCCGCGCTCGGCGGCATCGTGCGATCGCTCGGCGCGCAAGCGGTCCTGTCGCCGGCGATGGGCGGCATCGTGATCGGCCAGGAGGTGGGACGCGCGCTCGGCGTGCGCGCCATCTTCGCGGAGCGCCAGGATGGCGCGTTGACGCTGCGCCGCGGCTTCACACTCGATCCGGGCGAGAAGGTGATCGTCGTCGAAGACGTCGTCACCACCGGCGGCTCGACGCGCGAGACGATGGACGTGGCGCGCGCCGCGGGCGCGATCGTTGTCGGCGCCTGCGCGATCGTGGATCGCAGCGGCGGCAAGCAGGGGCTTGACGTTCCGTTTCACGCGCTGCTGCCGATGGACGTGAAGACCTATCAGCCGGACGACTGTCCGCTCTGCAAGCAGGGCATTCCCGTCGTCAAGCCCGGATCCCGCACGCCGAAATAAGTGCCGCGCACGCTCAAGCTGACAATCGCGTACGACGGCACCAACTACGCCGGCTGGCAGCGGCAGGCGAACGGCGTGTCGATCCAGCAGATCATAGAAGATGAAATCGCCGCGATCGTCGGCGCGCCCAATCCATTGATGGCGGCGGGGCGTACCGATGCGGGCGTCCATGCCGCCGCGCAAGTGGCGAGCATCACGATCGATCATCCGATGCCGTGTGACGACCTGCTGCGCGCGCTGAATGCGCGCATCAAGGGCGGCGATATCCGCATTCGATCGATCGAGGAAATGCCGCCCGGCTGGAGCGCGCGCGCCGCGGCAAAATCAAAAACGTATCGGTACGCGATCTGGAACGGTGCGCATCCAAGCCCGTTCTTCCGTCACGTCGTCTGGCACGTGCCGCAGCCGCTTGATATCGATCGCATGAATCGCGCCGCGCAGTTTCTAATCGGCGAACACGACTTCATTGCGTTCCAGGGGCGCGGCACCGACGTCCTGACGACGACGAGGACGATGCTCGAGGCGGAAGTCGTCGAGATGAATATCGACACCGATCAACCCGTGGCGTTGTCGCCGATCGAGTTCGATCGCGGCGGTCGCCTGGTTCGGTTCCAGGTTACGGGTACCGGGTTCCTTCGTCACATGGTGCGGACGATCGTGGGCACGCTCGTCGACATCGGCCGCGGCAACATGGAGGTCGATGACATGCGCGCGATCATCGAGTCGAAGGATCGGCAGCGGACGGGGCAGACGGCTCCGCCTCACGGCCTGATGCTCTGGCAAGTGTTGTACTAGGCCGCCCCATCCACAGTGACACCAGCCAGACGAGCCCCGCCGCCGCGATGATCACCATCAGCAGGCGGATGCCCGCCGCCATGTCCTGCAGCGTGAACTCGGGGAATCGATAGGTCATGAGCGCCGAGCCGCGATCGACCGCCCAGTGCCACGCAGTGTGCGCGACGAGCGCCGAGAGCAGTATCGTGCCCATGCGCTCCGCGATCACGTAGCGGAACAACAGGACCAGCGCGGGGATCGTCACCAGCAGCACGAACAGCTGTCCGATCTCGACGCCGACGTTGAACGCCAGCAGCGACGTGATCAGGTGATCGCCGGCGAACTGCAGGCGCTGCCGCAGCAGGAACGAAAAGCCGAAGCCGTGGACCAATCCAAATCCGAACGTCACCATCCATCGCCGCTGCAGCTTCGCGCCGACGATGTTCTCGAAGGCCATGTAGAGGATCGAGATCGCGATCAGCGTTTCGATCAGCGGCGGGAACCACAGGCTGTCGGGCGCCATGCCGTACGCGGACGCGATCAGCGTCACCGAGTGCGCGACGGTGAACGAAGTGATCACGATCACGAGGGGGCGCAGCTTGCGGAACGGAATCACGAGGCAGATCAGGAACAGCAGGTGATCGGTGCCGTCGAGAATGTGGAAGAACCCCTCGCGCGCGAAGAGATAGAACGCCTGGTGCCAGCGCGGATCGAGGTGCACGATCCCGGTGTCGGCGTGCACGTCGAAGGCGCGCTCGGGCTTGCCGGGCTGCAGGAACCGCAGCACGATGTTGACCTGCAGGCCGAGGCGCGTGAGGCCCGGGCGAATCGCGAAGTCCGACTGATCCGACTCGATCGGATACTCGAACATCACGTCGAGCATGCCCTGCTCCCAGAAGATCTCGGTGCTTTGATCGAGCTTCGCGCCGGTCGTGATGTTGGCAAGCGCGGCGTCGTAGCTCTCGAACGATCGATCCGACGGCAGCGACGTGCGCGTCGCGGCGATCACCGGCACGGCGAGCGGTTTGCCGTTCTCCCAGAGCTCGACGAAATCCCTGATCCAGACCTGCGCCGCGTGCCGCTCGGCGGCTTCCATCTTCGAAAAGTCCAGGAATCCGCCCGCGACGGTGGGAACGTCGACGTCGCGCATCGACTTGAGGGGCGCCCGCATGAGCAGGCGGAGCGTCTTGCCCTCGGGATGCACGAAGCCGAGGACGGTCACCTCGTTAGGCACCTCATGGGCGGTGATCCCGGGGGCCGTGGCCGCGACCAGGAGCATCACCACGGCCAATCGGCTCAATAACTTGCTGGTTGTTGCAACGCTCGACACGGGTATTGGTCCCAAGTATACTGGCGCCCGCGAAAGGGGAGCCGGGGGATGAAGAATCGCAAGTTATTTACAGGTGCGGCACTGGTAGCAGTCCTCGCGACGCTTGGTGTCGTGCAGGGATATCTCGACAAGGTAGCGGCTCAGGCGAAGCAGGTTCCACGCTTTGAAGTGGATCCGTTCTGGCCGAAGCCGATGCCGAACAACTACGTGTTTGGACAGACGATTGGCCTCGGCATTTCGTCCGACGATCACGTCTGGATCATTCATCGCGGCAACGATCCGCAGAACCTCGATCGCACCGAGCTGGCGTTCCCTGGCGGCGCGACCGGTCCGCGCGTCAGCGAGTGCTGCAACGCGGCGCCGCCGGTCATGGAATTCGATCCGGCCGGCAACAACGTCGGCGGATGGGGCGGCCAGGTCGCCGGCGCGCCGTACCAGTGGCCCGAGAGCAACCACGGCATCGTCGTCGATCACAAGGGCTTCGTGTGGATCGGCGGCAACGGCGGTCCCGACTCGCACATCCTGAAGTTCACGCGCGACGGCAAGTTCGTGGCGCAGTACGGCAAGCCGGGCGCGCGCAAGGATCCGGGGTCGCCGGCCGACAAGCCCGTCTACCGTTCGAACAGCCTCGACATGGAGAGCTTCGGCCGCGTCGCGAAGATCTTCATCGATCCGAAGGCCAACGAGGGCTACGTCTCCGACGGTTACCTGAACAAGCGCGTCGCGGTGATCGATCTCGACAGCGGCAAGATCAAGAGGATCTGGGGCGCCTACGGCGAGCCGCCGACCGACAACAACCTCGGCCCGTACGATCCGACCGCGCCGCTGCCGCGCCAGTTCCGCAACCCGATGCACTGCGCGATGCTGTCGAACGACGGCCTCGTCTACACCTGCGATCGTCCGAACGATCGCGTGCAGGTGTTCACGAAGGAAGGCAAGTTCGTGCAGGAGTACCGCATCGAGCCGCAGACCCGTTCCGACGGTTCGGTGTGGGACATCGACTTCTCGAAGGACCCCGAGCAGCGCTTCCTCTACATGGCTGACGGCGCCAACGAGCACGTGCGCATCTACGACCGCAAGACGATGACCGAGCTCTACAGCTTCGGTTACGGCGGCCGCCAGCCCGGCATGTTCCTCGGCGTGCACAGCATCGCCGTGGACTCGAAGGGCAACCTCTACACGACGGAAACCTACACCGGCAAGCGCCTGCAGAAGTTCGTTTACAAGGGTCTTGGCGCCATCCCGAAGTCGATGAAGGTCCCGGCGTGGCCCGGTTCAGGCAACTAAGTAAGGTTTAAGCTTTAAATTTCAAAGTAGGGCCGGTCCGGGCATCCCCGGGCCGGCCCTTTCGTCGTACAATCGAAAACCGGCTCCATGAGTCTCGATCAATTACTGGAGTGGATTCCCAAGGGCGGGCCCGAAGAGTCCCTGGCCCGGCAGGTCGAGTTCGATCGCCTGCCACGTCACGTCGCCATCATCATGGATGGCAACGGCCGCTGGGCCGGCGAGCGGCACCTGCCGCGCGTCGAGGGCCATCGCGCCGGCGTCGAAGCGGTCCGCGACGTCGTCGAAACCTCCGCGCGTCTCGGCCTCGAGGTCCTCACCCTCTACGCCTTCTCGGTCGAGAACTGGAAGCGTCCTGCCGCCGAAGTCAGCACGCTGATGATGCTGCTCAAGCGCTACCTCGGCCTCGAGCTCGACACGCTGCTGCGCAACAACATCCGCTTCAACGTGATCGGCCGCGCCGAGGCGCTCTCGCCGGACGTGCGCACCGAGCTGCTCGACGCGGAGCGCAAGACGGCGAAGAACACCGGGATGCTCTTCAACATCGCGCTCAATTACGGCGGCCGCTCGGAGATCGTCGACGCGGCGCGGCGCGCGATTGAATCGGGCATCAAGCCTGAAGATCTGGACGAGGATCGCTTTTCCAGCCTGCTCTACACCGCCGGGCAGCCCGATCCGGATCTGTTGATCCGGACGAGCGGCGAGATGCGCGTCAGCAATTTTCTGCTGTGGCAGATCGCCTACGCCGAGATCTGGGTCACCGACACGCTGTGGCCGGACTTCCGCTGCCGGCACCTTCTTGAAGGCGTGCTCGCGTATCAGAAACGCGATCGCCGTTTCGGCGGCATCACGCCGCCCGTGCCCGCGGGAGTGCGGTGAGCATTTCTTCCGTGCCTTCCGCCCAAGTCCCAAGCCCCAAGTCCCAAGCCCCGAATGACTCGCGTAATTAGCGGCGTCGTGCTCGGCGCCGTCGCTCTCGCGCTGATCTGGTTCCTCAGCTCCATCGCCTTACTGGGCATCGCGCTGATCGTCGTGGCGATGGCCTTCCACGAATACGATCGCATCGTCGACAAGATTGGCGCGAAGGTGCCGTTCTGGACGACGCTGGTCGCGACGCTGCTGGTGTGTTCGATGGTGCCGTTCCAATGGGTCGACCTGGAATCGGTCCTCTCCGCGGCGCTGCTGGTGATCGCGCTCAACGTGCTGGGGTCGTCTCGCGTCGGCGCGCCGCTGTTGGCGGACACCGCGGCGGCCGTCCTGGCGCCCGTGTATATCGGCGTTCCGCTCGGCTGCCTCGTCGGCGTCCACGCGATCGTCGGCAGGGAAGGCGTGCTGCTGCTGATCGCGACGGTCGCGGTCAGCGATACGGCGCAGTACTACACCGGGCGCACGCTGGGCCGGACGCCGCTCGCGCCGCTGCGCAGCCCGAAGAAGACGCGCGAGGGGGCGATCGGCGGATTCGTGATCGCGCCGTTGTTTCTCGCCGTCGCCGGCGCTTACTGGCTGCCCGATTTTCCGTGGTACTGGCACGCGAGCCTGGGCTTCGGCATCGTCGTCGCCGGCATCATCGGCGATCTGTTCGAGTCGATGCTGAAGCGCGCCGCGGACATGAAGGACAGCGGCGCGCTCATCCCGGGTCACGGCGGAGTGCTCGATCGGATCGACGCGCTGCTCTTCGCCGCGCCCGTTTTCTATTTCTTCTTGCGCAACGTTTAATCATCCACGGATTTCACGGATTACACGGATTGATGACCGCGATGCGCGTACAGCACTGCAAGTCGACGCGGGCCGACCTTCGGTCGGCCGGGACAGGCCATGCGGCCACGGACGAAAGACCTCATATGGCGATGTGTGTTTTCGCTGTGAGGTCTTTCGTCCGCGGCCGCATGACCTGTCCTGACGCCGGGCGAAGCCCGGCGGACGCGTCGACTTCGCATCCGTGCAATCCGTGTAATCTGTGGATCCCCTGACATGAAGCGCATCGCCATTCTCGGCTCGACGGGATCGATCGGCACGAGCGCGCTCGATGTGGCGCGCACGCATCGCGATCGCGTCGAGGTCGTCGCGCTCGCGGCGGCGACCAACGTCGCGGCGATGGTGAAGCAGATCCTCGAGTTCCGCCCGCGCGCGGTGGCGATGGCCACCGGCGAGAGCATGGACAAGCTGTGCGCCGCGCTCGGCGGATCGCCCGCCGAGATCTCCGGCGTCGGCAACGACGGCCTGTGCGAGATCGCCTCACATCCCGACGTCGACATCGTGTTGTGCGCGTCCTCCGGAACAGCCGCGCTCGACGCCGTGTTGTGCGCGATCGAGGCGGGGAAGACCATCGCCCTCGCCAACAAGGAAGTGCTCGTGATGGCCGGCGGCCTCGTGATGGACGCCGCGCGCAAGAAGGGCGTCGCCGTGCTGCCCGTGGACAGCGAGCACAACGCGATTCACCAGTGCCTGCACGGCCGCGCCAGCGGCGAGATTCGCCGGTTGATTCTCACCGCATCCGGCGGCCCGTTCCGCGGCCAGCCGCTCGGCGCGCTCGCCAAGGTCACCGCGGCGGATGCGTTGAAGCATCCGACCTGGCAGATGGGTCCGAAAATCACCATCGACTCGGCGACGCTGATGAACAAGGGCCTCGAAGTGATCGAGGCGCACTGGCTGTTCGGCGTGCCGGCCGCGCAGATCGAAGTCGTCGTCCATCCGCAGTCGATCGTGCACTCGATGGTCGAATTGAAGGACGGATCGATCATCGCGCAGATGGGCATCACCGACATGAAGCTGCCGATTCAATACGCCTTCGCGTATCCCGATCGCTGGGACGCGCCGGTGCCGTTTCTCGATCTCACCCGGCAGAAGGCGCTCGAGTTTCACGAGCCGGCCTGGGACGACTTCCCGTGTTTGCGCCTGGCCTACCGCGCGCTCGAAGCGGAGCGCAGCCTGCCGATCGTATTGAACGCGGCCAACGAGGTGGCCGTATCGTCTTTCCTGGAGGGGCGGCTCGGTTTCACCCACATCCCGCAAGTGATTGCGCAGGCAATGGATGCGCATACGCCCGAGCCGGCCGCGACGCTTGCCGACGTCCGCCGCGTCGACCGCTGGGCCCGGATGCATGCCGCCGAGCTGGCCGCGGAGTTAGAATCAGAAGTTCAGGGTTAACGTCCGGAGTTGATTGAGTGACCACGTTACTGTCGTTTTTATTCGTGCTCGGTGTGCTCGTCTTCATCCACGAGCTGGGACATTTCCTGCTCGCGCGGTGGAACGGCGTGCGCGTGCTGACGTTCTCGCTCGGCTTCGGGCCGAAGATCCTCAAGGTGCAGCGCGGCGACACCGAATACTGCATCAGCGCCATTCCGCTCGGCGGCTACGTGAAGATGGCCGGCGAGAATCCCGACGATCCGCAGACCGGCGCGGACGATGAATTCCTCGCGAAGTCGAAGTGGCAGCGCTTCCAGATCCTGATCGCGGGGCCGGCGATGAACATCCTCCTCGCCGTCGTCCTGCTCGCACTGGTGTTGATGCGCGGCGCCACGATGATGGCCTACCTCGATCAGCCCGCCGTGATCGGCGCGGTGCAACAGGGATCACCGGCCGAGAAGGCCGGCGTGCAACCCGGCGATCAGATCACCAGGTTCGGCACCGCCGACGTGCGGACCTGGGAACACCTCGAAATGGCGGTGGCGTCGCGGCCCGAGCGTGAAGTGGACGTGACGATCCTGCGCAGCGGGCGCGAAGAGCATCTGAAGGTCCGTCCCGATCTCACCGAGCTCAAGACGCGCAGCGCGCGGTTCGAGGTCGGCACGATCGGCGTGCTGCCCGACGCGCATCCGAGCGTCGATTCGTTCGTGCCGGGCAAGCCCGCCGAGTCGTCCGGACTGAAAGCCAACGACCTGATTCTTGCCGTGGATGGCAAGCCGATGGTGTTCCAGACGCAGGTCATCGAGGCGATCTCCAAGAACACCGGCAACCAGCCGATCGAGTTCCGCGTGCGGCGCGACGGCAACGAGCTGACAATCCCGGTCACGCCCTACAAGGAAGGCAACGCGGCGAAGGTCGGCATGTACATGCGCGATGCGACCAAGTCGTTCAAGCCGACGCCGATCGAAGCGATCGGCATGAGCGTGCAGCGCAACATCGAGATGGCCGGGATGATCCTCAACACGCTGAAGGATCTGGTGACGGGTGAAGCGTCGCCGAAACAGTTGATGGGGCCGATCGGCATCGCGCAGGTGTCGGGCGAGTCGGCGCAGGCGGGTTGGCTCGCGCTGCTTGGCTTGATGGCGTCGATCAGCCTCAATCTCGGATTGCTGAACCTGATGCCGATCCCGGTCCTCGACGGCGGCCACATTTTCATCATGGCCATCGAGACGATCTCACGCCGCGACTTCAGCCTTCAGGTGAAGGAGAAGATGCTGTTCGTCGGCTTCGTGCTGTTGATGACGCTGATGGTGACGGTCATCTACAACGATCTCACGCGAATAGCGTGGATCGAAAACCTGATGCCCTGGCGCTAGTGCGTCGTTTGCACGCCCTTCACGCCAGCAGCGGGGCGCTTTAGAACTTTTCCCGGGCGGGCGTTCGTATGCTTGCCCTCGTCCAGCACCACCGTGCCGTTCACGAGCACGGTATCGATGCCCAGCGGATACTGAAACGGATCCTCGAACGTCGCTTTGTCGGCGACGGTCGCGGGATCGAAGATCACCAGGTCGGCCCACTGGCCTTCCTTGATCGTGCCGCGATCGGCGAGGCCGAGGATGCTCGCCGGCAATGACGTCATCTTGCGGATCGCTTCTTCGAGCGGGATCACCTTGAGCTCGCGCACGTAGCGGCCAAGCACGCGCGGGAACGTGCCGAAGTTGCGCGGGTGAGGTACGCCGGCGCGCAGCGGGCCGTCAATCGCGAGCGCCGACCCATCCGAGCCGACCGCGACCCACGGCTGCTTCATCGCCAGTGCCAGGTCCGCCTCGTCGATGATGAAGTAGACGCATCCCACCGAGCCGCGCTCCTCGATCAGCAGATCGAAGACGAAGTCGAATGGATCCTTGCCGGCCTGCTTCGCCGCTTCGGCGACGCGCATGCCCTCGTACTTGCGGTTCGGCGACACCGGATCGTTCGTGCCGCCGCGCGTGCGCCCGATCGCCGCGAGCTGCACGTTCTGCCACGTGCCGGCCGATTGATACCGGCTCTCCCACGTGGGGTTCGTGTTCTCCATCTCCCTGCGGATGCGCGCGCGCTCCTGCTTGTTCTTCAGGCGCTCGACCAGTTTGGCGGTGCCGCCATCCTGCGCCCACGGCGGAATCGTCGCCGTCAGGCTCGTGCTGCTCGCGACATACGGATATTGATCGGCGGTCACGCGAATGCCGCGCGCCCGCGCCGCCTCCACGAGCTCGATCACGTCCTTCATGCGGCCGAAGTTCTTCTGGCCGGTGACCTTGACGTGGAAGATGTGAACCGGAATGCCGCCGCGCTCGCCGATGGCAATCGCTTCCTGGATGCCTTCGCGCAGCTTCAAGCCGTCGTAACGCAGGTGCGACGCGTACAAGCCGCCCTGTGCCGCCTTCGCCACCTCGCCGAGCTCTTCGACCGTCGCAAACGCATTGGGCGGATAGATCAGGCCCGATGAGATCCCGAAGATGCCCTGTTCCATCATCGACGAGACGATCTTCTGCATCTCGCTGATGTCTTTCGCCGTGGCTTTCTTGTCGTCCTCCCCGATGACGAGCTCCCGCACCGTGCCGGTACCGACATACGACAACAGGTTCGGCGAGATGCCGCCCTTCTCGATGGCGGCGAAGTAACCGTTGAAATCCGTCCACGGCGCGCGCTCCGATGCTTCCTTGCGCGGCGCCACCGATCCCGACTCGCCGATCACTTCCGTCGTCACGCCCTGGCGGATCTTGCTCTGGCCGTTGCCGTCGGTCAGCAGCGGCATGTCGGAGTGGCTGTGCATGTCGATGAAGCCGGGCGAGACCGTGCGGCCTTTGGCATCGATGGTGCGCGCGCCGGTGCCGCTGACCTCGCCGAGCGCGGCGATCTTGCCGCCGGTAATCGCGATCGATCCTTTTCGCGGCGCGCCGCCCGAGCCGTCCACGATCTGCGCGTTCGTGATCACGACGTCGTATGACGGCGCGATCGTCGACGGCGCCTTCGTTGAGCATGCCGCGGCGACGATCGCCAGTGCTGCGACCAGCGTCCTCATTCTCAGTTCCCCTTGAATTTGTTGACGATCGCTTCGGCGAACGCCGTCAGCGATCCGG
>Ga0207428_10002417_pt1 | contig 18636 bp, 13 predicted proteins | sample RhiMethybrSRZTD1_FD_187600 | JGI IMG/M metagenome (GOLD analysis project Ga0207428, IMG submission 187600) | Populus rhizosphere microbial communities from Tennessee, USA - Rhizosphere MetaG P. TD hybrid SRZTD1 (SPAdes) (version 3) | ecosystem: Host-associated > Plants > Roots > Rhizosphere >...
CGCCGTCATCAGTCCCAGTTCAGGCGGAATTCCGGTCGCCTTCGGCGTGCGCGATGCGCTCAATGCCGAACAGATTTACTGGGCCGAGCAGGAGAACGGTAAGCGCATGTTTCGGCAGTATGTGAACCAGGGCGAGATTAATCCCTGCATCATCGTCGACGACATCATCCGCAGCGGACATGCGATTGCGGAAACAGTGGACCTCGTGAAATCACTTGGGGCGAGAATCATTGGTTGCGGTGCGATCGTGCGTTTCGATCTGGCGCCGGATGAAGTAGAGGGCGGACCGGTGAAGTCGTTAATCGAGTTTGATGTGAAGATGTATGACGACGCGGATTGTCCTGAATGTAAGAACGGTGTTCCTCCCGAGACGGTTCGTTTCTAATCCACAGATTACGCAGATTAAATCTGTGGCTTATATTTCATGTCGGTTCGCGAGTGCTTTGTCCATAGTGACCTCGTCAACATATTCGAGGTCACTTCCCACCGGCATTCCCATCGCGATTCTCGTGACTCGTAATCCCAGCGGCTTCAATAGACGGCTAATGTAGTTGGCGGTCGCTTCGCCTTCGGTGGTCGGATTCGTGGCGAGTATCACTTCCGACACCGCCACGCCGTCATTGTTTTCCGGTTTCAAACGCGGCAAGAGGTTGGCGAGTTGGAGTTCGCTTGGTCCAATGTGACGAATCGGCGAAAGACTACCGTGCAGCACGTGGTAAACGCCCTTGAAGCTGCGCGTCTTCTCCACAGCCACCAGACTGTGAGGCTCTTCCACCACGCAAATCACGGAATGATCTCGCGTCGGAGAGGCACAGAACCGGCACGGATCGACTTCAGTGAGGTTGTTGCAGATCGAACAGAGAACGATCCTCTGCTTAACTTCGCGGAGCGCGTTGATCAATCGCTCGAGATCGGCTTCCGGCGCACGCATGATGTGAAACGCGAGCCGCTGAGCCGACTTGTGGCCAATACTCGGCAGTCGTTTCAGTTCGTCAATTAATTTGGTGACTGGTTCGGCGTACTCTAGCATCGCGAATCAACGACTACCCAAACAGTCCTCCCAAGCCCGGCGGCAACATACCACCGAGCTTGCCCTTCATTGCTTCATCAACTTTACGGTTGGCTTCGTTCGCCGCGGCCAGAATCATGTCCTGAAGCATTTCGACGTCGCCGTCTTTAACCGCTTCGGGATCGATCTTGAGCGCCACGATTTCGTGATTTCCTTTCATCTCCACCGTCACGACGCCGCCGCCTGCTGAAGCTTCAACGCGCAGTTCTTCCATTTCTTTCGCCATCTTTTCCTGCATGACCTGCGCCTGCTTCATCATCTGTTGAATGTTGAATCCGCCCGGAAATTTCATCACTGCACCTCGCTGAAAAAATTTGAGTCATCCTAGCATCTCTTACACAGATCCTAGAAATCGGTGTAATCTGCGTAACCTGTGGATACTCAACTCGACCGGATTCTAGAGGCTCGCATAAATCTCTACTACGATCTGCGACCCGCTCCCGTGTCACCGGCGCCGCTCTTGATCGCGCTGCACGGTTACGGCGCAAACAAACGCCAGATGATGCGTGAAGCCCAACTAATGGCGCCCGGGCAATTCGCGATCGCATCCGTGCAGGGGTTTCACCAGCACATCAAAGAGCCGCGCGAAGCCGGTGGTCCATTGCGATTTGGTTTTGGCTGGTTGACAAACTTCAAGAGCGAAGAGTCAGTAGCCGTCCATCACCGCGCACTGCTCGATCTGATTGAAATCCTGACTGGCGAAGGTATCGCCGATCCGTCACGCGTTTTCCTGCTCGGCTTTTCACAGTCATGCGCGCTCAACTATCGCTTCGCTTTTACTCATCCCGACCACTTGCGCGGTGTGGTGGGAATCTGTGGCGGCATTCCCGGCGATTGGGAAACGAGCACCGCATATCGGCAAACGCAGCTTGACGTGTTTCACCTTGCCGGAACACGCGACGAGTTCTATTCACCGGATCGAGTCAAGTATTATGGACCTCAACTCAAGACACGCGCGCGCTCCGTTCAATTCAAGAGCTATGACGCGGCGCACGAATTTGTTCCCGAAATGCGGCCAGATGTGGTCCAATGGCTGACCCGGACCGCCGATGGACAGTTGCGATTCTAGTTTTATTTAACATTCGTGTTTCCTGATCAGATTTTGACAGGATTACAGGATTGGGCAGGATGAACATGATTTATTCTGTCAATCCTGCTCAATCCTGTAATCCTGTCAAAGGTTTTATCTTCGACCACGATGAACACTGAATACAACGATCCTCCGCCAACTGTCGCCGAAGCAGAGCATGACGTCGAGGCGCGGAGTGCTGTCTTCAAAAAAGAGCTCGGACTTTTCGATCTCGTTCTCACTCAGGTCGTGTTCGTGGTGGGTACGTTCTGGGTCGGCTGGGCCGCGAAGCTGGGTCACGAGCAGAGCATGTTCTGGATCCTTGCGATCGCCACGTTTTATGTGCCGCTCGCGGTTGCCGTGATCTTTCTCAATCGCCTGATGCCGTACGAAGGTGGTCTCTACCAGTGGTCCAAACTGGCTTTCAACGATTTTGTCGCGTTCATGGTCGGCTGGAATCTGTGGGTCTTCGCGATTTCGATCATGGCCGGAATGGGATTGGTCGTGTCCACTAACTTCTCATATGCGATAGGGCCATCTGCCGCATGGATAAGAGACAGCCACTGGATGATCATATTGATTAGTTTCATCCTCGTAACGGCGATGGTTATTGCTGCTACGCGCGGCCTCGCGCTTGGGAAGTGGGTTCACAATGTCGGCGGCGTCGTGCACATGATCACTTTCGCTGCTTTGATCCTGCTGCCGGTCTTTGCTCTTTCTCGCGCCATGGGAGCAGGGTACCAACCCTTTACGCTACAGTTTCCAACGTTCACGGAGTACAACATCAATGTCGCAAGCAAGCTCGCGCTTGGGGCACTGACGGGCTTTGAATACATTGCCATCGCTGCCGGCGAGACGCGCTCACCTGCCCGCAACATCGGGCGTTCGGTAGTGATTTCAGCGCCAATCATCGCGGCCATGTTCATTTTGGGCACAAGTACGGTGGTCGCATTTATTCCACGCGATCGTGTCGACGTGATTGGGCCAATACCACAGGTGCTGTCGATGGGATTTGGTTCGTTGGGTTGGGTGGGTGTGATAGGTTCGATTGCAATTCTCGGTATTGCAGTCAGGACGATCGCGCTCATGAGTCTTTACTTTGTCGGCAACACGCGTCTGCCGATGGTGGCAGGTTGGGATCGATTGTTACCCGCGTGGTTTAGCCGGCTCCATCCGAGGTACAAGACGCCGATCAACTCGATCTTGTTTGTCGGCGCCGTGACTCTCGTGCTTGGCATGTTGAGTTTGACGGGAGTCCGTGCGCACGAAGCATTTCAACTGATCGACAATGCCGGCGGAATCTTCTATGCGCTGACGTATCTCGTTTTGTTTGCGATTCCGATGTTTGGAATGAAGGCGCTTGGCGTCAGAGCGCCGTGGTGGCTCAAGATCGCCTCCGCGTCGGGATTCATCGTGACCTTGATCTACATTCGTTTCGCGATCGCCCCGATTACTGAAGTCCAGGATTTACGATCGTTTGCCCTCAAGATTGTCGCTACTGTGTTGATAGCGAATGCCGTCGGCCTCGGGATTTATGTCCTCAGAAAACGCAAGTAAGACTCTCGCTGTTATCAACTGTTCGCAACTTGTGACGCTTGCCGGACCGGCGCACCCGCGTGCCGGCGCCGAGTTGCGCGAACTCGGGATTGTAACGCGCGGCGCATTGTTGGTTCGCGATGGATTGATTGAGCGAGTTGGAACTGAGGCTGAGATCGGTGTGCTCGTCGATGCTGGTACAGAAGTGGTCGATGCGGGAGGGCGTGTCGTGCTGCCCGGGTTTGTTGACGCTCACACTCATCCGGTTTTTGCAGGCACGCGCGTGGATGAATTCGAAGAGCGCAGCAAGGGCGCCACGTACCAGGAGATTGCGGCGCGTGGAGGTGGGATTCAGTCGACGGTGAATCGAACGCGCGCAGCGAGTGTAGATGAGTTGGTTACGACGTGCCGGCGATATGCGCAGTGGTTTCTGCGTGGCGGCACGACGACAGTTGAAGCGAAATCAGGTTACGGACTGTCGCTCGAAGACGAAATCAAAATGCTGCGTGCAATCAGGCGGCTTGATGAGGAGACTTCGCTTCGTTACGTGCCGACATTTCTCGGGGCGCACAGCATTCCGCCGGAGTATCGTGCGAGGCGTGATGAATACGTCTCACTTCTGATCGACGAGATGCTGCCGCGAGTCGCGCAAGAGAAGTTAGCCGAATACTGCGACGTGTTTTGTGAGGAGAGGGTCTTTACCACTGACGAATCGTGGCGAATTCTTACGGCTGCGCGTTGCCACGGCCTCGGATTGCGCATGCATGCCGACCAGCTTTCGCTTTCCGGCGGTGCAAAACTCGCGGCTGAGTTGGGAACAGTCACCGCAGATCATCTCGAGCATACGGACGCCGCAGGCATCGCGGCACTCAAACAAGCAGGCGTGCAACCGGTACTGTTGCCCGGCTCCGTGTACGCGCTCGGATCGACGCGCTATCCGGCTGCGCGCGAGATGATCGACGCGGGTCTCGCAGTGGTACTGGCAACCGACTTCAATCCGGGTTCGTCACCAACACCTTCAATGACGATGATCCTCTCGCTGGCGGCGACGCACATGAAAATGACACCGGCAGAGGCGATCACTGCCGCGACAATCAATGCTGCGTACACTTTGAATCGCGGCGCTCAGATTGGATCGTTGGAGCGGGGTAAAATCGCCGACTTCGTGATTCATGATTGCGATGACTACCGTGAGCTCGCTTATTTCTTCGGCATCCAACACCCAACGAGCGTGTACGTCAAAGGTGAATTGAGCCACGGATAACACGGATGAAAAAACCGATTGACGCTCACTTTCTGTTGCCTTATTATCGCCGCAACACTGGAAAGGAGGTGATTCTAAAATATATGAGTTCTTATCACAGTGAGGTGGCTGCGGCCTGACCTCTGAACCAGCTAACTCGTTAGGATTCTGGTTCGGTAGTCTTACTGCAAAGTGCTCCTCCTTTCTGGAAGCTGCACACAGTCAGCCTTAGGCCAATCCCAACAGTTCACCGAAAGCCGTCCATGGCGCGAGTCGTGGACGGCTTTTTACCTTTTATGTTTGGGGCGGACAAAAAGCCACACAAAGAGCAAAAACATAAAAGATTAAGCGAGCCAACTATGGTTTTCTTGCTTTGTGGCTCACGAACTTTTGTGGCAAGCTGCTCGTAAGAGGTCAGACTTGTCCACCTCCGATTCCCCCGTTTTTCACGATCCACATGGCCGGCGTTGGCGGCGCGTTCGTCGTATATGGCTGGGCCTCTCGATTGTAATAACGGGACTGGCGGTTGTTTTTATCGCGAGCGTGCTCGCGAATCCCGTTCTTCCCAAGTTTAATCTCAGACAGATTCCGAGCCTTCCACGCTCCGCGGATCTGAAGCCCAAACCTCTAAATCTTCCGGCGAACCCATCGGAGAAAACAGCTAAAAAAGCCCAGATTGAACTGCAGCACGCTCTCGCAACGACTCGCTACGTCGTTCCCGGTCGCCGCCGCTCGATTCTTCCGGTAGTTCCACCGCCGCCGACAGTCCCAGCTCCGATCGTCCCGACGACGCGTCCACTCTCAGTCGGTTTCTTTATCAACTGGGACGAATCCAGCTACGAATCTCTCAAGCGCAATCTGAGTCATCTCGATTGGGTTGTGACCGAGTGGTCGCACCTGCAAAACACAGCCGACGGGTCAAACCCACTCGTCACTGACGTGCATATTCCGGCGCTGAACTGGATTCGCGTGACGCGACCTGAAGTGCGAATCCTTCCCATGGTCCAGAACGTCATCGACGAAAAATGGCAGGGCGACTTACTCGCGCGCACGATCGCCGACGAGCCACACCGCCAGACTCTCATCAAGGCGTTGACGTCGTTTGTCCAGGACAACAAGTTCGCCGGCATCTGCGTTGATTTCGAAGAGCCGCCGACATCGTCGCAAGGCAACCTGCTCACTTTCATGCAGGAGCTGCACTCGACTTTCGCTGCGCGCGGGTTGCTGGTGGTTCAAGCAGTGCCTTTCGACGATCCGGATTGGAACTACAAAGCCTATTCGGCTGCGAGTGATTACCTGATCATAATGGCTTACGACCAGCACTGGACCGGCAGCGACGCGGGACCAGTCGCAGCGCAGGATTGGTTTGAACAAAACATCATCAAGCGCATGCGCGAGTTGGATCCAAACAAGACCATCATCGCGCTCGGTAACTATGGGTACAACTGGAGCGACGCAAGTGACACCGCGGACGAAGTCACGTTCCAGGAAGCGCTGATTAGCGCGCGCGAATCGAGCACTACTCCCGCGTTCGATCGAGCCACACGCAACCCTTACTTCGAATACGACGAAGAAGATGAATCGCATCACAAAGTCTGGTTTCTCGATGCGGTGACGGCTTACAACCAGATGCGCGCGGCCAGTGGTTTTCGGCCGGCGGGGTACGGGATCTGGCGTCTCGGATCTGAGGATCCTTCGGTCTGGTCCATACTCGGCACACAAAACAGTTCGCCCGATTCGTTGCGAAGCATCGATTACGGTTACGAAGTCGACTTCGAGGGAAATGGCGAGCTGCTAAAAGTGATGTCGCGGCCGCAGCGGGGCGCGCGCGATCTGGAGTTGGATTCCGCGAGTGGTTTCATCAAGTCGGAACAATTCACGGCCCTGCCGTCGTCGTACGTGGTGCAACGAACAGGCGACCGTCCGGGTCTGCTCGCGCTGACTTTTGACGATGGTCCGGATCCAAAATGGACTCCTGCAATTCTCGACATTCTGAAAAAGGAGAATGTTCCGGCGACCTTCTTCATCATTGGTAAGAACGGTCAGGCCTACCCGGATCTCGTGCGCCGCATCGTGGACGATGGTCACGAACTCGGCAATCATTCTTTCACGCATCCGAACCTCGGCGAAATTCCGTTGTCGCTGACTGAGCTCGAACTGAACGCAACACAGCGGCTGATCGAATCTGAAGTCGGACGTTCAACGGTCCTGTTTCGTCCTCCGTATTTCGGCGACGCTGAAGCCGACAAACCACAGGAAGTCGAACCGGCTCTCGTGGCGCAACGTCTCGGATACATCATGGTTGGTGTTCGCATCGATCCTGACGACTGGCAACTTCCAGTCACTGCAGATCAGATCGTTCAGCGCACACTCGATCGCGCGCTGGATTCGAATCCGGAAACACGCGGCCAGGTCATACTCCTGCACGATTCGGGCGGCGATCGTTCCGCCACGGTCGAGGCGTTACCGCGGTTGATTCACGAGCTCAAAGCTCGCGGGTTTCAGTTCGTCAATGTTTCTGATCTCGCCGGACTTTCGAGAGATCAGGCGATGCCGGTGATCCCTCCGAATCAACGCGTCTTTACTCGCGCGGATGCAGTTGCATTCTTCTTTCTGTCAACCGGTGGCTGGGCCTTGCAGTGGACTTTTCTGATCGGGATACTTCTGGGGGTCTTGCGGCTGTTGTTTATCGGGTCGTTGGCGCGGGGCCAATGGTTGCGGTCACAACGCCGGCGACTGACTCACGCTGGAGTCGATCACACACCATTCGTTTCGATCATCGTTCCCGCATACAACGAACAGCTCGTGATTGCGAATACGATCCGCAGTTTGCTCAATTCCAACTACTCGCAATACGAGATCATCGTCGTTGACGACGGATCGGAGGACGCCACCAGCAGAGTTGTAGCCGAGCAATTCGCGGCAGACCAGCGCGTCAGGCTCTTCACGGTTTCAAATGCAGGAAAGGCCGCGGCACTGAATACCGGTTTGCGACATGCGCGCGGCGAGATCGTGATCGCGCTCGACGCGGACACACTTTTTGATCCGCAAACAGTGGGCGCGCTCGCGCACCGGTTTTACGACACGAAGCTCGGCGCGATTGCGGGTAATGCGAAGGTTGGCAATCGCGTGAATCTGGTCACGCGCTGGCAGGCACTCGAATACATCACGTCGCAGAACATGGACCGGCGCGCGTTTGCGAGTCTCAATTGCATCACGGTGGTTCCGGGGGCGGTGGGCGCCTGGCGAAAGGACGTGCTCGACGCAGTCGGCGGCTTTCCGTCAGACACGTTAGCCGAGGATCAGGATCTGACGTTACGGATCAGACGGCTCGGTTACACGATTGGCTATGAAGAGTCGGCGATAGCGTGGACCGAAGCGCCGCATGATTTACGTTCGTTAGCGAAGCAGCGATTTAGGTGGGCTTACGGCACGCTGCAGTGCATGTGGAAGCATCGCGATGCATTGTTTCGTCCGCGTTATGGAACGCTCGGGTTTATCGCGATGCCAAACGTGTGGATCTTTCAGATTCTGTTTCCGCTTATCTCGCCGGTAATGGATCTGATGTTGATCTACGTGCTGGTGTCGGACGGGTGGGAGCGCTGGCAATCGAGCGGCTACACCTCGACAAATCTGCAACAGGTGCTGCTCTACTACGCGTTGTTCCTGGCTATCGACTGGGCCACTGCGTGCTTTGCGTTTCTGTTGGAGAAACGGGAGCGATGGAGTTTGTTGTGGTGGTTGTTCCTACAGCGATTCTGTTACCGGCAGGTGATGTACTACGTGATGATCAAGTCGGTGGCGATTGCGATTCGCGGGCCAGTCGTGGGCTGGGGCAAGCTCGAACGGAAAGCGACTGCTGAGGCTGGGCCATGAGGTATGTTAGACAGAATTTACATGATTTGTTCAGGATGCACAGGATAAATCTTGTCAATCCTGAAATCATCTTGTTAATCCTGTCTAAAACTAACCGTTACAAATGAAGCGACGCTGGATCCTTTACGTTTTCTTCATTCTCCTCGCGCTTAGCTTCCGCCTCTTCGTTGCACTTCGACTACCGAACGATGAGCCTGACGACGGTCGAGTCTATTCACAAATCGCGCGCAATGTGATCGAGCAGCATGTTTATTCTCACGACAGCCAACCACCTTACTCACCTTCATTAATTCGTCTTCCCGGTTACCCGCTCTTCCTTGTCGGCGTTTACAAGGTCTTCGGATCCGGCAATAACACGGCAGTGCGTGTGGTCCAGGCTGTAATCGACACGGCTACTTGCGTGTTGATTGCATTGATCGCCTTCGCATGGGCCATTGAGGAGGAACGTAAACATCGCGCGGCGCTGATCGCGCTCGCCCTTGCGGCTGTTTGTCCATTCACAGCCATCTACGTCGCGACAATCCTTACCGAAGTGTTCACGAATTTTTTAGCGGCGGCGATGGTGCTGACCGCCACTTTTGCTTTCAAGGCCATCACACGCAGACGAGCACTGGTCTACTGGATCGCGACTGGTTTATTGGCCGGGCTCGTGGTGTTGTTTCGGCCAGACGCCGGTCTCTTTGCGGCAGCGATCGGCAGCACGTTGATTCTTTCAGCACTACCGGTTTTATCCCGGCTCCGTGAGGCGATTCTTTACGCGGCAGTTTTCTCATTGGCTTTTTGCATCGTTCTCGTTCCGTGGACGATTCGCAATCGACGTGTGTTTCACGTTTTCCAACCGCTCGCGCCGGCGCATGCTGAGATGCCCGGTGAGTTTGTACCGCGTGGCTATTTACTCTGGGTGCGGACGTGGCTCGACGACGAGCGCTATGTTGCTCCAGCGCTCTGGGCGATGGATACAAAGCGGATGAGTGTCGATGATTTTCCTGACAGTGCATTCGATTCGGACGAAGAGCGAGACCGCGTGGAAGCATTGCTCAATAAGTACAATCATCCCGATGAAGAAACGCCGGACGAACAAGCTTCCACGGATGATGATGAGAACCAGGATGAGGAAGAAGGGAATAACGAAGAAGAGCAACCCGAACAGCCACAAGAGCCGGAAGATACCAACGTCGAGATGACACCTGAGATCGATGCCGGCTTTGCGCAAATCGGACAAGAGAGAGTCGCACACTCGCGTTTTCGTTACTACGTCGTTCTGCCGCTCAAGCGAGGTGCAACCCTTTGGTTCGACACGCACTCGCAGTACTATCCATTCAACGGCGAGCTACTGCCGCTCGACGATCTCGATTACGACATTCACCAGCAGTACTGGTTGCCGCTCTTTACGGCTTTGACCTGGATTTACACGCTGCTGGGTGTGGTCGGGGTGTGGGTTCTTTGGCGTTCGTGCGATCGCAACGCACGAAGATGGTTGTTACTCGCAGCACTGCTGATCTTTCTGCGTCTCGGCTTTTTCGCGACGCTTGAAAACCCTGAGCCGCGTTACACGGTCGAGTTCTTTCCGTTCCTGGCTGTTCTCGCCGGAGCTGGCCTCGCGGCTTTCAAAGGGTTCAGGGCGTCGGCGAAGGAGACGCCGCCGGACGCTCCGACGGCGGAATAGCTGCCGGATTCGGATTGTCAGGCGAGGAATGCAGGTGAATCGCTTTCCACGCTGTGCCGATGCGTTTGAACACGAGTGTCATGCGGCCGGATGCGGTTTCCGGCTCGCCTTTGTAATTTTGTGATTGTGTCCAAAGGCAAGTCACAACAGCTCCGCTTGTCCCCAGCATCGTTATCGTAACCTCGCGCACGTCGAGTTTTACGTCCTTGATTTCAGGATACGAACTCTCACGATTCTTCTTTACCTGTTCCCAACCCTTTGTGACTGTGCCGTTATAGTTGAACAGACTGAGACGCCGATCGTTCCAGTAAACTCCGGTAACGGCGTTAACGTCCGCGTGACGGATTCCATTTAGTAAATCGTTGAATGCATGGTTTACGGCGTCCGCGCCGGGCGCGTCGTCCGTTGCAGGAAGTTTCTTGGGGGCCGTCTTTGGAGCCGGAGCGGCTTTCTCCGTTTGAGGTGGAGGCGTTGGCTTCGCGCGGTTTGTATTACTGGTGCGTGGTCGCTCAGTGGTAGTCGAGGAGTTTGAATTCTGAGCAACAACAGCACCGCACACCAAAACCAAAACGGCAAGTAAACTCATTCCTTTAATCATCGGTAAACTCCTCTGAAATCTGTGTAATCTGTGGATGGATTTACCACGGCACACCGCTCCGGAGTCGGATCACAGATCGATCCCGACCAAGCAAATCGAAAATCTCAAACATTGATGGACCAACAGCTTGTCCCGTAAGCATCGTGCGGGCACCGTTAATCAGCAATCCCGCTTTCACGCCTGCTTCTTCTGAAAATTCACGCAACGCAGCTTCTGAAGTCTCGACGTTGAATGGCTCGACATTTTCCAACTTGCCGGCGAGACCATTCAACAGCTCTCGCAAACGTGGCTCTTTGCGCAGATTCTTGTTGACTGCAGCTTCGTCGAAGTCGAAGTCGTCGGAGAAGTATGCGCGGCCCTGACCAGAAAAGTCTTTCAAAGTGAAGTAGCGCTGCCGGATTAAATCTACGGTCTTCACGAGCCACTCGCGCTCGTCATCTGCGTACTCCTCGCGCCAGAGTTTGTTGGCACGCAGTTCTGTTCTGACCATCGGCAACAACTCGTCGATGGGCATCGTGCGAATGTACTCGGCGTTCATCCAGATCGCTTTGTCGTCAGTCCATCGTCGCGGATCGTTCTCCTGGAAATTAAAGATTGCGTTCGCGCGATTGATGCCCTCGAGAGAGAAGTATTCGACCAGCTCCTCTTTGCTCAACACCTCTTTCCCCTCCGGCGGGGCCCATCCGAGGAGTGCGAGAAAGTTGCGAAACGCTGCCGGCACAAAGCCGCGATCGCGATAAGTTGTCAACGAAACAACTTCCCCGTGTTTACGTTTGGAGAGCTTGCCTTTGTTCGGAGCGAGTATCAGCGGCAGATGTGCAAACTGCGGCACAGTCGCTCCCAGCGCCTCATACAACAGGATCTGCTTGTGTGTGTTGGTGAGATGATCCTGGCCGCGAATCACGTGCGTGATGCCCATCGAAATGTCGTCAATAACGACGGACAGGTTGTAGAGCGGATGACCATCCGAACGAAGCAGCACCAGATCCTCGATCTCGGCGTGACTGCGCTCCTGCGGTCCATATACGATGTCGTCAAATCTTGTCTGGCCTTCGGTGGGAACTTTCAAACGCACTGCAAACGGCTCGCCCGCCGCAGCTCGTCGATCCGACTCCACTTTAGGCAAATCACGAAACGGATTACTGCGCTGGTCCGATCCTTCAGCTTCCTGTGCGCGCGCACGCTCTTTGATGTCTTCCTTTACGTTCCGGTCGTCGCGCTGTTCCTTCGGTGTGAAGTCGCGATACGCCTTGCCTTCTTCGAGCAGGCGGTTGGCGGCAGCACGATGTGCGGGCGCATTCGCCGACTGGAACACGAGGTCTTCGTCGTAATCCAGTCCGAGCCACTCGAGTCCTTCGATGATCGAGCGCGTGGATTCGTCAGTTGAACGTTGCAGGTCGGTGTCTTCGATGCGCAACAGGAACTTGCCACCAGTCTTGCGCGCGTATAGCCAGTTGAAGAGAGCAGAGCGGGCGGCGCCTATGTGCAGGTAACCAGTTGGAGATGGTGCAAAGCGAACTCGAACGGACATGTTTTGAATCATTACGCAAAAAGAAGCACAAAATGCACAAAAGGTTTAGCTGAATTCATTTGTGCTTTTTGTGCTTCTTTGTGGCTTATAAATCTGGCGGAGATGACAGGATTCGAACCTGTGAAGGGCTTTTGACCCTTAACGGTTTAGCAAACCGCCGCCTTCAGCCACTCGGCCACATCTCCGTGCCAATCAGGCGAAGACCAATTCTAATCGGGAGCAACGGATTGTCAAGGTGAGATAAGATTTGCGGGTGCCATCACGCCGGCAGTTTCTTAATGGTCTGGTTGCTGCGCCGCTCGTTGCGGTTTCGGCAACCGCAGCTTATTCGCGTTTGATCGAGCCCTACAACTATCTGGTGTCTGAAACAGACATCCTGATCCGCGATCTGCCCGCAGCTTTTGAAGGCTTTCGCCTCACTCATCTCACGGACATTCATCACAGTCGCATTCTTGGTCTGAACGAAGTGCGACGGGTGGTCAGTCTTGCGCAACAGACGCGGCCCGACATGTTTGTCCTCACCGGTGATTACAGCACATCATATCGCCGCTACATCGAACCAGGTGCTGAAGCTCTGGGCCAACTGAATGCACCGGAAGGCGTTTGGGCCGTACTCGGCAATCACGACCACTACACCGATCCGGAATTGACCACGCGCGCGCTGCAACGTCATCGCATCGCTGTGCTGAACAATGCGCACACAACGCTTCAACGTGGCTCTGATGCGATTCAGTTGTCGGGAATCGACGATTGGACCTGGAACGCAGTCGATTGGGTGCGTGCTTTCGCAGGCTTAAAGACCAGCACGCCGACGATCTTGCTGTCGCACCAACCAACGGTCCTGGATTTCGAACAGACTCAGAACGTGTCGCTGATCCTTAGTGGACACACGCATGGTGGACAACTGAATTTTCCATTCCTTGGTGCGCCGGCTCGTTTTGCAACTCCGGATTTGAAGTATGCGCGCGGACTGTTTCGCCGTGGCGACACGCAGCTTTACGTCTCGACAGGGACGGGTGTTATTGGTTTACCGCTGCGGTTTGGTGTACGTCCGGAGATTGCGGTGTTGAAGTTAAGGCGTGCTTAGACATGAGACGGGCTCTGTCACTTTGCATTTGCGGATCGGTTGCAAGTCGCTCGCGTAGTTCGCTGAAGATTCTGGCGACGTGTGCGTCGGATGGTTGAGTCAGGCGATAGTGAGTCCATTTGCCATCGCGGCGCGCGGCGACGAGTCCGGCGCGGCGCAGATACGCGAGGTGCCGCGAGATTTTTGGTTGATTAGTCCTCAGAACTTCAACGCACGAACAGACACACAGCTCATCGTCGGCCAACAGATTGATAATCCGTAGACGGGTGTTATCAGCCAGTGCCTTAAAGATCAATTCCAACCTCATTGCCGGAATTTACGATGTTCGCCGCATGGCAGTTCCTTGCAGGATTGGGTTCCGAACAGGGGCGGCCACGGAGTGCCGCCCCTACAGTACGCACCGAGTGGCAATGAATCCTGTAGAGCGTACTGTAGGGGCGGCACTCCGTGGCCGCCCCTTGCCTGGGTATCTAGATATACATTGACATCCGTGAGCGAGACAGAGTACTTTACATTATGAAGTACGGCTATGTGCGAGATAGCAAAAGCCAACGATTGGAGTACAATGCGGCCAAGATGACGCTTCTCGAGAGTATTAACTCACCTGCAGACCTGCGCACGCTTTCACCTGATCAACTTCGGACCGTCGCCGACGAGATTCGCGCTTACATCCTCGAAACGATGTCCCGCGTGGGCGGCCATACAGGCGCTTCCCTCGGCGCCGTAGAACTTGCCGTCGCGCTGCACTACGCATTCGACACGCCACGCGATCGACTGGTCTGGGACGTCGGCCATCAAGCTTACGCGCACAAAATCCTGACCGGCAGGCGCGATCTGCTCCCGACAATCAAGAGTTACGGCGGCATCAGCGGCTTCCTTCGCCGCGACGAATCTGAATACGACACCTTCGGCGCCGGACACGCTTCCACATCTCTATCCGCGGCGCTCGGAATGGCGATCGCACGCGACCGAAAAGGCGAAGACCATCACGTTGTCGCATTAATCGGTGATGCTTCGCTTGCCGGCGGCATGGCGATGGAAGCGATCAACCAGGCCGGTCATTTGAAGAGCCGCCTGATCGTCGTGCTCAACGACAACGAGATGTCGATCGCGCCCGCAGTCGGTGCGTTAACGGGTTACCTCAATCGCATTCGCGGCGCTCACGGTTATCACCGCTTCAAAGACGAAGTGGAAGAGAAACTGCTCGCGATTCCTTCCGTCGGTGAACGACTGCATCACGCTGCTAAAACGATGAAGGACGTGATCGCAGCCGCCGTATTACCCGGCGCGCTGGTCAGCGAGCTTGGTTTCAAATACATCGGTTACGTTGACGGTCACAATCCACGCGCGCTCGTCGCCGCACTCCAGGAAGCGAAACAGATCAAGGATGGGCCAGTCATCGTTCATGCTTTGACTACGAAAGGCAAAGGTTTTCCGCAAACCGAACCCGATTACTATCGTTGGCATGCGACCGGACCTTTCGATCTTAAAACCGGAAAACCGCACAAGAGCACTTCGAAGACGCCGACGTACACGAAAGTATTTGGCGACACGTTGGCCGAACTGATGGAGAAGGATCCGAAAGTCGTTGCCTTGACCGCGGCGATGCCTGACGGCACCGGCGTTTGCACTGCGCTCGAGAAGTTTCCGGAAAGATCTTTCGACGTGGGTATCGCCGAGCAACACTGCGTTACGTTTGCCGCCGGCATGTCGTGCGAAGGACTCAAGCCGGTGTGCGCGATCTATTCAACCTTCCTGCAGCGCGGTTACGATCAGTTAATACACGACGTGTGCATTCAGGATCTCAACGTGAAGTTCTGTCTCGATCGTGGTGGTATTGCGGGTGGTGACGGCCAAACTCACCACGGACTGCTCGACATTGCATACCTGCGGCCGGTACCAAACATCGTCGTGATGGCCCCCAAAGACGAAGGCGAGATGCGCGACATGATGTTCACCATGCTGGAGCATGCGGGACCGGCGGCGATGCGTTATCCGCGCGGCAACGGCATCGGCGTTCCGATCGATCGTGAGCCTGAACTGCTCGAAATCGGCAAGGGTGAAATACTGCGCGACGGCGGTGAAGTAGCGATTGTTGCTTACGGCTCGATGGTCCACCCATCGCTGGCGGCGGCTGAGCGACTGGCAAAGGATCGCATCGAAACGACGGTCGTGAACGCAAGATTTGTTAAGCCACTCGACACTCCATTGTTACTTGCCCTCGCGCGCACAAAGCGCCTGATTGTTACAGTCGAGGAAGCATACCTCGCCGGCGGGTTCGGATCGGCGGTGATGGAGTTGCTCGAGGAGAATGGTCTGCAGGACAAGGTCCATGTCGTGCGCATGGGCATCCCGGATCGCCTCATCACGCACGGTGACGCAAAATTGTTACTGGCAAAATACGGCCTCGACGCCGACGGTATCTACAACCGCGTAAGAGAAAGTATCGACGTGCTTGACGATCGCCGCACGAAGGCACGTCGCACAGTCTCTTAGCCACAAAAAAGCACAAAAATCACAAAGAATGGTTTATTGGTTTTGTGCCTTTTCGTAGCAAAGAGTGCACCATTTCCGTTCTTCTCCCCATCGATCTCTCCAAAAAGTAGCTCTGTTCGGCGTGGCCTCGTGATTGCAACGTAAATTCGAAGGCTAATCCTCCCGACAAATTGCCTGGCAGTGAAACGATGAAATATAAATTCGACAGTACGATGGATTCTCCTGATTCGGCTTTGGAGCCGCATTTTGATGACGAGCGGACAGTGCTTTCGGCGCGCCCGGTCGTTTCCCTGGAGAAGATAAATGCGAAGTCGCGGCACCGCAGGCAATGGTTTTTAGGCGGCGCGTTTGCGATTGCGATGATGCTCGGCGCAGCGTCGGCGTTACTGGCGTCGTATCTCAAAATGCGGAATGTTCAAAACGTGGCGGCTCCATCTGAGGTCGCTACACAAGTTGACGCACCTGAGTCGCCCGTGGCTGTAAGCGAGAATCCACCGGCCGAGACACCACCTCTGGCCGCGGTCGAAGAAACCGCACAAGCCGCAGAATTGACTCCCGCGGAGAGCGCGCCGAAGAAAGCGCCAGTGAAGAAAAGATCCGTGGTGATTGCTGCTACCAAGCCTGACGACTCCATGAGTGACCAGAGCGACTCTCGGCGGATGAACGAAGATGATTCGTTGCATCAGATTCGCGATGCCGTGCTTTTTGATGAATGGCAAGAGCGACGTGCTCGACGCGTCTTAAGACGAGAACGTCGTCGCGCGGAGCGCAATCATCGCGATCTTTCGAATCTCGATGAGATCTTCGAAGGGCGTCGAAGACCTAACCCATAATCCGCAAAATAGAATGTATTGACGGAAAACTCGTCGAGTGGCATCATCTCACTCACTTTCGTAGTTAAGCCCTGTTTTCAACTCACACTTTAATAGCAATCCCGACATTTGATTTAACGTTACCTTGTTCGCGCCCCCAGGCGCAGGGATTGGTGAATCATCATGACTAGACAGATATATCGCGAGCGGGAGTGTATCCACCGCGACGAAGGCGCTGATGGTGATTTCTATAATGGAGTTTTTTACATTCAGGCTTTGCAACGGCTGCGTGTAAACGAAGCCGTGCAAATGGCGAGTAAGGTTTCCGCATTCTTTTGGGCCGATGCTCCGCACATTCTCGTTTGGCTCTGCGATAGTTGTGCGGCAGAACTCCGATTAACCGAAACACCGCGAGCAATGACCAGGCGTGCTTAATACAGGATTTACAGGGCTATTCTTGTTAATCTTGTCGCGTGAAGCGCGAACGAATAGACAAACTGCTCGTCGAGCGAGGTCTCGCGGAATCGCGAACAAAAGCACAGGCAATGGTGATGGCCGGGGTCGTGCTTGTCGACGAGCAGCGCGTTGAGAAACCTTCCCACCAGTTCGATACCAACTCATCAATTCGAATCAAAGGCGGCGACGATCCGAGTACTCGATATGTCGGACGTGGCGGTCTGAAACTCGAAGCCGCGCTGCGTGAGTTTCAGATCGACGTCTCCGGGTCGACGTGTCTTGATGTCGGCGCTTCGACCGGAGGTTTTACTGACTGCTTGTTGCAAAACGGTGCGAAGAAGGTGTTTGCCGTAGACGTGGGCCACAATCAGATCGACTGGAGACTTCGCAACGACCAGCGTGTCGAAGTTCGCGAAGGAGTAAATGCACGCTATCTTACGCCGAAGGACTTGCCGCAAAAGTTTAATCTGGTGGTGATGGATGTGTCGTTCATCTCTGTGACTAAGGTACTGCCGGCGATAATTCCTTTGCTCGCGCCTACGGGTGCGATCATTGCGCTCATCAAGCCACAATTTGAGGTTGGTCGCGGGGAAGTAGGCAGCGGCGGAATCGTGCGGGATGCAGCGAAGCGTCTGCGCGTCGTCGAGGAGGTAAACAATGCCGCCCGCGCGCTCGGCCTCGAACCTGTGAAAGTGATCGAATCGCCAATCACCGGGGCGGACGGTAATGTGGAGTTCCTGGGGCTCTACCAGGTTCAACTGTAGGGGCAGCCCTCCGTGGCCGCCCGTGGTTTGAGTAACAGGTTCAAGAAGCAACGGTCTCGGAATTCGCGAATACGATTCAAAACCAGGGGCGGCCACGGAGGGCCGCCCCTACAGGTGAACCGCTGCGTTCTTAAAGAATCGCCGTTGCGCCTTTGCGTGAGGATGTTTTACGCTTCCCCTCCATGTCGCCAATCAAGCGGATAGGCATCGTCCTTAAACCGCATCAGCCTGAAGCCCTGAAAACATCTGCGAGCTGGTGGTTTGGCTTGCCGAGCGCGACATCAATCTCATCGGCGGTCCGGAGATCGAGCGCGAGCAGATCGAACACGAGACCGGATGTCCCGTCAAACAGGTCGCAAGTGAAAACCTCGCGGCCGACGCCGACCTGATGCTTGTGCTCGGCGGCGACGGCACCATGATCGCTACGGCGCGC
>Ga0207428_10002419_pt1 | contig 18628 bp, 12 predicted proteins | sample RhiMethybrSRZTD1_FD_187600 | JGI IMG/M metagenome (GOLD analysis project Ga0207428, IMG submission 187600) | Populus rhizosphere microbial communities from Tennessee, USA - Rhizosphere MetaG P. TD hybrid SRZTD1 (SPAdes) (version 3) | ecosystem: Host-associated > Plants > Roots > Rhizosphere >...
CTATCGGCGGCTCCAAATCGCCGAAAGTCATCAAGCCCAAAACGCCGAAAATCGACCTGCCGACGAAAAACAGCAAGATAGACACGCCGAAAGTCGACAAGATCAAGACGCCGAAAGATAGCAAGACCAAGGAACCGAAAGTCAGCAGGCCACCGATAAAGATCGGAATTCCGATCGGTACTATAAGGCCGAAACGCACTGAGGAGCCGAAAGGCGACAAGGGATCGTCGTCGGACGAGTCCGGCGTGCGCCCGTACCCGCGGCCGAGACCAACCAAAGTGGAGCCCAAACTGACGCCTAAAGCGGAGCCCAAACCGACGCCTAAACCGTCTTCGGGGCCGATAATAAGGTGATATCCTCGGTCTCGGTCCGCACGCGCCCGAGACCGAGCGTTTTAATGAGAAGAGCCTCTCTATTAAATAGCCTTGATTGCGCGTTTATCTTTGCGCGCTGAGGTTGTGACAGGTAATAATCCGCTCGCCCTTTTTCCACAGGCGCTTCCGAGGGCCACTCGGAAGCGCCTGTGTGATATTCAAGACCAACTGACAGAATATTCCTAATCGCAAGTTATTCGGTTTCGCCCTCATCCCCTATACGACGATTGAAACAGGAAAGCCCGATTCCATCGGGATTTCTGCGTCAATTTGTGTAGCGGCGCGCGCGAAAACGACCGACTTTACTCCTGAGGATATATATGGCTAGCAATATGGATGAGAAAAAGAGCGGCCTGCTGACAAGGCGGCAGGCATTGTTATCAATCGCCACAATCACTGCGGGCGCGGCTGTTCTGCCTCGCGCGGTCTTCGGCGCGACGCCGGCGAAGGACAAGATCAAATTCATCGCCATCGGCGATTTCGGAACCGGCGACGACAACCAGTCCGCAATCGCCGCTCAGATGCTGAGAGACCACAAGACATCTCCCCTCGATTTCGTGCTCGCAGTGGGCGACAACATCTACCCGGACGGCGGCGGGCGACACTTCGAAAAGAAATTCGCGCGCCCCTACGCGGGGCTGATCCGGGAGGGCGTGAAGTTTCACGCCGTGCTCGGGAATCATGACGTGAGAGACGGGCGCGGAGACCAATGCCAATACCCGCTCTTCAACATGAACGGCCAGTGCCACTACACGATCAAAAAAGGAGACGGACTGGCCGAATTCTTCATGATCGATTCGACCGCCTTCGACATGACCCAGGCCGGCTGGCTCGAAGGCGTGTTAAAGGAATCCACGGCCAAATGGAAGATCGCGGTCTTCCATCACCCCATCTACTCCTCGGGGGAAGAGCACGGCTCTGACGTCGCCCTGAGAAGAAGGATCGAACCGCTCCTTGCGCGCTACGGAGTCAACGTCGTCATCTCCGGGCACGACCACACTTACGAACGCGTCAAACCGCAGCAAGGCGTCCAGTATTTCGTCACCGGCGCCGGCGGGAAGGTACGCCCCGGCGACGTCAACCTGGGAAGTCCCTTAAGGGCGATGAGCTACGACCGGGACAATCATTACATGCAGATGGTGATCGAAGATCAACAGATCAACTTTCAAACCATCGCCAGAAGCGGCGCGGTAATTGATCGCGGGGCGATCACACCGCGCGCAATGGCCGCTTCAGCAAGGTGAGGCGCCATTTGTAGTCCGCGAGCAATCGGCGAGCTGTCTTGACATGCTTATGATAAAAATCCAGACAGCTTGCCGAAAGCTCACGTAGTATCTCCGACCTAAATATTCATCGCTTACCTGCCAGGTTCGCCCACTCGCCTGATTGGATGAAGCCTGCCCAAAAGTACGGATGCCGCCGATTCACTTTCTTGAGCAGCTCCAATTGCGCCCGTCTTAACGCTTCGCCGCGTCCCTGCCCCTGCTTCAATCTGCCGTAATACGACACCATCAGTTCCCGCGTCGCCTGGTCCGACACCGCCCAGAGGCTCATCACCTGCGTCTCCGACCCGGCCAGCACCAGCGCGCGGCGCAGTCCGTGGACCCCGTCCCCTTTTTTGACCTCGCCCACTCCGGTGTCACAGGCCGAGAGCGTCACCAGTTTCGTCCCCCAGAGATTGAGCCCCGTCACCTCCAGCGCCGTCAGGATTCCGTTGTCCTCATCCTTCTGCTCATTGGCTCCGGCCAGCGCCAACCCTGAGCGCAGCAACGAACTCTCGATGCGGCCGCCGCGCCGTTCGAGTTGTTGCAGCGCCCGCTCAGGATCATCAGTGATCGCCTGGGCGCCACGCTCGCCGCCAGTGGTCAAATTTTGGTCTTCAAGGAAGAAGCCGTGCGTAGCTATGTGTAGTATTCTGGGACTGCGCATCTGACTGAGCGCCGTCTTGGTCGCCTGGCGTTTAGTGAGCAAGGTTGCGCCGGACATTAACGAGCGCAGGGCTTCGCCTTCCTGCGCCGCATCTGGCAGAGGCGGGAAATAGAGGTCTTTGACAGCAGCTCTGGCCGATTCCGCCTTGACCTCGCCCGCCAATGCGTCTTTCTGCTGTTTCTTCAATCGCGACGCTTTAGCCAGAGTTCCTCCTCCGAAGTCCGGGGCGGCGACCACCAACGGGCCACCTTTGCTCTCTCTGGCCACCTGCAGGCGCAACAGGTCGCGCCCGCTGGTCAGATAACTGATCGAGTAGCGCTCGACCGCATACCGCCCCCTCTCGTCCACCAGCGCCGCGAATGGGATGAGGTTGAGTTCGCCGTCCGGCGAGATCAGCAATCGGCTCACATTTCCAAGGAGCGTGCGGACCGGTTGAAATACCTTTGCGTCAACGACGCGGGCCGGGCGTTTCACGTCCCTACGCCTCGGGTTGCGCAACGCTTTGCGGAGAGTCGAAATGGCCGTTTCGATTGACTTCGCGTCGCCCAATTCCTTCCACTCGATCTCTCCCTCGCGGCGCAGGACGTAGGCCACATAACGAGGTGGACCATAAGCTTCGTAGGCATTTGCGGCTTTGGCGTTGAACGGGCGGTAAGAGGCGAATTCAATCAACGCAGAATCGGACGGGATGGCCGCCCGCACGGCTTCCAGTGTGACAGGCAGAGATTGTGCGCGGAACTCATCGCTTCTGCGACTAATGTCAGCTTCGTCTTTATCGGACTGATCTTGGAGCGCTTTGATCCGGTCCTGATGTTGCTCAATGGTCATTCTCTGCGGCCCGCTGAGGGCGAGCCCGGCGATTTGCGAGCGGGTCTCGGTCAATCGGTCGAGCAGAGCTTGATCTTCAGCGTTGAACCGGCTGCGCAGGGCGTTGAGATTTTGAGAAGTGGCGTCGAGCACGCGCCCCTTTCGTTGCAGAACCAGAGTTGCGGCCAGGACGCCCGGCGCAGGATCGTCGGGAGCGGAGAGGAGATGGAGAGAGATGGTCCGGTCAGTTTGTTCGGAGAGTGTGGCGAGATAGGCCATTCTCTGTCGTTCGGAACCGATAATGAAATTGCGGGTGAGGTTGCGTTCGCTGGCGGCATTGGCGCGTGATTGAAACTTTACCGCTTGGACAAGATCGCCTTTTGCCGTGTAAAGCACGGCCAGGCTGTTGAGGCTGGTGACGGTGAGCGGATGATCATTGCCAAGCGACTTCTCGCGAATGTCGAGAGTGCGCTTGTAGAGAGGCTCGGCCTCCTCGTACTTCCCCCACCTCCGATAGAGTGTCCCCAGGTTGTTGATGCTGTTGGCGGTATCTGGATGCTCTTTGCCCAGCGCCTTCTCGAAGATGTCGATAGCGCGCAGATAGAGCGACTCAGCCTCCGTGTACTTCCCCTGGTGGTCGTAGATGCGCGCCAGGTTGCTGATGCCGGTGGCGGTGGAAGGATGATCTCTGCCCAGCGCCTTCTCACGGATGTCGAGAGAGCGCTTGTAGAGCGGTTCGGCCTCCTCGTACTTCCCCAGCAAGGTATAGATCGTTGCCAGGTTGTTGAGACTGATGGCGGTGTAAGGATGATCTTTGCCCAGCGCCTTCTCACGGATGTCGAGAGCTCGCTTGTAGAGCGGCTCCGCCTCCTCGTACTTCCCCTGGTAGTCGTAGACGAGCCCCAGGTTGTTGAGACTGATGGCGGTGTCCGGATGATCTTTGCCCAGCGCCTTCTCACGGATGTCGAGAGCTCGCCTGTGGAGCGGTTCGGCCTCCACGTACTTCCCCTGCGTGACGTAGCCGAGCGCCAGGTTGTTGAGGCTGGTGGCGATATCCGGATGATCTTTGCCCAGCGCCTTCTCACGGATGTCAAGAGCGCGCTTGTAGTGCGGCTCGGCCTCCGCGTACTTACCTTGAAAGGAATAGATCACCGCCAGGTGGTTGAGGCTTTGGGCGGTGTCCGGATGATCTTTGCCCAGCGTCTTCTCACGGATGTCCAGCGCGCGCCGGCAGAGCGACTCTGCCTTAACGTACCCGCCTTTGCCAGAGTAACCAGCGGCCAGACTATTGATGGCGGCGGCGACATCACGGTGTTCAGTACCCAGAAGTCTTTCGCGAATCTCCAATGCGCGTTCGGCCAAGGGAAGCGATTCATTATATTTGCCTGCGCGTTGCAGTTTCAGCGCCTCCTCAAACTCCCGGCGCGCGTCATGCAAAGCTCGGTCAGTATCTGTCGCGACGCGCAACTCCTCGACCCGAATCTCATAGCTTCCGGAGGGCGCTCCATTCTGTTTTGGGCGTACGATCAACTGGAAGGCTCCCGCCGCTTCGGCCACCAGTGATACTTCTTCGCGCCCTTGTAACCTGCTTTCTGAGTCGAACTCCACGATCTGCTTCCCATCCGGCCCTGACACCTGCGCCACTACATCGATGCCTTGCTGCTCGACGACCACCTTCAGGAACTGATCAGCGCCCAGACTGATCCGATAGGCATGCTGGCGCCCGCCGGCCAACTCGTCCTTGATTGACTTACCTGCTTCAAGCGCGCGGACTTCCTTTTCATCGCCGCCCCCACTCGCCTTATCAGGCGAGTGTTGAGGCGACTGCTGGAATAAGCCGAAAGAGCCTCCGAAAGCCCGGCGAGAGGAAACGGTGGACACCAGGCTGAAAAACAGTGAAAGTGTTATGACACTGGCCAAGGATTGATATGCGTCAAACCTGCGCCGGAGTTCTAAAGCTCGACGCCGCTTGTTCTGTAACCTCATCTTGTACAACATTTGTAATATCTCCGAGGTAAATTATTTCATCGCTTGCCCTCCAGATCCGCCCACTCGCCTGATTGGATGAAACTCTCCCAGTAGTAAGGATGCCGCCGATTCATGCCCTTGGGCATCTCCAGTGGCGCCCACCTCAACGCTTCGCCCCGTCCCTGCCTCTGCTTCAATCTGCCGTAATATGCCATCATCAGTTCCCGCGTTTCGCCCGTCATATCTCAATACACGCTTGCTCACATCCAGGCAGAACTGGCCAAATTTATATAACTGGTTGATTGGTGGCTGCATAAACGCAAGAGAGACTCTTAACGAGTCGTTAAAGATTCGCCCGGAACTTACACTACGTTTTTATGATTTTGTGGAGGACATCCAGGTTTGTATTCCTCTAAATAGCTCGGTGTAGCTGCAAGGCGCTGAGGGGGACAAGTTGATTACACAACTCGCTATAAGTCTCGCTGCTACAGCGTTAGTCCCGGCGATCCGAGGCGTGTCACGATTCTTGAAAAGAAATACTATAGGAATTGCTGCGCCATGGCAACGAAACTTCGCATTTAGTTAAAGAATCGCGTGTGGAATGAGCCGTCAGAGTAACAAATTGTTTGTTTGCCTGATGTTGAAGACCGCTTCACCTGATCACTATTTGCTTTCAAGCGAGCGAGAGACCTTCAACACGCTCAAGAATCCTGGCTATAACTTTGAAGATAACTATGGACTGGTGAAACAAAATCCGGCGAGGATTTTAGACGTATTGATGGTTCTGGCCTTCACTGTAGATCAGATGATGCAACGATGTTGGAGACTGTTTCGCCAGGTCCGTGGCGGCCTATACACGAAGGCCAGGCTCTGGGACAGCGTACGCAGCCTGGTAGAAATTCTCAGTAATTCTCAGCTTGAACGGATCTAAAGAGCTTCCAGCCGAATCTATGCCGCCGAGCCCCTTGTTTTCGCCTAAACCCACCTTTAGGCGGAGTGGTTCGGTAAAGCGGAATTGATCTTCCGCTGAGGCTTCCGCCTAAAGGCGGGACTACGAACCGGGCTTGCGCCGCCGCAAGGCGTAAGCGTAAAGCGCCAACCCGATCAATCCCCACACAATCGCAAGCTCCACGCTCGTCAACTTCTGTCCGACGATTCGATCCCACAAACCCTGCCCCCGAATCGTTGAAATGTCCTGCCAGACCTGCGACGCGATCAACACGCCCATCGAGGCCAATGAAATCCAGGCCGCCGCGCGCTGGAGCGATGGCGACATGTTCACGGCGATCAATCCGGCGAGCGACGGATTGCGGCGGGGGAGCAGCAGGAAGGTCAGGCTGTGCAGGAAATAGAGAATGACCAGCGCAAAGACCGCCACGTTTAGCGCGAGCGGAACCTGGCGCCCAATGAGTAAGGCCGCGGACGCGGCGAGCGTCAACGTCAATCCGAAAACCGGCGTGCCTGTGCGCGGATAAATCGCCCCGACCCAGCCCGGCGCCAGACCGTCGCGCGACAGAATGAACGCCAGGCGCGAAGGCACTAGCATGGTCGAATTCATCGAGGTCGTGATGGCCATGATCGCGCCGAACGTAACGAACCACGCCGCGCCCACGGGTAGATAGACCGCGGCGACTTCGGCCATGGGCGCGGAACTCGCCGCCAGCCTGGCGCCGGGCAATACGCCGAACGCGACGATTGACATCAAGACGAAGATCAGCGCGGCGCCGCTGATGCCTTTGAGAAAGATCACAGGCAATCGTCGCGTGCTGTCCTTCACCTCTCCCGCCGTCTGCGCCAGAGACTCGAAGCCTGCGTAAGAGAAGAAGAGCGGCGCGAGGCTGGCCAGAAAACCTCCGGCGCCATGCGTAATGAACGGTTGGTAGTTCTCCGCGCGGACAGCAAATAACCCCGGCCCGATCAGCGCGAGGAGCGAAACGCCCAGCAGAGCGCACATCGTCACCTGCAACCGCCCGAACCATCGCACGCCGATCAAGTGAACGATGTAGAAGAAAAGCAGGCTCGCGAGCGCGAGCGGCAATCGGTTCGACTCCGGGGCGAGCCGGCCGCCGGAGGCCGCGATCAAATAATCGGCCAGCGAATTCGCCAGAAAAGCCTCGGCGCCGATATAAGAGATGATCTTCAGCCACGCGCCGACGAAGGCCAGACGCCGCCCGCCTAAAGTCTGCGAGATGTGCGTGTATTCGCCTCCCGGCTCTTTCCCGAGCGGCGTCGAGAGAAAAGCCGCATACGGGACCGAGGTCGCCAGGATCACCGGAAATAAGACGACGTAGCCGAGAATCACGCTCGGCCCCGTGAGCGCCCCGGCGTCGCTCGTCACCGTGAAGATTCCCGCGCCTATCAGGATGCCGAGCAGCGCGGCGTAAGATTCGAGCGCGCCCAAATCGCGCCGCAGGCGTCCCGCGATGGAGCCGCTCGCTTCCGCTCGCGGTACTGATTCATCCGGATCGCGTCGCAGCGATCCGTCGCCGTCGTCCCTCGATACCTCTCGCTGTGTTGATTTATCCATCGGCGCGCTCCATCAGGCGATTAGCGGGCAGGCTCGGGTCAATCACTTTCTCAGCGCTCTCGGCCCCGGCCACCGGCAGCCGCGACGCGTCGATCAGGCCGAGTTGCGCGAGCACCGACGCCTGATCCCAGTAGATGTGTTCGTGCGCGAGTTTGTCGCCGCGAAAATTCACGATCACGACGAGCGGGACCCTGACGCGTTTGCCAGTGGGCGCGACGCCCGGCAACATCCAGTCCATCTCGATCGTGTGGGTGAATTCAAAAACCATCTCGTCCACCACGCGATCTGCGCCGACGGTGCGAGAGACGGGCGTCATCGCCGTATCAGGCGGCATCTGCGGGATGAACCGTTTCGAGTAGAACTCGCGCAATTGATCGCGCCCCACTCCACCCGTCAAGACCGGGACGTGGTTGACGTAAGCGTCTTCGACCATTGTCTCCAACGTAGCTTCGGTATCGCGCGTGGCGAATTCATATTTGACGTGATCGTCCCACAACGCCGACAGATTGACCGGGGACGCGCCGTTCAGGTTGCGCGCGAAGAATTCCAGCGTACGCAGATCGGCCAACTCCGCGCTCGCGGCGTCGTAATGCGCCCCGCCGGCGCGGGCGAAGGCGTGATCCTGGCCGGCGTAATCTTGAAGCGTGACTAAGGGGCTGTTGTCGAGCGCCGCGTGAATTTGGGCCTGCGCTTCGGGCGGGCAAAACTGATCCTTTTGCGCTATGTGCAACATCAGCGGGTTGCGCAGATTGGCCGCCTCGTCGAGCGCCCTCTCGATGCCAACGCCATAATACCCGACACTGCAATCGGAGTTATGGCGGACCGCCAGCAGGTAGGCGAGCTTTCCGCCGAGACAGAAGCCGACCGCGCCGACCTTGCCGTTACAGGCCGTATGCCCGCGCAAGAAGGCCATCGCGCTGGCGGAGTCCTCAACGGCCTTGGCCTCGTCCAGTCCCTGATAAAGTTCAAAGGCGCGTTTCCACTCGGCGTCAGTCTGATCGGTCAGCTGCACTCCGCGCTCCTGCCGCCAGAACAGGTCGGGGCAGATCACGACGAAGCCTCGTCGCGCATACCAATCGGCGATCGAACGCATGACCCGATTGACCCCGAAGATTTCCTGCAAGAGCACGACGCCCGGCCCGGAACCGCTCGCCGGCAGCGCAAGGTAGGCGTCGAATTCGCCGCCGTCAAAAGATGTGATGGTTGTCATTGCAAAATCCTTCGTTAGCTTTGTCCTGTGTTAGATGGCTAAATCAGAGTAGCCGAGATTGGCGCATTCCGAAAGAACTGCGGCTTAGGCAGACGGCGTATAGAGTAGGCAGCGACTCGTTTACAAGTGGGTTGTGCGGCTAAAGCCGCCGCTGCCGCCTAAAGGCGGTACTCTATACGCCGTCTGAGCAATTCTGTAGATTCAATCGGCGCCCCAATGTTTCCTGTTTCGATTTAGCCTTTTTATGAAGTGTTGAGTTAAATCATCCTCCACAGTTACCTGCTCTCCATATTTGATAGGGCTATTTCTCCAAAACAATCCTTTCCCATCAGGGGCATACCCGCGCAACACATATAAACGCTGCGCCGCTCCGTAATCAGCAGTCATACCAACGCCGATGCCCGCTAACGACGTGCGGGAAGCGATGATCAGACTCGCAGGAAAATTTTTCTGCGATACATCCAGAACAATGCGGCCCAGTAAACGATCAGCGCGCACCCGCCAACGAGCAACGGCTCGTAAGCTTCACCGAAAACTTTGAAGCTGTTCTGACCCAGGTGAGTCTTCAGCGTAGCCGTGATGAATCCGGGAAGCAGTTCGGCGATGCAATAAGCGGCGATGGAATTCATACCGATGACCACGAGCGGGAACGCCCATCGCTTCCATCCCTTCACATCAATCAGCGCGTAGAACGCCGCCATCAACAGAAAACACCAGCCGCCGCTGAACAACACCCAACTCGGCGTCCAGATGCGCTTCACGACTGGGCAAATGCCCAAGCGCCCGATCAACCAACCGCTGATCAGACCCACCAGGCCCGCGATCACGAACCATTTCACTTTGCTCACAGGCTCGCGCTTACTGCGGAACACGTTGCCCGCGATCAATCCAAGGATCATCGTGCCGAGCGTCGGGATGAAGCTGAGCGTCGCATAGCCGCCGCCGTTGAACGCGAACGGCTTTTCGCGCGGGAAAAGATTCAGAAACCACACGTCGAAGGCCCAGGCCAGATTGGCGTTTTTGTTCCAATGCGCGGCGAAACCGCTCATCCAGTGGGGCCAGTCCTGCGGGACGCCAACCGCCGTCGCGTCGAATCCTGCCGCGGGCGGCGGATGGAGCGCGAACGCCAGCCAGTAGCCCACTAAAATCACGCCGAACGCGATCCACTGAATCCGCATTGACCTCATTCCCAGCAGAACCAGAAACCCGTAGCCGAGGCCGATTTGCGTCAGCGTGTCTTCAAAAGTGAAGTAGGTCTGGGGCCGATTGACCGAGCGCAGGAAGACGCCGAGGCAGATTAGGATAAACGCCCGCGTGAACGCGTGAATGATCATCTGTTTCTGCGAATGGCCTCTGGCCATACGAGCCGCGAGCGAAAACGGCAACGCCACTCCGACGACGAACGAAAACGATGGCTGGATCAGGTCGTGCAGCGAGCAGCCGGTCCATTCAACATGTGATTGATGATGTGAGAGAAAGCCCCAGAACCAGCTTTCAGGCATCGCGCGCGACACGCGGCTCAAGCGCAACACCTCAGCCATCATCAAAAGCATCACGAAGCCGCGATAGGCGTCGAGCGAGACTAAACGCTCGCTCAGCGTCGTTGGACCGAAGCGCGACGACGGATTCTTCATCCCATCAATTTTTGTTTGAATTTCACTTGCGCCTGCCGTTTCGGCGAGGTCGGTCGCTCGAAGCATGGATCATGCCCCTTTCAGTTTACTCGTTTGAGCGCCCCGATCCTACGACGGGCGCGCGTATTAGCCAAGACCGAGGCGCAATTCTTTTGAACTTATTCCGGCGAGCGAAAACAGCTACTACTTTTGTGGGACTGGCGCAAACTTCAGCGAGCGTCTTTCCGTTTCTCTTTTGCCCCCTGCTTCAGTAGAATTCAGGTTTACTCCGCTCGACAGCTATCTTCAGAATGCACGAAGGAGGAACATCGTGGCCACCATTAAGCCATTTCGCGCGATCCGCCCGGGGCCTAAACGGGCGGCGGAGGTCGCTGCAGTCCCTTATGACGTAGTCAACACCGAAGAAGCCCGCGCGCTCGCCGCCGGCAATCCGTTGAGCTTCCTGCGCGTCTCGCGGCCCGAGATCGAGATGCCGGAAGGCGTGAACGTCTACGCCGACGAGGTCTACGCCAAAGCCGCGGCCAATTTCGACCGGCTGATCGAGCAGGCGCCGCTTATCGTCGAGAACGAACCGCGGTTTTATCTCTATCGCCTGGTGATGGCGGGGCGCGCGCAGACCGGCCTGGTCGCGCTCTGCTCCGTTGACGAGTACGACAACGACACGATCCGCAAACATGAACGCACGCGCAAAGACAAAGAGGACGACCGCACGCGCCACATGATTGCGATCGGCGCGCAAACCGGCCCCGTCTTTCTGACCCACCGCCCGAACGCGACGGTCAAGGAATTGGCGCGGCGGATTATCTCCACCGAGACGCTCTTCGATTTCATCGCGCCTGACGATGTCGTACATACCGTCTGGCGCGCGCCCGTGGAGATGAATCAAGAGTTGATCGAGACCTTCGGCCAGATTCCGCTGTTCTACATCGCCGACGGCCACCACCGCGCCAAGAGCGCGAGCCGCGCCCGCGAGACGCTGCGCTCTCAAAATATCGCTCATACGGGCGACGAGGAATATAACTTTTTCCAGTGCGTGCTCTTCCCTTCTGACGAACTGCGAATTCTGCCTTACAACCGCGTGGTCAAAGACCTCAACCACTACTCGCCGGAAGATTTTCTAAAAGAGATCGAATCGGAATTCGAGATTATCCCGGACGCCGACCCGCGCCCCACCAGGCGTGGCCATTTTTCGATGTACATGCCGGGCCGCTGGTACAGTCTGAAACTCAAAGGAGAGGTCACGAAACGCATCAAGATGGCCGACCGGCTGGACGTGAGCGTCCTGCAGAATGAATTGTTGGCGCCGATCCTGGGCATTCAAGACGTGCGTACTGACAAGCGAATCGATTTCATCGGCGGCGTCCGCGGCACGCAGGAGCTTGAACGCCTGGTCGATTCGGGCCTGTTCGCCGTGGCCTTTTCGCTCTACCCGACGACTCTCGACGAGTTGATGGAAATTTCGGACGCGGGCGAGATCATGCCCCCTAAATCAACCTGGTTCGAGCCGAAGCTGAGGGACGGATTACTAAGCCATATGATTTGAAAAATCGGCGGCGCACAAAAAGTAATGCTGCGGGTTGCGGGAGTTTCCTGCGCCGCGACGCAGCAGATAACGCCGCAGGGAACGCGGAGAGATTGTCAGAAGGCGCTTTTCTCTCTCTTCTTCTCTGCGGCGCCTCCGCGGCGCCCTCAGCGTTACTTTTGCGCAGCGGCGAAAAACACCAAAGACCATGTCTCCTTACCACCTGGCCCAAGTCAACATCGCGCGGATGCTCGCGCCGCTTGAAAACCCGCTGATGGAGGGGTTCGTCGCGCGGTTGGATGAAATCAACGCGCTTGCGGATCGCAGCCCTGGCTTTGTCTGGCGGTTGCAAACCGAAGCCGGCAACGCGGCATACATCAGGCCTTATGAAGACGACCGCATTATCTTCAACCTCTCGGTCTGGGAATCGGTCGAGCGCCTTAAAGAGTACGTCTACCGCAGCGCCCACTCCGAGTTGATTCGCGGTCGGAGTCAGTGGTTCGAGAAATTCGACGGCCCGTATATGGCGCTCTGGTGGGTCGAGGCCGGGCATATTCCGACCGTCGAAGAGGCCAAGGAGCGGCTCGATCATTTGCGCAAACATGGCGAGAGTGAATTCGCATTCTCATTCAAGCGCGTCTACGCGCCACAAGCTTATGAAGGTACTCATAGCCGATAAATTCGAAGAGAGCGGAATTAACGGGCTGAAAGAGATCGGCTGCGAAGTCGTCTACAGCCCAGATCTGAAAGACGATTCTTTGGTCGAGGCCGTTCGCGACTCGCAGGCCGACATCCTGGTCGTACGCTCGACCCGGGTCACTGAAGCGGCGCTAGCGGCCGGGCGGTTGAGTCTGGTCGTGCGCGCGGGCGCGGGCTACAACACGATTGACGTGAAGGCGGCCTCCTCGCGCGGCATCTACGTTTCAAACTGCCCGGGCAAAAACTCGATCGCCGTGGCCGAACTGGCCTTCGCGCTGATTCTCGCGCTCGACCGCCGCCTGCCCGACAACGTGGCCGATCTGCGCGCCGGCAAATGGAACAAGAAAGAATACGGCAAGGCGCGCGGGCTGTACGGGCGCACGCTCGGTTTGATCGGTCTCGGGCAAATTGGCCGCGAGATGATCGCCCGCGCGAAAGCCTTCGGGATGGACGTCACCGGATGGAGCCGCAGCCTGACGCCCGAATCTGCGGCGGAACTCGGCATCGCGTATCGCCAGACGATCATCGAGGTGGCATACGATTGCGACATCCTGAGCGTTCACATAGCGCTCGCGCCCGACACTCGCGGCGTCATCAACGACGGCGTCTTCGACGCTATGAAGCAGGGTTCGTACCTGGTCAATACTTCGCGCGCCGAGGTCATCGATCAGGCGGCGCTGAAACGGGCCGTCAATACCAAAGGCATCCGCGCCGGATTGGACGTCTTCGCCAATGAGCCGGAAGGGGCGACCGGCGATTTTAAGGACGAGATCGTGACGTTGCCGAACATTTACGGCACGCATCACATCGGCGCTTCGACCGATCAGGCGCAGGAGGCCATCGCCGCCGAGACCCTACGCATCATCAGCGCCTTCAAAGAAACCGGCAAAGTCCCGAACGTAGTCAATCTGGCCGATCATACTCCCGCGACCCATTTGCTGGTCGTCCGTCACCAGGACCGCCCCGGCGTGTTAGCCTATGTGTTGAACGAGATCAAAGCCGCGAACATCAACGTGCAGAGGATGGAGAACATAGTCTTCGCCGGCGCAGAGGCGGCGGTCGCGCGCATTGAACTGGACGGCGCGCTCGGGACAGAAACGATGAATCGCATTCGCGACGGCAACAATAACATCGTGGAGGCGACGCTGATTGCGCTGACCTAATTAAAGTGAAGGCAGTGCAAAAAAAAGTCCATTGCAATCAACATTGTGTGGCGCAGACCCAGGGCGATTTCCCGATTTCTTCACGGGCCTCATTTCAAGTGGTTGATTGTGTTCAGCTTTAAAGCCCTGGTCTACCGCAACGCAATCTTAATCCGTCCCGACCCGGATTATCATCACGACGTTGATCGTCTGATCAAAGGCATCGAACTACATTTCAAAAATAATTTATAAGAAGGAGTTTTCATAAATGACCGATCGTATTTTCAACTTCAGCGCAGGCCCGGCGACGCTGCCCGTCAGCGTTCTAGAACAGGCCCAAAGCGAAATGCTCAACTATCGCGGCGCGGGGATGTCCGTGATGGAGATGAGCCACCGCTCCAAGGCTTTCGAATCAATCATCCAACACGCGGAAGCCGATCTGCGCGCGTTGCTAAACATTCCTGAGAATTACAAAGTCCTCTTCTTGCAGGGCGGCGCTAGCCTGCAATTCACGATGGTTCCGATGAACCTGCAGCCTAAGGGCAAGAGCGCCGATTACATCCTCACCGGCAGTTGGGGGCAGGGCGCGTTCAAAGAAGCGAAGAAATTAGGCGCCGTTCGCGAAGCCGCGACGACCGCCGGCTCCAACTTCAATCGCCTGCCCGGGCCCGAAGAGATCAAACTGGACACAGGCGCCGCTTACGTCCATTTCACATCGAACGAGACAATCTTCGGCGTCGAGTTTGATGAAGAGCCGGCCACGGGCGACGTCCCGCTCGTCTGCGACATGTCGTCCGATTTCATCAGCCGCCCGATTGACGTTTCGAAATACGGTTTGATCTACGCTGGCGCGCAGAAGAACGCCGGCCCGGCCGGCGCGACCATGGTCATCGTCCGCGATGACTTGCTGGAAAGCGTTCCCGACAACCTGCCAGCCATGCTCGATTATCGCAACCTGGCCAAGAACGGCTCGATGTACAACACGCCGCCCTGCTACGCGATCTACATCTGCGGCCTCGTCTTCAAATGGCTGATCGACGACGTCGGCGGACTTGAGAAGATGCATGCGCTCAACAAAGAGAAGGCCAGGATTCTCTACGACGCGATTGATTCTTCGGACGGTTATTACCGCGGCCACGCCGAAAAAGATTGCCGCAGCCTGATGAATGTCACGTTCCGATTGCCCAGCGAAGAGCTTGAAAACAAGTTCATCAAAGAAGCGACGGCGGCCGGGCTGGACGGTTTGAAAGGCCACCGCTCGGTGGGCGGGCTTCGCGCCTCGATCTACAACGCGTTTCCGAAGGCCGGCGTCGAGAAGCTGGTCGAGTTTATGAATGAGTTTCAGAAAAAAAGCGGCTGACGAATCGCCGCTGAATTCAGACATTCGCCTGGTAAATTCGCTCGGCTATGCGCGACGCTTCATCAATCACCTTCTCTTCAAACCCGAATCCGCCCAGCCAATGCGTGTTCGGTTGCGCCCGCCACCAGGTCCACTGGCGTTTGGCGTAATGGCGAGTGTCGAGCTTCATTTGCTCGATCGCGCTTTCGAGCGTGCGCTTCCCCGTTATGTATTCGACGAAGCGTTTATAGCCGTGCGCGTTGAACGCCTTCGCCGTCGGCGGGACGCCTGACGCGATCAGGCTTTGAATCTCTTCGAGCATTCCGCGCTCGACCATCGCGTCCACGCGCCGGTTGATTCGCGCGTACAGTTCCTCGCGCGGCGGTTCGAGTACGAAGTAATGCAACCGCCCGGCGAATTCGGTCGACTCTTCGGGCGACCGCTCCTGCCATTCGGAGAGCGGCCTGCCCGAAGAAAAATAGACTTCGAGCGCGCGGATCACGCGCGACCAGTCCCTGGGCGCGAACTTCGCGGCCAGTTTCGGGTCGACACGAACGAGCATTCTGTGCAGATTTTCCGCGCCGCGTTTTTCCATAATGCGCTGCAATCGCGGACGAAGGCTCTCGTCAATTTCCGGCGAGTCGAAAAACCTGGTGGTCAACGCGCGCAGATAAAACCCCGTGCCGCCGACCAGGATCGCGCGCTTCCCTCCCGCTTCGACGCCGGCAATGACCCGCTTCGCTTCTTCAGCCCAGGCCACGGCTGTGAAGTTGACCGTCGGCTCGACGACATCAATCAGGTGATGCGGGACGCCGCGACGCTCTTCAATTGGAACTTTGGCCGTGGCGACGTTGAGGCCGCGATAGACCTGGACGGAATCGCAGTTGACGATCTCGCCGTCGAAGCGTTCGGCCAGGGCGATACCCAGATCGCTCTTGCCCGACGCCGTGGGGCCGACGACCGCGACCAGCGGTGTTTTCGAGGGTGGTTGGCTCATCACGGAAGATTGAACCAACGATAGAGCGCCAAGGCAAGCAGTAACGTGAGCGCCAGCCAAGCGCCGATCTGCTGATTTCTGGTCATAGTTTACACTTTCGCCCTCCTGATAATTGCGTTAAAGTCTACAGCGGCCATACGCGGTTATTACCCGGAGATACAATCTCGGACTCAACCCGATCAAGGAGACCTCATGCTTATCTTCCCACTCAACACCGAGACATTCAAAAAGTCATTCCTCTCAGGCGACGGCCAGATCGAATTGCAATCCGATCAGGACATGTGGCTGACGCTGATCGCGACAGGCGGAAAGTTTCTGCCCATCGTCACCCGCGTCGCCGAGGTCAATTTCAAATTCGCAAACGAGGAGAAGTTTCGCTTCGGGAGCGAAGGCGGGATGCGCCTGAGCGTGAGCGCGGGCGCCGCTCACAAAATTCAATTGATCTGGCCCGATGAAGACGAAGAAACGCTGAAGGCTCTGGACCTGAGCGAGTTTCTGACCGATGAAAAGCTCTATGCGCGGTTATTTTTCATGGCGAATGGCGATCTGGCGGCGGACGCGAAGATTCCAGTCGGAACTCTGTCGGCCACTTTCGGCGTCGCAGTCGGCGGCGAGGTCGCTTATGAACGGTTGAAGGTTTACGACGCCGAAAGTTCCGCGAAGGAGATCCTTGGCGATCTGCTAGCTGGTACGCGGCTGCCGCAGCAGGTCGATTCATTAGCCGAAATACCCGAACCGGGCGAGGCGCTGATCACGCGATTCGACGGGTATCTGAAGTTGAAGGCGGGGATGAATTGGGGCTACGAGATGACCGGCTCGCGGTCTATCGAATTCAATCAACTCAGCCTCGACCTGGATTACGCGCTGCGGGCGATGGCGGCGGTGTCGGTAGGCTATTCGCTCGCGGGCGATTTCAGCATCGAGGCGCGGCGCGGCGCCAAGGACGGGTGGGCGCGCTTCGTGGTCCGCAAGAGCCGCGATTCGCAGTTGGACTTCGCCGCCGATTTCGGCCTCGACGGAAAAATCGAATTGAAAGGACTGCCGCAAAGCGCGGATGAGTTCCTGATCCGGCTCATCGGCGCCGACGCCAAGACCGTGCTGAGTTACTTTCACAAAGCGCGGAAATATTCGTCGCTCGATGAGCTTGAGAAGGCGTTGACGCCGATGATCAAAGGTTTCGTTCACGAATGGTCGCTCGACCTGATCAACAAGGCGCTGAGTAACGACACGCTACAGGATTTTCTCGGCGCCGCGCGGCAAGTGGTCGAAACTTACAACAACCTGGACGCGCGTATAGTCGATCTCTATCACGCCTATCTGGACGAGATTCCCCAACTGCGCCGCGCGCTCGGCTTGCTCGCCGGGGCGCCCCTCCCGGCCGATCTTGTCAGATTGACCGAGACCGAAGAAGAAGAAGAACAGAAAGCGGCAATGGACGCGTGGGACATTGCGCAGATATTATGGGGGACGAGCGTCTACCCGCTGCTGCTGCAAAACGAAAAGTTCGCGGAGTTCTCGGATCTCGCCCGGAAGGCACAGTCTTTCGTCGAAGACGGCGCTACGGCCCCTGTCCGCAATTTCCTGGCCAAGCTCAAATCGGCCACGCGGCTCGACCCGCTGTTTGAAAAACTCGGCGAGATCAAAACGGTTGATCAGTTGCGACAGATCGGCGACGAGAGATTGCAGGACCTCGCCGGGCGTCTGATCGGCATGGGGTTCGACAAGATCGAAAACAGCAAGTTGAACGACGCGCTCAAGGATCTGCAAAATAGCCTGAATAAGATCGAGGATTTCAAGAACGCCTGGTACGAACGCATTAAGAAAGCGGTCAACGACAAAGTCACCTTCGATCTGCATTACGCCTACACGCAAGCGTCGCATGACCAGAAGCTGATCGACGTCGAGCTGAATTTGAATCGGGCCGAAGGCCGCGAGCTTGCGCGGGCGGCGGCGGCGGGCGATTTTTCAGGCGTCATGGAAAAATACAACTCGAATTATGCGCGGATCAATGACGTCTTTTTCAAACACAAGATCGAGCGGAGCGCGCATTTGCAGATCAATGTGATGGGCTGGGACTACGACTGCCTCAAACAGCTTACCCAAAATGTCGAACACGCGATCGAAGCAGTCAGCGGAGGGCTCTTGCACGTATATGCGACCGAGACCTCGATCAAGCAGCGCCGAGAGAAGGGGCGCAAGTTCAAAGAGATTGTCGAAAGCAATTTCCTGCTGCGCGCCGTCGGCAAGACTTTTCAGCCTGAAGGCGATTCGCCTAATGCGGTCGATAGCGCGAACAGGCGGTACATGCTTCAGACGCTCAAGAATCTCACTGCGCAATACGAACTGTTCGAATCGGACGAGCGAGCCTCTGTTGAGGAGCTGAAGCATTACCTCGACCTGGCGGAATTTCTGGGCCTGTTTGGCGAAAAGGGCCGCGAAGCCTTCGTCGGCGGTCTGAGACAACAGTTCCCCGGCGGCCT
>Ga0207428_10002420_pt1 | contig 18626 bp, 14 predicted proteins | sample RhiMethybrSRZTD1_FD_187600 | JGI IMG/M metagenome (GOLD analysis project Ga0207428, IMG submission 187600) | Populus rhizosphere microbial communities from Tennessee, USA - Rhizosphere MetaG P. TD hybrid SRZTD1 (SPAdes) (version 3) | ecosystem: Host-associated > Plants > Roots > Rhizosphere >...
GTAACTGCAGCACATATTCATCTTGGGGCTTCTGGAAAGAACGGACCAGTAATTCTAACCTTGTTTAAGGGTGGACCTACTGAGCAAACAAATGGCACTGTTGCTGAATCAAACGTCACAGCATCAAACCTAGAAGGTCCTATGAAAGGTAAAGGTGTAACAGATTTAGTTGCCGCTATGCAGAACGGCACAACCTATGTCAATGTGCATACCACAGATTTTCCTGACGGTGAAATGAGAGGACAGTTGCAAGCCAATTCGACAAAATAATCCCTCATTTTTTTAAACTTTCCAAAACTCCTGTTAAGAGTTTATCCAAAAACTACTTTTTGGACGAGGTCCAATAGCCTAGTTTTTTTAACTTTTGTTTCAGATATTATTGCGGTCTCCGTCAAATGCAGTAGCGAAACTTGGTCATTCCCACTCATCTTGTCTAATCCGTCAATCAAAAGATATTTTGGCTGTTTTTCAAATAATTGGTTGACCAGACCTGCCTTTGTGGTGTTACTTCCAACAATAAGATAAGAGTTCTTTAACCTTCTCATCATTTCCGTGAGGAACATTGTTTTAGCACAACCAGGTCTACCCATCAGTAGCACGTGTACTGGTCGCTCAGATAATATCGCCTTATTTATTATTAGTTTGATATCATCATTGCCCCTTATGCTTTCAAAACAACATCTTCTTGGAGAGAACATATTACATGACACTGATTCTAAAATTTGTTTAATTAATTTCATTGTACCTTTGTTACCACCTTATGTTATCCTTTAGCCAAACCAAGTACTATTCCCGCAGAAAAACCACCTGTTAATGGTAATCCTAGATTTGCTGTAATGCTGGAAACAATTCCCGTACTGGTCAGTGAATTACTAACTGATGATAGAGCAGATTCTGAAATAGATTGTAATTTTGACCACTCAACGCTAATAATACTTTGATTTTGCAAGTAAAATAAAGCTCCAATGAAAACTCCACCGATGATTGCTATTAGTTTCATTACTTTTTTTATTGCAAAACCGATAAGAAATCCTGCTAACCCTGCAGATCCAGCCGTAAATAAAGCTGAAGGGATAATCTCAAGGCTCATATGAATATCTAAAATATATCAGCTTAAAGCTTTTTCGCGCTCTGGCTCTAGAAGATAGTTATGATAAAAAGCTGAGAAAATCGTGAGGACAGAAGAGGACAGAAGTCAAACCTCAGCTGTCTCCAGCTGAAGAATTAAATGTCCTCGTATACTACCATTCTGAAGGCAGGACCACATATTCTGAAAAGTACATTAGACAGTCTGTAAAAAAGCTGAGGAATATCATTAACTGCCAAATAACACACTGCACGCCAAATTGCTTTTCTATTTCTAAAAAGCTGTAGAAATTTCTTCATGAATGCCAGTTAGTCATATTAAATAACTCATTTTTGCCCAACTTTATACACTGTATGACTGTAAACTGCTAAAAAGCTGTTAAATTAAAACAGTTTCAACCAAACGATACACAGGACTGTAAACTGCTAAAAAGCTGTTAAATTAAAACTCTAAAGTAGTCGTAAAAAAGTTGTAGAACAAGTGGACTGAGATTCGTAGCAGGCCTTGGCTCACAATTCTCTGGCCTCTATGAAAGTAAAATCTCCCTTCTCTTCTAAGTTGTAAAAGTCAAATCCCTCTTTTTCAATGACTTCTTTGAGCTTTGACAGTCTTCCTTTCATGGATTTGGTGGTTTCTGCAATCAGTAAATATCCATTGGATGCTAAGCATCTTTTTGCTTCTTTTATGTAATCAGTCCAATTCCTACCCATTAATGACAGAGAAAATACAGCAATGTCGATGGCTTCATCTGATAATGGAACCGATTTGATATCGCAAGGAGTAACTTTATTGTTGATTGCTACATGGTCAAAACTAAAAACCCTGTCAGCTCCGAATTTTTCTAGAATCTTTGCTTCACCACAACCAAAATCGCCTATTAGTAGACGAGGTGACAATTGTTGTATTCTTTTAATAGTTTCATCAAATGGAATAATAAGCCATGACCGACGTGCTTCTCTGTATTGTCTGTGGTATTCATCCCACTCCTTCGGGTCTTTTAATATCCTGTGATGAGTAGTGTCGAAGTTCTCGCTGTTAATTTTGTTATTTAATTTGGTAAAGTCCCCATATTTTATTACTCGTTTCTTTAATTCAACAGGTGTTAATTCTACATTAAGGTCTCTTTTTACTACAGTCGATATTTCACCACGTTCAAGCCTCTCTAGCCATTTGACGGCTTCCATAGCTGCCTGTTGGGGAGTCACAAGATTTTTCTCTGGCAATCTTCCGTCTACTGCACAGTCAGCTAGAGTACGCTTGAATTGAATTCGTTTCCACTTTAGCTCATCATATTGATAGCCACCTATTGAAGCCTTTACTAAACAGACATGAACTACGTCCCTAATCTGTCCCTTTCTTACCAATCTACCTATCAGCTGTTGGTACTGTGCATTAGTCCAAGGTAAAGTATTGATAATAAGCCTGTTGCAAATATGTTGTAGACCGTCAACTCCTACAGAGAGAGGGCGAGATGCAATCAACACCTGGACTTTCTTGTTTAGAAATCGACTCAGGCCTGAACGGTCAAATCCAGTATATAGGGCATAAGAATATCCAAAATCGTCCACAGCTTTTGATAATTTTTGGATAATGTCTTCTACGTATTCTGTGTAAATTATTGTTTGTCCGTCAATTAACTTAACTATCTCTGGAATCCGCGCGTCTGTCAAAAATTTTTCGATAGCTAAAGGATTACTTTTGAGATGCCGCACAGATATGTCAGTAGGTTTGTGTGCTGTTACGTCAATGGTATGGGTATCAATATCGACAGAATAGCTGGGTAGCTCCCTAGTAGAAATTGTCGACAATTTTTCGTAAAGCGTTACGGCATTTGGGATAGTCGGTCTAACTGCAACATCATCATATACTTTTCCAGATATCAACTCTAGGAGTGACCTTCCCTCTCTGAGATTATTAACAACTGGCGTGGCGGAAAGGCCCAATACTTTTACACTTGGATTCATTTTTCTAATACCTGTCATAAGGCCATCAAGATTTTTGCGTCTTTGACTAATTTCTTCTTCATTCCTTATCTTAGTAAAATGAATTTCATCTAATATAACGAAATCAACTCTTTGTTTAGCTAGGTTTAATATAAGATTTGGAGATTCCTCTTGACTGAATTTGTCATAATTCAGTACTGCGTATTTGTATTCCATTTTTAAATATTCAACATGAAATGCATCTTTTCCCGTAGTAACCCTTGAACTTGGAAAGGTGTCAAGAATATTTCTCTTCCATTGCTCTACAACGTCATTGGGACAAACAATGACAGTCAGCTTGCTATCAGTTGTTCTACTTGCAAGAATTGCAGAAAGAGTCTTGCCTGCACCAGTACCAGAAAAGTTACCAAAATAAGGAAGACTTGTAATTTTATAGGCCAGGTAGCGTTGCATTAATGTCGGGCCATAGGGAAAGGAATAGTCAGAAGGTATCTCTAACTTTGTACTGCCCTCGTAATCTTCCAAGAAAGAATTTATTACTGTATCATGATACTTGTTTCCGTTTTTGCCCGCTTCCTTAACCTTTCTGACCGTATGAGCTTCATTTTTGAACGCACTTCGCCATAACTCATCTACAGAATAATCTACATAGAACTGCATTGCCTCCTCATCAACATTAATCGATTCAAGAGCGTCAGTGTGTGATAGAATTTCTTCCACAGACCAATCACTCTGATAATCAAGTGGGTCGTCTTCGACCATTGTCTTTAGGTCTTGATTGGTTGCAATTTGAATTTCATTTAATTCATCTACCTGTTTTTTGGTAGCAACTAAGAGGTCTGGAGCATTCTCCAAATCAGAGTATGCATACTTCTCTAATGTTCTACGACCTTCGGATGTCGTTCTTGCGGGTATTAAATTTTGGAAAAAGGGACCATGTCTACCTTGTAAGTTCAATAATCCCTTTCTTAGTAAAAAAGAATAGAGAACCGCCTCATCCCAACTGTAGATTATCTTACTTTCTATGAGGTCACGTAGTAATTTCTTAATCTTTTTCAGTGACCACTTTGCTCTCCTGCCCGTACCGAGCCAATCGTCCCATCCATTCCACTCTTCAGCATAGCTGATTCCTGGATTTGCGGGTATATCATGCGGTCTTTTAGGCGATTCTCGAAACTTATCCCAATCAAACCTCCCTCTAAAGCCCAATGAATGAATATAGCTTCTTGCGTCTGAAAATGGTCTGAACTTTCTTTTGGTTGCGGCAATATTCCCCGTTCCAAGCCAATCTCCCCATCCTTTCCATTCATCATACCTTGTGGGGTCGATGCGAATATCTTCGGGAATTTTACCGCTTTTGCAATATTCTTTCCATTCTTCTCTACTCTTCAACCCCAATTTTTGGACATAATCCCTCGATGTCATAAATGGCCGATATTGTTGCTTAGGTCTGCGGATATAGCTGGATCCAAGCCAATCGACCCAATCATTCCAATATTGCTTGTATGTTTTGGATGGGTCGATGGGAATATCTTGTGGCTTCTTTCCGCTCTTGCAATACTCAAACCATTGCTCACGGTTTTGCAGATTTAATTTATGTACATATCCCTTCGATTGTGCAAATTGCCTGAATTTTTTATTGAATGAAGCGATAGTTCCTGTTCCTAACCAATCTCCCCATCCTTTCCATTCATCATACCTTGTGGGGTCGATGCGAATATCTTCGGGAATTTTACCGCTTTTGCAATAAGCATGCCACTGCTCTGCGCTCTTTAGTCCTAGAGACCGAGTGTAATTTCTTGCATTTTCAAAATTCTTGTAAATTCGATACTTGGGAGAAATTCTCCCTGTTCCTAACCAATCTCCCCATCCCTTCCATTCTTTTTTGTACTTAGCGTTTGGGTAGCTTGGTATATCGTCGGGTTTGTTACCACTTTTACAGTACTCAATCCATTCCTTTCCAGTCTTAAGTCCTAAAGAGCTACTGTGAATTCTAGCATTTTTAAAGCTCCTATAATTTCTATCCATAAACCGAATAGTTCCTGTTCCTAACCAATCTCCCCATCCTTTCCATTCCTCATACCTTGTGGGTTCAGTGCGAATAACTTCAGGCTTATTACCGCTCTTGCAGTATTCGTACCACTCACTTCTGGACTTGAAGCGCAGATTTCTGGTGAATTTTCTAGCTTCGCTGAATGAAAGGAATTTCAAACATTAAATGCTATTATTGAGGTACAAAATATCCTTTTAAAAATGGTAATTATAATTGACTGAGATTATTGGTCCCATCGATGCTGTATCAATTGGAACAATCACAGTAGCAGTAGCGACTGCGGTACTCGCAGGTATAACTTATTTCTACATGAGAGAAACACGTTTAATGAGAACCTCCGCAGAAAGGCCTATCTTTTCATTAGAACCCACTTTATATGTAATTGGTGGCCGCTTTTACTTTCTTCACTTAGTTAATACAGGTAATACTGGTAATGAGATATACATTAACTGCTCTTGGAAAGATGGCATAAAGAGATTCTTTGTCTTGTCTCTGGGTGCGGGCGGTCGAGCTTTTCTTAATGATATTCCAATCGCAGATATTGTGGAGAAAAAAATGAAATTATCTATTGTTATTAATTGCAAAGATTCCAGGAACAATCCGTACTCGCAAACACTCGATATTGACTTTGAGAACTATCTCGATAACGACAGAAAATTGGCATATCAATTCGATTACTTGGCCAACATGGTTGAAACCTTAGACGATATTAAAAAAGAACTACGGGATATTGATAGGTCATTAACACAAGCAGTAGACTCTATGAAGCCATACTTGAAATTAGATTGTAAAATAGAGAGTAATCCGATACATATAGGAAAGTATCAGAAAATAGATATTTCCATTTCAGGACTCGATGATGGACGGAACATACTCGGCGCCATTGTAAGTTATATATTAACGACACCAGGTGGTTCTAAACTTGCCAAAACGGGAATAACTGATGAAAGTGGACGTTTGGTTATCAATTATGACGTCAATCAAATTTATGAAACAGGAAAGTACAAACTTGTTATCTGGTCAGGAGCGAAGTATTATAGACCAACATCATTCATAGGCGAATTTATTGCAGTTGAAGAACAATTCGCAGACTCTAGATAATTTAATTTTTCATTTAGAAAAACCCCATTAATCCTGAAAATCTTAAAACCCCAACCGTAGTTTATTAATTAGAATCAAAATCGTCAATTATGGTTTAATCCTAGTTTTTGGCAATATTTTAGTTAAGTCATCCTCTAGTCACAGCTGAATTTATCATAAAATAGAATTTACCTTCCATAAAACAAATAAGCTATGGCACCAGTTGCAATTCATGTTCTCTTGCTTTATACGACATGAATCCAAGACTATGATGGCTGGGTTCGAATCCCACTCCCCGCGCTTTACTTGAATTCTTGGCAACAAGTTTAAAAAAACATGCATTTTGATTCGCAAAACACTGGGTCCAAAAATTGTGTCAAAAACAATTCACATCCCTTTCGGACCACTTCAAGTATAGATTCAGGCATAAGCCATTCGACCAGCCCATTCTAGAAACAGTGAACTATGATATCAATTACTGCTACTGCAATAACCGTTCACGATTTATTCTTGGTTATTTAATATTAATTTTTTTAGTTTTCTGAATTCGTTCAACTGATCGATTAGGTTAATTAGATGCATGTCTAGAAAAGTCATTTGTCTGTTAGCGAATTTAACAACCACAGGATAATTCCTTGATTTTAGTATAAGCACAACTAAGATATTAATTGGGAAAATATCAATGAAACTTGGGATGGGTAGTCTAGACTGGTTATGATACCTGTCTCACACACAGGTGGTCGAGAGTTCAAATCTCTCCCCATCCATTATGTTTTATTGTAATTAAGTTGGGAAACGACTAGGAGCTTAAGATACTCACTTTTCATTCCATTACAAACATTCCTTTTCCAATTACAAACTTCTTCCCTAGGAAATTAACAAGTATAACAGTGTTCAATAGTAATACGCAATGAAGTAATTTACCCTTTTATTATAATTAATATGCGAAAAATAGTTACATCCATAAAAAATATATGGTTACGAAAAAGAAAATAGATTAGTATTGAAAAGGGAGATTCTAAATTATCCTGATAAAAAGCATTTTTCTCCAAAATCCAATCCAAGATGGGGAAAAGAGGAAGAAACTGAGATTTTTGGTCAAAATGTAAAACTTTTTAGAAAGGGAAAGATTAGCGAGGATGATTTTCGTCGCTTTCGACTTCAACATGGAGCCTACGGATCCCGACTCCAACAAAATTATAGCATGGTCAGGATCAAGATTCCTAGCGGCGAGATAACACCAGAACAGCTGGAGAAGATTGGGGCACTATCGGAGGCTTTTTCAATTGGTTCCGCCCACGTTTCAACTCGTCAAAATATTCAACTTCATTGGGTACAACTTGAAGATGTAAGCGAGGTTATGAGGGGTCTGGTGGACGTAGGACTAACAACGAGAGAAGCTTGTGGCAATACGATTAGGAATGTTATGTGTAGTCATTTTGCTGGTGTTTGTCCGGACGAAGAGTTTGATTCTACTCCATATTCTAAAGCTATTGCAAGATTCTTTCTTAGAAATCCTGTTTGTCAAAATTTGCCAAGGAAATTTAAGATTAATTTCGCGTGCTGCTCACGTCATGGTCTGGTTAGAATTGCAGATATTGGTTTAATTCCAATGAAAAAGGAGGGAATTAATGGATTTAAGATATATCTTGGCGGTGGTCTTGGGGCTGCCTCTTTCATAGGACACCAGTTAGAGGAATTTACTTCTGAAGTCAGACTAGTATCGACGTGTATGGCTGTAGTGAGATTGTTTGATAGACTCGGTAATCGTGAAAATATGGCAAGAAATAGAATGAGATATCTGGTCAATGAAATGGGATGGTCAAAATTTCAGAGGCTGGTCATTAAGGAACGATCAAATGTAGAAATGACTATCTCCCTTGAAACATTAAATAGATACAAAGTGGAGTGGGAAACTCCTGGCATAAGACAGTTGTCCAATGGTAGGAAATTACCACTAATAAATGAGAAAGTAGATGTTAATAGTGATCCGTATAAAAGATGGCTTCATTCCAACGTAGTGCCACAGAAGCAAAATGGTTACTTTGTAGTATTTATTACTCTAGGAGCTGGGGATATTACATCTAATCAGCTTCGGTCCCTTGCAAAGACTATTCGCAACTACTCAGGTGAGGAGTGTGCAAGAAATACTCCAAATCAGAATTTTGCAGTCAGATACGTCAAAGCCAATAATTTACCAGAATTTTACAATGATCTTGTCAAAATTGGACTTGCAAATCCTGGTGCTCTGTCTTTATCCTCAGTTGTAGGATGTTCTGGAACAACTTCATGCAATCTTGCAATTACCAATTCTCACAGACTAGCAAAAGAGATACAATCAAAATTCATAGAGCTTGGAATTGATACTGAAGATTCTCTTAGAGACTCAACAATTAAGATCAGCGGTTGTCCCAACTCATGTGGTCAACATGAGATTGCAACAATTGGATTTTACGGTGGGGCCTCAAGAGTAGATGGCGCTATGACTCCGACATATACGATGATGTTTGGAGGAATGGATGGTGAAGAGGGTATGCTTGGTAAATCTGTAATGCGGGTGCCGGCAAAAAGAGTGATAGATACTCTGATAAAAATAATTGAGATATACAAACAAGAACGCAGTGCAGAGGAGTCACTTTCAAGGTGGATAAGCAAATTGATTAATGGTGTAGTTAATGGTCGAGGTCAAGTAAAGAGTTTGGACGATATGAAATCAGCTTTGGCGCAAATAGTTGCATTACCAAGCCCTAGTGACGATCCAGAATCCTATATGGATTATGGTAACGATATCAAATTCAGTGCAAAGACAGCACGTGGAGAATGCGCAGCTTGAAATATGCTTTCAAGGAAAAAAACCAATAACATTTTGTCGAAAAGCCGTACTCTCAGCAAATCGCAAGACATCATTACAAATGTGGATATTCTTAGAAGTCTTATTAGAAAAAATTCAGTAAGGATTGTAGATGTCAGGAAAGAGGACGAATATAAAAAAGAACATATAAAAACTGCAATATCGATTCCCCTTGCTACAGTACTTGCAGATGATTCTCCAGAAAGAATAGTCAAATTATTAGAACAGTCTGGAATCTCCGACAAGACGTTAGTAGTTGTATATGATGATACATTTGGTGCACTTGCTGCAAGAGTTGCGTGGACATTCCAGTACGTAGGACATTCAAACACATCTTTACTTGAAACAACTTTTACCAAATGGAAAAATTATGGATTTGAGACCGAAAAAAAAGTTAATGTCTTTCCCAGGGCTAAACATAGCCTCAAAGTTAATACGGGCATTTATGCAAACTATGACGAAGTAGAGAAAGCAAAAACCGAACAAAATAAGATTCTAGTGGATTCGAGAGAACGGTTAAATTTTTTGAGCGAACATATTCCTGGTGCTACTAATCTACCATACACTATGCTAGGTACAAGTGATTCTATATTAAGGGAACCTCAGGAAATTAGGAGATTCATGGAAAACAGGGGAATATCTACGGATAACGAAGTCATCACTTATTGTGGGAGTGTAGGAACCCTGTCAGGACTCGCATACTATGCACTCAGAATGGGAGGTGTAAAGAATATTCGGCTATATTCAAGATCTTTTAAAGAGTGGAAAAAATTGGGAAAGCCAATAGAAGAATTTAAAGACGCAAATTTCTGGGATCTTTCAGCAGAATAGCCAAAATTTTTTTCCATATGACAATGAGATAGTATGGGCTATTCAGATTTAGTTTTGAGATATTTCAAAAGTTTAATTGCATCTCGTGCCTTAAGGCTATCCCTATTCTTAAATATATAGTTTCTAAAATTCTCAAGTTCATCATGAACTGATGGATATTGTTCCTGTGCCAACCTTATGATATCTTCATAGTTTCTAAATGGAAAGTAAATGTTTTTTGCAATCCTTACACATCGTTTTTTGGTTTGCTTGCTAATAATTCTACATTTATAGGCCAAAAAGAAATTGAACCTGATGTCAATCATAGCCTCGGACTGAAGAATATTTTTACCCTGAACAAATGTAACTGCTACTTCATCATCAGCGTTGATTATACCATTTTTAAATAACTGAAAAATCTTACCAATGCCCTTCATTCCAAATTTTTCCAATTCTACAGCCCTTAATGCACCTAGGCTGGCTGCACCTATTAGTTCAATGTTTTTTCTTGTCGCGAGATGATAAACTTCAATTGGTGAAGGGGGATAATCATGAAGAAAGACTCCGTCTATAAATCCAATATATCTTTTTTCGTCTGAATTAATAGATAGTCTCAAAAAATCACCCTTCTTTGCAGGATCCCTATAATCTGCGTCTAGGATCTTACTCGCCTTCTCCCTACTTAATGTAGGTCCAAGATATATTATTGGTTGGTTCATAAACTAAAGGATTCTCTTCCTCTTTTTCCAATTATTGCTTTTGTTATCTTAAATGTTTCTAGTCCAGGCACAATTGTTCGTACGACAGGTATCATTAATTGAGGGTTTGTCAGATCCACTACTATAACTTGTTTCAGTCCATTAGAAACTAATCTTGACAGAATAAAGTTAATATCATCTAAAATATCATCATGTATAAAAGATTTTATTTCCGAAAACTGGATAGTATTTTTTGATTTCATAAATTGCCACGTCTTTTTTTCATCACTGTTACTATTCCCATAAGAGATTTTTCTAAGATCGTCCCTTGCACCCTGTATATTTGCAGCTCGAGTTTGGGAAACTTCTGTAATTGCTCTCAGTAAGGCTATTCTTGCATCTGGATGAGTCCCATGACCTTCTGCAAGATATCCGTAATCTTCAGTTATCCACTCAATACTACTTGCATTAAATGTTGGTACGCCAATTGGGGATGTGATGTCTTTAATTATAAGTGGAATTTTGGCATCATTGAACTTTTTTACCAAATTTGAAATGGGTTTAAAATCAATATTTGAAATATCAACATCAGGATATTTACTGTCATCATCAACAAATTCTGTGCCATCAACTGGATCTATTTCCAATCCATTGTCTGAAAGATATTTAGTCATAGTTCTTAGAAAATTATAAGGTAGTGCACTTGCATTCAATTCTGCCAAGCTTGCAGCATCCCTTTCAATTAGTTCGCATAGTGAATGGCAAATGGCCTCCTCCAAAACGTTACCTGATGCAAGTCCGTTAGTATGGTGATATGCAAATGGATTTATTGCAGGTGGTTTAGGGGAATACCTAAATAGTGCCAAAGGTGCAGGGATCAGTATCCGGTCATTATTTACCAAATCATAGCCTGACAGGAAGTCCATAATCATTTCATCATCGTATTCGAGTATCATTGGTTCAACTACATTAGAAGGATGTAGTATCTTTGACACTTTTGAAACTTCTTTATAACTTCCCTGAATCATTTTATTTCGATTACCCGAGGGTAATGAAGAATACCTTTCAATACTCTCCATCAAAGCACTTGCCTTTGCATCCATTCTTGTAGGCCCCTTGCCGCTATATACCCAAATATAATCCTCTGTTCCTGGTAAAACTGCAGAAAAATTTGGTATTCCAAGAATATCCATATTCGTAATATCCGCAAGTCTTGTAATTCCAATATTACTAGAGACAGGAAGAATAGTTTTGATCGTTTCTTCAACCGGTTTTATTCTGGATGATAGTTTACCTGTTAATTTCTTCTGACTTCTGAGCAATATTGGCTCAAGATCCATAGTAGATTTGATTAATTAGGTATCAATATCAATTTTTCTAAAATTACAAATATACGGAAATAGAATTAATAAAGTAACTTGGAATCTCCAAATAATGATTCGAAAGTAATCAGTGAAATACTTTATTTGGCTCATTCAGATCCGAAGTTTAGAAAAGAACTATTTAAAAAACCTGAAAAAGTACTGGAACAATTTAATGTCTCTGACAATACGAAAAAGTTGATTTTGAAATTCTTTTATGAGATCAAAAATTAGACTCAATTATGCTTTTTTGGAATTTTCCAAGGCTCAAACAAGAGAATCGTAATTAGTGAATAGAGAAATATTGTACCCCGTTTCTGACCCACAACTAATCATTGATAGCCATACACAACAATGTACATCTCCTAGCGCACTCTCTTCCGGGGCTACATTAATTTATTTATTTGATGCGTATATATTTTATGCCTCTACCTTTATTTGAAAGATGTCTTGTCTTGTCATTACGCATAATCCTTTGAGTAGATCACATCCATATTAGGAATGTAATGGACAATGACAGCTTGTCAATCAAAACCTTACGTCATCTTGAAATCGGGCGTTCATTTTAGAACTCTTTTGTTAAATGATAACCTAATCCTTGTCTTAAAATCTAAGGTTATATTCTAGTTAATGAGAGTTTTTAGTATCTCGTATGACTTTCAAAGCAAATCCTCTAGAAAACATGGGTCTATGCTACGGTATCATCGAAGGTATCATCCAAACATCAGATTTTTGGTTAATGGATAAAATGCCAATAAAACGATGAATTCATTAGACAAACAATGTTAGTCCATGATAAAAACCAGAATGTGGTTTTACAGAAGCAGCACGATATGCAATTGATATTATCTAAGAATCAAGATAATGGTACATCTACTCTTATATGGGAGAAATAGTACGAATTGATATATTATCAGATAGCCTGATATTTTGAGTGGTAATGGAGTATTTTTGTGAATATCATTGCTATCTTTTTTCGAAATTTACTCTCTGCAATTACTGCAATGTACAAGAGGTATAGAAAATGACGAAAGGACGGAACCAAATAGTAGTATCACAATTCTGAATTATTGTACATATCATTTTTCGCTCAAGAGTTAATTATTTCGAATCATATGTAATACGCTAATGAACTACAAAGCTGTACCTACAATAAAAAATACCCTACCTATCGCTATGCTTGGAGCTATCATCATGATTTCGTATGGTTTAATGGAAGCCGAATCATCTAAATCAGATAATTCATTCGATTGGTGCTACGTGTCGGCTGCTCCGGAAGACCGATTCGTTTGTTTACCCAATCATGAAGATTGCAATAAAGCAAAGTCATTAGACCTTTTCGCTTCAAATTCCTGTTTCAAAAATAATTGGTAAAAAGTCCAACCAAATATATCCCGGAAATCGTAAAGGACAGAAAGCTGTCCTGTCGAAATTATAGTTCACGACTAGAAAGATGTTTTGCCAGAAACAATAGAATTCTATATCAGCTCGGGCAAATTACATAAAAACAGATGCTTTCTCACCTTCACTTAATGATAAATAAAGAATCCCTAGGAATACTACAAAGACACTAAAGACATAACTCATAACTAGGAACAATGCAGGCAAAAGAATATTCAATTGATAAAGAAAAACTTCCCATGACCATTTATCATATACACTTAAGGACGACATTGAGAGGTCGCAATATAAAATTAATTGTGAATTAGTCTGGCGTTGCAAAGGACATAAAAGTTAAGATGATGTTCTCCTCCCCTATAATTAGGATTTACCATGAGTTAGACTGACTAACTAAAATAGGAACAGAAATTTATTTCAATAAATATTATCGTTAAATTGGTAATAATTCTGTAAGATCAAGTTCAAACGCCGCAACCGGCATTTTTATTTTAAAACCATCTATAAGTAAGGGAGAGATTTCTCCTATTTGTCCAATAACCTTTTCTTTATATATTATATCTGCACTTCTACCTCCAATGAAAGATGGATTTGCTGAGGGGTTTGTTTCAAATTTAACCTTAAAACAGATTTCCATAAGCGTTTGAAGTACTGATTTTATTTCACTATACGTCACTCCATTAAAAGCAGAAATACAACACAAATTCCATCTTTCAAACTTCTTTTTTTTAGGTACAAAAACCTCTCCAATTTCAAACAGTTTTTGAGGATACTCCTCGTGAACATTTTTCGACAACGAATGTAATAGTGATGGCAGTAATGATGTTCTTAATACATCATGTTCCTCACTCTTAGAGTTATTCACTGTAAAGAGATCAAAATTATCCATATCCATGCGTTTGTAGTGAATATCCTTGTTGCCTAAAACGAAGTTAATATTTTCAGTGAGTCCCAACCCCACCATAACCTGACGAATCTTATCAAAAAAATAATTTTGTCTACTTTTATTACCATAAAGCGTGAATTCTGGCAGAGACGGCTCCAAATTAAATACCCCGTATCCTATAGCCACTTCCTCTACAATATCGATGGGACTAAATATATCAATTCTATAGCTTGGGATCATACAATTAATGCTTCTTGATGCAATGACTTTTGCATCTAACCTGCACTTCCGTAGGCAATCAACAATTTCTTCGCTTGTCAAAGATAGACCCAATATCTTATTGATAAAGTCCAGTTTAACGTTCTCTAAAATAATTTTCATTTCTGAATCGTACGATAAAGTATTGTTCCTGTTCTGTTTTATTATCACATTTTCCAACTCAAATCCAATGTCAGCTAACGTTGCAATTATATTTGCTAGAACATGGTCAACAGTTTTCTTGTCCGCCCCCGTAACTTCAACAAACAAATTATCGACACCTTCTTTAATTCTTGTAATCTCGCTGTTTATAATTGGAGGTAAGGAGATCACGGTATTCCTAGAATCTTTTATAATTGGGTAAATTGATCCGTTTACGAGTTCTCCAAATTTTTTGCCTGTATCAGTTTTGTGCAATATTTCAGTCAATGTCAGTGCAGAATTATAGTCAAGTGGAGTAAAACTCAGATTTTCTAATGCAGTAGTGTAGTCTAATGGAAATTCAATATTTTCCAAATTATGAAATCCTATCGAAGCCTTGGATCTTCCTCTTCCTATTCCATTATGTAGATCTTCTTGCATAGAAACAATCTGTTTTATTGTTTTGTTATTCAACTTATGGTTTTTAGCAACTATCCCTACAATAAATGGTCGCACATTGGATACCGATGTGTCCACTGTGATTATGTTTTTCTTTTTTTCGATCACCTGAAATTTTGGTATTCCTAGTTCTTTTCCAAGTAATCCACTCAATGCTCTGGCGATTCCATAAAAAGTAGAAAAATCTGGACGGTTTGGACTATATTCTAATCTAATGGACTTGTCATCTCTGTACTCTAGATCTAGGCCAATAAACGGTAATGTATCTATAAGATAACTTAAATCGTAATCCGGAAATAATCTACTGATATCTTCCAGAGGAAATTCTACAACGGGCATATTGGTTGAGTCCTTAACCATGATAGTTTATTATCATAGAGTTCACGAATATCGTCTAATCCGTACCTAATCATAGCAATACGTTCAAGCCCACCACCCCACGCAAGCACATTATTCAATATGCCTGCAGATTGAGTTACCTCAGGTCTAAATATACCCATTCCGAATAGCTCGACCCACTTACCTAGCTTATCTACGTATACCATTGACTGCAGTGAAGGTTCGGTGTAGGGAAAATAAGTTGGCCAGAATTTTACTTTCGTTAACCCAAGTTTTGAATAAAATTGTTTTTGCAGTCCCATCAAATCTCGTATATTTACTGAATCACTTATCACGATTCCTTCAATTTGATGAAACTCCATCAAATGTTTATATGACATTTTTTCATTCCTGAAAACTCGCCCTATTGAGAAAATCCGGCCGTATTCAATCTTATTTTCTGAAAGATACTTTATAGTAACAGGAGTAGTATGAGTACGGAGTACTGTTTTCTTTGATTTCTCTAAATTCCAATCATATTTCCATTCCGTTTTATGAAAGGTTGATACTTTATTACTAATAATAGGATCAACTTCTTCTTCGTCTGTCAGGTTTGATAGATAGAATGTATCCTGCATATCTCTTGCAGGATGGTCTTGTGGAGTAAATAATATATCAAAGTTCCAAAAGCAAGATTGAATTGTTGATCCTCCAATCTCAGAAAATCCCATCGAAATAAAAATCTCTCTAATTTCATTGATCAATTCGGTTAGAGGGTGTGTTCTTCCAATGAGGTAAGTACGAACAGGGGACGTGACGTCTATCTCAGAAAATCTCTGATTTTTCCATTTTCCCGTATTTAGCATTTCAGAGGTAAGAGTGCCTATTTCATTTATATCTCCGTTCTTTAATACAGAACCTATTTTTTTACCCTCGCTTGTGAGGGAAATTACGAAGGATTTTTCTATAATTTCTTTAATATATCCTGGACGTCTTTTTAAAAGACTATAGCCTTGTAACTCTTTGTCTGTTAATTCTGATAGTTTGATTTCTTTTAATTTTGAGATTCTTTCTAATAGAACTTCTTCAGGTGATGGTTTATTGTGGTCACTAGTTAAATTTAGACTACCTGCTCCTTTAATCAACCATTCATTCCTAATAGCATTTTGTATTCCAGCGCTAAATTCAATATTTGATAAATGGCCTAGTTTGGCAAGCTCGCTAATCGTAATATTTTTTCTCCCTGTTTTTTTTATTTCGTCAATTATTCTTCTTTCTGGTAATGTCAAATGATCAATTACACCTTTTTTATCTTCTGAAGTTTTATCCTCTGATGGTTTTGAAATCTGCTGTATTAATGATTCCTTTCGAACTGACACAGAGACTAACCCTTTATACTTTAACCATTCAATCCCACGTCTTACACTATCAGCTGAAAGGTTCGTAGTGCTGCATAATTCTTCACTATCCAATTTATCATGTTTTACAAGCGTTAGAAGAATTTTTTTCTCTATCTTATGCAAATTTAATACCGTCATGTAAATATGGATCAGACATTCATGGAATACTTTTTAAACGTTTAAAGTTCTCGAATCATCTATAATAATATGAGTAATTCATTAGAAGATGATTCTGATAATTTCGAAGTAACTCCATGGAAAGTGGAAGGCGCCGTTGATTACGACAGGCTAATAAAAAAATTTGGAACTCAAGAAATAACTGACGAAATACTTGAGAAAATTCAATCATTTACTGGACAATTGCACCCATTACTTGAACACAGATTCTTTTTTTCTCACAGAGATCTTGATTGGATACTAAACAAGTATGAAAAGGATGAAAAGTTTTATTTGTATACTGGAAGAGGACCATCTGGGATGGTTCACCTAGGTCATCTAATGCCTTGGTTTTTAACCAAGCATTTACAAGATAAATTTGATTCGAATCTATTATTCCAAATAACTGATGATGAAAAATTCTTGTTTGGGAACAAGACAATGGACGAAATCAATAAAAATGTGTATGAGAATATCTTAGACATTATCGCAATTGGGTTCAAAAAGAGTAGGACAAAAATAATAGTCAATTCAAGGCACATAAAACACCTTTATTCGAATTCACTAGAGATAGCCAAGAGAATAACTTTTTCAACTGCGAAAAGTGTTTTTGGTTTTACTAACTCAACCAACGTTGGCATGATCGGTTTTCCACCTCTACAGGCAGTACCTTGTTTTCTACCTACAATAATTGAAGGAAAACCTACACCGGTACTCATACCCGCCGCGATTGACCAAGATCCTTATTGGAGATTAACACGAGATATTGCAGAAAAAATCGGATTTTACAAACCTGCTCAAATACATAGTAAATTTTTACCAAGCTTACAAACGACAGGAAAAATGTCATCATCAAATCCTGAAACAGCACTATTCACTACTGATGAACTGAAAATAATAGAAGAAAAAGTTTCAAATGCATTCACGGGAGGACAGCCAACGACAGCCCTTCAGAAAAAACTGGGTGGAAATCCAGGAATATGTTCCGTTTTTTCATATCTCAAGTTTCTGTTCGATACGTCAAGGGAATCGAATCAGAGGGAACTGAGGTGTAGAAGTGGTAATCTGCTTTGTGGCGAGTGTAAACATGATCTGTCGAATCACTCGACAACTTTTATAGCAATGTTTCAAGAACGGAGACAAAAAGCTAAAGATTTAGTTCCTGAATATATGTACACTGAGGATGGATGACTATTTGGATAAAGTTACGAAATTTGAGTGTCTTGATTCTTACGAAACCGAAAAACTAGGAGGTATGTTGTTACCAGATAAAGACAGTGTACATTTTGTTGTCCAAGTCGTAAAAATTGTAGATAATGAGATTGTTTTAATGTTAAAGGATAAGTCCTGTCATGCGGTCCTTATGAAAGATAACTTAAATGCTGTAAAATTGAAAGAATTTGTCAGAGAATTAATATTCGGCACTATGATTGTTATTAATACATTTGGTCAGGAAGACATATTGAACGTTGTTCATAAAACTTCATAGAATATCAATTACTGTAAATGAGCTCACTTTTTTTATAAAATAGAGACTCGAATAATCAATTCCTCTTTTGAGAATGAATGTCAGTATATTTAATGATAATTATTAAATAGTCAATTTGTTTCCGTTTATGTCTATTTCGCCCCTTCGTATCCTTGTTGATGATATCACCTTACCATCTTGATCCTCGACCAAGGGCACAATGATTATTTCTAATTGAGGCAATCCTTTTGATTTTCTT